>RCUN01000088.1_pt1 | contig 104144 bp, 145 predicted proteins | sample 2166181 | NCBI WGS metagenome assembly RCUN01 (sample SAMN09932603, study PRJNA488358) | compost metagenome | feature: garden; material: soil; isolation source: compost soil in crotononitrile-enriched culture | place: Germany: Experimental Botanical Garden Goettingen | collected 2016-01-27 | reverse complement strand
AATGCTCTATCCGAAGACGGAACATTGGAGGCTGCACTAAAGATGGCATCACTCCATGAGGAGTGGCACTTCGTGACGCCTGATGTCCCCTTTCAGCCGGATCGGGAGACACCATTGGCAGCGACGTGGAGCACACGCTCAGACGCGTCATCGTTTACCGTAACACACCACGGGTAGCGTTGGCGTGGGGCTACGGAACCGCAACAACCCTAACTATCACGACGAGTTCATTAGGGGCAACGAAATAGTAGCTGAGGGCGCGATGCCCTCAGCTGTGTGGCCCATCCAATGGGGGAGTGGACGGGTACCACGAGTGCGAGAGCAAATGCTCTCCTCTTTTCTACGCAATCAAGCGCATGGATGCTGGATTATCTGTTAAAGAACAGGTCCTACATACTATACAGGCTTTTTGCCAGTTTAGATGTCCATGAGTGCTTGAAGAGCGCGGGTGTTGGTGTCCCCGTCACGAATGCAGGCTGCAACCCAGGTGTCGTAATGGCGAACCAGAACGTCACCGGCACGGTCAACGACCATGTTGGTGTTCAGGCAGAACTCGTGATTGATTTCACCTTCGAGTGCAGCTTTACCTTCAGCGGTCAACAGACCGTTGGAGTCCAGCCACGACATCAGTTGACGCTGAATGCCAACAACGGCATCGACGTCCTGAACACGAGTGGTGATGTTTTCGATGACGATTGGATCAGCAACCGATTCAGTCGAGACCTTCTTCTTCGGGTTGCCTTCTTCGTCCAGTTCTTCTTCTTCAGCTTCCGGATCGATTGGATCGGTCGGTTCAGCATCAGGATCGATTGGATCGGTCTCGGCGTTGGCCGCGGCGATTTCAGCTTCTGGATCGATCGGGTCAGTCGGCTCTTCGATTGGATCGACAGGGTCAACCGGATCTACTGGATCAGCGTCCGGGTCAACGGGGTCGACCGGATCTACTGGGTCCACAGGTGCATCGGGATCGACAGGGTCGACCGGCGCATCAGGGTCCAGTGGGTCAGTGCTGCCAGCGGCATCCGGATCAACCGGTGCGTCTGGATCAACAACGTCGCCTTCACCGTTGTTCTGAGTCGACGGGGTGTCTTTTTCGATGGTGCTGGCATTGACGCCGTCATCAAGTTTCGGACCCGACGGATTCTCACCGCGGTGTTGTTCGATCAGGTCGCCCATACGGTCTTCACCGTCAGTGCCAATGGCAGCGGCTTCGGAGCGAGCAGCTTCTGCACTCTCTTCAGCACTTTCCTTGGCCGTGGCAACCAGCGCTTCGATACGGTCAACCGCGTCGGACATGTCGCCCAGGACTTGGGTTTGTTCCAGGTCTTCCATGGAGACACCCAGAGCAACCAGACCGTCACCCATGCGGCGAGCCACGTTCAGCACCAGAGGACGGGCTGCTTCGATGGTCATGCCTTCCATGGAGATCACTGCTTTCACAGTGTCGATGTTTTCCTTGAACAGGCCCAGGGCTTCTGCCTTGAAGTTCAGGGATTCCAGCGAGGCCGTGGTTTCGGTGTCGCGGGTGGTGAACGGCACAGGCTCTTCGTTATCAGCCTTGGCTTGCAGAGCTTGCTCGATGGTCTCGACTTCAGTCAGACGAGGAGTAAGCACGTCTTGCATGATCAGCTCGACTTGAGCTTGTGGCTCGCTCACGCCATCGACGACCTGCAAGTCGGCTTGATGATCAGCTTGTTCAAGCACGTTTTCAGCCAGCACCATGAAGGACGAAGCGGAATCGCTTTCCAACGATGGGGTCAGCAGAAGTGCCTGACCAACCGACATCAGAGCTTCGAGACTGGTGCGGTAGGCTTGAGTCTCGTGAAGCATTTGAGCCGCGTTTGGTCGTGCGGTGGTATTGTGCGTCATGTTATGACCCTCTTCTCAGATATACTCCCCTTGAGGAATATAGGAATGTACGCCAGCTTTTCGCGCATGTTGGGGATAATCTCTGTCAAAGAGACTGACTCTCACATTATAGTGAACGGAATACCCGGTCTGCGCTTTCAAAAGGACATCTACAACTTTTGGAAAACCAGCAAGATCGCCAACAACATCTTTACTTCGGTGTCACGGTCCTCCGTTAAGTTTCCGAAGTTCTTCGCCATCGAAGTCCTGTACATCCTGGAGCAACTACAGGATTCTCGCCGTACCTTCAGCGGTCGTCGGACATTGTCCAAGGTCGCAGAAGAGCTCGTCAAATCCACATGGCTGCACAACATCGGCGTGACAGGGTTTGCATCTCGCTTGAATTACAAGGCGCTTGATGACCTCAATGTCACATTATTTCAGCACCAACTTAATTTTTTACGGGAGTACGACCGAACCACGTTTGAATATGACCTCAATGGCATGCTCATGGATGTGGCAGCAGGCGGCGGTAAAACCATCACCAACTTTGCACTCGGTCATGTGCTTGGCGCTGATACCAAAGTGTTCATCGTACCGAAGAACTCCGTGTTCGACGTATGGGTCAAGACGATCAAGATGCTTTTCAAGAAAGGCATCCCGAACTATTGGCATAGTCTAAGTGGAGATGAGCCCAAGATTGGGCAAGAGTACTACATCGTTCACTACGACTACATGGACAAGTTCCTGACGTTCGTGAAGCAGAACCGTGGCTCCTTCGGCAAGGTCTTTGTGGCCATTGACGAATCCCACAACTTCAACGAGCAGTCGGCCCGGACGCAATTCTTGGTGGACATCTGTCATGGACTTAAAGCACGCGATGTGGTGCACGCATCTGGTACGCCGTTCAAGGCCATGGGTTCTGAAGCGATCACGTTGCTCAAGACAGTGTGTTCTGACTTCACCCCTGAAGTAGAAGCGGCCTTCCGCAAACTCTTCGGTAAGGAAGCCAAGAAGGCCCTGGAGATCCTTGCCAACCGAATCGGTATCGTGTCCTTTAAGGTGCCGAAGCAGGACATCGAAACCCCAGGCGTTGAGTACCATGAAGTCAAGATCGGTCTGAAGAACGGTCTGGACTACACGTTGACTTCCGTGCGGGACAAGATGAGCAAGTTCATCGAAGAGCGCCTGAAGTACTACCGGGATGGGATGAAGGAATACGAAGGTCTGTACGAGCGCTGCCTCATCATGCATGAGAAGTCGCTGGCTCGGGCTGCTCCTGCACAGATGCGTGAGTTCGAACTGTACCAGAGCTACGTCAAGACCATCCGTAAAGGCTACGACCCAGTCACCATGAAAGACATGGTGATGTTCTGCAACCGGTACGAGCTGAAGAAGATTGTCCCATCGTTGCCTGATGCGTACCGCAAGCCATTCTTGAACGTGCGAGCGATCATCAAGTACGTCGAACTCAAGGTCATGGGCGAAGCACTGTCCCAAGTCCTAGGTCGTCTGCGTATCCAGTGCCACATTGACATGTTGCCCAACATGCCGTTGGATGACATCATTGACAACGCTACGTCGAAGACAGTGGTCTTCACCAGCTACGTTGATGTCGTCAAGGAACTGGAAGTGTTGCTCAAGGCGGCTGGGTACAAGCCACTGCTGGTGTATGGGGAAACCAACAAGGACCTCACCAACATCGTTAAGCAGTTCGAGAACGACCCTGATGCGAACCCGCTCATTGCGACGTTCAAGTCGTTGTCCACCGCAGTGCCTCTGACCATGGCCAATACGGAGATCTTCACCAACTCTCCGTACCGTGATTACGAACGTACTCAGGCAGTTGCTCGGGTTGACCGTATCGGTCAGAAGCATCGGTGCCATGTGCACGAGACCTTCCTTGACACAGGTCAAGAGCCGAACATCTCCACGCGGTCTAAGGACATCATGCAGTGGTCGAAGAACCAGGTCGAGGCAATCTTAGGGGTACAGTCCCCGGACGATCTGGAAGCCTCTCTGGAGTCTCTGGTTGAGAACCCAGAAGCATCGATCGACGACGGTGAGGCATTCATGGAGAAGCTGCGTGGTATGCTTCCTGTGGACACCATTCCGCAAGACGAAGATGCATTGGTGGCGTAACAAAGAAAAAAGAAAGCACTGGAGAGCAGCCCTAGGGCTGCTCTCCTTATGCCGTCAGTGCAGTATTTCCAGACCTTCGATTTGCAGGTTGTCTAACGTACGACGGACCCAGCCTTCATCAGGTGGACGTTTCTGATTGCGCAACGCTACCTCTTCACGCTTGTCAGGCGTGACGAACAGCAGCGAGAGGGGGTAGTAGCCACACTGTCCGGTGAAAGGGTTACCGTGGCGGACCAAGAGGCCCTTAACGGTGTCAACCCATTTCAATTCCTCGAGGGGCACAGAGATGTAACTGATCCCTGTGTCTGCTTCGAGCTTCCGGAAGATCAGGCCTTGCTCTTCGTGATAGACATGTGTCATTTGGGATCTCCCAGGCTGTTGATGACTTCTTGGTTCTTCTCGATCCATTCTTCTTTGCTGATGGCGTCATTGAAGCTGGTCGCTACATCGACATCATTGAACAGGCGAGACATTGGTTGGTACACGTAACGTCCGTTGATGACAAACCGGACCATGTACATTTCAGGGATGAAGACACCGGTACCGCGCTTTACGAAACGCTCGTTCAGCAGGCCCAGCGTGGCTTCATTTACAGCAGCGTACGTGTCGCCGCCACGGGTAAACACGGTACCAGTGGTCTCGTGTTTCAGGGCGCGGCCACCCAGTACAGCTTCGTTGTGATACACACCGCAAGGTGCGTTAACCAGAACTTCGATGCGATGGATCTTGTTGCCCAGCTTGATCTTGGTCACACCGTAGTGCAGTTGCAGGATCACGCCAAAGATGCGTGGCAGGTGATCGTGCAGTTCGTACGGCAGTTGAGCGTTAACGACCATGCGGCCGTCTTCGTTCTCTTCGTACTTGACGATCAGGGTGTCGCCAGCACGTTCATAGCCCACTTCTTCACACTCACTTGGAAGGCGAGTGATGAAGAGGTCTGCAAAGGGTTCACGGGTGTTGGCTTGTGCTTCAGCGATTTCGCGGGAATCAACGATGATAGTGTAAGACATGACATGCTCCTTAGCATGAGGGTAAAGGGTAGGGTTAGTGCAAGTGGTGCGAAGACTCGGGTGTATCTGTCCAGTCAACCGACAGGATGATCTTGGCAGACTCAATGAGAACCTTGGTGCGGTACTCAGGTTGTAATTCGTGACGCAGTGAGAAGATCGGTATCCCTCTCAACGTTTCAGCCATGTTGACCAAACCGTCGAAAGGGTAATTCGCTTGCTCGGTGTAAAGTACAACTTGATTCAGGCCCACGACATGGATCGTGGTCAAAAAGCCCTGAATGATTTCGATAGCGACAGCGTACTGTTGTCCTGAGACGTAGCCCTTTAACAGATCACCATGACCTGTCCAGATCCGAAGAGCTGGGGCAAATATCTCGACAACGGCGTCGGTGTACATGGGACTCTCCTTAACGAGAGGGTTTGTTGTAGCCCGGGACATCCTTGATGAGGTTAGAGACGGTAGCACGTACCTGTGCCATCTTCTTTTCTTCTTTACGCTTGAGGTAGTACGACATCCCAAGGTAACCAACAACGAAACCACCGATAGCGCAAGCGCCGTAAGTTTTAGACATGATACGTTCCTTCACTAGGTTAGGGTCATTCACCGTTATCATGTATTGTTGAAAGAAATTCGAATCGAATCGGCATAAAGGCCAGGAGCGAGTGCTCCTGGCCTATGCTTACTTGGGGGCTGCTTTATTAGCGGCATTGATCAACCGGATGTCAGCGTTGCAGTTGGTAAGGGACTGAGTCTGACGGATGTAGGCCGAGGTCATCTGCACCAACTTCTCGTCAGGGGTCGCAGTGGTGTATCGTTCGCCTTTAGGAGGGGAAGCGGATTCACATTCAGGCACCGCTTGGTACTGACGATTGCCACATCCTGCCAACATCAGGACGACAAACAGCAGGATCACTTGAAGGGAGCGCATGTCTCGTCCTCATTCTTGATGGAGATGCAGTACGCCTTCCACGCGTTGTTCAAAGACTGCAACGCAATCTCTTCATTCACGGGTCGTAGTTCAGACACCTTGGGGTCAAAGACCTCAGACTTGGTGATGTCAGTGGTCGGGCAATTGGAGACACGGTCCCGGTACTTGACCACCTCAACGATCTGAGGCGTTGCAGGAGATGGAGGAGCAACTGGAGTATTGTTCCGTGCAGCACACATCAAATCGATCTGGGCTTCCTCCAATTCATCGAACCACATCTTGTTCTGCTTCTTGGTCGAGGTGTAGGTCTCGATCTCAGTGCGCAGTCCGGCAATGGTCTCATCACGTTCGCCAATAGTGGTACTCTGGTTGGCTACTTGGGTGTTCATGTCCAATGACCAATTGACCCAATAGGCCAAAGCACCAAGGACAATTGCGATTGCCACAATCCACTTGAGATTGATGAGCGATAATAGCTTACTCATGAGAACTCCTCATAAAGGGGAGAGCCGAAGCTCTCCCCAGGCACATCACTCGGCAGCGCAGGCTTCGAGGAAGTTGATGACCAGAGCGGCCACCAGTGCAGCCGGGGTCACGCCCAGACGTGCAGCTTCTTTGTTCAGGACTTCTTTCTGAGCCTTGGTGATCTTGCCACCCAGGGATTCAGAGCGAGTCACGCCGCCTTTGGCGAAGCCTTCAATGATCTTGGCCAGGCGCGGAGGAAGCTTCGCGATAGGCTGCTTGACCGCTGGCTTCTTCTTGGCAGCAGGCTTGGCCTGTGCGGCAGGAGGAACGCTGATCGAAGCGACCTTGGTCTTCTTGATACCGTCAGCAGGGGCTACCTTGGCTTTCGGTTTGGCAGCCAGTTTAGCTGCGGGCTTACCGGCTGGTTTCTTTGCGACTGGTTTGGTTTCGTCATGGACGGCCATGGTGTGTTCCTTAGGATAGTTGGCAGAGGACTTTAATTAGTCCTTCATACTATCCTCTTCATGGTCTTCCTTGAGCGAGAACATACTGACCGTACGTCGACCATCTGCATGGATCACAGGCTCTTGAGTCGAGTCGCCCAAGCGAGCAATCACGTCGAACATGATGTTGCTCATTTCCATCTGGACCGCAGGACGATCAGACAGCTTATTGAACATGTGATCGCCAAACTGGAAGTACAGGTGCCGGGCTTTGATGCCTTGCTCATGAATGAAGACAAACTTCTCCCGTTGAGGAGTCGGCATGTACGTGCCCAAGATCATGATCCGCTCACCCCACTCGCACAAGTCACGTGCAATGTCAGTGTAGAAGCAGATCTCAAGATCCTTTTCAATGTACATCCCTTTGACCATGTCGTACATGGAGTCACGCAACATGGCTCTGGCGTATTCCACACCCAGTCCTGTGTTCAGGCTGTAGAAGATGTAGTACGTGTGCTTGTCCAGCAGTGTCAATCGAATGCTGTTGGCCAGCACCTTACGAAGCTTCTTCTTTCTCCGCGGCAATAAGCAGAGGTCCAAGAGCATCCGCAGGCGTTTCATAATGGTACTTCCCATCCTTAAAGCTCTCCAAGCGATGTTTGAGATCCATGTCCATCACTTCTGACATTGCCTTCGTCAGACGGTAAATAGAGACCATGGCATTGTTCTTGTGTACCACTGCCCGGCAATTGACCAACTTGCCGGTGCGCCATTCAGGCTTGAAGAATTCCATGGAGGCGACGTACGCAGCCTCAGTGAAGGCGTACTCAGTCGACCCCTCACAGACGATGTGCCAGAAGTCATACTTGTCATCGTCCTTAAAGGTCACATCCCATGTAGAAACATGCAGACTCAGTGACCCACTGTAGACCCCGAATGCATCACGTGCATCAAGGTCAAAGAAATCTCCACGAACGGCCTCGCTATCGTATAGGTAGTCATCCAACTCCCGGGAGTCAGGATGCAGGCCTTCACGGAATACCAACAACTTTTTCATGGTGTAAGGCCTTAGCTAGTTCTACACCATCTCAGCACTTTTTCTTTATTAACGGTGAACGTCATGTCCCATCTGTACCACGGTTCTGGCTACAAACAACCGGAGCTTAAACCCGGCATCATGCACTCGGGTGAATTGCAGCGCTGGGACAAGACCGAATCCAACGAGTTCCTCTACGCCACCACGTTGATGGAAGAAGCCATTGCTCAAGGCTTAGCGTCGGTTATTGAGAAGCACTGGAACCTGTCTCGTTACCAGTCCTCAGGCGACACCATTACGATCATCGTTGATGGGCCTCTCCCGTCGCTCAAGGAGCTTCAAGCCCTGACGGTGTATCTGTACAAGATCCACTGGGAGAAGTCCGTGTGGGTCCTCGTAGACAACCTGCACAATGGGATGTCCAACGAGTACAAGACCAAGCAGGTCATCGGTGGGAAGATGATTGAAAGCTGTGAGCCTGTGGACCTGAGCAATTGGCTCAAACACAAGAAGATCGAGATCAAAGGCAAGACCGCAGCAATGCGTTGGTGACAAAGAAAAAAGAAGGCTAAAGACAAGGGACCCGAAGGTCCCCTGTCTATTCCGTTACGACATCAGCCAGATCGGCTTGATGTCACTGAGTGGATAGGCCTCACCGTCAACAACGATCTTGACGGTGTCCGTTGAATCGCCCGAGTAAGTGACACCTTGGATAGACCCCATCCCAGCGGGAGTCTTGACCAACATGCCAACCGACGGGTTCCACATAACGCCCTCGCCATCGAACTCCACGGTGCCGCTTTCAGGGTCTGGCGTAGCCATACTCTTCTTGAGGCGTGCGATGATCTCGCTGTTCATGGAACGATGGTTCTCTTTCGCCACCGCATTGATCTGTTCACGCATGCCATCTGGCAGACGAACAACGAACTTATCAGCAGTACGGGAAGAGTAGATTGCTTGTTTCAAAGGACGCATGGTAAAGCCTCTTGCAAGTGGGACCCTAGAGTCCCGGGTTATGGTGGTGAAATGCCATTATGGCGGTGTATCAACGACCGGTCAAGAAGTTCTTCGCTTGTTCCTGAGTAAGGTTCACCAAACCCTTACCGTGGAAACGGCTAGCCGAAGTACTGATCCCGGTGAACTCGTCCCCGCCCAAGTGCAGCACGGCAGAGACATTCGACTTGGTCACGTGAAGCACACCAGCAACGCCATCAACGGAGCATTTGTGGTAGCCACGTGCCAACTCGGTATTGCGGGTCTCGAAGTCAACCGAAGACAACTCGATGACTTCAGGACGACGCAATTTGGCCACGAACGAACTCCAGAAGACTGGAGACTGATCGGGTTGTACTGGGTTCAACACCGCCCGAGGACGGGAGATGCTGACCACCTTGTCACCACGCGCCCCTTCGATCACCTCCATGACGACAGGTGGGACGGGGGCGTGAATGATGTCGTGAACCACGGTAGCCATCGTATCCCCCGCAGCGACTTCTGCCACGGATTCTTCGATGACGGTTTCGGTGATTGCCACTTCCACTTTCTGGGTGGTGGTTTGTTGTACCCGAGCACGCAGGATGGCTTTACGCTCTTCCATTTGCTCAGGGGTGAGTTTGTCATCGCCTTTACGGGCTTTGACAGTCTTCCAGCCGAGGCCGCCAACGATAGCAGCAGCAACAGCACCCACACCAACGATTACGGCAACTTGCTTTTCCATGGTGAAACTCCTTTCAGTTCCGAGGTAAGTTTATTGTACTTGACGCAGGCTAGTGGCTTCGATCATCTTGGCAGTCGCCTCGTCCATGATCTTCTCAATCGCCATGCGGTCTTTCATGCCAACGCTCTGAAGGATCAGATCGTCAGCTTCTTGCTCCAGCTCCAAGGCACGGGAGAGGTTGCTGGCACGCAGGGCAGCTTTCTCAAGGCGCTTGGCGGTTTTCAAGGCTTCGTATTTACGCTTGCCTTGCCAGCTCCGATAGACTCGCTTGATGGCAGTCCAGATGGACACCTTCTCTTGAGTGGTCGAAGCACGGGATTCTTCCAGTTGACGGATGAGTGCGAACATGTTGATCTCCATTGATCAGGGTTAGGGTTATGTCAGCGTAATCATGTATTGTTGAAAAGAATTCGAATCGAATCGGCATAAGGAGCCAGGGCAATTGCCCTGGCTCTATGTCAGCATTTGGTGCAGGCCATCTTGTAGAATTCGTTGTTGATCTCGATGAGTTGATCAACCGATGTAGCGGTGTGCAGTGCATCAATGAAGCAACCTGCCGCCCCTTGGATGGTCTTCATCAGGTGCTTGGCTGCTTCGAACTCATCGCCTGACAACTTGTCAAAGGAGGTCCGCTTGAGCAACTGCAACATGATGTTCATGTGGCTGGCAGTAATGCGGGCAGCCATCCAGCGTTCAGGGATGTCTTTGTGACCCGGTGAAGTGCTATTGGCAAAGGAAGTAGAAACGTGGACGAGTGACATGAGACACCTCAAATTCAAGACTATAGGATTGGCATCTCGGCAAAACAAAAAAAGAAAGAAGTCTTGGGGCAATCGTTCGGACGCACCTCAATGGGAGATCAACCCCACCATAGGAACGACTATCGACGATGCCCCGTAACCTTGTGTAGCGCTTGTCTTCCTCATCCCCCGAGCCCTTTCACCAAGTGCGTCATCGCGTAGTGCGAGGCCTTGCGTTAATCAGTCGTAGGTTTGGATCAGACTGGAGGCCATTGCCATCCAATTCAACCGAACTCAATCGGAATCAATAGTCATCAAATGTGTTCACTGACACGGACTATTGATTAGCTCTCGTGCACCTTAGGCACGCGCTGGATAGTCCGCTCAGACACTGCCGTGCGATAGCCCTCTGCTGGTTTCACGACGCACACTTGCGAAGCTCGTGCCATGAAGAGTACACCTTCTAAGCGAGCCATTGCTGGCATCGCCCTTGGGAGAAGACCTTTCCCCAAGTCCTGATGGTGCATCTTATCCGACGACGCAATTGCGCTCTTCTCTTGCTTAGCGACTGCACGATTGTGCTCTTCCGCTTGGGCAGACAAGGTGACAGCTAGGGCCAACGCCACGAGAGTGGAGAAGCCGCGGGTTCTGATCAGTAGCTCCTTAGAGGCTTATTGGTCGCTATCAAGTAATCAATGGTCTCCAGTGCTACGGTGCACCTACCGTTCCACGCGCCTTATGCGTGAGGTAGGGCACCGAAGTCACTGAAACGGATGTAACGGTCCCGGTAATGCGCGGCGGGTCATCGGTCTCATTCGGCGGCGTCACGAGTGACACGGCCTTTAGAAGACGTTGTACGGATGTCCAGATACGGCGCACGGAACCAAAGAACGATCCGAACAATGGCACGATCCTTAATCGATGTCACAGTGCTACTACATAGAACTCGACCGAAACGTATTTATTTACCTGTGGCCCGTATGTCCTTGATTTAACGGGGTAATCTTGGCCGTATGTTGTTACGACGACGGTGACCAGAGGGCACGTTATCTTCCGCTGGTTGTTCTGGCTCTGGGTAGTCTTTATTGAGGCGCGCTACAATGTCCTCAACCGACATCCAGATGATGGGGTAATTGGCCCCAACTGCCATCCCGTTAGTGTCTTGTTGGAATTTCTCTTCATCCTTCCAAGCAGCCAGCGCACCCAACAACGAATCGCGTGTGCTGGTCTCAGAGCACATGACGTAGGTCGATTGACCCGATGGCAACCCATGGAAGTCCAACGTCCAGCGCTTTTCATCAGGGCTGTTGTTGTTCTTGAACAGGTCGACCTGAGTGATGGCACCTTGCTTGGTGATCATGAACGCCATCATGGTCATGGAGACACGAGGGTGGCTGGCCATCTTCAAACGACCGCTCACCACGTCAGCGATGTTCGGCCCAGTGCCGTTCAGTGGGTAGATGAAACCTTCATTGCTGAAGTACGTGCCGATGTCGGCTTCGAGTACCTTGAAGTGCACGCCTTCGTTGGCTTCGTGGACCTCAGGGAACCCGACCATGCCACGGCGGTAGATTAGGAAGTTCACAGAGTAGTCCCCTTGATAACAAATGGCTTCAGTCGGCTGGCGTAAATCACATCGGCCTTCGAGCCGGTCAACAGATCCAAACGCTCAACAACTGGCATCGCCGCTTTAATAGTCATGCCGCACTTCAACATGGCAGCGAGTAGGTTACCACCTGTCCCACAACCGTGTGTATGGCCCGCTAAGCGACGAAAGCGAGACCCGTAGGACATGATACCGAATTGCTGGTCACGGGTCATGAGGGTGCCGTGAGTGAAGCAATCGATCTTGTCTTCCAAGATGTCTTCCAGAGGGACGACGTCTCGTTTGTCAATGACCAGGCGTTCAAGAACAACGCGGAGTTTGTGTTCCAATTCATCACGAATGGATTCATCGATGGCGGAGCCAGTGGCACCGTAAGCAAATTGCTTATCGCGGCTGATGAAGACTTTGGGACCGTCTTCGAATGCTGTAGGGATTACCAAGGCCACCTGTTTACGGTCGCCGATCAGTTTCCCATCATGGTACACAATAGCAGTCATACGAACTCCAAAAATAAAGAGAGGACCCGAAGGTCCTCTCTATGCTGGCTTAGTAGCCGCCGCGCGATTCACGCAGTTCAGACAGCGAACCGCAGGACTTGCGAGGGCTGGACTTTGGCAGTTCGCCCTGAGGGGCTACGCCGGTTTCGGAGACCAGGGTCACGACGCCAGTTTCGACGTCGATGGCGATGGTGGAACCTGCTTTGATGGTCTTGTCGTAGTCTTCGACTTCCACGGACATCTGGATAGTCTTGTCCACTTGGAACACCAGCTCTTTCTTGTCAGCCTTGGCTACGTAGGCTTCGAAGGGTTTCTTGTCCTTGGCCAGGAACGCCAGGATCGCTTGGTGCTTCTCGATTTCTTTGATTTTCATGCAGACTCCTCAGTCTTGGGTTGGTGTAGCAGGGATGGATTAGTTAGCCTGACCAGCAGCCGGATGGTGCTTGCTGGACAGCATGGCTTCGCGGTTGGCGAATTCGGTGGCGTTCTCACCAGTGGCAGCGGGACCCTCGCTCAGGTAGCGACCGATCCCTCCCGGCTTCTTTTCGTCATAGACTTCCGTCGGGGACAGCATGGACGTCGAGGTGTTGTACTCGAAGCCGTAGCTCAGCGTGATGTTGAACTTGCGGTGGCCTTGGTAAGAGACGACACGAGTGCCTTCGGATTCTTCCAAGTTTTCGATGTGCAACTGAGCTTCTTTCAGCATCGGGTCCGGAGTGGTCCCCAGCGACAGGAAGCTGTTGTTGGCAGACTTGCGGCTTTCGGTGACGCGGATGGTCAAGTCGCTCCGGCTGTGACGGCTGGAATAGACCTGATACCCGAAACCTGCAATCTCTTCAGGGGCGTCCACCACATCAACACGAGAGACGAACCACTGCATGCGTGGGAAGTCCGGCACGTTGAGGATCTCGCACATGTCAGCCACTTCGATGGCATCTTTGCAACCCGCCGACTCACGAATAACGCAGAGCAGGGAGTCGAAGTTCAACTTGCCACTTTCACGCTTCACGTACGCCTCGAACGCCTTGTGCAGATGTTCAGAGACCTGCATCTTGGCCATGATGTCGTGGAGGGTTTCCAGGTCGATCATGGTGCCAAAGCCGATGTTGTAACGGAAACGCTGAGGGCGGTTGACCAGGTAGTCGGAGAACTCTTCCGCCTCGTTGCCAGTGATGACGAACATCACACCCATGAACGACGTGTCGCTGAACAGAGGCAGCAGACGCTCACGTTCAGCCTTCTCGTTGTAGGTCTTGCCGAACTCGTCGAAGTACACCATGCAAGGGCCGATGGCCTTGATGATGATACCTAACTCTTCAGCACCCATGGCCTCAGTGACCATGATGACCGGCAGGTCTTGCGCGATCATCCAGTTGCCCAGTTCTTCTGCCAGCAGGCTCTTACCCGAACCCTTCATGCCGTGCAGCAGGACGCCGTTGCTTTTACCGTGACGGTCATAGCTGGCAGTGATCTGCTTGACGCGGGCATTGTGCTTACCAAAGCGCAGTTGAGGCAGTACGAAGGTCGGGCGGTCCTTGGTCATGATGATGCCGATACGACCGATGGACGCCTTGTACACCATGGCCGGCACGTGGTCGATGAGGTTGGACTCATCGTTCATGCGGATGACCATGTGGTTGTCGAAGTTGTTGATGCTGATAGAAGCTTTGCGATCCATGAGGTAAATCCTTGGTGAATTTCGAAATGAATGTACGAAGGTAAAGCGCCGATTACTCGGCGTTTACGCGGGCGGTCTCTGCGATGGATTCGGCAATCAGGAACGCGAGGTACACGCCCTTGAGTTGCAGCCAACCGTGGAAGACTGAACCACCGTGTTCGGTGTAGCCCGCAGCGTCCACCACGTAGGCGATGAACAACTGAGACGAACCCAACAGCCCGTCAACGTAGATCCCTTCTTGGCGGGCCTTCTGACGGGATTCATCGGTGGTGTTGATGGGGTGGTTCATCTGGGTATCGAGGAACTTGCCCAGAGCTACAACGGCGCCGGCGTTATCGCCACAGCCACAGGCGCCACCGCCATCTTTCGGCATGACGAGGTTCAGGATCACGGAGTCAATGTCGCCGTGCCAGCATTCGTCGTCCACTGGAGTCCAGTTCTTGCCATCGGCGTCATCCAGCGTTCCGCCATCAATGCCCACGGTCGACCAGTCCAACATCAGACCGCAGAAGTGCGCCACAGTAGGGTTGACGTAGAAGCGGTTGCACTTGTCGCGAGTGACGACTTCCAGTTCGGAGTCGATGTAGCCGAAGGCGTCTTGCGCTTTCTTGGTGTACAGGACTTGGAACTCGGTGAACGCTACATCAGCCGCATCGAACTTCTCTTTGTTCAGGTACGCCAGCTTCCAGTCGCCGGGCATATCGAGAAACGTGAAGTTGTCAGTGAGCTGGGGGATGGTCTCGTCGGTCTTGTGCATCAAGACGAACGCAGTCAACAGTTTGCCTGGAGTGGCGGTTACGTCAGAAGAAGCAGACATGATAGCTTTGTTATCCATGGTGAGGTTCCTGGGTGTATGTGCGGGTTAAAGGGTAGAGTTGTGCAAGTCAACCAAGATGTCGGTCAACTTCTCGAACGCATCGGCCAGAATGCTCATCGGGACTTCATCGTGTCCAAAGATGGTCAAGCTGCCCTTTTCAGGTTCGGCGTAGATCGGCACTACCAAGATGAACCGGTTAAGGCCATCCGGGCAAGCATCGTAGTTCTGAATCACGGCCAGTACCACATGACCGAGTTTCACGTACATCGTGCCAGATGCACCCATCATCTCCGTTTCGTAACGAATGACAGGCTTGTGTACCGAGATGTTCCATTGACGGAACAGCTCAATGAATGATTGGCTGGTCAGGACACTGTGGTCCGTTTCCTTGCCGGTGGTGATGGTGAGTTGACCACGGAGTTCGCGTTCAATCAACTGAGTGAATTGCTTTGCCAGTTTCTGGAGTTTCATAGTGTCCCCTATGTAGGTGTATACACGTGAATGATGTAGGGTCACAAACTTTTTGAATCGGCATAAAGCGGTGAGGGGTTGGCCCCCTCACCACCTATGTTGCTTTACTCGGCCGCTGCTTCAGCAACCGGCTCGAACGACCAGCTTTCAGCCAATTGCTTGGCCAGATCACGGGTCACGCTGTTCGGCGCACCGTCAACGGTTTCGATGGCAGTGTCGACGATGGTCAACGTGCCCTGGATCGCGAAGTTGATGGCTTCAGCCTTGTCTTCGATGGCAATCGCATCGCGGCGAATGTCGTTCAGGCACGTCACAGCGTCTTTGCGAGCTTGTTCAGCAGATACAGTCGTGGACATCAGTGTTACTCCTAATGGTGCAGCGGTTATTGTGCGAACGCATCGCCAGCATTGGCAGCCAGCTCAGCCAGTTGCGAAGCGAGGTCGCCCTGTGGCTGATTCATTTGCGGTTGTTCGGTGAAGCACTTGTCACGCAGGACAGCTTCCAGACCTTCCATGTGTTCGGTCAGGTAACGGGTCCATGGCTCGCAACGGCTGGCCATTTCGATGACTTCAGCGCTGGTCTTCCAACCAACGGTGGTGTACTTCTCTTCCAGCACCTTGAAGTCCATGTCTTCTTTGACACGGAACACGGCGATCACGCCCAGGTGGGTGTTGCCGACGAAGCCAGGCTTCCTCATATCACGATCGGACACGAACCCGCACGGTACGACGTTGCTGTTCAGTTCAGCCGGAGTTTCAGGACGGATCGGAGGCTTGCCGGTGATCAGTTGGAAGACCTGAGACACGGTGGTGCCTTCCAGCACGTAGAACGCGCCAGCAGCCGGGTTGATTGCATCACGACGCAGGACGAATTCAGCCGCAGGGATCATGGCGTCTTTCTTCAGCTCTTCGGTCAGTTCTTCAACGACCACAACCGACAGGCCTTCAGGCAGACCCAGGCCCTGACACAGTACGGCCAGTTGTTCTTCGTCAGTCAGTGGACGCTCTTTGTCAGCAGCAGTGGAGAACGCCACTTCTTCGGACAGTTCACGCACGCCGGAGGTCAGGGTGGTGTAGAAGCTCGATGGCACTTCTTCAGCCGCGATGACCGTGCCTTCCTGAGGACCGGCGATGTAGTGAGGAGCCAGGTCACGGAATTCCAGGTGACCGCCGAAGCCGATGGAGAAGCCGTCTTTCAGTTGAGCTTCAGCACCTGCCGCACGCTGGTACATGGCCCAGTAAGCGGTGTCGCCGACGATCTTGCCAGCCAAGGTGTAGAGGATCAGCTGACGCACGTTTTCCAGCTTGTCGATCAAGGAACGACGCATGCCGACGAAACCTTCGTCCATCTGCATCATCAGTTCGGAGATCTCGTTAGGCTCGTACAGGCGTGCATCACCTGCCATGTTGCCGACCAGGTTGTTCGGTACGAACTCAGGCAAGATGCCGAAGGTCATTTCGTCACGTTTGGTGCGCTCGTACAGTTTCGGCAGTTGTGGCTGGGACATGGTGTAACTCCTAATGGACAACGAAAAGGTGAAAGGGGTGAGTTGCCCCACCCCTAAGGTTTAGATCGACAGTTGAGCTGTCGCAGCCGAAGGCGCTACAGGAGCCACTTCAGGTTCAGCAACAGCGTTGCGCTCACGGATCACTGGCTTGCCAGCGACTTGAGGTTTGATCCGGTAGCCAGTACCGTCCACAACGAAGCGGACGTCTTTGGCACCGAACAGCACTTGACCAGCTGCGTTCAGACGAGCGTGCAGCACGATCTTCACTTCGCCCGTTTGGTTCGGGTGACGAGGACCGAAGACCAGGCCGATAGCCTGTTGACCTTCACAGCGCGGCAGTTGCGTTTCACGCGAGTAGTCTTCGATCGCACGGCGGTGTTCGTACAGCTCGTTCTTGATACCGTCTGCCATCAGCGCCGGGTGAGGGGCGTACGGCATGGCGATACCATGGAACCAGAACATGATCGCTTCGTTATCGGTGTCATCGTTGTGGTAACCCACGACAGACGACGTCGACAGCGACAGGACCGGCAGGATGATCCGACCGTTCTGAGACACCGACTTGTCCGAGAGCAGTTCATGCGCACGGAAGAGCTGGTTATAGGTCCATGGGATGAACGGAGCACGACGCTCTGCCACGTCCCACTTGAAGATCGGCTTGGCATCCATGTTCGCCATGACGTTCAGAAGCGAAGGCTTCCAGCTCATGTCGGTCATGTCCACACCCAGGGCATCGACGTGTTTCAGCACTTCGTTGAAGAAGTACGCGATGTCCATGGTGATCGGTGCTTTGATCTGTTCCACTTCCACGCCCTTACGGGAGGCGAATTCGGTGAAGTCAGTCTGCGCCGACATCGGCTTGCCTTCGATCCAAGTCCAACGGTCCTTGGCTACCCACAGCGCTGGGATTTCCTTCTCAGAAGCTTCACGCTGCTGGAGGGAAGGCAGCCAGTCGTTGTCTTTCAGGAAGTTGGCCGTACGTTCCAGTTGACCCGACGATGCCGGGGCTTTGGTACGACGGTAGTTCACAGACGAGGTCTGCGACTTCCAGAAGGACACCAGACCCATTTCGTGAGCTTTGGTGCGGTGTTGCAGTTTCATCAGCTTCGCCGCTTCGAGCAGCAGCTTGCCCAGCATGGAGTTACGCAGTGCCGCCAACGCGCGGTGCTTCACGGCGAAGACCCAGATCTGGTTGACCAGGATGGTTTCTTTCTGGTAATCGTTGGCCGAGGTGTAGGACACCAGCGACTGAGCGACTTGCAGATTGGCCAGCAGGTCAGCAAACGACTTGATCGTGGCTTCGCTGTTTTCCAGATGATCCAGAGTACGGGCTTGGAACATCTGCTCGACCCACATCACGGTTGGAAGGTCGACTTCCTTGGTGATCTTGATCAGCGAGTTGACACGGTCAGCCGTCTTGTGGAACTCGTCGAACGAGATCTCACGATCCAGGCCAGCGTAGCGGTGGCGCAGGTAGTTCGGCTGGATGAAGTAGTGCTGCCAGGTCTGCTCACCGTCTTCCGACTTGGTGATGTTCTGGTAGGTCTTGTACGGGCCTTCCGGGTTGAACAGCGTAGTGACACGCCCTTCTTCCACGAAACGCTTCATCAGCGTGACCACTTCCTTGAAGAAAGGATCAGTGACAGCGGTTGGGTTCCAGAACACCGATTCCAGACCTTGCTCGCCTTCGACCACCAAGTGGCCAACGCGCGACATGAAGCGTGCACACTGCGAGCAGTTGTAATGCTGCACGATTTCACGGATGTGGTCCGGGTAGGCTGCCTTGGCAACCTTCTCGATGGACTTGATGTAGAAGTTCATCAGCTTCTTGCGCTGCTGGGTAGCGAAGATCGCACCGGCGCCTGGGGCCAGTTTCGATTGCGCAGCGATTTGAAGTTGATCGAGCGATTCGTGGTACTTGAAAGCTTCAGCAACTTGAGACATGGAATCTTCCTTTGGTTACGAAATAGATGGGTTACTGGACTGTTTCGAGGGTAGAGGTTCTGTCTACCAACGTCTGCGCGTTGAAGTCAAGAACCCAGAACACCTGTACTACAGCATGGATGGCGATGTCCGCCGCTGCTTCTCTGTCACCCATGTCAAGGATGTTGAGGAGCCACACACCTTCGGGGAGGGCTTCGGCGTCACTGCTCAGCAGCGAAGCGTCGTTGGACAAACGAGTAACCAGCCCACGGCGACGGCCGCGCTTAGCAACCAGTTCACTGATGGTCTTCTCCAGTTTCTCACGGAACTCTGGATAGATCGCAGGACACTGCTTACGCACCATTTCAAAGATGGCGTAGATGTCGTACTGCGTAGTGGGAGTCGTTTCCACGGTGTTACTCCTATTTGCCGTTTCCGGCACGATCGTAGTAGCGTTGGAGTTTGGCGTACAGTGCGGCTTTACTGCGAGTCAAGCCTTTACTGATCCCTTTCGGGGATTTGTTCTGCGGGTTCCAGAACACATCACGCAGGTTGGTATGGGTGAGCAGGATCTGCACCATGTAGGTGTCGAACAACCGGCGCTTTGGGTTCCAGTGAGACTTGTCGGCCTTCAACTGCTCAGTCCCTTCCGTCCCAACGTACTGGAAGTGTTTCTTACCGAGTCGTCTGCACATCAGTCAGGCCTCAACCGGGTCATGCCTTCGTTTGCCTTGAGGCTCACGTAGACTTTCTCCATGTAGTTCTTGAACGGCAGGAACAGAGGCTCAGGCAGTTCGGCCAGATCGTACCAGTCCCAGCCTTCGCACTTTTCAGGCTCAAGGTTCTGGGCTTCACCTTCGTTGAAACGAGACGCCACGAAGAGGGTAGCGTAATGCTTGCCTTCCTCTTCGAAGTGATCGTTGGTGTACCCGGCTTGGAAGATCGGATCATGGACAACGATCCCGGTCTCTTCCAAGACTTCACGCTTGGCACACGTGCCGACCGTTTCACCGAACTCCAGATGACCGCCTGGAACAGAATAGGTGCCAGCACCATGACTGCCTTTGCGTTTACCCATCAAGATCTTGGTACCGCGCATGAGGATCACCCCCACGCCCACACGGACATTCTGCTTAACGTCCGCTACGCCCACATCCGACTTCTCAACCATTGTTACGTCCTTTTGATGACCGCTGCGTCGAACACGCCTTTACAGACCAGACCGTGTACCTTGATACCGCGCGAGTTCTTCGCGACAAACGCGGTGCGATAAAGGTTGTTGCCACAGCCAGTGTACTGTCGTCCAGTGATATGGATGTCAGTGTAGCCTTCGTCTTCGAGGTGCCGAGTTGCACCGACGGGATCGGCATAGCCGACATCCACTGCGAACGCCACTGCTGCCAACACAACCGCCACCATCAACTGTTGTGCCAAGAGGGCGTTGCTTTTCTTTCTAGCCATGTTTGCTTACTCGTCTACGTTGCGAACTTGTTTCTTGGGAACCTTGACCGACGGCTGGAATTTCCAGCCAACGTTGTTGACGTGATCATTCTTCAACCCCATGCGGATCTTCTCGTTGATCAGGCACAGGGAACCGTCACTGTTCTTGCTGATGAGACCGCTGACTTCAATCGCCTGCTTCTTGAAGAAGGTACGCCATGCGGCTGGCAACTCGTGGCGGTTGATACGCAGGTCAAAGGTGTCGCCGTCTTTGACCTTGTCCCAGAACGATTCGAAGGCTTTCTGGATCAGTAGCTCGGACTCACCGGTGGTGTGCAGGATCAGTTCCATCCCGTAATAGAAGTCAGCCACATTGGACGGACGACGGGCTTTACCAAAGATGCGTTCATCATCGGTCATTGGGTCGGTGTACGCTGCAATGGTCAAGTGGTACGCCAGATCGGCCCGACCGGCTTTGGTCAGGTGACCTTGCTGCTCGTTGAACCACTGAGGCAAGACACGTTTGATCCACGGATGCAATGCAATCTGCTTGCGGATCTCTTCAGCGCGGTGATTGCCAAAGGTGTCCGTAAACAGCAACAGACGACGAGAGGCGTCTTCCATCTCCTCGGTCATGTTGTACGAGTCAGGCACGATGACGTGAGTCTTGCCGACTTTGTCCAGATCACGTAGGGACGGAGGAATGCTGTCGATCCAAGCTAGAATCTCGGGCTCACACTCAGCCAGGTCCTTCAGCTTGGCCAACCACTCTTCGCCTGTAGGGAAGGGCGGGTTGTTCTCGATCAGCTTCTCTGCCAGCGCTACCGCAGCTTCGACTTCGATACCGCCGGTGGTGTCCAACAAGTGCTCGTCCAGTGGATAGAGCATCATGCCAACCAGTACCTTGTTGTAGCGGACCAGTTGCTTGGAGCCATTCCCGTCAGCGTGCATAAGGACTTCGACGTGGCGACGCTCTGGCAGGGTGCTCAGGTTCTCGCCTTTCTGGATGGTCTCCAACAGCGCCTGCATGGTGTTGGTTTCAAGTTTGATCGGGTCGCCAAAAGAGGCTTTGGTGTCACCCACCGAAACGGCAGGATAGAACAGGTTCTGTAACGACATGGTGAGATCTCACTGGTAGACATAGATGTTGAAGGGTTCGTTTCTTTTGACATGCGGCATAAACGCCGCCCCGAAGGACGGCGTCGAATCAGCGATAGGTATCGTAACTCGGGTGCGTAAACGGCACGCTCTTCCTCGAGAGATCACCCAGCAATTCAGTGCGCTCCTTGCGTTCCAGCAAGTTGATTGCGAAACGAGCAAGTTTCAGCGGGGTGAGATCACCCTGCCGTTCAAAGATGTACCAGTTGTTGAGCTCGACCGCACGGAAGGCTCCTGGCAACGTGTTGTTGATGTACCCTTGCACGAGGGTGGCTTCTCGTTGGGTGACACCTTCAAGTGTGGCATCAAGGATCTGAAGTTCCTTCACGCGGGTCGGACGGTTGCGTGGAGCACCGGTCTTTTCCCACAGACGTTCCAATGCCTTCTCGTCTTTAACGCAGAGCCCCCGCTCTACATCAAACCTGACGAGCGCCATCCCTTGCTTAGCCGGAACTTCTCCCTTGACTAGAAACAGCTCATTACCCGGTTGCCCCAAGATCACCGGTACTACATATTTGCCTTTCGACATGGAGAGTTATCCCTTAAAACTCAGCTCGACTCTTATTCTTCACGGTTATGTGTTGGCTTTATTGTCATGCTCGTGGATAATGTAGGGTCATTTAATGATGGAGTGGAATACCCCAATCATACAATGATGCGAAATAAAGGGAGGGCCGAAGCCCTCACCTTATAGAACGCCTGGACCACCGAGCACAAGCAGCGAGCCTTCAAAGTCCAAGTAGTAGGACCAGTAGGGTGCAACCGTGTTCTTGTAGAGACGACCTGGGGTCATCACATCAGGGTTGGTGAACTTCCCTGCATTGACCCACGAGCCTGTGGTAGCGTTCCAACGCCACACCGTTTTATCACGGCTGTCGATGATGTCACGCTTGGCCACCGGCACTTGCAGGTTCTTCCACGTAGCTGCTGGTTGAGACACAGCAATGTAACCAATCTGGCACGGAGACTGGAACATGACCGGGATGTCGACCGTGGCGAAGATAGGGTTCGGCCATGGAGTACCGTCTGCCTGTGTGGCAGTGATTTCCAATTGGTTAGTCTTCTTGCGAACGACCTTGACCTTGATGCCCGCTTGCAGAGGCCCAGCCGCTGCCCACGTTTGACGAGGAATACCCAACTCCTGAGACCACAACGGAACAGCACCGTTAGCAGCGCCTTGGTTATAGTTCACACCGCACCAAATGACTGGTGTTTTGGTTTCGTCGTAGTTGCCCGCTGGGAGCATACCGCCGCCGCTGACCAAGACTGTCAAGGTGTACTCTCGACCATTGGCTCGCTTGAATGCCGCGCACATGCCGATGGTGTCGTCATCACCACCCGTTGACTTCATGATGGTTTCAAAGGTGTATTCTTCGAAACGATCCAAGCCAATCAACCCAATCAGACTGCCTGAGTTGACAGTAGACGACGCACTGTCTGTGGCGCTGTCGTACGCCCAACTGTTCATCTCAGAGACGTTGTTAGGGAACTGCAAGTTGTTACCGTGACTGATCCGTTGCCACGTGTTGTACACGTCAGCGAATGAAACGGTTTCAGCCTTGAGTGCGTTGATCGCATCGTCGTTGTCGGCCATGCGGAACTTCAGAAGCACCTCGCCACTGACGAACGACATCGGAGTCCCTTCCTCTTTAAAGAAAGGAAGTTCACCACGACGACCATTGACCGTGCCAAGACTCTCTTGAACCACAGCCGATTTAACTTCAGCTAATGTCTTGCCACCAAGTTTGGCTGAGTCCGTAGCCTGGGCAGTGGCGTCAAGCTTACTGGAAATCTTTGTACGAATTGCTTTAAGGATGCCATCAAATTTGACAGCCAACTGCGATGGGGTAGCCATTTGTCTGTCCCTGTTGAAAGACGGAAATACATACAATTACAAAAAAATAAAAGGAGGGCCGAAGCCCTCCCGTTATTATCTTGCACCGCTCCCCACCCTTTCAAGGCAGTTACGTTCAATCACTTCTTCATACGGCGTGTTGGGATTGAAGTCGCTTTCGAAGTATTCGTACGCCATGTCCAGCGTGTACGGCAGGATGTCCAGATAGATCACCCGCTCCATACCAGACAACTTGGTGTACCCCTCAACCCGCTCACGCAAGTACTGAGGGTAATCGAGACCCGCAGTCTTGGCAGTGATCGCCATGTAAGCGTGTTGCTTCAACAGAGCGCAATGAGCTGCGGTCATGACGAATTGAGGTTTCTCTTTCTCTTCTTCAGCAGAGACGGAGAAGATGCACAGCGACAACAATACCAATAGCCATTTCATGATTGAGTTACCCTGGGTGTTTCTCGTAGGTGTTGAAGACCAGTCGGTTATCGACGTAAGAGGTCTCTACACACTTGTACCCATTCCAGACAGGATCTTCATCCTCTGGTTTGAGCACGCGTGCCAACTGGCCTTTGAGAGGATGGTTGAGGACCATGGTCCGATAGATGGTGTCAGCTTTGCCGATCAGGTCATTGATGATACCCGCACCCCCGATGACAAAGATCTCTGTCATGTCGAGTTTGCGGCATTCATCGAGGACCAGCTCGATGCTGTTCAGAAACTGTACGCTGTCCATACGGCCCAAACGCGGAAGACCTTTCCGGCGAGTCAGCACATAATGGAATCGACCCGGCAGCAGTCTTGGGAGGCTGTCGAAGGTGTCCATGCCCATGAGTAGCGGCTTGCCCTTCGTCAACTCCTTAAACCGTGCCAGGTCTTCGGGGTGATGCCACGGAAGTGGATGGGGGCCGGCAAAGCCGATCGCCCCATCTTCGTTCTGGGCATAGATCAGATTGATCTTCATGCCTAACGGTGCTCCTTAAACGGTGGTTTCAACACCATCAGCAACGACCTTGACGTCAGCGGTCTTGACGTTGGCCTTCTCTTCAGCTTCCTTGCGTTCACGCAGGATGCGGATCAACTTCGAGGCATCGGGTTCGATGTAGAAGTTCAGAGAGGATTCGAAGATGGCGAACTCGTCGTCAGACTTGAACACCACGATCACTTCCAGGCCAATGCCTTTACCGGCTGCTTGCCACTGACGCACGAATGCGTGAGTACGCTCGAACTTCTCGTACTCGCCCAGCACTGCTTGCGCGACGTCGTTGGATTCCTTGAGGAACATGTCGGCGTCGATGTTGGCAGCACGCAGGATGGCAGTCAACTGCACTTGCGCTTTGCCCGGCAGTGAGGTCCACGGCGATTGCTGCGGAGCCGTCAGACCGGCCAGGTACTGAGCCACGATCTCGGAGTCAGCGCCCAAGGCCGACAGGTCACCGCGGTACAGCACTTTGCTCAGCAGGTTGTCACGCTTGTAGTGCACGCGGACGTTCTGGTTGCCATGGCCTTCTTTACCGGCGAGGGTCAATTGGACGTCGTCGTTGGCCAGTGGCTTCAGGGCGGCTACGATGGAGTTGAAGATGCTCATTGGTTGGTCTTCTTCGGCAGGATGTTGTTGACGTTGATGTGGTCACCGTATTCACGCAACTGCGTGTAAATGTAACCCACGGCTTTGTGGTCATCGTCGAGGACCAGGAGCATCAGGCCTTGTTCTTCTTCCGGCGTGAGTTCCTGGATGACGTGGACTTCGTGGTTGTCGAAGTGACCGATCAGGGATTCGACCTGATCAGTACGCTTGAAGTGATCCGGGTTGGTGATGGCGCCTTCAGGCAGGTCGTACAAGTACTGACCGATGCCCGCAGTCACACCCAGAGCATAACGGAAATGCTCCGAGCGTGCAGCGGCCAGCAACACCATCGAGCGGACCGTGTCGACCACCATGGACTGGATACCCCAGCCCAATGCGTTGTTGTGGTCCGGGGCTTTAGCAACAGCCTCGGTCACAGTGAGTGGATGGTCGAACATGATCATTTCATTGCTCATTGGTATCTCCAGTTGCGGTAGAAGTAAGTCCGTTGTCGGTGGACATAATGGTGGTGAGAGAGTTGGGGTTGGTGAACTTGATCCCATCTTCGATGAAACGCAGTTCCTTGGCCTTCCTGACTTTATCAGGACCGGCGCCTACACCAGCAAAGAGGATGTCGGTGTTCTTGCTGACAGACTTCGTCAACTTGCCACCACGTGAAATCACGTCATCTTCCATGGCCCGGCGGGTCAGACCGTCAAAGTCCGATCCACTGACGACCACCGTCTTGCCAGCCAGGTCTTGAACCTCAGCTTTCGGGATCACAACGTCGGTGTACGTGAAGACGGTGTCCAGTGCATGCAGGTCAGCATCGTTGGCCACGTAGGTCAACATGATACTGGTGGCTACCGCAGGGCCCACGTCGTCCACTTCCTGCAACGTCTTGAAGCTGGCCTTACCCAGTTCACGGAACGAAGGGAATCGTGCTGCCAGAGCCCGTGCAGTGCTGTCACCGACATCTGGGATGCCTACAGCGCGCAGTGCTTTGTAGAACGGCAGCTTCTTGCAACGGTTCAGACCGGCAATGATCTTGTCAGTCATCGCTTCGCCAATGCCCGCGGCATAGAAATCCTGTTCACCCAAGTAAAACAGTGAACTGAACGACCCCAACGACCCCACAGCAATCAAAGACTCGACCGCAGCAGGTCCCAGGTTCTTGACATCGATGCCATCACGGCTCACGAAGTAAGCCATGCGGTTAATCAGCTGGGCTGGGCAGTTGATCAGGTTGGTGCAGAACAGCTTCACCCCCTCATCATCGCCTTCACCACGCTTGGTCACCTTGGCACCGCAGCACGGACACTCAACCGGCGTGTGGATCAGCCCATGGTCATCGACTCGAAGCGCCAGAATGACACTTTCGATCTTCGGAATCACGTCACCTCGACGAGAGACCACCACGGTATCACCAATGCGCAGGTCAAGACGCTCGATTTCCTCGAAGTTGTGCAAGGTGACACTCGAGATGGTCACACCACACAGGCTCACAGGACGAATCTTCGCTACTGGCGTCAACACACCCGTCCGGCCCACTTGCACTTCCACACTTTCCAGCACGGTTGTGGCTGTCTGAGCCTCGAACTTGTACGCCACTGCCCAACGAGGGGAAGTAGAACGCTGTCCAAGGGTCGCACGTTCGGCAGGATGGATCAGTTTCAGCACCAGTCCGTCAATGTCATACCCCAGTTCCTTACGGCGCTTGGTAATGTCATTGATTGCTTCGACGATCTTGTCCAACTGTCCGGTCAAGCCTTTCCAAACAGGCTCGGAGATGTAGAACTTGTCCTGAACCTCCGGTGCAAGGTACGACATCGGGATGGACAGCGGCCCTGCGTCGGTATGAAGCACAGCGTCATAAGCAATAAAGCGAATGCCCATGCCCTGAAGGCCTTCACCTTCCTTTTTACGAGCCAGTCCAGCGACCATGTTGCGTGGGTTGGCGTAAATCTTCTTGCCTTGAGCCACTCGCATCTGGCACGCACGGTGAAAGTGGTCGTGCGGGATGATTGCTTCACCCCGAATCTCCACTTTACCCTTGAAGTTCTCCAGTTGCTCAGGAATGCCTTCAAAGTGAATCGCGTTGTCTGTGATGTCATCACCAATATCGCCGTCGCCACGAGTCGCAGCGTACTTCAACTTGGATTTGTCATACAGCAGATCGATGGCCAGCCCGTCCAGCTTCTTTTCCAGCTGAGCATGAGCCGAATAACCCAACGCAGTGACCCAATCGGTCAGCTCTTCCTCATTGTAGACGTTACCGAGGCTGAGCATGGGCGTCAGGTGCTTGACTTTCTCGAAACCGCCATTAGAGACGGCCCCGACTTGGTTCAACGGCGAGAGGGGATCGTCAGTTTCCCCTTCCAGCTCCCGCAACTCTGCTTTGAGGGAGGTGTACACGTCGTCTTCGACGTCTGACTCCCCCTCGTTGTAGTAGAGGTGGTTCAGACGACTGATCTCTGCTCGCAGAGCTTCGATGCGGTTGTCCATGATGCGACTCCTAACTCACTTTCAGGTTTACCATCAGGCGATCGAGTCGGATAGCTCGACGCCCTTGGGTAGGATCGCCTCGAACAATGTCGACACTTTGAATAATGGGGTAGGGTGAGGTCAATTGACTGTTATCCAGCCGGTCTCCGCCATTCCAGAGGACCTTCCCATGTAATACCCACTTTTCATTTTCTTTCACCAGCGCCGATACCTCGAACAGACCGATCTGGCGAGGCTTGAGCTTGCTGTAGAACTCACCGATGGGTTCGTCACCCCAATCGCGCTTCGGCCAGTTCATGTAGATCGGCATAAAGTCAACCGGCACCAGCTCACCAGCGCTTTCGTCGCAGATCCCCATGCCATCTGGGAGGCCGATGCTGACGTTACGGTTGTGAGCAGGAGCATTTGCGAATACATCGGCTGCATCGAAGATCGTGATCTCCCTGAACAGCTGTATTTGTCCCGTCATTTGATGTCTCTAGGGTTGAGGCACAAGTAGTCCGTCTCGCAAGTCTCCTTGATCTGTTTCAGGAGCGCCGTACGGGCCTTCTTAGCTTTAAGAGGGTACTCGAACAACCGGATCTCAGCATCCTTGGAGTAAAGCCCGTTAAGGAGCTTACAGGGATGCTTACCGATGGCGAGCAGGGAAAGTTGTTTGTCTACTTCAGATGAAACGGTCTCGCTTTGGCCCAGATAGAAACGCCCAGTCGCTACATGCTCTAACATGTAGCAACCTTGGTTAGTGGTATCGCTTCGTTTACTGCGGCCCGAGGAGGAGTGTAGCCATTTGACAACATTCACCAGGGCGTCAGTCATTTCAGGTCTCGGTTTTCATGAGGACGAAGGTCAGCCGGGGTTGGCCTTCCAAGGATTCGGTAATGAAGTCCACGCTGCCATCAGGCTGAGTGAAGTTTTCACAACCAACTGCCGTACGATAGGCGCCGTTCATGAAGAAGAACGTGCGCAGGAAGTCCATCGCTACGTGATAGCAATCGAAGTCAGGACCAGGACCCATCCAGCCTACGTGGGAGCGGAACAGTTTGGCCTCGTTGACATCGGTGGTGTACTCGAGCATCGGTGAACCTTCTTGGGATTGTCCGAAGGTCTTCAGATACTTCTTCTCTTCGCCTTTGGCTTGGAAGCACACGCGAGAGTTGTAGCAAGCAGGCAGATTGCGTTGTGTCATGGTGTAACTCCTAAGCCCACTTGTCGGTGATAGCTTTCAGTTTGGCGCCCTTCATCACTTCCTTGTACGTGTCGACCTGCTTGAGCTGATCGAACCCCTTACGACACTCCAAGAGCGTTCGGGCTTCTTCCGTGGACAGAACTTCCCCTTTATTGACGCGCTCCAGCAGATTGTTCAAGCTTTGCTGGATGTTGATGATGTTTGCGTCGATGTCTGCCATGATAGTCTCGATGATTGCGTGCAGATAGATAGTGCGGGAGACACCTTGTCTCCCTGTTCTTGGTGTCTTTGCTTAACGGCAGAATTGGTCGTAACCGACCACTGGCGCTTTCTTCTTGGTGGCGAACACATACTGATCAGCATGGTTCAAGATCATGATGCCCCGCTCGCCTACATCGGCGAACTTGTTCCACCAGCTACCGTCTTTGTTGATCCCGACGACAGTGATGGACTCGCCCTTGATGTCGATCTGAGTCTTCTCTTCGATGTCCTTGTCCAGACGGAAGTGAACACCGAATAGCGACCGCTCGAGGTAGGAGTATTCACGCTTACCTGTGATCTCGACGCCCAACTTCTCATCGACAAACTGACAGGTACGGAAGTCCACCATACGTTTACCCGGCTTGGTAAATTCGTAATACACGTACCCCGCAGCCCCCGCCACGAGTAGTACGGCACAGGTGATGATCAGGATGTAAGTCCTGACCACCGCACGTTTTACCTTCTGCCCACGAGTGAGCACCTTCTCACGGGCCTTGGCACCTGGGTCAGCAGCCAGTGCCAGCAGATCACGGGTCGTCATGTCGCCCTCGCGATGCACTGTCATGGTGCTAGGATCTTTAGCTTCCGGTTGGTCTTCCCCTGAAGTGATATCTTGGAGAGTGTTACGCATGTTACTTACCCCTTACTTGAGTTATGGTTGTCATTCCATGGATATAATGTATCGCCCTATAATTTTTAATTACAATTGGCGAAACGGCATAAAGGCGGGACTAGCCCGCCTATGCTTAACGGCGATAACCAAGATCGGCGTGTGGATCATCTTTCTCTGCCAAGCCTTCAAATGCATTGTTGAAGCCTACCGGCATGGAGGACTTCAATACCCTGACCACGTCGTGACTGGGCTTAGGGCGCGACATCAGCTTCTTCATCCAGTCAACGTTGAACCCGATGAACTCATACTTGCCTTTGACCGACAGCACCCCACGACGGACATTGAACCGATTGGCGTAACTCTTCATGTTTTCAATGGGACCGTTCAGAACGGCGATGAAGACATCGTTCTCTAGGTCAGGCATGAGCAGATGAGGAAGAGCTTCGATCAAGTGGGTTTGTGTCACCCCTAAGCCAGCAGCAATCGTTAACGCCTCGTCCTCAGAGTCGGCAATGATGATACTGATACCGTTTTCATTACGCATTTGGATGTCTCCTGAGAAATGTCTATCGGCATAAATGGGCAGCATGAGTTTGAGCCCATGCTGCCCGGTACAGGCGCCGTTGAAACGTATGCTACTGGCTCCCGCCGTTGCTAAACCGTTTCGGGTTAAGCGTGTGCTGGATCACCCCCTCACTAGACAGTATCTACTGCCTGTACATACAATAGGATCACCTCGATTAGTTTTTAGCTACGAGGGTAATGTATCGTTTGAGTAAAATCAAATCCACTATAAACAGGGGATACAGGCCGTGGCCTGTATCCCTTCCTTATTTGCTTTATATCTTTTATAGGTACTTACCGTGTCAGGGCACGCCAAATGATGTGTAGCTGCTCTCTTTAATTCATCTCGATTTATCGAGTGTCAGCCGCTCTTTAAATCCACTTCGGGTATCAAGACATGTCTGACATTTCCCTGCTTTCCAAGGACCAAGTACTTGCCTTGGTCAACGAGCAAAACCCGGGCCTGAACCTTACGCACGAGAAAGTCACTTTCGGTGATCCTGTCGCAGCGTCTGGTGAAAACCCGGAACGTAACACTGAACTGGTCATGACCGGTATCCCGGGCAAGGGCTTCAAGAACACTGCCACCATCCTTTACAACCGGATCGACTTGGCAGACTTCGAAGTTCAGATCCCATCGCAGATCCAAGTAGAAGGCGATGTGACCATCCAATCCATTCTGGATGGTTTCAACCTGTTCTACGGGGCGAACCTGCAACTGAACGATGTGCGTAGCGACCTCACGCTGCCCGGCGATCTGACCAGCACTCCGGAAGACTTCACCCTGATCGCCGCTGCGGGCTCCTACGCCTACCGTGGTCAGGTGGTCATCAGTATCCAGATGGCTGACCAAGACCTGAACGCTGCCGTCACCAAGAAAGTCCTGGATGGCTTGACGCTCTCCCTGAGCTAATGGTGCTGGTAGTTGACCAGAACGCGCACTGGGGCCTTCGGGTCTCAGTGGCATTAGTCTCTTAACCGGGAAAGAATCATGTCAATCTACAGTCAGTCGCCCGACCAGATGGTGCGCGAACTGATCAACAATGCCAACACCCCTCTCGTTCCCTTCGCTCCAGAGAACTTGACCTTCGGTACGCCCCAAGTTGTAACGGGCAATCCTTCTGTCAACGCCACAGTGAAGGTGCGAGGTATCCAGGGTGAGGTCTACGCTGGTCAGGTTGCTATTTCGTACAATCGCTTGGACCTTGGTGTCCTGTACCGCGGTAACTACCGCCCAGAATTCACGGCGTTGGGTCAATCGACCCTCTATCGTCTGTTGCCTGAGATCAACAAGGCCCTCGGCCTGAACTTGACGAAGAACGACTTGATTGACGTCGACCTCAAGTTGTTGGAAGAAGGCGATCAGGTCAACCTTGAACTGCGTGCTAAGCCTGGCTCGTTGGCTTACACCGGTCTGGCCACGATCTTGTTCAACCGTCGGCAGTTGATGCTCACGGACGTCTTGCCAGTGGAAGCGTTCGAAGAGTTCAAACACGCTGACCCAGTCCTTGAAGGTTATCAGAGCGCTGGTTTGCTTACTTGGGGGCAGGATTTCACGATCATTGCGCAGTACCTCAAGGTCAACCGTTACGGTAACAACTACAAGGGTAGCTGGATCGACGAAGCCGGGCTCAGAGCAGGCCTGGCTCAGTATTTCGGCATCGAGAATTGGCCGAGGATTGACACGAGTGCCAACTCCAAGATGACGATCAGGGATTACGCCACGAAAGATCACCCGGATGCCAACCGTAACTACCAGCGGGTGGTGGTTCAAACCAGCCTGCGCAGCGACGGGTACTCCGGTACTGCTTTCTTCCACTATAACGCCTGATCGGAGATGACTCATGTCTCTTTATAAGAACCCCGTCACGACGCTTTTGAACGTCGTCGGGAGTTACAACGGGATCACGCTCGATCCGGCTGACTTCGACTTCATCGATCCTCGGCCGAACACCAGCGGCAAGCATCCTGAGCAAAACTCCATCGTCACCATCAAGGCCAACAACGCCTTTGCCCCTTATCAGGGCGAGACCGTGGTGTACTACAACCGTCTGGACTTGGCTGACTTGGCGAAACTCGTCACGTTGACCATGAAGGCCCCAAGCGTCACCAACTCCCACGACCTCCTGCCGTTCCTGAATGACCGTTTCGGTCTGAACCTGGAAGAGTCGGATCTGGAACTGGTTGATGCTGAAGACATGACCGATTACAAGACCGTGCAACTGACGGCTGTACCGGGCAGTCTGGGTTGGATCGGCACTGTGTCCATTTCGGTGGCGCAAGGTGACATCCCGCTGACCAATTACCTGACGACCACTGCACTGAACGGTCTGAACTACCCAACGCCGTACGCTACCCTGCCGTTTGCGCAGATGTACAGCTACTGGCGTGACTTCTCGGCTCACGTGAATTACCTGAAGACCATCACGGTCGGTCAGGCGATTCCACAAGAGCTGGCTGACATCCTCTCCAGCATCACTGGCGACGCGTGGTTCCGTACTGGCTACCATGAGTTCAGTCTGGGTGGTGCGCAGGTCATTTGGGCCGGTAAGGCGGCTGACAACGGTCTGATGAACCCGTCGTACGACTACGGTCTTCAAGTCCGTCTGAACCACGATGATGCGTTCGGTATCACCGGCGACCTGATCATTCACTTCAGCGATCCGGTTGACCCGTTCGCCGAACCAGCGTGAGGTGAGTCATGGACGGACGTGATCTGATTATCCAGATGGTCAACGAGCAGAACACTCTGTATCGGCCGATCACGCTGGACAACGTGGCAATGTCGCTGCCTGTAAAGAAAGGACAGAACGATCCGCGTAACACCGGGGTGACCCTCAGTGGTGTACATGGCAAGGGCTACAAAGGTCAGACGGAGATCTTCTACAACCGTCATGACTTGCCTGAGCTGTTTGGTGAAGCGGGCATCACGCCTAACCTTCGTCACAACGCCGAGATCACCCCAGCCTGGATCATCGACAAGTTGAACACCAAGTACGGCCTGTACCTTGAGGCCACGGACTTGAACAACATCGATGTTCCTATCTTCGACCAATTGGAAACCACCAAGCCCATCGAGATCGTCGTCAAAGACAACTCGTGGAACTGGGTCGGGACCATTACCCTCGAAATGACCTACGGCAACCCATTACTGGACACCGTGGTCTTGGTACAGCTCCTGCCGATCCTGGAACACCCCACGGATCACAAAGAGCTTCGAGGTCGGAAGTCCGGGTACATGTGCACGTACAACTTCGACTTCACAGCCTATAAAGCTGACCTGCAACGTGACCCGAAGAACGGCCGTTGGGCTAACTTCGACTTGGTCATGGCCGCAGGCGCCAAAGCAGGTTTGCCCGCATGGGGTAATGCAGGCGGGATCGTCGACCTCCCAACCAGCGCAATGCCTGAAGCCAACCCGAAGTTTCAACGGGTGATGGTGCAGAGCTACGCGACCGGTGGTGTGGTAGGTCCGATCTTATTCCACTACGACCTGGACTGGTGATTCCTGTCCTTTCTTGAGAAGGTTTAGCTCATGGCTATCTATAGCAAAACGACCAAGCAGATGATGGTCGATCTGATTAACGCAGGGAATCCGCAACTGCCATTCCCGATCAACGAGACGGACTTCGAGTTCGGCCTGCCGGAAGTCATCGCTGACCCAGGCAATGGTCACAACACTCGCATCCGGATCACTGCGAAACCGAACACCAACTACGTCGGTAACGTGCAACTCACGTATCGCCGGTTGGACGTTGGACGCATCTTCCGCAACATGACGCTCGAAGTGTACCGCTGGGTTGCCAACACCGGCGCCAACGGTACCCCTCTGATTCTGCTGAGTTCGCTGTACCCGCTTTATAGCGAGAAGTACGGTTTCAACTTCGCAGTGGGTGAATGGGGCGACGGTAACTTGAGTGGCCTCAATGGTATCCGCGGTGACGTGTTTAACATCGCACCGATTGCCAACAACTTGGCCTTCGTGGGTAACGTGCAGGGCAAGTGGACCATCGGTGAACGTACGCTGGAATCGCTGCTGACTGTAGACGTGGTAGCCGGTCGTCGTTACCCAGGCGGTAATGACTTCGTGACTCCAGGTCACAAGTACTGGGTCACCCCAGACGGCTTCGACATGGACTTCTCGGCCTTCAAGGACACGCTGGAATCGGGCGTTGTGGCCACAGGCTACGCTGGCGGTATCCGCGCTAACGTGTACGTGGGCGACAACTACGCTGACGGTAGCCAACCAATTCGTCAGATCATCGAGAACAACATTCTCAAGACGCTGAAGAACCGCAATGGCGACTTCTACACCATCGTAACCGCGGGTGGTCCTACGGCGGTCACCGAAGCCATGACCACGCCATTCCGGTTGAACGGTGCGTACTTCCGTCGCTATGCCCTCCCGCATGCTGACTTGCCTGAAGCCAACTCCGAGTTCTACAACCGTTGCATGGTCATCAGTGTGAATGACGCCTTCGGTGGTCTGGGCCAGCGTGACTGGGGCACTGGTCGCATCCTTCTCCACTACAACGTCTAAGGGCAGGTGCCATGACTATTCATTTCAACTCCAAGCAGAGTTTGGTGAACTACATCAACGCTGCTAACAGTTCGCCACTGACCGTGGATGAGCTGGACTTTGGTACACCGCAGCCTACAGCAGGGACGTGGCGTGAAGGGTTGGTCAATGCCAACACCGCCATCAAGATCACCGCCAAAGAAGCCTCGGTGTTCCAAGGCTCTCGCGTGATCTGCTACGACCGCTTGAACCTGCCGGATCTTTCGACTCTGGCCAACGGGCTGTCGGTCAAGTGCTACCAGCCTGCGACCAACTTCGACGTGCTGCCTGCGTTGTTCCGTCGTTACGGGATCGTCTTGAGTAAGGAAGACTTCATCGAAGAGCCTTTCGCTCACGATGGTGCTAACCCGACTCCGTGCGTGTTCAAAGCCAAGCCAGGCGCGATTGGCTGGACAGGTCAATTGACCGTCATGTCCCAGTCGGGCTCTGCGGTACTGGGTCAGCACTTGACCCAAGCAGCCCTGCCGGGTCTGAACTACCCAGTGACCGGTGACGGTTCTCAGGGCTCGGCACTGACTTACCTCTACGGGTATGATTTCACAGCGTACAAGTCGACGCTGGAGAACTACCAAGTGGGGACCAAGTTGGGTGCGGCTGATACAGCGCTTCTGGCTGCGATCAAGGCGATTGACACCAACGCCGGTAAGTCGCTGTGGAACTTGGACCCGGCAAGCACTGCGTGGTCTCTGGAGGGCGCTGAGGTTGTCTACAGCGGTATCAACTCCAACGTCCTGCCAACCAACCAGTCGTACAAGTACGCGCTTGGTCTGTTGCTCAAGGCGACCAACATCACGCCTCCGGGCGTGTGCTACCTCCACTACGACGATCCGTTCGATCCGAACGAGGTGTGAGTAAACGGCCCTAGGTAACTGGGGCCATCACAAAGGAAGACTGAAGATGTCGTCTTACTACTCAAAACCTCAGGTCGAACTGTTACTGAAGCTGATCAACGAGTCCAACCCAGGGCTGTTAGAGCTTCGTGACTTGGTGAACACTCGCCTCGGTGTGCCATTTGTACGCACGCCTGCTGCCGGTGAGATCCAGAACACGTCGTTGGAACTGTACGCACAACCCGGGTCATTCTACATCGGCAAGAAGATCGTTCACTATCGGCGAATCGATCTGAGCAAGCTGTTTGCCAACATGACGTTGGACATCGAGTACTGGGCTCCGGGCAACTTGCCTAAAGCCACGTGGATCGATTTGATCAACAAGAAGTACGGTCTGGCCTTGGTCGATGCTGACATGGCAGGCTACGGGGACATGGGCGAAACGACGTACGTCTTGAACCTAGCGGGTACTTCGCTGGGCTACAATGGTACGTTGCGGGTTCGTTGGACACGTGGCAAACGGGCCATGGACCAGATCTTGACAGTGGATCGGTACGCCGGTCTGTATTGGGATAGTTCCTATGTGCAAGGGAAGCCACTCATGACACCAGTGAACTTCAGTCTGGACTACAGTCGGTTCTTCAACATCGACACCATCACAAACGGGATCACACTGAACAACGCCGGTGCGTACTACAGTGAGATCAAAACGATTGTGGACTGGTTCAACAAGTGCGCAGGTCTGGCCTTGGATCTGGGGGTCGATCACACGTTGCCAAATGGGCTCAAGGGCTTGACCATGTCTCGCTTTACATTGCCCAACGTCAACGTGCCTGAAGCCAACGCTGCCAAGTTCAACCGTGTCTTGGTGATCTCCAGTCGGACCACCAGTTGGTTCGGTGGCAAGATCCTGCTGCACTACAACGTCTAACGAGGACGCCCATGGCTCTTATTCAAGGTTCGAAAGTTGACCTCGTGTCAGCATTGAACCGGGAGACGCCAGTCGCATTGGACTACGCTGGGTTGGTTTTCAGCCCAGTCGTACCGCTCCAGTCTGATCCGTCCGGCAAGTTGGTGAAGGTGCGCTTGTCGACACTTCCCACCTACACGTACAAGGGCAACGATGTCCTTGAATACAGCCGGCGTAATCTGGCCGATCTGCCCGGTATCTTTCCGGTACTTCCACGCTGCGTCCCCGGTGCTACGCTGTACGCCATGCTGACGGCCTTGGCCGATGGGACCAGCATCCTGTTCACAACTGACGATCTCGAAGATGCACCAGTGGTCACCCGTCAAGACGGGAACTATCAAGTGCAGTTGACGGCGAAGGCAGGCTCGTATGCTTGGTACGGTACCGGTCTGTTGATCTTCCGCAACCTTCCTCACATTTCGTTGGCCATCGTGGACAACAACCTCTCCTGGAGTTAAGTGATGACCATTAACTGGATCAACTACTTCTTTCACACGGACTTCAGTGAGCACGCTGAGACGCTCTCTCAGATCCCCGTCACTGAAGAACTGGAACACGACCAGCGACTGGCTTTGGCCAGTATCCTGACCAGCACTGACAAAGGTGTGGGCAAGGACCTGTGGATCGTTGACGGTTCGGGTAAAGAGTGGAACCTGAGCTTGGCCTCGGTGTTCTACAACGACCGCAACAGCACCCGGTTTGCCACGAACTCCAAGTACAGCCACGTGCTGATTCTGGCGTTCAGTTCTGAGTCGGAAGGTCCGACTGGCAAGCTCTACCTTCAATACAACCGCGAGGTGGTGTAATCATGTCCGTACCATTGATGTTCGGATTTGACAACCTGCCACTTCGTACAGGGTTGTCCTCAGCACACATGAAGGTCGAGGGCTTTGACCAACTCGACCTGATCTCGAGTACCGCCAACTGGCTGACCACTCGCATCAACGGCCGGACGTGGATGACTGCTCAGCAGACGTTCTACGCCGGGATCAGCTCGAACATCACTCGTACGTTCTGGTTGTTCCAGCGGACTTTGTCGGAACTGTTCGGCAACCCCGCCAGTCTGACGAAAGGTGTGATTGGTGCGCGGATTTACGTGGACCAAGGCCTCATTGACCGGGTCTCAAGCGGAGCGCAAACTGTTGGGCTCTTCTACATTGGCGGTCAGGCAGTAGACGGCGTGCTCAGCAGTCGCCTGACCGTCGGTGAGCATTTTGTTGAATTTGAGATTGACCTGGTAGCATTCACGGTCAAGACCTACCTCAACGCGACGTTGGTCAACACCTACCAGTTCAGTGGTGCTGTGGCGATCGGCGCTATCGCACAATTGGGGCACACCGGTATTGGTCAGCAAAACCTCCAGACCGTCACCATGATCAGCTACAACGACATTTACACGACCTACGATAACCAAGACGGTGAAGTCTCTGGTCGGCTCGGTCCTGTGAAAGTCTTGCCACTGGTGGTGGACAAGTCTACACGTCCTGCCAATTGGTCGTATTCGGATGCGGATGCACTGTTCAACTACTTCGATTATGATCAGGATGCGACGGCTGGGTTGTTCCCTGCTCACTGCCTGATCCCACGCTTCACTACCGAAATCGAAGTAGCGGGCCAGTTCAAATGGGATGCGGTGCCTGCCAGCGTCTCGCCTCAGATCTACCAGCGGTTCAACCCGCCATCGCCCTCGAGCGATTCGTGGACAGCTGCGACAGCGGCTACAAAGATCGTGGTCAACGTCACCTTTGAACGTGCAAAGAAGGCCACAGGCTATAGTCTGTTTGGCTACAGCAACGGTTACGGGGCGTTCGATGACTGGACCTTTGAAGGCAGTAACGATGGACAGGCTTGGACTGTTCTCGATACGCGGGTAGGTTGTGCGGCGAAGATCCAACTGGGTACCAAGCCATACGCCTTCAAAATCGATCCAGCCAAGGTGGGCAGTTATCGCTACTTCCGTTGGAATGTGTCGAAGGTACTCGTCGCTCCTCAACAAGCCGGTCGCGTCTATATGGGTCATTTCCAGGTATTGGGCGATCCGGCCGATGCAGCATTGAACGAGCTGTACGATGGCTTGTCCCGTAGCCCCAACGCCACCCAAACGGACATGGACTATCCAGTCGTACGTACGGGTATCGACGGAAGTGAAGCAGTGTTTGGCTTCAAGGTTCCCGACGTTGGCACCAGTCAGGTATTGGCAGTCCGCATGGGTCTCACTGCCCGTCGCGACCAAGCCAGCTCCGAACACATCCGCGCGAAACTCAAGGTAGGTGAAACAGCCACGGCTGAACGTGTGTTTGAACTCAAGCCTCACGTTGAACGCCAAGATCTGTTCCCGATCGCTATGAAAGCGCCGGACGGTACTGCTTGGACCAAAGCGAGCCTGGAAAGTCTTCAGGTTGTCATTAAATCGAAAAGTGGAGCCAAGTAATCATGGCGATCAAAGAAATCCTGGGTACTGACGATCTTCCTATCGCTGCCCGCTGGCCCACATTGAACCTGTTGTGCAAAGGCGTCATGCCTTCCATCAACCAAGGTCTCACCTCGGCCAACCACGGCGCTATCGCCAACAATGGTCGTAACTGGATCAAGGTGACTGGCAACGCCAACCCGGGCCTGACCACGACCCTGTCGACCATGAAGTTCAGTCAGGCTGAGATGCGTGGCAAGAAGATCTGGATTGGTTTCCGTCACCAGATCGGCAGTAACGCTGCGGTCTTGGCAGCCATTCCTCTGCTGAGCATTGTCACGACCGGCCAAGCCCTCACTTTCAACCCAGTGTTGGAAACCGACCTTCAACGTGCGACGGATGAGGTGTTCATCGAATGCCTGATCGACTTGGTTGCACAGAAGATCGACGGTTATGTGGACGGCAACTTGGTACGTTCGATCTCGACCTCTGCCTTGACTCCGGCGAACGTCACGGACATGCGTATCAACTACGGCATGACCAGTAGTGCTGTGGGCTCTGAAATACACATGTACACCGACTTCTACTGGTTGGTGGACTCGAGCGATGTGGACCAACTGCCTTCGAACCGTCTGGGTCCGATCAAGGTCAAGTCGGCCAAGGTTGCAGGTTCCGTACTGCCAAGCGACTGGACTGTGCCTGAAGGTCAAACGGCGGACGGTATCCTCGATGCCTCTACCATGGCCCCAACGACCGAACTGACTCCGGTGGTGCGTACCTCACCTGCTGAATCGGTGGCTTCGATTGGTTTCGCTAAGCCTGCTGCTGAACTGTCGATCAAGGCCGTGTCGATCGAAGTGTTCGGTTATCGCGACACCGGTACTGCGCCTGCATTGCAAGCCCAGTTGAAGCAGGGTGCCAAGACCGACACCAAGAAGACCTTTACTACGCCGACGCTGGAATACAACCGCGGCGCGGCCAGTGACCGCCTGGGGTGCTTCAACGTCGACCTCAATGGCGCTGCCTGGAACAACGACAGCATCGACTCCCTTGAAGTTCTCATCAACTCCAAAACCGGGGCGTAACTATCATGAGCGAAGCGGCTAATCTGAGGACGGTGCGCGTTCAATACCTTGTCCTCGATGACTCGCCGACTAAGCTCAGGGACACTCGGCTTCAATACACTGGCGATGGGGATAACCCCGCCAGTGTCCGCCGCATCAACGGCCAAGCTCTTATCATTGATCGTAACCCTCTGAATGTCCGTGGTGCACGGATGCAGTTCTCAGAGGACATCCAAAGCCCGGCGAGCATTCGTCGGGTCTCTGGGCAGATGTTGGTAGTTGATAAGAGCCCGGCTAACGTACGTGATGTACGGATGCAGTATTCGAGTGACCAGAGCAGTCCGGCCAGTTTGCGACGGTTGAATGGCTTCGTCATGACCCGCACGGTTGATGGACAACCTGTAAAGGCATTGCGTCTCCAGTATCTGGAAGTGGTCAACGATCCACCGCGGTTTGGCATTGACCCATGGGTCCGCCTGATCACGGCTATCAACGGTAACAACAACACCCGCTTTATCCCGGCACACTTCACGCACGGTAACCCCGAGCCAAGCACAGTGCCGAACAAATGGAACACCCAGATGGAGATCACGGCATTGCCTGCCTCCGGATTCTCTGGGTCCATGAAGATCCACTTCCAGCGTTATGCGGTGGGCAAGATCTTCGACGGTAAGACCGCGGTGCTGGATCTGAAAAATAAGGTTGGGACTCATGACCTGATTCCTCAGATCAACGCAGCCTTCGGTACGACCTTTGTTCCGAACGATCTGGACGACATCCCGATTGATCACGCTCGCAACCAATTCACGCTGCGCATTGCCAGCAACAGTTGGTTCTTCATCCCAGGCAGTGAGACGGTCTACCAGAACGTCGCTGACCTGTCTCTGCTGTACAAGACTGTCGACTTGCCAGGGTTCGTCAAGAACACCGGTCCGTTGTCGGTTGTGGGGGCGAAGGAGGGTGTCAACGGCATCTATCCAGTCCGGGCAGATGACGGATCAACGTTCAATGCGTTCGTGGACATGACGACCGATGGCGGGTACTGGGTGCTCTTGGCTGACTGGACTACTGCCATGGGGACTACGTTGACGTACAACGAAACCATCACCCGAGGGTTGGCGTTGAGAGGGTGGTCGCGTGATGCGGTTAACCGCCCTGCCATTCCGGCTGGTAAGATCTTGGACAACCAGGCGTCTCAATGGATGTTCCAATCTGACAGTCCTACGTGGAAGACCCTGTTCGGTAGCTTCCAGAAGGCAGCACCACTTGCCCCCAACACCATCCTTGGTGCCAGCGGCATTGTGGTCGATACGCCTGATGGTCGTCGAACCGTGTACAGTCCTCGGGCTGGTTGGAACGCTGAGACCGGTTTGGGTCTGTCCTTCGGGCTCTGGAGTGCTTGGGGTCCTGGTGGTGGATGTGGTGGTGCAAACGTCTTCGGTACAACCCGTGAATGCCCTGTGGCAGACTCTGGTGCGTACGCAGGCCACGGCGACTACGTCTACAACAAGCGTCTCTTTGTCCGGGCTAAATCTTACGAATTGTAAGTCATCCGGCATATTCGGGAGGGCTTCGGCCCTCCCTTATTTTTGCTTGCTACATCGTGGAATTTTTTACGACGTATCCTATGAGGTCAGGAATTCTTGATCTTTTCGTAAACCTGCATCGGAGATCGCCATGCAACTTGACATCCTTAAAAGTGGCCAAGAGAACTTCTTGCTGTTGGCTAACACTGCTAACAGCCAGACTCTGACTGCTTCGCAAATGACCATCGGCGCCCCACAGGTGTTCGATGATCCTGAAGACACCAACCTGCGCAACACCCAGGTCACCATCTCGGCTCTGCCGGGTTCGACCGAGTTCAAGGGCGCGCAGACCCTGCGTTACACCCGTCTGGACGTGGCTGCTCTCGTTGGCGCAAGCTACGAGTTCCAGACCACCGCAGAAAGCACCATCGCCGACGTACTGGCCGGTGTTGCTGCGGCCAAGGGCCTGATCGCTGCCGATCTCGAAATCACCGAGACCGAAATGCCGACTTGGGACGACGGTACTGTGGACGGCGAAACCGCTCCACTGACCCTGAAGGCCAAGGCTGGTTCGTACGCCTACATCGGTACCGTGACCATCAACGTGATCGAGCCAGTTGATGGCCGTGAGCGTTTCGCTGACCTGTACGCCGTACAGGACCTGGACGGTTTCGAAGCTCAGGCTTAATTCCGTACTTGCAGCACAGAGCGAGGGCCACTGGCCCTCGCTCTTTATGCCGTTAGCCCAGAAGATTGAGGATGAGACCATCCAGCGTCTTATTGGTCATGGCAGTGCTCAGATCAACGTCACCGTTGTCATTAGGCATCTCCCACGGAACCCACTTGCCGTCAATCTTGTTGTAGCCTTGCAGTACGTTTCGGTAAGTACCCTCGACCCTGACAGCAACACCAGTGGATTCGGGGTACGTTCCTTGTTTAATCCGCATGACGCACCTCGCTTATTGCTGAGGCGGCTGAATGGTCAGCCAGATGTCACCATCATTGCCAACAGCGTTGTCAGGTTGTTGAGTGCTGACATGCAGGTCACGCATGGCCATGGACTTGACACCGTCGAGCTTTTCTTTGTTCTCAGTGGTGAAGTCTTCAGTGGACAGTTGCTTACCGTCTACCTTGTCGACCTTGCCACTTAGCCGTTGCAGGATAAGCGTTGCGTAACGACGGATCGCCGTTCTGATCTCAGGGATGTTCATTAAAAGATACCTTCAGGCGCTGAATAGAAGAAGCCACATAAAATACCCATCACGGGAATACAAAATAGGAAGAGGGCCGAAGCCCTCCCCTTATGCCGCTTCGAAGTGACTGGCAGCGAACCACCGGACACCGTAGAAGAACATCCCTGCACGCCAACGGGCAATGCCTTCACCACGCAGAGCACGGTAGAAGATCTCGTCAGCTTGTTGGCGAGTCACCTTGACCTGTTCACCATTGACTGTAATGGTACCGCCACTGTATAGCCAGTCATGGATCGTCGCCGCCATGTCCCCGTAATCAGCCAGCAAGGCGTACACAGGGAATAGCACAATATTACGCAACGCATCCAGCGAGGCGTAGTTGGTCTTGAATCCCTTCGGCACCGTGATGGTTCCGTAGACTTCATCATCGAAGCTGAAGTCCGCGAGCATCAGGTACTCACGCTTACCCACCTGACGCGTGTCGAAGTTGGAGAAGCGTTTGAAGTATTTCACTTCAGCCGGGGTGTCTGTAAACTGGGGAAGTGGAATATCCATAGCCGTTCCTTAGGAGGCACTGTACTCTTGTGTTTTCCACACGCCTGGCGTAGGACGCAGGACAACTTCACCGGTAGCGAGGTTGACCATGGCACACGTCCAGTAGGATGGAGTGTTGGCTGGGGTGTTGATGTTCGACACCTTCAACGCGTAGAACTTGCTTTCAGCGACTGTGAAGTCTTGAGTGAACTGGCCACCACCGTACGCTTTCTGCACACCGTCCATGGAGAAGTCAAAGACGTCATCCGCCTGTGCAAACACCCGGTAGTTACCCGCCGGGATAAACACGTTGGCGTAGTAGTCCAGTTTGAAGTTGGCAGGAACCAGCTCACTTCCGTAGACCGGAGAGAAAGCAAAGTAGCCAAAGTCAATAGGTGCGCCTGTGACGGGGTTAGGCGGTGCCCAAAGAGCGAACCCACCCGTAGCCGCCCATGGGCGAGAACCTGCCGCATACGTCTTCATAGCCGCGTTAGGCAGCACAATGGACGCCAAGCCTTGGTCCTTGAAGTAGTCCTTCATCAGCTTCAGGTTGATCGGCATGTTCAAGACCAACTTGATCCCCAACCACGGAACCGTAGAAGCGATCTCGTCGATGATGGTCTTCATGGCCTTGATCGGAGTCAGCGTCGGTTTGTACGCACGGATGATCCGCATCACATCGCCCAATGAACGATGAGGTGTGAGATCTGGCTGGAATCGGTTGATCGTCATGGCGCTGGTGTAACTGATAGGTGAAGCAATCACGACACTGAACGCATCGTTGTTCTTCACAGCCACCGGCCCCACACCACCATTGTCCCACGCTTGCGACAACACACCCGCAGCAGTCAATCCGATACTGCCCACCTTGACACCGTTCTTCAATACGTTGCCCGTAGCCGCCACCCCAGGGTTACCACTGAGCACGACATTGATCAACGATTGGTTCTTGGCTCCGACGTTTAGCTTTTGACCATTGTCAGCAGACAGGACGCCATCCGAGAAGGACAGCTTGAAGTTCACCACGTTGTATTCGATCTTGAACGGGATGATCTCACCCGTATTCAGAACCGCAGAGACCCGGATGATGGTCTTTCCGTTACCGATGGCAAATGGTTGAACCTGACCTGGAGTCAATGGCGTGAACGTGGCTACCTGTACCCGACTCTCAGAAGCACCGGCAGCAATGCTTTCGTCGTTGGTCATCCCTGCATAAAGCGGATGGTCGCCATACGTCGATCGGAGGAACCCTACGTTGACCGGAGTCCGATCGTAGTTGCCACTGAAGTACGCACCGAACTGCACAACCAGTTTGTTAGCAGTGCAGAAGAACGCTGGATCGGCCAGGGGATACGCCTGAGCAATGTTGGGGATGATGCTACCGTGGTCAGTAACCACGATGATCCCGTTACCCGCTTCACGATACGCCACCATGGCCTGAACCGCAGCATCCGTGATGTACGCCGTGGCAGAATACAACGACGACAGGAAGAGCACGCATGCATACTGATCCAGTTCAGCAGCCGTGGGATTCAGCTGCCCACCGACGTAATCACTTCGGGTCTTGAAGGTTGGCTCAAACCCTACCGCAGCACACAGTCGAGTGAAACTGGTGAAGAACCCCGACGCATCCGTTCCTTTGACGGAATAGGACTCGGCACTGTTCGATTCACCGATGACCAGGATCTTCCGATTGCCAACAGTAGTCTTCTTGGGGTTCGCTGTCCAGAGGATGGCGTTGTACAGGTACTTGAAGCTGGCAGAAAGCTGTCCACGAGGATCGTAGAGCATTTTGACAAGGTTGGTGTAACCCGATGCCCCGAGTTCGGTCGATGAGTTGCCGGGGAGGTCGAGGACGTCTTTAAACAACGTTGCCTTGATGTTCCCATTGCGATCGATGATGTACACGTCACGGAATCGAGTGGCAAAGTTACCTGCTGTTTCCCCTTCGTAAGCCATCGACCATCTGACGAATGTATTACCGGCGCAAGGACTCAGGTCAAACTCACGACGATACCACTGGTTGACAGCACGGTTGCCCAAGTACGTGGCCGGGTGAATACTCAGACCGTTCTGGTCCTTGATTACCGAGCTGCCGACGTCCCAATCACGCAGCGCATAATGCATGGTACCAGGGTCGTTGTTGGTGACCGCATCGATACCTACGCGAGCATCGATGCTGTCCTGCGCCATGTCATACACCAACTTGTCACCGGTCGCAATGGTGACGTTCTTGGCGGTGAAGGCGTTGTAGTAGTAAAGGTTGGTCCCGGGTCCTCCACCCTGACACGTCGCACGAAACTCCATGGAGATTGAAGCGTTGATGCCTTGAATAGGTGCAGCGGTGTTGTAGAACTTCGGGAAGCCTCCATCGTAGACCACGTTCCCGTTCCCATCCTGCGTCACTGCAATGAAGGGGTTCGGTGGAACGAGTTGGTCGTAGGCCACGTACTTGGAGATCGATGGAGGCGCGCCGTTAACGCTGAACTGCAAGCTCTGAACGTTACCGCTCAGGATCATCTTGGCAGTGAACGGGGAGAGGTAATAACCCTCTGCCACGTCAAATGAAATATCGGCCATGACTCAGTCCTTAAAGGGGGTGTACGAGGACTTTGACGTAGAGGTCGATAGCCCCGCCGGATTGGTTAGAGATGATGACGTAACGTTCGTCCTTGATACCGTAGCTGATGAGTGCTTCAGCGTTGGCATACGCGTTGAGCAATGGCGAGGAACCGTTGGTGTCTTTGGCCCGGACAGAGATCTCAGCAGTCTTCTTGTCAAAGGCGGCATGACTTGCACCCAACAGGGTCTGCAAGTCGTACTGCTTGACACCGTCAACCGCGACAGTGACATATTCGTTAACCGCAATGGCAGTCTGAGCCTTGATGTCGATCAGAGTGACACCCGTGATACGCCCTTTGGCATCCACTGTCATCTGAGGGATCTGAGTAGCACTGCCGTAGGTACCAGCAGCCACACCAGACACCGACAGGGTGAATGCAGCCGTTGCGTTAGCGTTACCGTCGAAGTTGACCGTCCACGAACCATCGCCTGTGAGGCTGATAGACCGTGCAGTAGCCAAGCGTGCTGGCAATGGAACACGAGCAGCATCGAGGACGCCTGTACCGATCTTGGAGGCGTCCAGAGTAGGGATACGTCCTGCGGCGAAGGCACCTGTGGTGATCTTCCCGGCATCTAGTGCAGGAATGTCACCGGCGATCAACAATTCACCACCGACCACTTGGCCTTTGGCGTTAATGGTGACCTTCGGGTAGGTCCCTGCGGAAGCAATGTTCGGCAGGGTGACCGCGATACTGACATTGGCCCCGCCATGGATACTGGCAGAACCTAGTGCATCAGCAGTCAAGGAGAGGGTAAAGGGTGAGGTCAGTCGAGCAGCACTTACGGAGGCAGCATTCTTATCAAGCTTGCTGTCCACCCGCAAAGCGATTGCAGTCAAGATCCCTGCGAGTTTCTGTTTCAGTATATCGAGGCTGGGCGGCATGATTTACTACCTTGGTTGAGGCTGGGTCGGCCGTTAAAAAGAATCTGTACATAGGGATACCTTGGAAAAAATAAAGGGTGAGACGGCATAGAGGCGGGCCTAGGCCCGCCTCTTATTATCGACGACGACTCTCTTCCCATCGGGTGAGAGATGTGCGGTGCCAGTAAGGCGAACGACCCTTGTAACGATCAGGAGCTGGGAACACTGGAGCATCACCTGGAACACGCCCATCGCGGTAGCGAGTAAGCGTAGTGTCAGAGACATTCAAGCGATCACAGACCTGACGGATACTCAGGAAGTCCTGCCACCCTTCGTTGAACGAACGCGAGTAGAAACGATCCACTGCATCCACTTCATCATTGATGGCTTCTGCCCACTGACGGTTCATTGCATCACGAGCTTGTTTAGGCAAGCTGTCAATGAAGTGCCGTGCTTTGCCCGTGACCATCTGCAAGATGCTCTTGAAGCGGGTGACCGTCCCTTGACGCAGGATCGTGCCATCCACTTGAACACCCGAGACCAGACAGTCAATGGCCAGCAACATCGCATCATTAACAATGCGCAGACCGACCTTCATTCCGCCATTACCGTGGAAGATCACCAATTCATGCTGCGAACGAGGTCCGAAGATCTCATCGTTCGCGCCGTGATGCTCGACCACACGGTGGACGTCACGGATCATGTTGGTGTAGACCTCCATCATGAACAGCTCTTTGCTCCAGATGTGCAGGTGCTCGTGCTGTCGGATGGAATCCAGTTTCTCTCCAGGGACCAACGCCAAGGCATTCCCTGTTAAGAACTCTTCCAGTTGGTACATCGTTTCCTTACCACGTTCAGTTGGAACCACCGTACGGATGATCTCCACACGGTTGCGTTCTTGGTTGAACTGGAGGATGCCCGGTGTTGTCTTTACATTCATGATGATTCTCACATGGTGAGGAAAGGAGGACATGGGCCCTCCTCCCTATTACTTGGTGTACAACGGATACCGGCACTGACCTACAATCGAGTAGATTGAATCAGGATCGACACCATGGTCCTTCTGAGCATACGCCTTCAAGCGCTTGACAGCCCATTCTTTATCAACGGTAGCTCGTGCTTTGAACCAGAAGCTGGCCTGGATCGACAGGACGTGCGTATCGCTACGCACGGTGTAGTCAGGACGAGCGTTGGCAAGTGGCACGACCAGTTTAAGATCGCCCATACTGCCCCCTAGAAGAATACTTCGCCGCCAAGATCATGGAGGTAGAAGTACGCTTCCCTGTAACTGGCACTGTCCACCACAAAGCCAAAGCCGGTCGGCAGTGCTGAGAGGGGATGGTACCCGATGGCGTTGATGAAGAAGGCTTGGTCAGGATCTTTCTTGATCCGATAGGCTTTGCCTGGCTTGAACTTGTCGATCTTGATCTGGCTCAGGTCTTTGACCTTCTTGAGCTGGACCTTGATCAGGGTGCCTTTGCCGAAGCTGGCTTGACGCAGGTCAACAATGGCTTCGTCATCCGGCTCTTCAACCGATGGGGTCAGATTAGTCATCGTCGCCACCGTCGAGTTCACGGTCGAGCTCGCGCTGCTCTTGCTCTTCCGTAGCACGGATAGAAGCCGCTGCATCAGCGTCGTCTTCTGCGTGGCAGGCTTCATCCAGATAGATGTCGCGGATTTGTTGAGGTGTCTTGTTGGCGAACTCGCCGGATGCAACACGGGCATCATAGTCCTCCATCGCGTCTACTTGGAAGTCTTCCCCAGCGTCGATGATCTTCTGGGAAAACGGTTTGTCTTGGTCTGGCATGTAATCTCCGTTAGCGATGGAAACCACCGCGTGTGAGGTGAGGGATTCGCTGGCTGCGCGGAAGGCGCTTGGGTTCCAGCGTTGGGATGCGAAGGTAGACAGGGTTCGGCACTTCATACTGCACCGTGACCTTATCACCCGGTTCAATTCCCGCTGGCATGTGTACATGCCCGTGTGCATCAGCACAGGCGTAGTAATGCTTCCCGTCATCCGGGACATGGTCAGCGTAGTGAAACTCTACAGGGTTAATGAGAAGCTGTTTGATCTGGTTCACGCCATATTCTCCAGCAGTTCAGCAAAACGGCTGTTGAGTTTGACGATGTCCTCCTTCTCAAAGATCAGGAACTGGACTTCATCGCCGTCGTAGCAGCCGTCACGGCCAGTGTAGTGGAAGTCGGTGGGTACCGACATAGTCGGATCACGTTCCATTTTGTGGATGTTGTCCCACAGCTCATCCGAACCACCGCACTCCATGGCACCGGTACCCGAGATGGCGTCGTAGTTCCAGTCGTTGTGGTTTTGACCTTCACAGTGCGGGTACTTGATGTTGATGCCTTCCTCAGGCGACCCGTTGTGGACCTTGGAGTACAGGACTTGGCCTGGGAGGGCTAAGAACTCTGCACGGTTAACAATGCGCATTTCAACTCCTTAACAAGTCGTTCTGCTTCGGCGTTCATCTCGTCTGTCATGTCACAATCAACATAACTCGCGTAGCCACGCCAAGACTGCTTGTCTTCATCGAAGTCATCCAGTCGACGTTCAATGGTTTCACGCAGCGGTTCATAGACAGCCAAGATAGGAGCGAACTGCTCCTTGGTCAGGCGAGGACGCTCAGGGATGTTCCCAAGCGCCTCCGCAAACCCTAGGCTGATGTTGTTCTCGGGAGCTTCATCGACAACGAGGTTCCATTGCCATGCGACGAAGTCCTCAAGTTTGTACCCAGGGATACTGCTCATAACGATCCCTCAGTCCATTGGCTCTTCTTCATCCACCGGACCGCCATCTGGGTCGGGCATGTTGATGCCATCCAGACGAGAACTGGCTGCAAAGTTGCGCAGCTTGTTACGCTCGAAAGCGCCGGAGGTACCGGTGTTGCCTTGGTAGCCACCGCCATTACCGGTAGGACGATCTTGCACCGGGTCTGGATTGATCAGCCACTGCGAGAACGCCTTACCGAAGTCCTGCGGTTGATCGTCTTCCTTCTTGTTCTCCAGCAGAACACCAGTCGGCGTAACGATGCTGTAACCTTCTTCGCTCAATTGACTGAGCATGCCTTGAACGCCCGCACCTACACCGAGGTTGTAGATGAACATGCCTTCTTCGGTGACCGGGAACTCTTCTTCACCACGGATGTCGCGGAAGATACCCGTGGTCTGGTTACCGTCATGTGCAGCTTCACACTCGGCACGGTGTGCGGTGACGAACAAGTCTCGAAGTTCTTTACTCATTACTTCAACTCCCAAAGCGGTTTGAGTTTCAGGTCCGTAACGAACCCTTGGTTGTGGCGGACAGACATCAGATCCTCGTACGTGATCAAGACACCGCCGCAATACTTGATGATGTAATGATGGAAGTCGTTAGTCCGATCGAACTTCGGCTGATCTTTCAGACCCCATACACACCCTGCCGCATGGCGACCATGGCGAGAACGCAGTTCTCTGAACACGTGATCACGCAACGGACCGCCCCATGGAATCATGCCTTCCAGACGAGCCTTTTCGTGATAAGCAATAACGCCTTCACAATCGCCTTGGTTGGTCCACCAGATGAACTCGCCAGCAGGATCAAGATCTAAAGCATGTGCTGGATCTTTTAAGATTGACCGCGGACCAGTCCACGCTTCGGCCAGTTGACTGAAGCGCTCCATGTCAACACTGCTGTTTACAACCGCATTGAAGACCCGGATCTGGTTGGAGTACCAGATGAACTCAGCCTGTTGTTGGTCACGGATCTCCTGAGGTCCCTCGAGCCACAGGTGATGGAAGCGCCGGTCAATGAGACGACGGACACCGAAGTCCAGACGACTCATCAGTACCATGGCATCACGGTTATCGACCAGCGTGAACTCGTCGGAGTACTTGCGCTGAGCCTTCAAGAAGGCAAACATCTCATCAAGACGTTCTTCCGTGTCCTTGTCCATGATCTCTAAGGTTTCTAGAGTCCAGTTGGGCAGTTCTTCGAGAATGAACGCATGCAGGTCATCCTGTTGCTTCTGCATCACCGCCACATTTTCAGAAGGGTCGGTGTTCAGCCCTTTGCAGTAGTCGGTGATGAACGTGATTACGTCACCCCAGACATGCACCGCATTCTTCTTACGGCTGACGAAGTCGTGGTGGAGTTCTTGCTTCTTCCAGTTCAACGCATAAATGGCGTACGACATGTCAAGCTTCCTTTTGCGATGGGTGAGCCACGATGCGCATCGTGTTCAAGAAGTCCACGTACGCCGTGACGGCCGTTTGCAGTTCACGGATGGCATCACCTTGAAAACTCAGCATCGAGTACGAGACACACTGCTTGGACTTGCGATCCACCTCGTTGATCAGGTGATTGAGTTCCTGAACCCGACCGCGTGGGTTGCTTGCCATCGCCAAGGCGCGAGTGACTTCGGCATCACGAACGATCTCACGAGCTTCGTCGATCAGGTCGCACACCGAGGGAGGCAACATGGCAACGCATTCCAACGCACACCCGGCGAACATGGAGTCCAGTTCACCGTGCTTTTGATCGAGGTCGATCTCACGGAACGAACGGGCCACTTCCATGTTGGGGTCTTGGCCGGGGATGGGTTCCATCTCCGTGGTGTACATCAGTTCCAAGTCGTCAGGGACCCGACGATCCAGCTTCTCTTGAAGGCGATCAGCGAGGAACTTGAACAGGTCCACCTTGACTTCCAGTGTGGTCTTGCCAAACGTGAAGAAGCGACTGTCATGGACACCCGACGCCAAGAGACCGGTGTCAGTTGGGAATGCATCCAGACCGAGAGCAGCAGGATGATGAGCTTTGAGTAGGTAGATACCGTACGACATGGTGAGGTTCCTAGGTGTTTATTCGGTGGGTTTCGGCTCAGGCCATTCAACTTCAATGGACTTGCCATCACGACGGTTTAAGCGCTCGATGCTGAGCTTTAAATAGTCCAGCAATGCGATACACTGCTCTGCGTGGAACGTCACTTCCATGCGCTCTGTGAGAGCCTGGAGGGAGATCGTTACTGACATGCCGTTGACAGTGTGACCGTCGTACTTGAAGCCCATGTCCTTCTGTGCAAAGAACATGATGCAGTGAAACGGCAACGCAGGGTTGTTAGCCCCGTCGCCGTATTCATTGATGCATTTCTCCAAGATGGTCAACCCATCAACATCTGTCTTGGGGACTGGCTGCCGACTGGGGAAGACTTCGATCTTGCCAACCAGCGGAAAGACCTCGTCCTTCTGTGGGATGCGGCAGTTATAGAACTCGATCTCCCATGACATCTTGCCATTGTTGGGTTGGACCGGCACGACTGCGGGTAACCACCAATCAGTGCACTGAGGCATGTCCAGATACCCGTGCCAGCCAGCGCAGATGCTCTGACCTGCCAACGGATACATGAAGCCTGGAACGAAGGTCATGTCCGCGACCTTCTTGGCAAAGCCTTTCAGGTACTCCCGTTTGGCAGCGGACGTTGCCTCTGCCTTACGGTCGTTGAACGCAGCGAAATCAATGACCTTGCTCATCACTCACCTCTGGAGGCAGTTCTTGCACGTAGCCAGTGTCGTACCCGTCTTCACCAGGCAAGATGTTGTTCTTGTCGCCGACGAAGACCTGCATGTAACGGGTCATGCCGGCGTTGACAGCCCCCAACATGCGCGTCGTGGCGACATCGCCCATGATCTGTTCAGTGGCGACTGCCTTCAGCAACTCACCAGCAGGACCGACCGTGTAACCTGGAATCGTGAAGGGCACGTTCTCAATGAACCCACCCGTTTCGATGGCCCACTTGGTAACCTTTGCCAACATGGCCCCTGAGTTCTGGCCAGCATTGACAATCAGCACCTCGTAACCCAGTTTGCCTTGAGCGCCGTACGTGTAAGAGTACGAGGCCCATTTATCTTTCGGGTCGTTGGAGAAGACGTTCTGGACAGCGAAGCCTTGTTCCGCGGTAGCCATGTCCTGATTACGCTTGAACCAGCTTTTGAACAGAGCCATCTTCTTCGTTTCGAAGCTACCGGCCTTGTGGTCACCGATCCAACGGAAGTACGTCTGACGATCGAAGTTCACATCGGTGATGAGAGGAGAACGGTAGCCTGTAGCGTACAGTTCACGCTCGTACACCGACATGGCGTTGAACTGCTCATCGCCAATCGCCTGCTGCAACCGCAACATGCAATCCGGAGTTGGCACCAATTCAGCCTTCGGGTCGGCTTTCATAAAGAACCAATCGAAGTAACGATCGATGTTGTCCGGGACCACTTCGGCATCACTGACTTCATTGACCATGCCACTGGAGATCAAGGTTTCAAGGAAGATCTCCTTGCGCTCGTCCAGGGTTTCCTTACGAGCGATGCCATGACGCTGGAACGTCTCCCACTTCTCGTAGACGTCCAACGATGAATCGACCACGTAGACAATGAAGCCCCAGATGGTGATGTAGATGTTCTTTTCCATGATGGACCTCAGGAGTAGGTGATGGACTTCTCGTCCAGACAGGTGATCAAGTCATGGTAAGCTGCGTTGAAGTAGACCACCGATTCATGATGGGTGAGCATTTCTTGCAGCGGCCCAGCTCGGAACTTCTCGATGTCCGCAATAGCGTCTTTAACGTCGTACAGCTTGACCTCATCCGGAATGATGCCCGTTGCCGTTGGATGACGATGGTCACCTTGGAACCCTGCAATAATCGCAGGACCTTGCCAACCGCCTTCGATCCAACCCAAGTCGGTAAACAACTTGATGCACGGATACAGACTGTCACCTGACTTGATGAACTTCATCGGTTCTGAAGGATCGATGAGTTTCGACACCATGCCGATTCGATTCGTCAGGTCTTCCATGCGACCTGTGAGTCGCTGACATTCGTCGATGTCTTCGATCCAGTCGCCCGGGGTTTCGATGTCATCCAACTTTAGAGGGATGTACCCCGCTGGCACTGGAACGTAGTCAAGATGACGATGGAAGTCTTCCGGCATGTGAGACAACACGTCGGCGTTTACGTACTTGCCTTCCGCGTTATTGTGATACAGCTTCCGAACGTCAACGTAGTTGAAGCACTTCCCGCGAAGGATGATGTATTCGTCCCGTTTGAGGTTTGCGACAGCCGCGCCGATGGTTGCTAAGTCAATGGCCGGTTCAGGTTGAGGAACGGGTTCAGAAGGCATCCGGGCAGGTGGGGTCACAATTACCTCGACGTCAGGGAGCATACCAAGTTTCTTGAGAACAACGGCGAACCAATTCATAGTCTTTCCTAGAGGGTTAGGGATTCACCGCAATAATGTATTGCCGTAATAAAGTTGACTAGCGTCGCTCGTCATGGACTTTGTCGAGGGTGATGATGTCACTCACCCCGTACGTCTCAAACCGACGAAGCAGGTGCAGGTAACGCTCAGTGATTTCCTTCTGTTGAGTGAAGCGTGTAAAGACTGGGTCGCCTTCGGTCGTTGGTTGAAGGATGGTCGTGTAGTACTTCAAGTCCTCTTCAAGGTCAAAAAAAGATTGGCCCTTCAAGGGATGACGGAGCATCTCTTCGTGTTGCGCTGGAGTGAGAGGTCCGGATTCTTCGGGATCGTTGTTCATGATTGGTTCCTCTGGAAGATAGTGTTGCGTTCTGCTTTGGCCAAGTCCTCAGACAGTTCCTCACGAACATCCAAGAAAGTGTACGCCATCACGCCACAAGCGATCCACGGTCCTTCCATACGCTCGATGGAGTACACACCTAACCGATGCATGGTTTCTTTAAAGATAGCCTGAAGTTCATCTGTTCGACCGGGAGGTAGATCGTGTTCAAACTTGGCACCCGGTGGAATAGCGTTTTCAAACACCAGCACCATGTTCGGCGAATCAACCAGTTCATCGCGGATCTGAACATGGACGATGTGGACGTCAGGGACTTCAGTCTTTACCTTGTAGAAATGTTGAGTGCCCTGTGTTGTCTTACCGACAAGTACTGGATCGAAACCACGATACTCGAGGATCATCTCGTCGGATATATCGGGTTCCTTGCCAAAGGCAACAATACTGATGTTGAAAGCCATACAGCCTCCTATCGGGATATAAGCCCCGAGGCGAACCCCGGGGCATTGGTTACGGGTACGTCACGACCGTGTGAAAGAAGTGCTGAGCAAACTCGTCTTGCTTAGCAGTAGCGAGCATCTGACGAACGTCACGAGGCGTCACGATGCGATCGGATGCGATACCGACGCACGTTTCCTCTCGAGTGGCTACCTGACAACCTGCGGCTTTCATCGCCGTGTGGTAGTTGGAGTTCTCGAGGGATTCATAGACCCCAGAACGAATCCGGTTGAGGAGGTCTTCCTGAACATTCCGGTGGTAGGCTTCTTCAAGCGCTGCCAAGTCCAGTTTAGGTTCGGGAATCATGGCCAGTACAGGAGCTGCAACTGCTGCACCTGCACCAATGCCCAAGAAACGGAGAAACTTACGCCGGTTCAGCTTCATGGTTAGGTTCCCCGTCTTCGAAGGATTCGTCTTCAGCAGTCGGAACATCGACTGTCTTGGACTCTTCTTGCTGCTTACGCACAGCCTGTTCAGTGAAGTACACAGCCGCTTCGTGCGAACCCAGTTTGGTCAGCAGGTTGCGTTCTTCGTCCTTCGGGTCTTTCTTGGCCAGGTTCAAGCTGATCAGCTCACGCATGCCGGGTTTGTTCGGCAGATCGGCGTTAGACAGCGGGCCTTTGTTGTACAGCGCGGTGAACACAGCCAGAGCGTCGTCGCTCATGGTGTACGCACGGATTTGGTTCACATTCTTCTCAGGCATCGGGTGTTCCCTTTTCTTTCGCGTATTCTTGAAGCCGTACAAGGTAACGGGGAGCGTAAATACCCCAGATAGCACGACCGGTTTCTGTGAAGAGTTCTGCGGACTCCATGAACTTGGATTGTCCGACCAGCATCTCTTCATAGGTCACGTCGCGTTTGGCCGCTACCTGTATCTCAGCACGGAGGTCTTCCATGACGAGGGTAGGGTCAAGACTGACAGTCGCATAAAGGACATCGCAATCCCGCATGACCATCTCCAGCTTGTTGCGTGGAGGGATCACAAACGGAAACTCGGTGCACTCGATGGCACTATCAATGACTTCAACGACGCGACTTGGCAAACTATAACCGTTGCGTGCAATTAACTCCGCGACGAACTCACGGGTACTGAGGACGTTGTAGTGGTCGTTGTCCTTGCCAGCTGAATGACCGTAGTCGTGCAGCAGGGTGACGAACATCAGCGCCACATACGCCCAATCGCCGCCAAGGCCGAGGTCTTCACCTTCAGCCTCCCACATGACCTGAGCAATGCTCCAGACACCCTCCATGTGTACGTTGTTGTGGTAAGGTACATTGGCCGAAGGGTTGCCTTTCAGCACCTGAAGCAACTTACCTTCCAAGCGAGACATGAAGTGGTTCAGGGCAGGCATCTTGACGCACACCTGTTCATGTTGCCGCATGCTCGCAAGGATTGTTTCGAGAGGAAACGTGGCTTTCATCAGAACCTCTTCATCTTTCCATCACGACCGCGTTGATAGAAAGGCTGCACACGAAGCTTCTTGTTCGTACGCTCGCCTTGATCATTGGGGTGATCGCCGTGGAACCGATCATCGCAGCACGGATCAGGACCTAAGTCCATCTTCCCGTACAACTCGAGGAGGTCGTCTGTGTTGCGAGACTTCCCCCGAAAATGTCCGATGTGAACATCGCTAAACATAGTTCAGCTCCTTCAGTGGTTACTGTAGATGATGCGCTCTACCCCGATCTCCCTCAGCCGCTCGTACCACATGCGGTAGGCAGGTTTGAGATGCTCGGTCCAGGTGACCTTGGTGTCGCCGTAACCGGTGTTAACGAGTTCTTTGTCGAAGTCGTACGCCAACATCTCGTCGAGCATGACCCAACTGATGCTGTTCGGGTACTCGTCCTCGAACAGTTCTTTGATCTCGTCATCCGCATCGGCCGGAAGACCCCGCTTGGCCCACGGAGCATACTCGTCAGGTTCACAGTACTCGCCTGGAGACTGGAAGTCCTGACGCTTGGCAGACAGATTACCCAAGCGCTCAGGGTTGACGCCCATGGTCTTGTCGATCGCATCCATCTGATCCAGCTTACCGTAGTAATGCGGGAGTTCAGGGTTATAACCCAACCCTTCGGGCAAGATGATGAACCATTTGTCACCGATCTTGCGCTGGCAGACGATCTGAGTGTACGTGCCCATCAGTTCGCTCCTTCAGGCGGTGGTGGTACGTAGAACGGATTGCGCTCACGACTTACAGCACCGTCACGGGCGACCTGAATGTACGGGACATCTTCGATCTTCTCAGGGACTGGTTCACGGAACCAACCGTCCTTGAGTGCAGTGAGCATGGCATCAATGCCTTTGACCTGCTGCGACCAGAGCGTGCCTCGCTCACGCCGCCAAAGCACAATGCTGAAGTGCTTGTCGAACGTTTCGAGATCAACCTCAAACTCTTGGTAAACCAACCGAGGACCTTTGTAGTCCTTGTACGGACCGTCCGGCACATGCAGGAAGATGTCTTGAAGATGGTTGTCGCGGTTGTAATCGGTGAAGAGTACATGAGCTACCCCATCTACCGTGACCGGAACCGGAGTCCGATCTGCGTCGTCTACCTTTGACAGCCGAGGCGTGACGATCAGTCGGAACCCTTCATGAAAGCACATAAAACGATGACGGTCTTCATCGAGTATAGAACGAAGTTTCAACATGTCACTTCTCCTCAGGAATGGGTTCTTCGCATTTCTTCACGGTCAGTTCGTAGAGATCAGCAGCCGCATCGACGATCTCACGACGACCACGATTGCCATCAAAACCGATGTCTTGACCACGACCACTCAAGCGAGCATTCAGGATGTACTGCAACATGAAGTCGCGTTTGGCGGGATTGACCTTACACACCAGTTGGCCATTGATGAGGGTGTAATCGCTGCTCGGAGTAGTCATGGATCTTCCTTAATGAAGCTTGCCAGCCTTCTTGAGCTGGATAGCAGTAATCTGGTCTTTAGCTTTTTCGATGTCAGGGAGGATAGACCGATTGTCCTCCCTCCACCGTGCCCACCGCTCTTCAGCAGTGGGCGGCTTCTTGGCAGACGCCATTAGCCCTTCATGAACTTGTCACGAGCAGGCAGGATGTCGTTCGACGGTTTTATGCCGGTAGGGTTCTCGGTGTAGCCTTCAAACCAAGGACCGTTATTGGGCATGGACAGACGCACGAACTGACGCTTGGTGGTTTCTTCCACGGGTAACGATTCGTGGATGCACGCCCCGTCAACCCAGTAGACATCACCCGCACCGAAGATGACCGAACCACAGGCACTGAGGTCCATCTGATCGGCTTCACCTTCACTGCCGATCTCACCCCGTGCGATACCCAGCCAGGCTTTGCAGTGAGCAGTGCTGGACACGGTCAACATGCCGTTACCAACGCTACCCCAACCACCGCCACCACCCCAGGCGCCACAGCGACCTTGGTAGTAGCCGTCTACGTGCAGACCCGAACGACGCAGGGTCTGTCCCGGTTGCAGCTCTTGCTCATCGATGGTCAGATAACCGATGTCACCCATGAAGCGTGATTCAACCATGCCGAACAGGTCGTAGACGAGGTCCATGTACTGGACAGGCACACCGTCAAGGCAACCGAGTTTGACCGGCATCATCATGACACGCAGGCCAGTGAAGTCCGGGAACGGCATTGGGGAATGGTTCCACACCTTGCGGAACGTGGAGACTACTTGTGGTGCGGGTGTGTTCATTTCCACCTCTTTGGCATAGTCGCGATACATGCGGACGGATTCAGCCTCAAGGCCGAACTTGATACGCAGTTCACCCAGTGCAATCGTACCTTCTGGCAACCCGGTTGGCGGAGCCACTACCAGACTGTACATGGCCACGAACGAGAAGTCCTTCAATTTCATCACGACCACAGTACCTTGAAGGTCTTTGTGGTGGCTGACAGTCAGGACCTCAGGATGCACACTACTGAGGAGGAAGCGGTTAACCATCCCGGGAGACGAGAACACCACCGAGCGATCTTCCAGCTCCTGAAGTGTGTCCTCTGGCTCCACGATATTGACCTGCACGTAGTGCTTGGCTGCTTCGCGCATGACCGCGTCAACGATCGCTCCATCGAGGACGATCTTGGCAGTGGTGCCGATCTGCTCAACCGCTTCGGTGAACGGAATATCGACGATGCCTTTGAGAATCTTGATCTCACGGGTGAAATCAGGTTCTTCAACAAAGGGTACAGAGTAGAGACGTTCAAAGCACATGACGATTCCTTACGGGGCAGTGGAGATAGAGCAGTTATCGTGAGCACCTTTACCGTCAGTCACGAAGAAACGTATTCCGTGTTCAAACCCAGAATAGATCTTACAGCCCGGTGTTTCCCCCACGTAGCGCATGTTGGGAGACTTGGCGTCATTACTGGAGCGTGCTTCTTGAGGACCGCAGCTCACTACTGCTAACAACATGAGCAACAAGATGGGTACATTCTTCACGGCAATTCCCTTTAAGCGGTGTGAGCGATCTTCAGGCGCTGAGACTTGGACATCTGCAAGAGGATCTTGGCCAGCTCCTCACCTTCTTTATCACCCTCTTTGATGGCGTACTCGATGCACCACTCGACGTGATGGTTATCGACGTTGAAGTCCTCAAGGACAATGTGAAGCGAACCCCAGACCGGATAGTCCATGTGGTAGGCTGCAAACCGTTCGATGACTTCAGGTACTGTGATTGTGGCTGACGGAGCAGTCATATCTCACCTTGTTGGGCCAAGACGTCCTTGATGACGTTCAGGTGCGTGCTGGCAATCTGAATGTGGTCAATGCCGCAAGATCGACCGTTCATGATCGCGACAATGGCTGGATACTTCTTAGGCCGACCGTAAACTTCCATCTCCTTCCAGTCGTCAAACTGTTGCTTGATGGCTTTACGCAGACCCGCCTGGGTACGCACGATATACATCGAGCCGCCCAGGTGAGTCATGTTCGGCTGCTTGCCTTCTTGCAACCGAGGATTGGACATTTACTGCCCCTTACTGTTCCGAATTGTTCTCGCCGCCAGTGATGACCTGGATCTTGGTAGCACCGGCACGAGCAGTCATCACGTTCTCGCCAACGGTACGGATACCGGCAGCATCAAACACACGGATTGCTGTAGCAGCGTCAATGGCCAGACGAGTCAGGTCGTCGTTCTCGATGACCAGAGCCAGGTCGCTAAGCACGATGCCTTTCTTCTCCAGCGTGTCTTTGGCGGTCTTCAGAATGGCGTCTTCGATCTCTGCCGGGTTGGCGTCAACCACATCCAGATCACGGGTCAGCTCAGTCGTCACTTCACGCAGCATCTTGTCGATGATGATGTTCTCGGCCATCTCGTAACGGCTGCCAACGGTGTCAGCAGAGAGCTCGAGGGAACCGCCCATCTTGCCAAGGTAACGCGCTTCGCTGATAAACCGGATCGGATCGGTGATCGTGTAGGTGTACGACATCTTGGCCATACTCAAGACCTTCTTGGAGAATTGGGTCTTGAACTGAGTATCGCCAGCCATCGGCCAGTTCGGCAGGGCTACGTTGTAGCCGCACGGGTTACCGGTGTGCTTGGGCACGGTGGAGGCAACCGCGAGCTTTTCCCAGCTGGCGCCGCAATTGCTGGTCGACAGTACGTGGACGTTTGACGGGGTACGGCTACAGCCAGCAATGGCCAGCATGAGGAGTACAGCTACGACAACATTTTTCATTTGAAGCTCCAGAGTTTGATGGTGTAAACGACACCGGCGTAAAGTACAACGATTGTCACGACTGCATAGAACAGCCACGTACCCCAACCCAGCGAGAAGCTATTGCCGGAGTTTTGAAACGCGGTGTATGCCAGTCCAAGGATGACAACCCAAAAGACCACAACAGCAAACCGAGCTGCGTTGCGAGTATGGTTGATAGCTTTCATTCCGTTTCCTTACACAGCTACCGGCATGTCCTTGGTAAGGGCCGGGTGACTGTCGTAGTCGATGATCTCGAGGTCACTGATCTTGAAGCCGTCGATCGACTTGATCTCAGGGTTCAGTTTCAGACGAGGGATGCAGTCCTTCGATTCCAGTGTCAACTGGTGTTCGAGGGCTTGCACGTGGTTGGTGTACACGTGAGCGTCCACAGCAGCCCACACCAGCTCCAATGGAGCCATGTCGACACACTGGGCGATCATGTGGGTCAGCGTCGCGTACTGAGCCACGTTGAACGGTTGGCCAAGGCCGAGGTCGTTCGAGCGCAGCAACAGGAAGCAATACAGACCACGCCGATGGATACCGGCTTCATCCAGACGACGGTGCATCTCTTCATCAGAGACCAACGTTTGAGCCTGATAATGAGTCCAGTCAGTCCAGGTGCGCAATGCCAGATCCATCATGCCAGTCTGGCGCTGCTGCTTCTCGAGATCGTACTTGGCCAGTTCGACCTGATCTTGAGCGATCGTGACGCGCTGCTCCAGAGTCAACTCGTGAGAGATGAACTGGAAGTACAGGTGGCACGGTGGCAGAGCCGCTTTCCATGTCAGCGCTGGATTCCAGGCAGACACGATGATGCGACGGCTGTTCGGATCATGTTTCAGGAGCTGGATCGCATTGACCAATTGGTCGATTTCACGATGCACGATAAAGCGAGGCACATCAGCAATGACCGTGAAGATCTTGCGCAAGCCTTCATCGTTGTGATAACGCGCCCACAGCGTACCGCCATCGTTGTAGACGTCGTAACCCTTATCGCCTACTTCGTCGAACGACACCTTCTCGACATCAGTGCGCACGTAGCCTTTCTCGCTGGCTACCTTGTCCAGTTCAGCCAGCAAGGCGGCTTCACCTTGTGGCAGACCCACTGGAGCGATCTCACCACGGTAGGCATAACCCTGTTGGTAGTACTCGTGCAGGCCAGTCTGGGACACGATTTGGGTGTCTTGCCAGTGACGCCACTGTGGACCATAGCCGCCCGGACCAATGTCACCATCGACCAGTACCCGCAGAGCAATACCCAGTTCAACCGCGATGTAGTTGATGATCGCCTCGACACTGGCGAACTCGGCAGTACTGCCGTAGACAGCCACCGTCTTCTTCAGGCTTTCCTTCAGCGTGATCTTGACGACGCACTTGCCGTAGGTGTTGATCCCCTTGCCTTCCTGGATCTTGGCCAGATTGTCAGGCGTGGTGATGTTGACCGTGCCTTCATCGCCATCGAACTTGCGAGTGATGAGGTGAACGAGTTCTTCAAGGTCACGGATGTGGTACCTGGCCGAACCCGGGATCAACCAGCTGTTCCAAATACCGATCTTCTGGTCACGCAGTTCCTTGATGCTGGAACTACCCCCACAGAACCAGAGCATCTCGCGCTCAGCGGTGTCCTGCATGCCTTTAGTAGTCAGGCGAGGAGAACGCTTGTTCAGGAGACTGTAACGCGCCAGACGCCCGACCACGGCGTGAGTGCCTGTGCCAGTACGGTCACCCTTGAAGTTACCGTTGTGCAGCACGTCTTCGATCAGGTTGTGGTACTGATCATCGGTGGGGGTCAGACGAGTGTTAACTACGAATGGACTCATGAACAACATCCTTGAGAACGGAGAGGATAGTGCTTTGATGACGCTTCATCTTTGCACTGATGAATTTACGGTGGGCGACTTTACGCTTCATCGACCAGTTGTTGTTGACCTTGGGGTATTCCTTCTGGATCACCTCAGCCAAGTTGATGGTACGGGTCTCGATCATGACGACTTACCCATCAGGGTGCGCATCAATGCTTCGATGGCTGGGGTGTCGTAGCTGATCTGCTTGGCCACCTCATTGACTACGGCTCCGGCTGGAGCTTCGTCATGCACTTCGATTTCCAGTAGCACGAACTTGCCACACCAGCTTTCCAACTCAGCGATCAGGTCATGGCCGCCGACCTGAGCATCTTCGGTGGTGTACAGATAACCGGTGACTTCGGACCAGTGATGGATGCACTTGGCCGATACCGCACCAGCGCCCATGACCTGCTCGAGCGTCAGTTCGGTAGCGTGCTCCACAGAGGTCAGTTCACGATCATTGACCCAGTAGCGCATGGTAACGTACTTGCCACTGAACTGGTTCATGTACTCGGCCAGTTCTTGGTCGTGCACGTGGAGACAGCAATGATCGGCGTACTGGTCTCGGAGCTTGCCGCCAAGCAGGTAGACATTACCCGTCACGGATTCAATGCTCACTTGACCTCCTTGTGGACCGTACAGCGGTTGTAAAGCGTCTCGTAGGGGAACAGACCATCAATGATGACAGCGACCCGACTACAGAGACGACAGATGGCGACAGGCTTCACGACTAGGTCCTCGGGATACGGATGATCAGTTCCACGTACTCTTCGTGGTTAGGGTCAACGAACGCCACGTTGTCACCGTTCTCAGTGAAGCGATGGACCACGTCAGCCAGATCGTTAGGCAGACCTTCAGAGGCATGAAAGCCAGTGCCGTCAAAGATCGCTTCTTCAATCGCTTCGTAGTTGTCCAGCAGGATAGCGCCTACCGGCTCTTGGTTAATGCTCATTCCACTTCCTCCGGGTTAGGTATATCCATGATCATGCCGAGCGTGTACTCGTGGACGTCTACATCGTAGCGCATGAAGTCCTGAGTACTGATCGTCAGCTTGTAGTCTTTACGGAACTCTTCCAGCAGGGCGGGACGTTCCTCGAGAGGCTTCTCTTGGATCTCGCGTAGTTTGGCCCGAACGGCGTAGCAGAACTTGAACAGCTCCGCTTTGGCTTCCGGGTCTTCCTTGGCGTACAGAGGTTCCTCTTTGAGGTGTCTGACCTGCTTCTTGATAAGCTTGGATGACTTCCAGTTCTTCAACGCGAAATCGGTGTCGCTCTCCATCTTACCTCCCAGAGAACACAGCAAGGCCAATTGCTACTACAATGAGGAACGCCATACCCTTGAGCACGTTCAACTGACGCTGACGCATCTTGCGGGCTTCTTTCATTTTCTTGCGATGTTTCACAGTCACTGTCGTCCCTCGTGAAGAAGTAGCACCCGCGCCATGTCCATCAACTCACAGGAGTCATTGGTCATGAAGTCACGGGCAAATGCGATGGCGCCTTCGGTGTCACCTTGATACTGCTCGGTGTCAGGCCCGATCAAGAAGAGCTCAAACGGACGACCCTTCAGCACGACAGTGTGACGTTGCAGCGGGAAGATCCCAGGACGAGTCAACATGGCGATCTTGTCCGGGTCATCGGTGACCCACACTTGTGTCGGCCCTTCCTGCTTACTGATAAATGTACGTTCCATAACGGCATCCTCGTGGTTACCTATTTGATAGGTCACATCTGTTCAAAAACACATGTCAGACGGCATAAAGGCGAGAGCCGAAGCCCTCGCCCTCATGTCACCCTTAGGCGGCGCGTGTAACGATCCCGGTACGCACACCGTGGAAGGATTCGCCCAACTTGAAGTTGGTGTAGAACGGTACGCCCTTGTACGAGTTCTCGACCGAGTCCACACAATGGATCGGACGGGTGAACCGTGCAAACTCGAACGCCGTCAGGTCGAACCGCTGTTGAGCAGTCAGGTCCTTGTAGGCAATCGGAGTCAGGACGGACGGCATGCTGCGCAATGCAATATCGACCGACTCGTCAGCTTCCTCTCCTAAGCTGAGCGTGTCGAGCCAATACATTTCGCGGCACGAGATCTGACTCACCGCACGATGACGGTTGAGTGCCGAAGAGATCTCATGGGCGGACAGAAGGGAAATGAACATCAGATCACCCGCCTTCATGTAGTTGATGGATTCACCCCGAACCTCATCGACTTCGCCCATCGCTTTGAACAAAGGATTCCATGTACCGGAAGTCCGGATGCGGAACGGTCTCGCTTTGCGCTCACTGAAGAGGGCTTGGACCGGTGTTGGCACTTTCCGCACATTGTCGCCAATCACGAAGAACTCTTTAACGTTCGGCATGCGCTGGATCAGGTTGGCAGCTTCCTCGTAGGAAGTCACAAACACGATGGCGTGGCCGAGCAGGGTCAACGGGTTGGCGTTATCTTGAGTTTTCATGGTTATCCCTTCTACTACTTGGTGGTTATGTTGGTGCAGATGACTTTATTCGTCACCCAAAGAGACGGGGTCTAGAGAGCAGGACATGTGGATGTTGCGCATGAACTTGATGGCATTGTCTGCCTCCCAAGCACTGGCCCCAACGTCACGAATCTCGAGGCGAATGAGCAGCTGTGTGAGCCGTACATTCACTTCTTCGGTGACAACCGGGATGAAACGCAACTGAATGGACTTCATGATCCGCCATAGCGGTTTCATCTCACTCAATGCCACATAGGACTTGACCTTCTCAAGCTCGTTGGTGAATTGCTCCAGCTTGGAAAAGGTGTCGTACCAGGTTTGTTCGATCATTGTGTCCTCATGACCTTCTTTTGGCTACGAGTTGCAGTTCATCCTGCCCAGGCTGGGCATGCATCTCGGCTTCGGCAGCCTTTTGGGCTCTCTCGGCCAACTCGTGCTCGTTGCGAAAGCGTGACGCAGGCGGGTAAATCACCGGCGGTATGCTAATAATGTTCATGTGCCCATCTTCAGTCAACACCCCACCGCTGTTAGCAGCGATCACCGCCTTGATGGCGTTGTACGGAATGCTCATGACGTGAGCGAGGTTATCAAACTTGACAGCGATGACGAGTTCAGCCTCATCGAAGTCCAGTTGGGTGGTGAAGCCAGGAGCAACGCACACGATGAAGTCGCCGCCGTCCTGTTTCAATGACGCTAGGACTCCGTCCTTCAGAACGGTGTTGTCCACAATGAGGCAAGCCTGTACCGAACGCTCATTGAAGTAATCAATGGACGCTCGGATCAAGTGCTTACTCCACAGAGACACGGGAGTGCGATCCATAGACAAATACCTAAGGTTGCTTTATTGGAGTATTGCCATAAGATCACACTCCTACATCAGTCCTCGCTGACCACTGCCAGAAACAGATCCATGCCTTTGGAACTGGTCGGCTCAGGGACGAAGTAGATGTCCTTGTGCGTCGGGCAGGTGTTCAAGAACGACAGCGCAGCCAACTCGATCAGGTCGTGGAAACCCTTCTTCGGGTAGTACGAGTAGTTCTGATGGTCCGTGATGGTGCCGTAGTGCTCACCTTCGATGAAGATCTGGTGCTTGCCGATGGCGAAGTCCAGGGACAGCTCAGCCATCTCGATGAAGTCATCGGAGTACTGTGTGTTGAACAGCATCGGGAAGATCACGGCTGCCAATGGACCCAGCAACTTCGGCGTGGCCACGAACTGATTGAGGTCGATGTTCTCGAACGCCAAACACTTCTTCTCAGCCGAGCCCCACTGCATGAATCGGTCCCCACCGACTCGCGCTGTAGTCACCCCACGCACATGCACGTCCGACCTGACCAACGCCAGATCATCATTGAACAGCATCAACACTTCAAAGGTGATCCCAGGCGTGCCTTTGAGTTCAAAGAACTCACGGACTTCCATCAGATCTTCTTTCATCTGTACGCCCGCCACCGTCACCTCGTGTTTCACGAGGGTCTTGGCCGCGGCAAGTGTGGCAAAGTGGTCACGGGGAGTAGGAGCCTGATCCACCAAGATCTCAAGCTCTGTGCTCAGGTCAATGACCAAGATGTCCAGCAGGGCCGCAAAGCCCAAGGTGTTAGAACGGTCGTACATGGCGTTTGCTCCGGTTCAAGCGAGTGGTGTTGACAATGCGGCTGATCTGCCAATGTCCTTGGATGTAGACTTCTTCGTTGGTGCTGTGTTCCCACGACTTGAGGGTCGAACTGACCTTAGCTGTGGCAAAGTCCGTAGTGACGGTGAAGACGTGACTGTAGCCCGGGGTATCGAAACGCCGGACAACATCGCCGTCTTTCAGGATGATTTCTGGAGCCAATGCTACGGCAACATCACCGACGAGAATGTCTCGTACGACATATCGAATATCGGTCTGGCTTTCCATGATCGTTGGTGGCTCTTTCGGGTTCCACAACGACTTCACAGGAGCGGTCGACACGAAGTACTTGGACTCATCGGTGTACATCCGGGCAATGGCCAAGGCCAGGGGCTTAGCTCGCATACGGTTCCTCCGGGATGGTAGCCAGTACGTCGAAGTAGCGGGCCAGCGCATCTTCGGTGGTGGTGTTCTCATCGCCCCACTTGCGACTGGTCTGGTCGCGCAGCGGCAGGATCTTCTTGCCATCCACGAAAACGAACACATCTTCAGCCAAGAAGGTCGTCTGGGAAGGCATCTTGACGATGGTCTCCCCAGTGGTCTCAGCTTGAAGGAAGATCAAGCGAGCTTTGTTCTGGTAGTCGTCAGGGTTGGCGTGGAACTCCTCCCAGACAATCGGCTCCTCTTGGGAGATGCGATCGCCCAGCACGACCTGAAGGGCCTTGACGTGGCGAAGCGAAGGAACGCAGACGATGATACGGCCAACAGTAGGAGGCAGAGGGATGAACTCGGACTTACGCATATTGTCGAACATGGTTTAGCTTCCGGAATAAGGGGCCAGGAATGTGTTCCTAGCCCGGGGTGTTTGTCATAGAGGATGAAACTCTAGTTCTTTAAAACGAAGACAAAAGAAATAGAAAGCCTAGTGCGGGGATACCGCACTAGGCCTAGGGGTTATGCAGTCAACAACCAGTTGTAGCCCGTCCACGCGTAGACGAACAACGCAGGATACAGGAGGCCACAGTCGAGGATGTGGGTCCAGTAAGACTTGTACTCATAGCGCAGTTCTTTGCCTGTGCTGCTGAGGAATTCTTCGATGTTCTTCACCAGCCACCAGTGATGGTAAAGGTTGATGAAGAAACGTCCTGCGTTGACGAAGGGAATCCGGCCTACCTTGTAATCCACCTGATGAGGACCCAATGGAATGGTTCCACTGACCCTCGGGTAAATCAAGCCGTGTACAATGTACGCGACCAATAGAACGATGAAACCTGACATTGCAAACAGGTGGATAGAGAAGGCCAAGTGGGCGCCCATGATGCAGCTTACTCCTTAAACGGTTAGGTCGGACTTTGGTGCTTTAAAGTTGATTGCTGCCAACGACAGAGCGTTGACTTCGATGTCCTTGTTGAGGACTTGGGCTTTGGTGATCCGTCCAAGGACAGTCCCCAGTTGGGCGACGAGTTCATCCACAGTGTGGTTGTCATCGCCTTGTACTTCCATCGCCCATATGAATTCCCCTTCAACGACCGACGGATACATGAAGCGTTCCATGTCCAGTGCAATGTCGATGTGAGGGGCGTCCAAAGTGCGAACGACCTTACCGATGACCGTACGGTTCAAAGACATGTACGGATCGGTCTCAGAGGCCGCTACGAAGTCCTCTGGGCCGATTTGGAAGCTCACGTACAGCGTAGGGGCGCCTAAGCTGTTAAACGCGTAGTAGACGTGCTCATCCTCGACCATGGTGTAAGGAAGGATGTGCACAGCCACCGGACGGTAGCCGGCTGGACACTCTTCATCAATGTCCAGATGTTGTTGGATGAACGCATCCAGTTGATACAGGCCTTTGGGAGTCTGACGAAATGCCAGACGACCCATCTGCTTGGCTACCTTGGGGGTGTCACGGACAAAGAGACGATTTGCCATGGGGATTCCTTATTTCGCTTTGGCTTTCTTCGAGGGCTTCAGCGGACGGGTGGCGGCATGAGTGAGGCCGAACAGTTGACGCAGTGCGCCGGAGTTGTTACCGGCTTTAATCTGCGCTCCGGCTTCTTCATTGACCACACGCATGTCGTGGGTGGACTGAGGCGTAACGTAATAATTGGTGCCTGGGTATTTCACCATGCCTTCTGTATTCCCGCAGGCCATTTCGATGATACGTGGCTCACCGGAGAAACCGAATTTAGGGAACAGAACAACCTTGCCGAAGAAGTAGCCTTTGTCGTGCTCCTTCATCCAGTTGTTGGCACAATCGTGAGCAATAATCATCTCTTGCTCTTCGTCCCAGCGCTTGCCGTCTTCCAGCCAACTTACCGCAATGCGGGTGGTAAGTTGAACAGGCCAAACGTCAATGCCGTTGGCTCCCGTGAAGATCATGCCGTGACAGCCGTCCTCGATGAACTGCTCCACGAGGATCGCGCAGTCACGGATCTTGTTAATGCACGAGAACATGTACTTGACAGGATCGTCTGCGCGGTAGATGTCGCGGCACAGGCGCTTCTGGATCGGGAGGGTGCACTCGTTGTACATGCGCGCAGCGAACTTACGCACCTTCTTAACGTTAGGGTTCTTGATCGCCTCAAACATATCGAGGATAGCCGATTCCTGTTGAAGGGTATCGTACTCGATGTTGTCAACTGAGTTGGTGGTTTCGTCCACGGGTGAAACTCCTAGGTGTCTATGCGGTTAGTGTGCAGGGGCTGTGTGCCCCTGCCTTTATGTTGGATCAGTCGGACGGGCCGCTGCTGGTCGTGTCGCTGGAAGTCGAATCCGATACAGGGCTCGGAGACGGATCAGGGCTGGAGAATGAAGTTCGACCAGTGGATACTTCAGAGTAATCAACCCCTGTCTTTTCCATTGGCACACCGCCGTACGTGTGCTCACTTTGCTGACTGCTACGGGCCAGTGAAACACCACGCAGATGGATGTCCTGCAAGTCAGCCGGGTCGAGTGGCTTTGCATCGCGCTCGAAGCCGGTCTGGATCAGTTGACGGTTGATTGGCCGATGAGTATCGCGGTCAATGACATCCCGTCCGCGGCTCAGTACGTCTTCGATTTCACCAGGTTCCGGTGCACGAGGCATGATCGTTGGGATCTCGCACTCAATGCGGATTGGAATCGGGTTGTGGAACCGATGGATCGCTGGGCAGTCAAGCTCTTCACCAGCAGCAAGACGAGCTTGGATGTCAGCCACCACTTCCTTGAAGTCAACCGGCAGCGGAGGGTAGTGACCACTTGGATGCATGGGCACTGCGAACCACTCGTTGTAGAACTGCTCGACAAGCGGAGTAGTCTTGTACGAAGAGCCCTTGAAATCACGGAAGTAATCCAGTGTTGGCGCTTCACGTGGTTTGACCACAACGGCAGGCGACTTGAACGTGTATTCCGGCTTCATGGTCAACTTACCGAGGTTACGGCTGATTGACGCAAGGTGCACCGGAACGATGTCTTCCAGTCCAGCCTGTGGCAGGCCACCGAAGAAGCGATGCAGAGATGCCTGGATCGACAACTCCATTTCTTTGGTCAGGATCATCGGCTTCTCAAGGAGAGGCAGGATGAACTCCATCGCAAAGACATCACCGATCTCGGTGTCTTTGTGCTTGGCCAGCAGGTCGATCAACGACTCAGCACGATCCGGGTACACTTGGCACGGGATTGAGAAGCTGCGCATGGTGATGCGAGTACCGCCTGCGTTAGCGCCGAACTCGGCCTTGTTGCTGACCATGGCCCATTGCGTGTAGATGCCCTTGACCTTGTAGCCGTACGACAATGCACTGAGCAGGTCGAACAGTTCCAGGCACGAGATGTCCACGCCACTCAGCGTTTCCAGATCCACGTCGGCCTCAAAGGTGGTGCTGTGTGGAACATAACCGCGATCTGCCAGCAAGCGAGCAATGCAGCCCAGCATGAACAGCAGGTCTTCAGGATCACCGGCTGGGTTACCCAACGCGGCCACATTGACAGCCACACGGCAAGCTTCTTCCACGGTCAACTGGGTGCCTTCTTCAAGGACCAGGTCGTAGGTGGTGTCGTCGATCTTCTCGAAGCCCAGATCCTTACACAGACCTTCAAGGTAGTCTGGTTTGGTAACGTCGGTAAAGAAGATGCGGTGATGAGTTGTTTGTGAAGTATGCATGGTGAGTTCCTTAGTTAATGGCTAAGCTTACATGTTGACCGACGGTCTCGCGGACATGGCTCCAGTCATTGCTGACGTGAAAGAGCACAAGGCGATCGTCGCTCATGCCAATGAATTGGTGATCTTCGTCAACGAACTTCTTGACGCGGAAGTTTTCCCCCATGAGTTTGATGAACTCTTCAAGGACCATCAGGTTCTGCGTGTCGAACCGAATGGACTCAAATGAAGCGGCTACCTCCTCCATCGTACTGTCGCAGTAACGAGCGTCAGGTTTGCCGCTGTGGAAGACGCCATGCCAGCCGTCCATCCGATGCTTTTCTTGAGTGACAGCAACCTCAAGGAAACCACCTTCCGGGTTACTGATGTTCAGGAGGATCACCGAAGTGGTGTCCCCTGTCTCCAGGCGCTGAATGGCTTCGTTAATGAGCACGTGATACTCTTCGCGGGTCTTCATGACGCCTCCTAGAACTTGTATTTAAGGTAAGCGTCAACCACATCACGGGCATCGGAAAGGACAAACGCCGGACTGCTTGCAAACTCGATGAGAAGCTTGATAGCCTCCACCCGACGGCCCGCATCTGCCAACTCTCGCCAGCCAGCTGGAGTATTGATGGATTCCTTTTCACGGATGTAAAGGACGTTGCCCAGTGTATCGAGCGAGTCTTTCATCCGTTTGACTAAGACGTTCATGATGGCGCCGGATTCGGCAAGGGTAGCCCCGCGGTTGTCACGGAACTGATCGACAAAGGCGAAGTCAGCATCCGTGAAGGCTTTGGCCACGAGGGCTTCGATAGTGTTGACGTTCTGCTCGATGCCGATGACAGCTTGAGCCAACTGTTCTGCGCTGGTGTTAGACATTATTGTCTCCTAGGTGCTTGTACGTTGGTAATGTAGCGCTATTTCGGTTTTGAATCGTCCTCGAGCAACGCCTCAGAACGCTCATGTGCACGTTCGTAAGATTCATCGTTAACGTACGACAGCGTACCGTAACCGTCCACGCTGTAGCCGATAAGCTGAGCGACCTGACGATGCTCTGCCGGTGAGTAGTGCCCACAGGCGATCTCGTTGAGACCATAGCCGCGAGGTTGAGCGAAGTCCAGTAGATCGCGGACAATGCGGTTCTCAAGGAAACGGTGTACGCCATGTGCATCAACACCCACGGGCTGCATGGGCTCTTCTTCACCAGCCAAGATGGTGGTCAATTCAATAGTCATGATACCCTCCTACGGGCATAAAGCGGTGGGCGGACCCACCACTCAGGGGAAGTTACATCACGCCGTTTCAGGGCGCTTGCGCAGATGCGCATCAATCTTCATCAGGTACGGGATCAACTGAGCCTGCACTTGTTCAAAACTCTGTTCTGCATCGATCAGCGCGTAACGATGCGGTTGTGTACGAGCGCAGTGCAGATACGTCTTGCGGGTGTTCTCGTGGAAGCTGAGTGGCTTACGGTCGTAGTAGTTCGCACCGTCTTCACCACGATCTTCCAGTCGCTTACGGAAGATCAATGGGTTGCCGTCCAGCAGGATGGTCAGGTCGGGTTGGAAGTCGTTGAATGCCACATCGTGCAGGGCGGACAACGTGGACAGCTTCATGCCTTCTTCACTTTGGTAAGCGAAGGTGCTGTCGCAGAACCGATCAGTGATGACCAGTTCACCCGCTTCCAGCTTGGGCTTGATCATGTTGTCCACGTGCAACGCTCGCGCGGCCATGAACATCAACGTCTTGGCCAGAGGAGACAATGGCTCATGCAGTCCAGGTTCACGATCCATCAGGATACGTTCCCGCAACAGTTCGGCTTCTGGTGTTCCGCCGGGTTCACGGGTCAGGACGGGCTTGACGCCGTGGCCTTCAAAGTGACTGGCCAGCCAGGTGCGCAGTGAAGACTTACCTGCACCATCTGGACCTTCAATGGCGAGCAGAAAGCCCTTATGCGGGATGTGACTCATTGACATGTATTGCTCCTACTTAGGTTGTGGTTTCTTCTTGCTAGCCGCCACTGCATGGCGGATGATCAATCGGTCGCTTTCAGGATAGACGCAGAAGTACACCCGGTCGAGGTTGGCCAGCGGTGGACTATCACGATGCCAGACAAGACCGCCTTTGGTGATCAAGTCGATCTGACCCTTGAATTTGTTGGCCCATTCCCCGAAGACCAGATCACCCCATTGGATGAACTCGTTGAGCAGGTACTTGGAGACAGCGTGAGCCGGGCCTTTGATAGCCCCTTTCGGGAACGACAAGATGAAGTGCTTCTTGCTGCGCTCATCGGTCATGTGAAAGTAGTCACGCGTCTTGAGGTCCACACCTCGCCAGAACGAACCAATGATCAGTTCGTTACCTTCTTCTTGCGAGGATTCATACCAGCTCACGATGCTGGACTGTGTGCCTATCCGCACCTTCTTCACTTCAACAACGTGGGTGGTGGTTTGGGTCAGTTTGATAGAGGCCATGATGAGTTCCTTGGTGATGCGACATTTAAGCCGCTACTGGTAATTCTAAAGGAGGGATCTCAAGTCCCTGCTTGGTCATTTGTGCTTTGATCCATTCGATGAACTGAGTCCGCTGTTCCTCTACGTAGAGGTTCACAATCGGGATGTTGTTCATGATGGACAGTTGAACGGCCGTGTTCGTACCGCCGCGAACCAGACCCTTCTTCCCGACAGGTACAGCCCAAAAGACTGTAATCCATCGAGGCATATCGAGGCCCTCAGAGAGCACCTGGAATGCGTTGCGAGTATGCAGGGCTATCCCAGAGGGAAACAGCCCATTGAAGCTTCCACGCGCTTTGAAGGCCATTGCTTGGGCTTCATCGTACGTACCGTACCACTCCGCTTCGTGATGCCCTTTCAAATGGTCTTGTTTCAAGTTGCGCATGTTCTTGAGCTTGGTGTAGTAGATCTGGGCAGGAGGCATCATTGGCCCCTTACCCAGTTCGTACCCTTCCCAGAAGACCGTGTCAGACCCTGGCGCATCACCGGTGCACAACACCCCTCCAAGCATAGCCATGCACTGTCCAGTCCAGCGCAGCAATGGCTCCCACTCTTCGGGTAAGTCGTTACGACTACCTACGCCGCACCAAGTGAATCGCCACTGCCATCCAATCGCCTTCCAGAAATCCATCCCTACCCCCAATAGCTAAGGTACGCCGCTTTGATAAACACCCCAATGAACGTGAAGAAACACGCAATGAGGTACAGTGAGTAGACACCAGCGCAGAAGAACATCAGGTACCCACACCAGATGCCGAACTTCCGCCCCCAGTTCATCTTGTACTCACGACCGTAACGCCAACCCTCGCGAAACTCCTCATCGTCCTTCATGGCCCATGGGAGACTACAGACCATGAGAATGGCGAACGGAAAGAACCCCATTCCAATGCCGCTACAGACATCGACGATGAGTTGGGTGTGCTCGCCCCAGACGTTGGTGAAGTTGATAGCCATGGCGACCCTTAGCGTGGTTGGATCAGTGCGTTGTAACGCGCCATGCCGTCGTCGAAGAGGTGGAGGCAACCGAGGTCTTCCTGGTGACGTGCACGTTGGAATTCCACGAGGGCTTCGTTCTGTTGGAACAGGGCCACTTCATGCGGGATGTTCGCTGTACCAGTGCAGAACAACGGCACCAGTGCACGGTCGAAGTAAGCATTGTTGTCTTCTTCGTACTCGGCCAAGGCGCGCAACGCATTGTGCATCGCCATGTACGGAGCAATCGGGTCGACGTTGGACGTCGGGGCAAACATGGTGGGCACGTAGACCACAGCACGCTCATCGTGCACCACCACTTCGGCAGCGCCGACTGGCATCATGCCCGCGTACTTCTCGCGGATCATGCGCAGGACCTTGGTCTGGATCTCACGCCCAAACACGTCCACCACAGCCAGGTCGAAGCCACCGGTCATGTGCCCGAAGCTGTTGCCGGGGGTGAACAGGACATCGTAACGGCTTTTGATCTGATTGCCGTTCTGTGCAGTGATGTTGGCACGCAGCAAACCCGTCTCTACTGCTTGAGGGGCGTTGAGGGTGCGTTTTTGATCGGTGTTTACGAGGAAGTCGAGGTAGCGCATTATTTGATCGCCTTTAGGCCGAAGGTGGTGATGATGCCCGGGTACTGGCGCATCGTATTTAGGTGTACTTCTTCGAACGGGATACCGAACCAACCGTTAGAGAAGATCTGAGCCAAGTTGGCCTCTTCCTGCACGAAGTTCAAGTGATCCCGGTCGATGATGCTCAAGGTGACGGGAGGGTAGAGCTGACCACCGAAGTAGTGGCCTTCCGCTTGGCGCAACGCCATCTGGATGTGACCGGGTAACACAGGCGTGTTCACATTAGCCCGCTCAGCTTCCTCAAGCACCATGTCGGTTGCCATGAGGTGCCATTTGTCCAGCCACCAGATATAGACGTGGTCCATGCTTACCTCTGCCCAGTGTTCATTTCGATAAAGCCTTTGCGGGTGACGCAGAGGCGGTACGTAGCTTGATTGTGCTTGACGTGATACGTCTGGCCCCGATGAAGTTTACCTTCAAAGTAGGCCTTCTCAAGATCGTCTCGGGTGTCAAACTCCAAGTGTTCAGTGATAGGGACTTCTTTCATTTTACATGCTCCTGACATACAAACAATCTATCGGGTTTGTATGTTTTAACTTGTCCAAGCGGCATAATGGGAGGACCGAAGTCCTCCCAGTGAATCACACCGCGGTGTAGAACTTCATGAACTTTGCCAGCGACAAGCTTTGGGTGTGCTTGTCTTCTTCCTTGTCCTTGAACAGGGCGACATCCTTGCGGACTTCGACCAGGAAGATCTTCGAGGTGACGCCGTTGCGCGTGGTCTTGTACCATGCGTTGTTGGCGCCTTCGAACTTCAGCGGTTCAGGCTGTACTTGAGGTTTACGCTCAGGTTGAGCAATCTCACGCAAAGCCCCCAAGCTGCTCATGGTGTTGCCGACCGGTTTCGGACGACGATCAACACTGGCAGATGGACGAGTATCTTTCCACGAGGTTCTTTGGTTCATTACGGGTACCTTTAAGTAGTTTTCTCTGATGAGGAATGACGGAGGGGTGCTACGTGCTTCTTAAATACATTTTGACCAAAGTCAGGGTTGGATGTCACTGTGACTCGTTCCACCATGACGCTGATCTCTTCAACGTTGAGGGTTATGTCTGCTTGAAGTGCCAGACGGATTCGTTCGATGTCGTCGTCGCTGATAAAGGAATGTCGTTGATCTGGCAGGATGGACAACCGAAGGTGCCCGAGATACTCTCCTTGCATGTCCACGATGGCTGCGTGTGCAGTGAATGGCGCGTCTACGCCCTGCATCACAGTCAAGCAGTGGTGTTGGTGGTTAAAGACCGTGAACGAGCCGGTCGTGTAACGTTTGACCAGCTTGTCCTCCCAATACGACTCAGGATTGATCCGGAACCGGTACTCGTTCATCAGGCGTGCAGCAGGACGACCCCGGTCGCCAAAGTGCACGCTGATCTCTTTACCGACGTGTATCAACTGTTTCTCTGATAAGGACTGGAGGAACTCTGGAAGAGCGTTCTCTGTATAGATGTCCTTACCCGACCGGTCGGTCTCCGCACAGAACAAGGCCATTTCTCGACTGAGGTCGATGTCAACAATGGCCACGACTGTGAGGTGACGTTTATGTCCAGAGACAGCTTCGTCGAATGTTAAGGTGAGTATTTCTCCTGCCCTGACGAACAACCTCCCCAGCGTATGATTATCATGCATAGCTGTGGACCTCAGGTTGAGTTACTTCGCTTGAATAATGTAGTGCTACGATTGTGTTGAATCGCTTGCTTCATCCAAGTACTTTTTGTACGCCGGGTTCTGACGATCTACCATCACCACCACTTCCGTAGTGATCTGATGGATCTTCTGATGCAACCCGGTTCCGGAGACAGCCGAGTAAGCGTGAGCGTGAACCACCACCGCTTTGACAAACTCAGGGTTACCGTCCACCAAGAAGCCCACTTCACATTGCAGTCCAGGATTGATGGTATCTGGGTTACTGTTCTCCCAGTTCATCGTCAGGAATGCTCCATTGCGCACAGCGATCTTGCTCGCTTCGTTGAACGCGTTGGATGTGCCTATGTCTCCGCTCACACGGGACATGTTGTTGGCTTTCCGGCTGACTGCCTCGTACTCATTTGCGTTGTTGGTTCTTTTTGCCACGGCTTTGTTGCCACTGACTTCAAAGAACCCTTCCATCATCGCGTCGGTATTGGCAAACCGCGTGCCGTTACCTTCGTTCAACAGCAGGATCTCAGACGGGTCCATCCGCTGTACACCACCGGTCACAAACACGGTCAAGTGCTTGTCAACAATCCGCCATGTCCGTTCCACCCCACGGTACTGCTGAGAGGGCGCTAGGATGAACAACGCCGTGTACTCGGCCTCGTCATAGCGGTTGAAGTTATAAGGCGGCCAGACGTGCCAGAAGCCCTTCTGGAGGTAACATCCGATGCCTGCTGTGTAGATCCCACCGAACTCTGCCTGCAACTTGTCTGCCACGGATACCAACGGTGTCCCATGAGGAATAATCGTGGTACCGCGCTTGTTCAAGTTGTTCGGCGGAATGCTGTTGATGCCCAAGATGGATTGCTCCACCTCAAGCTCCATGCCTTTGATGGACTGGTCGAGCAAAGCAATCAGAATGTCGAATGGCGTGCTGTCTCGAAACACCCCACCCACCAATTCAGACCGGGTGAGGGAAAACGCTTCTTCTTGCAACTGCACCGTCACCGTCTTCATACCCGAGAGGTCTGCCGAATATTCGGTGGCCGTCTCGGGGCTGTCTGCCATGGTGGAGGTTTCACCCTCAGTTGGCAGGTAGACGTTGAAGGTCTGAACCACGATGGCGTCAGCGGTGCGTTCCCCTTGATTACCCACCCGAGATCGGGTCACGGTCATCTTGAGGTTCTCCTTGAACGGGAGGACGCGGTTCAGGTACTGGCCCCAAGGCAAGACGACTTTGATCAGGACTTCATCCGTGGCCGCATTGCGGTAATCACGGATGGTGTCGGTGCTGACCACCATCATCGCGGGGATTTCTTCTTTCTCCGTGACGAAGGTGCAATCGAAGCTGTAATAGGACTCTTGCCCATCACGTCTGATCAGGTCGTACTCTGCCATGAGGGTCGACTGGGAGAATTCCATGAGGACCCCTTACGGTTACTTGCGCGCCTGGTTACGTTCGGCCAACAGTGCTTCGATACGACCCATGATCGGGGCGGTCTCTTGGACTGTGGTGCCCACGCCAGTTGGGTTGAACAGTTCTTCTGCACCAGCAATGCCACCAAACAACGAGGACATGCGCTTGAGGTGAGGAACGTCGTCGACCTTAGGCTTAAAGCCCATGACCTGTGCCTGAATGGTCTTGCAGTAGTCGGACATCAAGTACAACGACTGAAGGGGTGCATCCTTGACGTTCGGGTCATGGTTGACGTGACGTTGCCAGAAGCCCAAGTGAGCCACCAAGACTTCGTAGATGGTCACCAAGTCCTCACGGTGTTGCATCAGGACGTCAGCACCCTTCTCGTACAGCTTGAGGATGTCAACGATACTGCCACCGACGTTCACGTACTCGTTCATGGCATCGGCATCACCTTTCTTCGACCCGGTGCTCAGGTGACCGACCTTCTCGTTGTACTCCCGCGAGTAGCGGTAGTAGCCCGGGATGGCGTAGAGGTACGTGGCGTTGAAGATGTGCTTGCGGACCGAATCAATGTTGGTCAGGTCCAGACCCGGGAACATGGTCTTGTTGGTCACTTGAATCTCCTTTTGAACACGCGCAGCAGCGTGAACAGAATCGGGAAGTAATAGAAGCGTTCCAGGTTGTCCCAATGGATGGCGTGTGTGCAGAGGTAGTCAAGCGTGGTGATGTCGATGGCATCGCCTTTCATGGCGGCCATGGTCAATGCTTCCAGCTTGCTCAACTTCGTGTCTGGCTTGTGCAGATAGAAGTCTTTACTCAGCACGTAATAGTTGTCGACCGTGACACGCTTGATCTGTGGGGTACGCTCTGGCGAGTTAACCTCATAGATTTCCAGTGTCGGGTCTACATTTAACGTGTCCTTGAGCAGACGGTTCAGATCCCGGAACCGAGCAGCACCACGCACCAACCGTTCGAGGTCTGGATCACCGATGTACGGACCGTAACCGCTGTCTGCATCAGTGCGTGACATGTCAGGGTAGATGACGGCTTCAACACCCGAGTAGTACACGCTGTTCAACGTAGGACGACGGTTGAAGAACTGATCCACGTCCACCACACCTGCCTCGTGAACACTCATGGCCAACATCGCGTGGTCCATGGTTTCCAGACAGTTCCAGAACGTGAACTCGTACATCGTCTGGTCGCCCTGGACGTTGAACTCGGTCAGACTGCGCATCGCCGGATGATCCTGAGTGGTCAGGATGGTCTTCAGGTAACGCACGAGGAACGGGTCGTAGGTGATCCGTGGTCGTTGGGCTTCACGTTGGTTCGGCACCAGCAACGAGTTCAGGTTACGGGAGAAGTGATCGTGGAAGTACAACGCGATCAGACGCTCGTAGTGTTCCTTAAGGCGGTTGACCAGTTCGGTCTGCCCCTCGGAGATCATTGGATCGTTGCCGGTGTCCAAGAACTCCTTGTGGAAGACCGTGGTCTCTTGGGCACTGAAGTTGTACAGCTTGTCATGCAGCTCTTGATCGACAGGGCTGATGAGGCTGTACTCGATCTCGTGAACGGTCGAGGTGTAGTGCGTCAGTCGATTGGTCGACGTCACACCAAACATGCCTTCACGACCATCGCCCATGTCACCCAGGAAGATGTCGCCTTCCTTCGGTGGAAGCACCCCGTAGACGTTTGCAGCGCCTTTGAGGGTCATGTCCTTGGTGTCACCGACCTGAGACGGTGTCAACGGCTGCGTGACCTTCAGTTCAAAGCCCTTGATGAGCTTGTACTGTTGGAAGATCGGGTGCGTGTCCCGTTCTTGCAAGCGGTTGTCATCGTCCCGACCCCGGATCAGCCAGAAGTAGTCGATGGTCCACGACTGGCCTGCAATGTAGCTGGTCAACTGGTCGAAGTGGGTTTCACTTGTATCGACCGTGTTACCGATGTAGGCCTTCGGTTGGACCTTGACAGGTTCATTGACCGGCTTGCCGACAACGGTGTCGATGTTAGGCATCGTTGGAACTGGCATCTTCATTCACCCTGTTACGGTTACCAGCAATGACCGTCAAGTACATCACGTACGGAATGTCAAGACGGAAGCCGAAGTTGTCATCATTGTCATACCAGCTTTCGCTAGGGTGACGGTTGTTATTGTTGCTGCCATCAGGCCCTGGACCGTTGTTCTCAGACCCGACACGCTGATCCTGCAAGAAGCCAAAGAAACGCTTGATGTAGGAGATGCTGAGTTTGCCGTCTTCCGTCATGTAGTTCTGTTGGGCGTCCACGACGTCCAAGCGATTGACCACAGTCTGGAACAGGTGCAGGGTGTTGTACCCTTCCTCATGCATGCCCATCAGAGCCGCTTCGGTGTACTTGGCCAGCTCGGTGCAGAATGCCATACGCACGTGGTACGTTTGACGCAAGTCGGCTGGGGTCTTGCAACGGATCTCGAACGCTTTGTCCGTGACGGTCACTTCCATGTCCCCGTCGTCGATGAACTGATCACCGCGGAACAGACTGAAGTGAATCGGGCTACGGCCCAACGTGGCCATCTTGTTGCCCTGACGCTGCATCCACGCGATGAACTCAGGTTTGAAGCCTACGTCAAGGATGTCCTTCTCCGAGAGCACCAGCGTCAAGTCAGCCGGTTCAATCACCGTCATCCAGTTGATGAACGAGGTGGTGTACGGCATGACGGACTTGGGAATCCACTCATCGAAGTCAGGGATCATGATCCCGCCGATTGGCTTCTTCGGAATGCGGGCCAGGTAGTCGAAGTGATCCAGCGCAAAGCGGTAGTCGCTCTTGTAGCTGGGTAGCATCATCGGGTCTTCGGTCTTCGCCTTGATGACGAGGAAGTCAGGTTTGATGAGCTGGTTGTGCACGATCTGCGGGTAGTAGACGTTCAGCTCTACAGGCTTCAGGTAACTGAACTTGTAGTTGAACTGCACGATGTAACTTGGCCCGTCTTCCTGCTTCTCTTCTTCCACAGGCAGGTCGAAGTCGAACCACCCTTGGATACCGATCTGGGTTTCACCGATGACCAACAGCGTAACGTTTTCATTACCGGCTTGGTTGGTCAGGACTTTGGCCCGCTTGGTGTAATAACGACGCAAGTACTCGCCAAGGTTCTCACCGTAGCCTGCCACGTTCTCACGCAGCTCGTGCATGTGCATTAACAGACCTGCACAGAAGTCTGGCACAGCAAAGAAGTACTCGGCTTGGTGCAGGTGCGATTGACGGTTGTCTGCCATGCGCACTTTGATGTCGTCACGCCACACGGCCGCTTCCTGTTTGGACTTGGCACGGTAGGTGAAGTTCAGCTCCATCTCGGTGTTGCTGTAGATGGGTTTGATGTGCACGCCAATCTGAGGATCAGCAAAAATAGGTTGGGCATACGGGTGACGGACTTCGCTGTTGATCACCTCGGTGTCCACGTAAGTTTCACGCAGCGAGACAATTACACGCCCGTCATGTTGCCAGCGGTTAATCAGTTTGGTGTCGCCCAGTTCAGTACCGGGCTGTGCGGCTACACCCGAATCGCCCCTGATCTCAATACGAGTGTCGGGAATGCGGGAGATGCGCACGACGTTGTCAATCACCGACTTGGCCACACGGCGTGTGACGGTATCGTAAGTGTTCGGCAACGGGATAAGAAGGTTAGGCATGGGGGCTCCCCCGGATGGATGATCTCTGACATAAAATCAGTCGATTCGGCATAAGAGGAGGACCGAAGTCCTCCTCCGTTGATCAGCGGTTGACAGCCACGTAAGCTTTCATCTGCTCTTCCAGCACGTACAGCAGGCCATCGGCGTAGCGGTACATTGGGGAGCGCAGGGTCAGCGTGTGGTAGTACGCCTTGTCGAGGAACATGAACATCGCGGTGCAACCCACGTCCAGAGCACGCCACAGCTCGTTGTTCATGTGCGGGAATTCCATCGACACGATCATGGTGTACAGGCGGTTGTACACTTTGTTCGCTTGAGCCCAGGCACTGGCCAGTTCGTCGTAGTAGGTCATGTCGGTCAGACCGGCATCGTCCAGGATCGTGCCCACAGCATCCAGCACGGTGTGCAGGACAGGCATGTCGTAGACAGTGCTTGGCACCGAACCCACTTGACGGTACTTCACGAACGCTTGGTTCATGTCGACCAGACGCACCAGTTCCATGATCCATTCAGCATCACGGTAGTTGGTACGATACTGCTTGGACGGGTCCATGAAGGTCATGCCGCCGACCACTTCACGCTCACGGATGTTCGCCGAAGCGAAGTACGTGTCGATCGGCAATGGCTGAGTGACGGTCTTGAAGATCGCACGCATCTTCTCTTCAGCAGCGATTTCGTCACGGGCAACCAGCACGTCAGCAATCACGTCGCCGATAGCATCGGAACGGGTGATGGCGTCTTTGTACAGGTTCTCGTTGGCGAACTTCATCAGGTCAGACGCTTCTTTGATAGCGGCCGACATGGTGGTCTGTTCGAACGGCACGAAGGCCCCGTCACGGTACATGGCGAACAACGCTTTCGGGTTGTAACGCATTTGCTTGACCGGGATGCCGTAGTCTTCGCCAATGGACGACATGCGCTTCTGAACGGCTTCAGCACGCTCGAGCAGCGACTGGCGGTTCACGGATACACGGCGCTGGTTGATCGCCATGTTCTGGAACTTCTCGACGATCCACTTCTTGATCGACAGCAGGGCTTTCTTCACCCAGTCAACCAGACCTTCCATGGAGGCCGTGGTGATCACGTTGTCAGCAGACACCAACACCGGTGCTTCTTCACCAATCCCGTACTGGGAGTTGATGTTGCCGATGGCAGTGTTAGCTGCTACCAGAGCGGTGTCGTCAATGCTTTCCATCGAAGCGATGGTAGCCAGCATTTCCATGGACGCCATGGTACCGCCGACCATTTCCTTGATGTCGTTGATCGAGCCACGCAGTTCAGCGTGTTCCATCTCGTTCTGCTCAAGGAAGTCACGGCAGGATTCAGACAGGAAGTCTGCGTCCTTGTAACGTTCGTCTTTCATGTGCTCAGTCACGTCAGCAGCGATCTGCTCGGAGGTGATGAGGGACAGGCCTTCGACAGGACCTTGGTCATCGGTGTTGGTGGCGACTGGTTGAGTCACACCCGACAACGAATTGGCGAGCAGGGATTCCAAACTGGCTTTCATGTCAGTTCCTTATTGAGCAGCGAGAGACTTGCGACCGTAGGTCAGCAGGTTGCGGGAAACAGTCAACAGGTTGGTGGTCATCTGATCCACCGGGCCAATGGCCCACCCTGCGTAGTTGCGTACAAAACGAAGCACGCTTTCATCAGCCCCAGTGCCGTCCGAAGAGGCCGTGGCTTGGAAGCGTTCACCGGCACGCAAGACATTCTTGATCTGAGCTTCGACTTTGTTGAAACCAATCGAGCGCTCTTGAGCATCAATCACGTCCAGGATCTCGACCACGCGCTTGGCAATGATCTCGACCTGCATCCCACTGGCTGCTTTCACAGACCCGGAGATGATGCTGGCGGAGTTGACACTGGTCAGGGCAAACTTCACCCCAGTGGTTCGCACAGCTTGTGCAAAGCCCAGAGGGTTAGCGGCAGCAAGGCCACGTTGCTCAGGTTCCAGCGTCAGGAAGAACAACGACCACCCACCGATGATCGGAGGAGCGGTCAGGGTCAGGCGACGACCAAAGCGAGGGTCACGGTACACCATGGCCTTCATCTTCGACGCAATCTGATCCACAGGCATGGTGGAGAACAGGTTGGACACCTCGTTCAACTTGGAGGTACCTGCGTTACCGTCGGTGAGCATGCGTTCAAACTGCTTACCGATTTCCAACATGCCAGGACCGTACGCGTCAGTGAAGATCTTGTACTGGTCCAGCGCTGCACTGACCGACCGGATGATGGCATCTGGATCAGACAATACGTTGCTACCGGCGATCAAGGACTTGATCTCAAGACCCAGGTCGATGTTCGGTTTACGCACGGTGCCGTAACGGCGCACAGCAGCGTGTTTGGCGAGGTGTTGAGCCGAGATGCGCAGACGGCCACGGTACGTGGAGATCTTGCCCCAGAAGCCTCTGAGGGACTTCAGGAGAGACAGGATCGCACCCACCAATCGCTTCCACAGTTCCTTGAGGCGATCCTTCAAAGATTCCGTGGAGACCGTACCGTTCTCGTGACCTTCCAGCTCAGGGATGATGTCAGCGACTGTCAGGCCGATGTTACCGATGAGGTTTTCGAAGCTGACAGTAATGGAGGCCTTGTGGCCCGGGGTAACAACTTCATGGCTGCCCAGATGGTTGATCAGGGCTTCCAGTGAGTCGGTGGCATTGAGCAGTGATTCGAGTTGGGCTTTCCCTTGGAAGAGACTACGCTCCGCTTCAAGGACGTCTACGAACCCCTCACTCTCGTTGCCCGCAATTGCTGGCAGTTCTTCATCAGACATGACAAATGCTCGTTAAGGATGGAGGAGGACAATTCACCATAGAATTCGTTCAAACGGAATAAAAGATGTCCACCCAGCCGTAGCCAGGTGGACATCTCTAGCCGAGAGCTACTTAGGCTGCCGGAGCAGCGGCCGCAGCAGCGTCAGCTTTCTTGGCCGCTTTGCCGTACTGGGACAGTACTTTGGCGCCGAAGGAAGCCGAGGCTTTGGCAGCACTGCCCATGAAGGACAGATACTGGTGCGAGCAACCGGTGGTCAGGCGAGCAGCTTTGTTCAGCTTGGCCAGAACGGCTTTGGCGGAACCAGCTTCTGCTTTGTCCAGGGTATCGCCTTTGGCAACCAGGCTGTTACCGGCCTTGACTGCGTCGTTGATGCCCTTTTCAGCAGCGCCAGCAACCGACTTCGAGGAGATGATCAGTTTGCCCATGTTGATGATCTGATCAGCCAGTTTGCTGATTTCGTCAACGGAAGGCAGATCGAACTCGGCGGCGGTGACTTTGGCAGCCTTGTCTTGCGACAGTTTCAGGCTGGCTTCGGCCAAGCCGTCCAGACCTTCTTTGTTGCCGACGGTCAGGTCGAAGAAGTAGCCGCCAGGCAGCTTGCCCTTCATGTCTTCGGTCAGGCAGGCTTCGACGTTGATCGAACCAGCGACTGCTTTCAGACGGTCAGGATGAACTTCACCTTTCTGGATTGCCTGGTACAGCGGGTTCAGCGCGGCCAGGATCTTGTTGGTGTAGTTCTTCACGCCTACGTCGTAGCCGTGGTTGATCGCAGCCAGGGCTTGAGCAGGAGCGCACTTGCCGCCAACGACGACGAAGTTCAGCGCCATGCCCAGGTTGATCTTGGCAGCGGCAGGGTTCTGGCCTTTGGCAGCGGCAGCGCGTTGCTTCAGCGACTGACCAGCAGCAACTACGGCAGGACCGGATTTGCCCATGGTGGCGAAGAAGTTCTTCACAGCAGCCCACGCGCCTTGAACGGCGTTCTTGATCGCTTCCCAGATCTTGCTCAGAAGGGCTTTGGCGCCTTCCAGAGCTTCCATCGAGGCTTGCAGCTTGTCGCCGGTACCGCCGAAGGATTCGGTGGAGACGGTGTATTCCGAAGCATCGAGTGGCAGGCGGCGAGTGGCGATTGCCAGTGCACGGCCGTGAACGTCAGCAGCTTGAGGGCTCATGCCGCCGTCGGCAATGGCGCTTTCCAGGGAAGCGATCAGGCTTTCCATGCTGTCGGCAGCTTGCGACAGTTCTTCAACAGCTTCGTCGTGCTCTTCGACGATAGCGGAATCACCGCGGGCTTCTTCCAGAACCTCGTCAACAGCGACGATGGTTTCTTCGGTTACCGGGTTGATTTCTTGGCTGGCATTTGGATCAATGCCTTCCATGGAGACGTTCAGAGCACTGTGCAGAATCGAGTTACGCATGAGTATAAAACTCCGTGTTTGCAAACAGAAGGAATGAGACGCAGACGGAGCCTAGGACAGTTCCGCATCTCTGCACACAATAGGTGCTTTTTGACAACGATGCGGCTCACACCGCATCATCGTGGTATTGCCAGCAGTTAACTGGACTTGATTCGAGGGACACTCAGCTCGGTGGACGAGCCTCAGTCTGGTGGTACCAGCCCGGAGGCAGGCTCCCGCCGATCAGGTTCAAAGACATGACCAGGTCGGTGAGCCCATCTTCCATTGCCAGCCACTTGGAGAGGATCGTGCTCGCGTCTGCATCAAACACCCAGCCGAAGTTCTGTTCACGGATGACTGCTTTCGCGTCAACCCTGACAATGTCGGAAGGGTGGAAGATCAACAGGTCGCGATAGTTCTCCAGAGAGAGCTTACGAGCCTCACCACCGATGAATGCCATGGTGCTGACCGTGAAATTGAAGACCCAATGCGAGCACGGGGTATTCAACTGCTTGGCCAGAATGAACCGGCCATTGCGGTCGAACAACATTTGCTTGGCGGCAGCCAGCACATCCTTCACATAACCGAAGTCTTCTGCGAAGTTGTTATTGGTCTCCATATGATGATACAGACGATCGATCACAGGGAGGTCAACGTAGCCGCTGTCGCCATTGAGGTCCAGGGTAAAACCCCGGTGGGTCTTCAAGTGGCTCATGCGTATCGAGCCTCCATCTTCATGATCTTCTCGGACGTCTGGTTGAGGTAACCTTCGTACTTGGAGATCGTGCGCTCCAGTTGAGCATCGTTCTTGCCCTCGTTCTGAAGGCGAAGTTGCTCAAGGCGCAGTTGAATGGAACGGGCGTCTTCTTTCAAGCGCTCGTAGCGAGCCACCTGAAGCGTCGAGTACCAGATCCCGATAGACAGGGCAACACTGGAGATGCCCGGGATGAAGTTGTTCTTCAGTGGGTCAAGCTTCAGGATGCCCACCTGAGGCGCGATGATCTTGTCATCGTCTTCGCCGATCACGATGTCCGGGATCGACTCGATCAACGACGCAATCTCACGGCTCGGTTTCGAGAAGGTGGTCAGCAACGTGAAGAACGCCAGTTGGTTGGTGCGCAGCCACGCCAGTTCAGGACGAGGACGCTCAGCGCCATCCGGGTGTTCTTTCGAGGTCACGGACGCTTCGGCCACCAGCAGGTAATGAAGCAACTGCATCGAGTAGGAGACAACGAAGTCCATGTACCCGATGGTACGCAGCAGCTCAGCCCGGCGATACGTGATGCCTTCCACGACGATGTCCTTGCCGTAGCTCTTCTCAGCGATAGCAGAGAGGAGTTCCAGCGTCACCGACATGTTCGTCAGGACTTGACGGATGTAGGCGATGGGGGTCATGCGTGGGGGCAGACGAACGCTCTTGCCCAAGTCCAGTTCAAACTGCTTACCGGCTTTGGACTTGAAGACACTCAGGGTGCCCTCGGCGTTCATGAAGGTCTCGAGAGACTTTTGCAAAGCTTGAGAAAGGATTCTCAGCTTCTCTTTCAGTTCATCCTTCGTGAAGGACGACACCATACGGCGCAGGAAATCAAGGATACGCATTGCTATCTTCCTTTAACGGACTTGGGGATCAGATACGGCCTGGTGCTTTGCCGAGCTGGTACGACTTCAGAATGTCCATCAGTTCTTTGCTGTCGGACTTGCCAGCTGTCTTGATGTCGTTCTTGGTCAGCTTGGAAGGCATTTCGATACCGCGGGTGTAGATGGTGACCGATTCCCAGTCCGGGTCTACTACGATCATCAGCATCGAGTAGGTGTGACCGAAGATACCTTGGCGGGTCTTGAAGTTGCTCAACTGACCGCCGATACGGCGTTCGAGTTCGGTCGCGGTCTTGACGTCCAGCACCAGAATGGCAGACGCAGTGCCCAGAGAAGGACCACCGGCCAGAGCTTGGGCAGCGGAGTTCTTGGCAGCACGAGCATAAACGGTTTTGTAGTAACCCGTTTCGTCTTTCATCATGGCAGCGCGGTGAGCGTCGACACGGTCCATTTGCAGTACGAAGTCAGACCAGAAGCCCACTTCGCCAGCACGCCAGGCTCTCCAGCGGCTACGGAAGGTGACATCGGTACCGCCGACAGCCAGGGTCTGGGTCATGACGTCAGAAGGCATGGCAGCTACACGCAGACGGATGGTCACTGGAACCACAGCGTCTTTGCCGTCTTCACTGATGGTCACGTCAATCACGTTACCGACAGCCAGGTTGTTCACCTTCTCGACGTACTTGGCAGCGTTCTGTACGCCAGTGCCATTCTTGGCCAGACGTTTACGCTCTTCTTCTTCAGCACGCTTGGTCGCAGCAGAAGCAGCGGCAGCATCAGCAGCCTCGGCTTTCTTTTGACCGTACTTGGAAGCTTCAGCCCCGGCTTTGACGTCGTCGCCGTCGTCCAGCAGGTCAGCCGTGACGTTAGCCGCAACCATGTCACCGTTGCTGATGGCTTCCATTGCTACTTGATGTTGCTCGGCCAGGATCTCGTCGATGAACGGCAGACCGAAGTCAGCCATCGAAGCGGCGAAGGCTTCCATCGAAGGACTGCCTTCCGACATCATGGTCAGGGTGGCGTCAGCCAGATCACGGTCAGTGGCGAACTTGTCCAGGCGACGACCCACCGATACACCGTTGATTTTGGTGTCGAGGGAAACGGCCAGCAACCAGTAGCCAGTGAACATGTTGTACGCGGTGTGGACCACGTCTTGGATGAACGGGATGTTCACCGCACGCTTGTCCATCAGCAAGATGGGCTCAACACGCGCAGATTGTGTGAAGCGAACCAAGTCGCCTTCCTTGCTACCGGCGAGCACAGTCTTCGCTTTTTTGATGACTTCGCCCGCTGCCTTATCACTGATTTTGTTGGTAAGCGCAGCGACGACCTGAGGGGTGTACTTGGCAAGAAGGCCGATACCGGCGGTGACCAGAAGTCCCGTACCAAGGAACTCTTGCGAGACTTGGTACGAAGTGAGTTTTTTGTCCATGAACATTTCCCTTTAAGGCGTGCCAGAAATGAGCGATTATAAGGTGATGAAACAAGTGCTGGACACTATTGCCCAGCACGGAGGTTTCGACAGCGATGACGCCTTGATGCGCCGTTTGACCCGCGAACAAGGCACCGGTGCCATTGGCGGCCGATTCCATGATTTGCTCGGAGGTTTCAACCGTACACAGCAGGGTTCTGCGGTGCCAGCTAACACTGACATGCAGGGCTTGACGTTTTTCACACGTCCGAATTTGAACCTGTCATACGATAACATCATGGCGTACCGGCAATTGTCGGTTTTGGCCAGTGATAACCCTCGCAGCTACAGCCGGATCATCCGAAGGATGCTCTGGCCGGACAGTTACGAATCCGATATAAAGAAAGACAACACCATCTTTGACAATCGTCAAGCCTTTATGCCGCTGTTGAGCAACGCCCTGACAAACATGTCCGGGTGGCCTGACTTGACCCTCCATGCATACAGCACATCAGAGGGGATGGCGAAAGAATCCTGGATGATGAACGACACCATTGCAGAGATCAATGGGCGCTACTCCCTGGACTGCACATTCGAAAATACCTTAGGCGATCCTATATCATTGACGCTGTTTGCGTGGCTTTTGTACATCGGGGGTGTCTACATCGGCACCAAGATTCTGCCGGCTGGTTACAGCATCGTGCAGAACGAGATGGACTACAACACCCGCATCTATCGTTTCGTGACGGATTGGTCTGGTCGGTATATCCAGAAGTGGGCTGCCTGTGGTGCCGCCTTCCCTGCGGGTCTCTCGATGGGCAGTGCGTTCAACTACTCGCGTGACAACCCGTACAACGAAAGTCAGAAGTCCATTCAGACCACCTTTGAATGCACCGTGGCTGAGTACAACGACCCGATCACGCTGTGGGAATTCAACAAGCTGGTGATCATGTTCAACCCTGAGATGGGTGACGGCACTCGTGAGAAGCAGATGGTGAAGATCTCTGCTGAAGAACGCAAGCTGCTCAACTATAAAGGCTTCCCGTACATCAACCTGGCTGCGAACAATGAGCTGGAGTGGTGGATGGATCGTTCTGAGTACGACACGGTCACCAAAGGTAACTTCAATGGGGTAGTGCCAGCACTGACTGCTGACATGGCCGATCCCGATTCGTTGATCTTTGCCGGTCAGTCCTCAGCCAACGTCACAACGACTGTTTAATGGAGTAACCCATGTCCAGGTCCGACCTGAATACCATGATTGAGTTGGCCAAGCTCAATCCCATGGCAGTGCAACGTGCAGGTATTGAATACCTTGAACGTGTACGCAACGGCGAGATTGAAATCGTCGATGCCAGCAACGCCATGGTCTACTTGATGGAGTTCGCTTCGACACTGTTTGCCAACGGTGCTCGTAAGGACGAATTCCTCAACCGCGTGCTTTACCCTGAGTTGGCAATGACCCGTTCAGACCTGTACCGTCACATGAGCGACGTGGATTACATCAACGTCTTCTCAGGACCGTCCAGCACCAACCTCCTGATGGTCTATCATAAAGACGAGATCCTGGAGAAGGCGGTAGCGACTGGTGAAGCGGGCATGCGTAAGCTCGTCATTCCGCGTCACACGAAGGTCATGGCCGGAGACGTACCCTTCACGCTCCAGTACCCGATCGAGCTGCGTGTGCTGCCTCACGGCGGTCTACAGATCGTTTACGACAACAGTCGACCATCGCCGTTGATGACCCTGGAGTCGAACAAGGTCAAAGCTCAGATTGACAACTACAATCTGGGCCACGAAGACTACATCGAACTGGAAGTCCCGGTCCAACAGATCGAGATCAAGAGCTATTCGGCTCCGATGACGGCGTCTCGGGTCTTCAACAAGACCTACAAGTACACCGACCAGTTCTACTTCTGCCGGGTGTACGCCAGTGATGGCAAAGGTGGTTGGGAAGAGATCAAGACCACACACAGTGATCAAGTCTTCAACCCACTGACACCGACAGCCGTCCTGAAGATCCTCGACAACAACCAGTTGAACGTGAGCATCCCACAGATCTACTTCAGCACGGGTCTGATGAACCGTACCTTGCGGATCGATGTGTACACCACTCGGGGTGCATTGGAGCTGGCCGTACAAGGTTACAGCTCTGACATGTTCAAAGCGACCTACAATGACTACGACAACGATGACAACGGCAAGTACACCTCGCCAATCTCGCGTCTGGTCAGTGGTTACTTCATGGCGTCGACTCCTGCAACAGGTGGTTCCAACGCCCTGACGTTCGAGAAGCTCAAAGAACGTGCCATCAACAACGCTTTGGGTCGTATCGATGTTCCGATCACCAACGTGCAGATCCAGTCTCAACTGGACTTGCTGACCGATGCTGGTTTCAGTTGCGTGACCGACATTGATAACGTGACCAACCGTCTGTACGCGGCCAGTCGTGAATTGCCAGCCCCTGACATCAAGGAAGTGTCGACCGGCATGGGTTCCAACGTCGTGACCCTGAGCAAAACCATCGACCAGATCTTGGCTTCGGCGGATGTGAAGGACAACGGCCAGCGGATCACCATCTTGCCGACCACCTTGTACAAGGATGAAGGCGGGTTCCTGTCGATTGTGGACAATGAAGACCGTGATGCACTGAAGGCTCTACCAGCCGACGTGTTGGTCGAACGTGTCACAGGCGGGGATTACTTCTACACGCCGTTCCATTACGTCTACGACGTCTCTGACAACGTCCTGACGGTGCGTCCGTATTACTTCGGCAACCCAAAGCTGACCCGACGCTTCTTTGTGGAAGATAACGGCACGATGGGTGTGGGTGTGAACTCCAACACGCACAACTTCATCCGCACTGAGACAGGTTGGAAGTTGCAGGTCATGACCAGCAGCACTGACTCGTTGAAAGAGCTGGACGAAGAAGCCCTCGTGGCGCAGTTGGCCTTCATTCCACCGGGTGAAGTGACTCGCGTCTACCTGAACGGTACGTCGTTGGGCCGTGATCCTAAAACCAAGGAATGGATCTTCGAGTTTGAGTTCACCTCGAACTGGGATGTGGATGAGGAGCACAACGTTTACCTGAATGGGTTTGAAGCCGACGGCATTGCGCCTCACGCTTACCCTGCCACGATGAACACCGTGTTCGACATCTTCTTTGCGGTGCAGGAAGGGCTGGTTGAAGCCGGTGAGTACACCGACATCGACAACTTCATGGGCAAGTTCAAGTACGACTTCCGCGTCATGGGTCTCTACCATGAACAGGTCACGGTCGTGCTGGGCGATGCACTGGATGGCCTGTGGGCTCGGGCTCGTTCTACTGTGGGTGAAGAACAATACCTGCGGTACGAAGAGGACGTGGTTGAACTGTGGACCACTGACGTTCCTGAGAAGACGGCTACCGGTGCGGTCAAGGTGGCCTACGATGGCAATGGCAAACCGTACGTGGTGTACAAGCATCGTGTCGGTGACGTCAAGATCAACGAAGAGACCGGCAAGCCTGAGATCCTTCATGCAGCCAACTCGATCATTTACCAGAACGGTGAACCGATCGTGTCCAGTCCTCGTGCCATCCTGCGTCAGGTTGAGCTGTGCCTGTTTGATGGCGTGTACTACTTCGTCACCAACACCACGGATGTGAGCTACCGTGACACGGTCCCTAATCAGATCGTGGAATGGGTCAACATCACCTTGGCTCCAACCCGCAAGAAGTTGCTGGAAAAGACCAAGCTGTGGTTCCACCCGAAATCCACCGTGGGTCTGGTGGGCGCGATTGTCGACGACAGTCTGGCAGTCAACATCCAAGCGGCTCAACACCTGTACATCGAGTTCTTCGTCTCCGATACGGTGTACAAGGACTTGGCACTTCAGGACGAGATCCGTAAGGCGGCACGTCGTGTCCTCACCGCAGCCTTCAAAGAGATTCAAGTGACCCGTAACGGTCTTGAGAACCTCCTGAAGACCACGATGGGTGATGACGTGACCACCGTGAACATCACGGGCTTGGGTGGATACAAGAACTACAGCGTGATCACCATGAAGGACGAATCCTCTCGCCTGTGCATCGGCAAGAAGATGACGACTCTGCCAAACGCTACCTTCGGTGTAGCCGACAGCATTGACATCCAGTTCTTCAAACACTCGGTGTAACGGCATAAAGGCCAGGGGCAATTGCCCCTGGCCCTATGTTCGCGTGTTACGCAGCCAGCAGTTGGTCCACCTTGGTGTCCACGCCGTCGATCATGCGAGCCATGTCCAGCTTGACGCCAGCCATGAGGTTACGCACGGTGTCGAAATTGGCCAGAGCATGCGAGATGCCGTAGCGACCGCTGATGAAATCCAGCAGACGGTTGGCTTGCTCTTCTTGCCCACCTTCTTCGGCTTCACGGTACTGACGGTTGTACTCGCGTTGTTCTTCGTTGAACTTCGCCCAGACCTTCTTCCACAGAGCAAAGATCCGCAGTACGCCATGCTTACGCACTTGCTGAGTCGCCGTGTCGATGTCACGCAGTACCAACGGCATGTCGGAGACTGTGTACTTCTTCGGCTGAGCTTTCAGGGCGTTGAAGTGCTTGAGGATGTCGAGCATCTGACGGTTGGCGATGTTCCACTGGTCCCAATGCGGTTCAACCGGGCCAAACTCAATGCTGTACATGGCAGCGACTTTGGTGTTGGCTTCGTACAACGCAGCCAGACCGCCATCGATGTTTTGCAGCACGGTGTTCAGGAACGATTCGTACGCATAGACGACGCTCACCAGACGGTTGTCTTTGATCGCCATGTCGAAGAACATCGACATCTCTTTCCAGGTCTCGGTTTCAACCTGTGGCAGAGCGGTGACCTTTTCAACCTTCTTGAAGTCGACCTTGATGACACGCTTGGTCAGCTCTTCTTCAACCTTCTTCTCCATCGCAGCACTGCGAGTGGCGGTGATGGCGGAACCTGCGAAGTAGCTCTTGATCTTGGCAGCGAGTGCTTTGATCGCTTCCCAGATCTTGCGCAGGATGGAACTGAGCATCCCTTCCATTGCTGGACTGTAGTTGACCTTGGAGGGCAACTCAGTGAAGCTGTTGGTCGGCATGGTCACGAACGGATCGTTGAAGCCTTCCAGCGACGCGGTCATGTTCATCAGGACTTGGGCATCAGCCCGAGAGATGTGACCGGAATCACGCACGCTGTGGTACACGTTACGCAGGCTTTCAAGGGCTGGGGTCAGGATGGTGACATCCTCATCGCTCAGCTCTTCTACCACGGCCAGCTTCTCGACTTCATCGAACAACTGCTCGAGTGACAAGCTGTTGATCTCTTCCGTTACTTCAGGAGTCAACTCCAGTGTAGCGGCAAGTTCGTTGATGTCCATCACCGCACCGGAATCGGAAATCATTGACATTGAGTTACCCTCATAGGGCGAGAGGAGCCTAGGCTCCTCTCGAGTGGTCAGGCTACGATGAAGCGACGGATGTAATCGCTCAGGTCGCTACGCATCAAGCCGCCAACGCTGTTGTTCAGCACGTCAGCGTGGACTGCGTCAACCGAGGCTTCGAAAGCCGGACGGCGCAGTTGGACGCAGATGTCTTGCACGCTGAGCAGTTGAGGCTCATGGCACAGGACGTAGCGGTTCTTGTAGATGTCCACGACCATGTTGTAGGTCACGTTCAGGGAGAACGGGTACATCTCGTTGACGTTGCCGAGCACCTTCTTGACCACGTCGGCATGGAACTGCTCGAAGTGAACCACGATGGAGTCGACCTTGCTGCCTGGCAGAGGGAAGGTGTAGCCCAGCTCAACGGCCAGTGCGGTTTCCAGGAAGGGTTTGCGTTCCGCTGGGTTCGCAACGCCCTCGAGCAATTGAAGGAGGCGAGTGATGTTCATGCTTACACCTTGGCTTGGAGTTGGTTGGAAAGTTCGAACAGGCGGTTGTTCACGAGGTTCTCGAGCATACGCTGGAACTTCTGCTCAGCCGGTTTGCCGCTGAACACGCCTTTGATGTATTCGCCGATCACGTCAGGACCGAAGTAGCCTTTGACGCCATTGCGGATCGGAGCGAGGATGTCGTCGATCGCTTGGATCTGATCGAGGATCTCCTGACGCTGACGCACAGTGAGGTACGCGTCTTTGGCCGAGGCGATCAGTTCACGACGCATGGCTTCGTAACGCTGAGGGATCGGGTCGTAGATACCGTCATCGCCTTTGCCGAACAACGGCATGAGGACAGCCAGCAGGCCCAGCATGATGCCGATTGGCAACGTAGCCACGACACCACCGACGACCAACAGACCACCCATCAGGATGGTGCCGTAGCCCATCAGGGACGACATGATGTTGGCACTGCGGCCACGGTACTCTTTGAAGTACGCCGGGTAGCTCTTGTACATGTAGTCCAGAGCTTCCACGATGTACTGAGCACCGCCATGACGAGCCACGAATTGGTCCGAGGAGAACTCGAAGGCCCGCAGGTCGTAGAACTTGGTGCCCAGTTCAGAACGGATGCTCTCAACCATGCCCGCCATGACCACTTGTTGCAGCAGCAGTGGGTCGGTGGAACCGTTGATCTCGCCCAGGTCACGCAGACGCCAGCCGGTCTTCTGTTCAGCGACCTTGACGACTTCTTGCAGGACCTTGTCATCAGCACCTTCGTGTTGACGGCGAGTGATCTCAGCCACAACCACGTTGGACAGGACCATACGGCCCAAGTAACGCAGGTAGGTGAAGCCGTGACCCATTTCATGAGAGGCGATGGCAGCGACGTGCAGACCAGTGATGCCGACCATGTTACGGTCTGTGAAGAACTCGGTGGCAATGAAGATGTCGACGGGGATTTCGCAGTAGATGCCCGAAACCTGACCGGTCTTCACGTCAACGGTGCCCTTGAACAGCTCTTGCTCAGAGACAGGACGACCAAAGCGTTTGACCTTGGTGGCGATCTCATCAGGCCGCATCGGGCTGGCGATGTCAGCCTGTGGCGGAATAACGAAAGCGTTGGGCCCACCCAGGCGTGCGAAGTTGAAACGGAAATTCATTTTAGTGACTTTCTTCGCGATCTCGTGAAGAGCAGCACTGACTTTGTTGAAGGTGTCTTTGGACGGATCACGGAGACAGGCTTCGAACTGAAGTCCCATTTCCTTGAGCAGTGTAGAGTCGCGTTGGAAGTCAATCGCTTCCATCGAGGCAATGAGGGCTGGATTCATGACAGAGTCTCTTGAAGGTGGCTTGGTGTAGGTACCCAATCATAGAGATTGGCGTTATTTCTTACAAAGCTCTGGTATTGATTTGTATATACCCACCCAACAGTTTTCAGGATAGCTCATGACAGCCGTTAAGAAAGCTCCTCTCTTCAACAAAGAGGATGTGTTAGGTCTTGAGTGCAAACACGCGATCTATACCGAACATCAGCTCAATGACACCGATGACCTCCTGACCGTGAAGGAGTTGGTGTGGCTGAAGGATGGTACTCGTGTGCCGCGACTTCGGTTCTACCCTAACCGCATGCGCCCCTTTGGCATCACAAAAGAAAAATACCGTAACCACAAGGACAAAAAAGAAGTAGAGGACCTCGATAAGCTGATCCTCTGTGAGACCACTCAGCGTGACCTCAACAACCAGATCGTACGACGCATGGGCTATGGCAACCCACGTCAGCAGTTACGCACCTTATGCCGTAACCAATACATCTACGGGGCAGACATTGCTCCAGCCACTTTGCTGAAACGCCAGTACCAAGAGAAGTGGCCCGGTCTGTTCCATGCCAACCAAGTCGCCGTACTCGATACCGAGACCGACATGTGGAACGGTGACGGTAAGGACATCATCATCTCGACGGTGACGTTCAAGAACAAAGCGATCGTGACCATCCTCGACACTTGGATCGAGGGGATACCGGACGCTGTCAACCAGATCCGTGATGCACTGAACACGTACTTGGGTCACTTGGTCAAACCACGGGGCATTGAGTTCGAGATCAAGATCATGAAGTCCGCCGGGGCCATGGTCAAAGAGTGTGTCGACAAGTGCCATGAGTGGATGCCGGATTTCGTGTCCTTCTGGAACATGGACTTCGACATGACGGTAATGATCCGTGCTCTGGAGAACGAGGGTTACAACCTCGCTGAAGTCTTCAGTGCTCCGGAAGTGCCGAAAGAGTACAAGTACTTCAAGTACAAGCGTGGTCCTGATCAGAAGGTCAAGGCTGACGGCAAGTCGGAGAACTTGGCATGGTACGACCGCTGGCACACCGTCACCACTCCGTCCAGTCACTTCTGGATCGACAGTGCGGCTGTGTACCGGAACATCCGTCGGGCGAAGGGTAAGGAGCCGAGTTACGCTCTCGACAAGATCTTGAAGAAGAACTTGGGTGAGGACTTCGGTAAGCTGTACTTCCCAACTGGTGACTCCTCTGCTCACCCTGGTAGTGTCGAATGGCACATGCAGATGCAGAAGAGCTTCAAGATCCCGTACGTCGTGTATAACGTGTATGACTGCTTGGGCGTAGAGCTGCTGGATGAGAAGGTGACTGACCTGAACACCCAGATCGGTATCTTGTCTGGGTCGTCGGAATACAGCATCTTCAACTCCAACCCGAAACGTAACGTCAACGACTTCTACTTTGACATGCTCAAAGACGGAATGATGACGGGCACGTTGTCGGACCGGATGGAAGACGAGTTGGATCGTCTGCTGCTCGGGAAGGAAGACTGGATCGTGACGCTGCCTACCAGTTTGGTGGAAGCGAACGGTGTGTACATGATCAAGGACTTGCCAAGCGTACGTTCGTTCGTACGTCGGTACACGTCTGACGCCGACATCGGGTCTACGTATCCGAACGGCGAGATCATCATGAACCTGTCGAAGATGACGACCATGTACGAGGTCTGTCGGATTGCGGGGGTCACAGCAAGCAAGCAACGACTGGTGGGTATCAACCTCACAGGCGGGCCAGTGAACTCAATCGAGATCATGACCGATGTGATGAAGGCACCAGATCCGTTCGAACTGCTGGAAGCTTTCGAGGAAGAACTGCGTCAAGCTGCGTAAACAAAGAAAAAATAAAGCCCGGGCCGTCTTGGCCTGGGTTCTATTTCGTGTGCCCGTAATCAGGGCTTTGGTTCCTCCTTCTTGATGATGTTGATTTCGACATGCTGGTGGATCTCTTTACCCTCATGTACGGCGTAGGCTGTTACTCCTGAATGAACCACCCATGCAAACGCAAGTGCAATCATTCCGTATCCAAACCACTTCATTTCACCAACCTCTACGTTGATTAGTTTAAGGTCTTTGAACTTGAACCACTTATCTAATCTATTTGTTACCCAGTTTAACGCTTTCTTCATACTGCCTCTCTTATTGTTGTTTACATTCATTTGGTCCTCCGTGTGGCCCTTATTAATAGTGTAACATATCCCCGTTACATGTCAATGACCGTTCGTCGGCTTTGACGGGGTGACTGGGGAGAACCGCTCTCCCCAGTGCACAGGTTTACTTATGGATACAACGCAACGCAGAACGGTCCGGGATAGAACAGGCAACGGCCCGCTGCAACCAACATGATCAATCCAACGAACATCATACCCAGACAGAACAGCTCAAGGCGATGAAACCATTTGGATGCACGTTTCCCGGTGCGTCTGCCCCAGTCGTCCTTCTCGATCTTCTTGATGAACAACTCGGTCTTGATGCCAACCGCACCCAGACCGATGATGAACAGCAAAGACAGTCCGATGAACCACATCCCGAATGTCGATACACTCACTACTTCTCCTCCTTACTCAATGAAAAGACTGTAACAGATCTGGTCAGGCCAGAAGATGCACTTGAATATATAAAGCGTCAGGAAGAACCCCACGAGCAACGTCTTCGTGAAGAACTTCTGTCGCTTATACATCCACTTGGGTGCGTATCTACGATTGTAGCCACTACCCCATGCACGCCACCAGATGCACAGGTTGAGCCAAAGGAGTATCACAGCACTCCCGAGGAACAAGCCTAATGCAATACCTGCATACCAGAAACCCTGAGTGGATATGACCAGAGTCATTTGAACTCCCGGCGTTGCCTCTTTTCATGGCGCAGACGTTCCACATTGGGACGCCGTGCATTCTTGAGAGACCGTTTGAGCTTGCGCACCTTGTTCTTCGCAGTGAGCGACATGCTGTTGAACTTACGGCGGGCACGTTCATCACGCGACAGCTTAGGTTCAGCGATGTAGTTGAACATGTCACCATCAAAGTCCGCAGTAGGGGCTCGTCCGGGACGCGGGAAGATGTCCGACTCGATGTCTCGAGGGAACGGCTTTCCTAGCTCTTCCTGCAACCGCATGGCGCCAGCGAGAAGATCCTTGTCGTTGCTCATTTGTCATCTTCCTTCTTGCCTTCGTCACCAATGAACTTCTCAATAGTGTCGTTGACTTCCTTGGGCAGTTCTGGATCAAGGAAGACAGTATGAACCGGCTCTGCATCTACTGCACCTGGTCGGCGCATACGAGCAATAGCCACCGAATCGACCGAGTGATCATCCAGCTCACGCGGAGGGATAGATGTGCCGTAGACTTGCTTACGGACCAGTCCGTTCCTGCCAAAGCCGTACGTACCAACTTGCTCACCCTCTGGACTCATCGGTGTACGACGCTCCATCCAGCCCGTAGCAGTGCACTGTGCCGTCAACGACTCCTTCGCCAATGACCGAGCCCACGCAGCCAGACGACGCTTGTAGGCCACCTTGACCCTGAGCGACGCACTGTTGTACTGACGCAGGTTGTGCTGCTTGTCGTCCGTCAGCCCCAACTGATCTTCCGAGCAACGCACCAGACTACCACGGTATTCCGAAGCAAGGAATGGTTGACTGCGAAGGCGATGGATTTGGGACATGCCTTGTGGCGTATCCTTCAGCGAGGTCGGGTTCTGTAACAGTGACTTGCTTGCTGAACGGCTTTCCAGACTGTCTTTGATGAATGCGTCAACCAGCGACTCACCGCCAAGGTAATCGCCAATGACATCGGCCACGTCGACGTTCTTGTCGGTGAGCACCAGAGGAGCAACGATGATGCCCCGGGAGGCAAACGGCTGAGCGGATTCCAGCTTCCGACGAGTGATCATCGGCTTATCACCGAGTAGCACCACCGGTTTAGCAGGATCAACAGCACTTACTCGAAGAGCCGCCTGAATGGCTTCTGGCGAGATGTCAACGAGACCATCACGATCAGTCATGCCTTCCTTCAGGACGTCAGCCATGGCCCTGACTACGTTGCCCCGTTGAGACGGATGACGCATGTAGTCATCGATACTCGGCACAGGACGTTCCAGCATCGGATCGTCTTGGAACGGGTTGGTCTCCCCCACATACTGGCAAGGAACGCCATCGACCATGACCAGATGTTCCTCGTCGTAGCACGGATAGACCTTCAGCCAACTGGTACCAATCCAGGACCCTTCGATGCGGGTCTCGATTTCACCGTAAGTCATGCGTGCCCAGTTATAGCCATGACGATCCATGGCTACGTACAGGTACTCACAGTGCAGGTCTTTCGACGACTCCAGGACGGCAGTCGATTGTGCGATCACCGAGAACTTGACACCTTGTGGCAGGTTCAAGCGGAAGTTAGTGATGTGTTTCTTCAGTTCTTCGCGATTCATGATGTACATCCCATGGTGAGAAAATAAAAGAGAGGGCACGAAGCCCTCTCCTATTTACGTGTGTTAGAAATTCAGGCCAATAGCACCTGCGCCCTTGGTGGTGAACCAACGCTGCTTGACACCGTAGATGTCTAACATGGTTGGGCCAACATTCAGCACGTCACAGGTGGCTTCGATAAGATCCATCACGTGGATCTCAGGATCGAGGATCTCGATCTTGCCAAAGCCAGTATCCGTTTGCTTCGCCCGGCAGACCACACGGCCATACTGGTCGAAACGCACTTCCCCGTCTTCCTTCGAATACTCGATATGGAAGTACTGCCCCATCGTATCGCAGCCAGTATCATCGATGATGTTAGCAGCGGCGAGTTGTTCCAGACGTTCGATGAACTTCTGGTTCAGTTGACGAGCGGAGAGTTGTTGAGCCATTGTTGCATTCCTTTACTTGGTTAGTGTTGTTTCTTATTGTGGGGAAGAGGCCCCCATACCTTACTCGCCTTCCAGTTCTTTCCTAACGCCTTCCAAGGTCAAGCCCGGCAGACATTCACCTTCAGCGTACTCATCAGGACCCGTTTCATCGTTACGCTCGACCTTGCCCACTTGCCCCAGGTTGATGAGATCGCGGTATTGATCTTCTTCGAAGTGAACATCAAAACCGAGGAAGTCGATCTCACAGCCACCGCTGCCGACGTAGCCAGTAGCGACCTGATGCTCGAACTCGTTGGTCCAGTAGATCTCACGATCACCAAACGCATGGTCACGCAGCTCATCACGGATAGCCGTGGAGAGCAGATTGACCGCGTCATCGTAGGTGAACTCAGCACGAGGCCAAGTAGTCGCTTCGATGTCAGCTGGATCGACGTCGAGGTAGAAGTGATCGAGGCCGTGAGACTTCTCCTTCTGCTCACTGCGATCGTAGACTGCCAAGATACGGGACTTGGCTTCCACTGTCACTACGTCACCTGTTTGAGCCGTCAACAGACGGCACAGGCGATCCACGTCCGCATTGTTCGTTGGCCAGATACGGAACTTGCTTTCAACAGTGTCACCCACGATGATCAACAGATCGAAGTTGGCTTCACCATCGAACTTGCCCATGGCCAGCGACTCGAGACGGAAGGTCTCAATGACGTCACCGTAGTTGGTGATGTCGGTCACGAACTTGAAACCGGACTCAGTTTCAATGGTACGGATGCGACCGTAGTCCACTTCCAGATCGTCAGTGGTAACGATCACACAGTCACGACCATTCTCGTAGAACTCGTGTTGGGTATTCATGTTGACTCCTTAGATCTTGGTTAGTTGCTAGGTTGATTGTTCTCCCCAGTCACCGCTATCATGTATTGTTTCAAATCTTTCGAATCAACAAAAGAAAAGGAGGGGTGCACCCCTCCTCTCAGTCATACCCAGATTGGGTTGTTAATCCGCAGACCTTCCCAGACGGGTAACAGTCGCCGTTGCTGAAGTTTGGCCTCAACCCGTTCTAGGTTAAGTTCACCATTCTTCACAGCGATCGACACCAGCGCCATGAAGATGGATTCGGATTTCCACACCTCAGTCATCTGGATGTAGTATCCAGGCGGCATTGTCCATGATTCACGAATCCACCAATCTGCCATCCATAGGGTAGTCTTGGCAGGAGGTTCGTCCAGCTCTTTCAGAATGTGTGTCAGTATTTGACACGCCATCTTTATTCGCTGTCGACGGATGTACAGCATCTTCCGCTCGCCGTACTCCCGCTCAAACTTCCGACTCGTGATAGGCTTGAAGTCCAACATGGGCCAGATGAGTTTCTGCAAGGCTCGATTGTCAGCCCAATGCTTGTAGGTCCAATACAACCCGATGATAAATCGCATGCCACATCTCCACTATCTATTCGACCCGCAGCAGGACGTTGTCTTCGAACGTGTGCCACAGATGAAGGCTCTTATGTTCCATCATGGCAGCATGCATCGCAGGGATGTCCAGAGCATCGTACGTCGAGGCATACGTGGCTAAGGCATGCACGACACTTTCTGATCCGGCAATCGACACCATGCGGTCCTGAGAGGCTTCTGAGATCTCTTTGAAGTCCAAGTAGTCACCCACGACATTGATAGTCTGTGGGATTTCGTTGTTGACATACTTGCTTGTCAGATGACGCAGAGCGATCGCTGCCAGCATGATGCGCTGACGTCCAACAAACATACCGGACTGCCGCCCGATCTTCTCCAATGCCCGCGTAGGGACGTGCTGAAGGCCACCGTGCTGTTGACACAGCTCCATGTACTTCATCGCTGCTCGCTTACCACTGAAGTAGCCGTTGAAGTAGCCCTTCACGTAGCCAAAGTAATAACCGATTGATTTCATGTCATTGTCCGTAGTAGTAATGGAAGGCGTCTGGGATGTCCGACGTGAAGATGTCTGGCGGAGCCGCAGTCAACTTGAACGTCATGAGGACTTCGCCCTCGGCGTAGGTGGTTGTCTCGTTAATACGAGTCTCACGTTTGAAGACACACTTGTCACCGTTGAAGCGAACATAACCGAAGTACGAGTTCTGTCCGTACAGTTGCTTGTTCTGCAACGTGCTACGCTTCGACCCCAATGGTGCTTCACCTGACACGACAATCACGGTGACATCGCGGCGTGCACCGATCTTGACAATGTAGTAGCAACGACCGAGCTGCTTGAGCATAGCCGGATGGATCTTCAACTGGGTGTTGAGCTTTCGGTTGACTGCATTGAGTATCTGAGAGCGTTTGGTGGTCGCTTCTTTTCGAGTGACCTTAGGTTTGGGCAGTAGTTTGCGCAAACGTGCGGCATCGATGTCGTTTCTCAATTCAGGATGCATGGTGTACTTCCAATGGTCAGGTTATAATGGTGGACGGCATAAGTGGAGGCCGAAGCCTCCTAGTTATGCACGAAACTCTGTGGCAGACATTGTTGGTGCATCCACAATCTGTTCGATGACATCGTAACGCCCTCGGTGGAGGAGTAACGCGATCATCGACAGCTTGCCCTTATCGCCCGGCGTTTGTGCCTGTAGCGAGCAACCGAATCGACTGATGACTCTTTCCATGAGGGAAGCGTACTTCTTCTCAATGATGGTCACCTTCATCGACTCGATCAGAGCGAGTAGTGGGATCTGTGCTTCGTCCGCCTCTAGTGTGCGGATCTTCTCTGTACCCAGCTCCATCGCGTGGCTGAATGACTTCCCAATGCCCATGAACTGAGCCGTTAGGTCAGCATTGTCATCGAAAGCCCCACGGAATGAAGGATGAAACAGGTAGTAATGCATGTAGCGCTCCTAGTGTGTGCTGCTTCTCCCCAAGCAACGTGGTGCGGCATAACTGCCCGCCTGCCTTGAAAGACAAACGGGCAGCTAGAGGCTTTGTCGGTCACTGTTCGACCGAGTCACATGTCGCGGCTGGCATGAGCCAGATCGTACAACAGTCCATCCGGGTAACACTCAGGCATCTACTCAGACGGACCTCGAGTAGAGACTGCTCACTGGGTGTGCACCCCCATGAGATGTGTTCAGTTGCAGTTCATCGGAATGGGCGGGTTGAACACTTCAGTGGCCACGTATCGGCTACTGACGTTACCCAGTCCATCTTCCCGAAGAACCAACAAACCTTTGGAGGTGATCACGTACGGTGCAGGTCCCAGGTAAAAATCTTCCGGTGGAGGACAGTACCCTTCCATCTCACCATGGAACTTCCTGAGAGGAGGAGGTGGACCTGCTTCTAAGCGCCGTCTACGGGCGCCTTTTCGATTGCACATGCTCAAACTCCTGTATAAAAGACAGTGAAGCCGTTCTCCTCTCGTGTCCGGGACTTTTCCCTCATCCTGAGGACTATGCTCCCTGTTCGCCTTACGAGGGTTACTTAGAGCTCGGCTAACGAGTACAGCTTCACTGGCGCGCTCTTGGGGTGAACGGGGGAATCGAACCCTCGTGCGACGATTCACAGTCGTCTGCCTTACCACTCGGCCACGCACACCACAAACTGAATCAACCAGCGGGACGGCGTCCGCCTACACCCTACGCGCCGCGCAGGAATGCCACTGATTGAAAAGGGTCGTCCTGGGGAGACTCAAACTCCCGACCGCTGCCACGTTGTTAGGCCC
>RCUN01000084.1_pt1 | contig 105413 bp, 98 predicted proteins | sample 2166181 | NCBI WGS metagenome assembly RCUN01 (sample SAMN09932603, study PRJNA488358) | compost metagenome | feature: garden; material: soil; isolation source: compost soil in crotononitrile-enriched culture | place: Germany: Experimental Botanical Garden Goettingen | collected 2016-01-27 | reverse complement strand
TGGCGTCAGATGAGCGGTTCGGAGAATGATGAGGCACGCGGGAGCGGTCAGCCAGGCCGGCAGCGCCGTGTTCAGACCAGCGGGCGAGCCACTTGTAGCCGGTGGCAGGGGCAATGCCAAAATGACGGCAAAGAGAACGGATGTTCGCCCCGTCTTGCGAGGCGAACAGAACAAACTCGGTACGTAATGACATGGTATCTCTCGCATCCCAGGGCATAAGCGACTCCATAAACGGGTTCGTATGCCTTAGTTGTAAGTGTCTACCATGTCCCCGAACAAGTGTTCATGATGTCCCCGGACCGTACATGGGGAGAGGGCCGGGGTGAGGGGAAAATAACGAATCTGAAATTAATATAAACTCCACTTCCTTCCCCATAAATATCCCCCATCATCTATACTGTAATTCCAGCGTCATATTCTCCTGAATTATTCCGATTCAGAAGAAATTCCCCGACCCTGCGGCAAAAAATCTCAGAAAAATTCAACACCCGCTCAGCCCTTTCCTCATGGGAAATTCAGACGATTCGCTAATGGCAAAATTCGTGCCACAGACGCCGCAAGGGTTGTCTCAGATTCTCAGTATGTTAGGGTATGGCCAGTTCATTATTTTTAATGGTATTCATATCGACGCTAATAAATAACGGGAATGACTCTATTGCATGGCAATTAAATTAGAAGTTAAAAATCTCTATAAAGTATTTGGCGAGCATCCACAGCGCGCATTCAAATATATTGAAAAAGGACTTTCAAAAGAACAAATCCTGGAAAAGACAGGATTATCCCTTGGCGTTAAAGACGCCAGTCTGGCAATTGAAGAAGGCGAGATTTTCGTCATCATGGGGTTATCCGGTTCGGGTAAATCCACTATGGTTCGCCTTCTCAATCGCCTGATTGAACCCACCCGCGGACAGGTGCTGATTGATGGCGTGGATATCGCCAAAATATCTGACGCCGAGCTTCGTGAGGTGCGCAGGAAAAAGATTGCGATGGTCTTTCAGTCATTCGCGCTAATGCCACATATGACGGTACTGGATAATACCGCTTTCGGTATGGAATTAGCAGGAATCCCTGCAGCTATTCGCCAGGAAAAAGCACTGGATGCATTACGTCAGGTGGGCCTGGAAAATTATGCCCACGGCTATCCTGATGAACTTTCTGGCGGTATGCGCCAGCGCGTCGGTTTAGCCCGCGCATTAGCCATTAATCCCGATATCTTATTAATGGATGAAGCCTTCTCTGCGCTTGATCCTTTAATTCGTACTGAGATGCAGGATGAGCTGGTAAAACTGCAGGCAAAACATCAACGCACCGTGGTATTTATTTCCCACGATCTTGATGAAGCGATGCGTATAGGCGACAGAATTGCCATTATGCAAAACGGCGAAGTGGTGCAAGTGGGCACGCCGGATGAAATTCTTAATAATCCGGCAAATGATTATGTCCGCACCTTCTTCCGTGGCGTGGATATTAGCCAGGTATTTAGCGCTAAGGATATTTCCCGTCGCGCGCTGGAAGGCATTATCCGCCGCACGCCAGGTTTTGGTCCGCGTTCCGCGCTGAAACTGTTGCAGGATGAAGACCGCGAATATGGCTATGTGATTGAACGCGGTAATAAGTTTGTTGGCATTGTCTCCATCGACTCTCTGAAACACGCGCTCAGCGAAAATCAGGGAATCGATGCGGCGTTACTCGACGCTCCGCTTGCCGTGGACGCCGAAACGCCGCTCAGCGAGTTGCTCTCTCATGTAGGCCAGGCGCCGTGCGCGGTCCCGGTCGTCGGAGAAGAACAACAGTACGTCGGCATCATCTCAAAACGCATGCTGCTGCAGGCTTTAGATCGCGAGGGAACAAACAATGGCTGATCAATCAAACCCGTGGGGAACCACAGAGGCGGCGGACAGCGCCGCGCAATCCGCAGATGCCTGGGGTTCTTCTGCGCCCGCACCGGCTGACGGCGGCGGTGCGAGCGACTGGCTCACCAGCGCGCCCGCTCCAGCACCGGAACATTTCAATATTATGGACCCGTTCCATAAGACGCTGATCCCGCTGGATAGCTGGGTGACCGAAGGCATCGATTGGGTGGTCACCCACTTCCGTCCGGTGTTCCAGGGCATTCGCGTCCCGGTGGACTACATCCTGAATGGCTTCCAGCAGATGATGCTGGGTATGCCGGCACCTGTTGCCATCATTCTGTTTGCGCTGATTGCCTGGCAGTTCGGCAGTGCAGGAATGGGGATCGCAACGCTGATTTCATTGATTGTGATTGGCGCAATTGGCGCCTGGTCGCAGGCGATGATTACTCTGGCACTGGTGCTCACCGCCCTGCTGTTCTGCGTAGTCATTGGCTTGCCGATGGGTATCTGGCTGGCGCGGAGTCCGAAGGCGGCGAAAATTATACGTCCACTGCTGGATGCGATGCAGACCACACCAGCATTTGTCTATCTGGTACCAATCGTCATGCTGTTTGGGATCGGTAACGTACCGGGCGTGGTGGTAACGATTATCTTCGCCCTGCCGCCGATTATCCGTCTGACCATTCTGGGGATTAACCAGGTCCCAGCCGACTTGATTGAAGCTTCGCGTTCGTTCGGCGCAAGCCCGCGCCAGATGTTATTCAAAGTGCAGCTTCCGCTGGCGATGCCTACCATTATGGCGGGTGTGAACCAGACGCTGATGCTCGCCCTGTCGATGGTCGTTATTGCGTCGATGATCGCCGTTGGCGGACTCGGTCAGATGGTACTGCGCGGCATCGGTCGTCTCGATATGGGGCTGGCCACCGTGGGCGGCGTTGGGATCGTTATCCTCGCCATTATTCTTGACCGTCTGACTCAGGCTGTCGGTCGCGATTCACGCAGTCGCGGCAACCGTCGCTGGTACAGCACCGGCCCGATCGGGTTGATGACCCGTCCATTCATTAAATAAGGAACAACGATGCGACATAACATCCTTTTTGCCACAGCGTTTGCCACCCTTGTCTCCTCCAGCGCATTTGCCGCTGATTTGCCGGGCAAAGGCGTGACCGTTCAACCGATTCAGAGCACTATTTCTGAAGAATCCTTCCAGACCATGCTGGTCAGCCGCGCACTGGAAAAGCTGGGCTACACGGTCAATAAAGCCAGCGAAGTGGATTACAACGTCGGCTATACCTCGATTGCCTCTGGCGATGCGACCTTTACCGCCGTGAACTGGCAACCGCTGCACGATGATATGTATGCCGCAGCGGGCGGAAATAAGAAGTTTTACCGCGAAGGCACTTTTGTGACTGGCGCAGCGCAGGGTTATCTGATCGACAAGAAAACCGCCGATCAATACCACATCACCAATATCGAGCAGCTTAAAGATCCGAAGATCGCCAAACTGTTCGACACCAACGGTGACGGTAAAGCCGACATGATGGGCTGTTCACCAGGCTGGGGCTGTGAGGCGGTGATTAATCACCAGAACAAAGCCTTCGACCTGGAGAAAACCGTCGATGTGAGCCACGGTAACTACTCTGCGATGATGGCCGATACCATTGCCCGCTTTAAAGAAGGCAAACCGATTATTTACTACACCTGGACGCCGTACTGGGTCAGCGATGTAATGAAACCGGGTAAAGACGTGGTGTGGCTGCAGGTGCCATTCTCTTCCCTGCCAGGCGAGCAGAAGGATATCGACACCAAACTGCCGAACGGCATGAACTATGGTTTCCCGGTGAACACCATGCATATCGTTGCCAACAAAGCTTGGGCTGAGAAAAACCCGGCGGCGGCGAAATTGTTCTCGGTAATGAAATTGCCACTGGCGGATATCAACGCCCAAAATGCGATGATGCATGCAGGCAAATCATCTGAAGCGGATGTCCAGGGTCACGTTGACGGCTGGATCAAAGCCCACCAGCAGCAGTTTGACAGCTGGGTGAATGAGGCGCTGGCAGCGCAGAAGTAAGGTTTTCCCCTCACCCCGGCCCTCTCCCAAAGGGAAAGGGGGATTAAATTCCCTCTCCCCGTGGGAGAGGGTTAGGGTGAGGGCATCAGGTCGCACAATCTCACCCTCCCAACCCTAAACCGCACAAACCACCACGCGACAAATCCCCAACATTCACATTCATCCGTTATGATGGTTTCTGAAAAAATAATCACTTAACTCACAGTTCTCGAATCTCATGACGAAAAACTCTCAAGGGCTTAGCCCGGCACTTATTCTGCTCATGTCGGTGGCAACCGGCCTGGCGGTGGCAAGTAACTACTATGCACAACCGTTGCTCGACACCATCGCTCGGGCCTTTTCACTCTCGGCCAGTTCCGCTGGTTTCATCGTAACCGCCGCCCAGTTGGGCTATGCCGCCGGTCTGCTGTTCCTGGTGCCATTAGGCGATATGTTCGAACGCCGCAGGCTGATCGTCATCATGACGCTGCTGGCCGCCGGTGGTATGTTGATCACCGCTTCCAGCCAGTCGCTGGGAATGATGATTCTCGGCACGGCACTCACCGGATTGTTCTCGGTAGTGGCGCAGATCCTCGTCCCTCTGGCCGCCACGCTCGCGGCCCCGGAAAAACGCGGCAAAGTGGTGGGCACCATCATGAGCGGCCTGCTGCTGGGGATTTTACTGGCACGAACCGTGGCCGGACTGCTGGCGAGTCTCGGCGGCTGGCGCACCGTTTACTGGGTCGCCAGCGTATTAATGGTGGTGATGGCGTTTGCCCTGTGGCGCGGCCTGCCAAAAGTGAAGCAGGAAAACCATCTTAACTATCCTCAGCTTCTCGGCTCAGTTTTTAGCCTGTTCACGCAGGATAAACTCCTGCGTACTCGCGCCCTGCTGGGGTGTTTCACCTTTGCCAACTTCAGCATTTTGTGGACCTCGATGGCCTTTCTGCTGGCGTCGCCGCCGTTCAACTATTCCGAAGGGGTCATTGGCCTGTTTGGTCTGGCAGGTGCGGCCGGTGCGCTGGGCGCGCGTCCTGCCGGTGGTCTGGCGGATAAAGGCAAATCGCATCTGACAACTTCCGCCGGATTGGTTCTACTACTGCTTTCGTGGGCGGCTATCTGGTACGGGCATATCTCGGTGCTGTCGCTGATTGTCGGGATTCTGGTCCTCGACTTGACGGTTCAGGGCGTGCATATCACCAATCAGACCGTTATCTATCGCGTGAAACCCGAGGCGCGAAACCGCCTGACCGCAGGTTACATGACCAGCTACTTTATTGGCGGTGCGGCGGGTTCGCTGATCTCTGCATCGGCGTGGCAGCACGCGGGCTGGACTGGTGTTTGTGTGGTCGGTACGGTCGTCGCCGCCATTAACCTGCTAATCTGGTGGCGCGGATATCACCTTCAGGAAGCGATTCAGTAAGCTTTACATGATGATGGAGCTTCTTAGGGTGTTAAGGAGCTCCGCACTCTGTTAAGGTGAGCGTAATTATTTATCCCAGAAATTTTACTGTGGGTGACATATTAGATTACCGCATGAATAGTTCAGACCTGGTGGCTGCTCACGCCCCACTCAAATCGCCTACATTTTCGTCCTGTTTGAAACTTCATGCTGTTTCCTCCCGCCCGACCCCGTCTTTCATGGGCGTTAGCCCTCTCGTTTCTGTGCTCACCGGGTCACGGATTCACCCGGCACTTTCTGACAGTGATATCAGCTTGGCGGATATAACCGCACAAATAATTCATTTACATTATTTGTCACTGTCGTTACTATATCGACTGTAATTAATGAGGTCATACCCAAATGGATAGTTCGTTTACGCCCATTGAACAAATGCTTAAATTTCGCGCCAGTCGTTACGAGGACTTCCCGTATCAGGAAATCCTGTTAACCCGTCTGTGCATGCACATGCAGGGTAAGCTGCTGGATAACCGCAATAAAATGCTGAAAGCTCAAGGGATTAACGAGACGTTGTTTATGGCGTTGATTACGCTGGAGTCTCAGGAGGATCACAGCATTCAGCCTTCTGAATTGAGCTGCGCCCTGGGTTCATCCCGTACCAACGCGACCCGTATCGCCGATGAGCTGGAAAAACGCGGCTGGATTGAGCGCCGTGAAAGCGACAACGACCGTCGTTGCCTGCATCTGCAACTGACCGATAAAGGTCATGAATTCCTGCGTGGGGTGCTACCACCTCAGCACAACTGCCTGCATCAGCTTTGGTCGGCCCTGAGTACGACCGAACGCGATCAGTTAGAGCACATCACTCGCAAGCTTCTCACCCGTCTGGATCAGATGGATGAAGATGGCGTCATTCTTGAGGCGCTGAGCTAACGCGACGACACGCTCAACCTTCCAGATTAAAAAAGATAACGGACAGGCCAGCACGTAATACTGCTGGCCTTTCTGACAACAGGTCGGCTCAGCCGATGTGAAAATAAGAAGATCGTGGAGAACTACAATGAGCGCAAATGCGGAGAACACTCCCCCGCAGCAACCGGTCAACACTAAGAAAGGCAAACGTAAAAGCGCCCTTCTGCTGCTGACTTTGCTCTTTATTATTATTGCCGTGGCATATGGGATTTATTGGTTTTTAGTACTGCGTCATATTGAAGAAACCGATGACGCATACGTGGCAGGGAACCAGGTTCAAATTATGGCGCAGGTATCGGGCAGCGTGACGAAAGTCTGGGCTGACAATACCGACTTTGTGCAAAAAGGGGATGTGCTGGTCACGCTTGATCCGACCGATGCGCAGCAGGCGTTTGAAAAAGCACAGACTGAGCTGGCCTCAAGCGTGCGTCAAACCCGCCAGTCGATGATCAACAGCAAGCAGTTGCAGGCGAGCATCGATGTGCAGAAAACCGCTCTGGCGCAGGCGCAAAGCGACCTTAACCGTCGTGTGCCGCTCGGCACCGCCAATCTGATTGGCCGTGAAGAACTGCAACACGCGCGTGACGCCGTGGCCAGCGCGCAAGCGCAGCTCGACGTGGCGATTCAACAGTACAACGCGAACCAGGCGATGATTCTGGGTACCAATCTGGAAGATCAGCCTGCCGTCAAACAAGCGGCAACCGAAGTCCGTAACGCATGGCTTGCCCTGCAACGTACTAAGATTGTTAGCCCGATGACCGGCTATGTTTCTCGTCGCTCCGTGCAGCCTGGCGCGCAAATTAGCCAGACTACACCGCTGATGGCAGTGGTACCGGCTAACAATCTGTGGGTGGATGCGAACTTCAAAGAGACGCAGCTGGCCCACATGCGTATCGGCCAGACCGCGACCATCGTCAGTGATATTTACGGTGACGACGTGAAGTACACCGGTAAAGTGGTCGGCCTGGATATGGGTACCGGCAGCGCGTTCTCCCTCCTGCCAGCGCAGAACGCCACCGGCAACTGGATCAAAGTGGTTCAGCGTCTTCCTGTGCGTATCGAACTGGACGGCAAACAGCTGACGGATCACCCACTGCGCATCGGTTTATCGACGCTGGTGACCGTGGACACTGCCGATCGCGAAGGCCAGATGCTGGCGAATCAGGTTCGTACCCACCCGGCTTATGAAAGTAATGCCCGTGAAATCAACCTTGATCCGGTCAATAAGCTGATTGACGACATCGTGAAAGCGAACGCCGGTTAATTCGAAGGTGAGCGGTATGCAACAGCAAAAACCGCTGGAGGGAGCGCAACTGGTCATTATGACCATTGCGTTGTCGCTGGCGACATTCATGCAGGTGCTGGACTCCACCATCGCAAACGTGGCGATCCCTACCATCGCCGGTAACCTTGGCTCATCGCTGAGTCAGGGGACATGGGTAATCACCTCGTTCGGGGTTGCGAATGCGATCTCGATTCCAATTACCGGCTGGCTGGCAAAACGCGTCGGGGAAGTTCGACTGTTCATGTGGTCGACGGTGTTGTTCGTCATCGCCTCCTGGGCGTGCGGCATGTCCAACAGCCTGACGATGTTGATCTTCTTCCGCGTGATTCAGGGGATTGTTGCCGGGCCACTCATTCCACTGTCGCAGAGCTTGCTTCTGAACAACTATCCGCCAGCCAAGCGTTCTATCGCCCTGGCGCTATGGTCGATGACGGTGATCGTTGCGCCGATTTGCGGGCCGATTCTCGGCGGGTATATCAGCGATAACTACCACTGGGGCTGGATATTCTTTATCAACGTGCCCATCGGTGCGTTAGTGGTACTGATGACGCTGCAATCGCTGCGCGGTCGGGAAACCAAAACCGAACAACGCCGTATCGACGGCGTGGGACTGGCGCTGCTGGTGCTGGGTATCGGTAGTCTGCAGATCATGCTGGACCGAGGTAAGGAGCTGGACTGGTTTGCCTCGCAGGAGATCATCGTCCTGACCGTTGTCGCGGTGGTCGCGATCAGCTTCCTGATTGTCTGGGAGCTGACGGACGATAACCCGATAGTCGATTTGTCGCTGTTTAAGTCGCGAAACTTCACCATCGGCTGCCTGTGTATCAGTCTCGCCTATATGCTCTATTTCGGCGCGATTGTTCTGCTGCCGCAGCTGTTGCAGGAGGTATACGGCTACACAGCAACCTGGGCGGGCCTGGCGTCTGCGCCAGTCGGTCTGATTCCGGTGTTGCTGTCACCGATTATTGGTCGCTTTGCCCATAAACTCGATATGCGACGGCTGGTCACATTCAGCTTTATCATGTATGCAGTGTGCTTCTACTGGCGTGCGTATACGTTCGAACCGGGGATGGACTTTGGCGCGTCCGCGTGGCCACAGTTTATTCAGGGCTTTGCCGTGGCGTGCTTCTTTATGCCACTGACCACCATCACGCTGTCGGGCTTACCGCCGGAACGCATGGCGGCGGCGTCGAGCTTATCGAACTTTACCCGAACGCTGGCAGGCTCAATCGGGACGTCCATTACGACGACGCTGTGGACCAACCGTGAGTCGTTACACCATGCGCAGTTGACCGAATCGGTGAATGCCTTCAACCCGAACGCCCAGCAGATGTATTCCCAGCTCGAAGGAATGGGGATGACAGAGCAGCAGGCATCGGGCTGGATTGCCCAGCAGATCACCAATCAGGGTCTGATTATCTCCGCTAACGAGATTTTCTGGATTTCAGCAGGGATATTTATCCTGTTGCTTGGTTTGATATGGTTTGCCAAACCGCCATTCGGCGCGGGCGGCGGTGGCGGTGGTGCCCACTAACGATTGGGAAAGTTGTCCATTTCTCTACAGCTTCTGTCAGTTCTGATAAAGCAGCGCTCCTGAAATCGCTTCACGATAGTGAAAAGACAACAGGAGCGCCTCATGCTGAAACACCCTTCCCAAAAATACGCCCCCTTTACGCCTCTCCCTCTGCCCGACCGTCGCTGGCCGGATCAACGTATCACCCAGGCTCCACGCTGGCTTTCCACCGATCTGCGCGATGGCAATCAGGCGCTGGCTGAACCGATGGACAGTGCGCGCAAATTGCAGTTCTGGGATTTACTCCTCGGCTGTGGTTTTAAAGAGATTGAAGTCGCCTTCCCGTCTGCCTCGCAGACCGATTTCAATTTTGTTCGCCAGCTCATTGAAGAGAATCGCATTCCTGATGACGTCACCATTCAGGTGCTGACTCAGGCGCGGGAAGATTTAATCCTGCGTACTTTTGAGTCCTTGCGCGGGGCAAAACAGGCAACCGTTCATCTCTACAACGCCACCGCGCCGCTGTTCAGACGTCTGGTGTTTGGCATGGATAAAGCCCAAATTATCGAGCTGGCTGTTCGTTCAACGCGCCAAATACGCAGGCTGTGCGAGGAAAATCCTGATACACGCTGGCAATACGAATACTCCCCGGAAACCTTCTGTTTTACCGAAGCGGAATTTGCCCTTGAGATTTGCGAAGCGGTCGCTGACATCTGGCAGCCGTGCGCGGAAAGGCCGATGATCCTTAACTTGCCTGCCACCGTTGAAGTCAGCACGCCAAACGTCTACGCCGATCAAATTGAGTATTTTTGCCGCCACTTTAGTCGCCGTCGTGACGTCTGCATTAGCGTTCACCCGCACAACGATCGCGGCACCGGTGTGGCCAGTGCAGAACTGGCGGTGATGGCAGGTGCAGACCGCGTGGAAGGTTGCCTGTTCGGTAACGGTGAGCGCACCGGGAATGTCTGTCTGGTGACGCTGGCAATGAATTTGTACAGCCAGGGCGTGAGTCCTGATCTGGATTTCAGCAACATGACGCAGGTGGTCGAAGTGGTGGAGAGCTGCAATCAGCTACCCGTTCATCCCCGCCACCCGTGGGCAGGACGTCTGGCGTATACCGCTTTTTCTGGATCTCATCAGGATGCCATTAAGAAAGGCTTTGATACGCGTAAACCAGATGAACGCTGGGAGATGCCCTATCTGCCCGTCGATCCGCAGGATATCGGCTGTTCCTACGAAGCGGTTATCCGGGTAAACAGCCAGTCGGGAAAAAGTGGCAGCGCATGGATTATCGAGCAAAACCACGGACTCAAACTCCCCCGCGCCTTGCAGCAGGATTTTAGCCAGCACGTGCAGCAGGAGACCGATAGTCACGGCAAAGAGATGACGCAAAATGCCCTTTGGCAGCTTTTTCGGGCGCGTTACAGCCTGGTGGCGACACCGCGTTTTGCGCTGCAAAGCTACCGAAGCGAAAGTCAGCAGGACGGACAATTACGCTTAACGGCCACTGTCGCCGTCGATGGCGGTACGCGCCAGCTTGTGGGTCAGGGGAATGGTCTGTTATCGGCAGCCGCCAACGGAATGAGTCGCTGGGTAAGCACGCCGTTTGTGATTAAGGATTATCATGAACATTCGCTCGGAGAGCGCAGCGATAGCCGGTCAGTGGCGTACATTCGCTGTCTGTTCCCGGACGGCAGCAGCCGCTGGGGAGTCGGCATTGATAACGACGTGGCGCGCGCCTCGCTTCAGGCACTGCTGAACGCAGTCGGCTAGTAATCTTTGAAATAGTCGCTGGGTGAAACGCCCATCACCCGGCGAAACATTGCGCTAAAAGCGCTGTGGCTGCCGTATCCCAGATCGAGAGCCACACGCAGTACCGGCTGGCCCTGCGCCAGACGAATCAGCGCCTCCAGCAAACGCGCCCGTCGCGTCCATTCCCCGTAGCTCAGCCCGGTTTGCTGCTGAAAGTGGCGGTTAAGGGTGCGTTCACTCATGCTGGTAAGGTTGGCGGCTTCTGCGCTGCTCCAGTGATGTTCCGGAGCGCTGCGGATTTGCTGACACAATTTGCGCAGTACGTCCGTATCCGGTTCAGGCAAACAGAACGGCAGCACCGGCATGGCCCGGATTTCATCAAGGATCAGTTCATAGATCCGCTCATCGCGACTGCCGGGAGCATAAGATTCAGAAAGATCGAGTGCGCTGACGATCAGCTCGCGCAATAAGGATGAGATCTGCACAATCTGGCACGACGCAGGGAGATCGGCACGCGCCAGAGGATCGATAAACAGCGTTCGCGCTGCCACCTTCCCGGTAATGCGTATCGCGTGCTGCGTCCCGGCGGGCAGCCATACGCCGCGTCCGGGCGGAACCACCCAGCATCCAGCCGCCGTATCAACGCGCACCACGCCGCTCAGGCTGTGCAACAGCTGGGCACAGTCGTGCTGGTGCCACGGCTCGCTATCGCCATTTTTATAATCATGGGCGAAGGGAACCAGGGGGCGATGGGCAAAGGAGAAGGTTAACGTTGTGGTCATTGTGTTTCGCCGAATGGCGGGTTCGGGGCAGTGATTGTGCCGGGTGGCGTCTGCGCCTTACCCGGCCTACGCTTCGAGCCGTTGTAGGCCCGGTATGCGCAGCGCCACCGGGCTTCCACTGACATCATGCTAGATGTGCAGTTCCTGCAGGGTTTCTTTCGGCAGGGCCAGCTCTTCATTGCTGTTCACGCGGACATCACGTTCAATAATGTGACGCGCGATTTCCTGCGCTTCTTCCAGAGAGTGCATCTGATACGTGCCGCACTGGTAGACGTTCAGCTCAGGGATCTGGTTCTGCTCTTTCACTTTCAGCACGTCGGCCATTGCCGCTTTCCAGGCATCCGCCACGCGCGTTTCATCTGGCTGACCAATCAGGCTCATGTAGAAACCGGTACGGCAGCCCATCGGGGAGATATCGATGATTTCCACGCCGTTACCGTTCAGGTGATCGCGCATGAAACCGGCGAACAGGTGCTCCAGGGTGTGAATACCTTTTTCCGGCATCACTTCTTTGTTCGGCACGCAGAAACGCAGGTCGAATACGGTGATTGTGTCGCCGTGCGGGGTATGCATGGTCTTCGCAACACGGACAGCAGGTGCTTCCATACGGGTGTGGTCGACTGTGAAGCTATCTAATAACGGCATACGTCACCTCCGATAGTGATTATTTTTAAAATAAAATGAACTCTTTGTTTCCCTGCGCGTCTGAGTATATGAAAGACGCGCATTTGTTATCATCATCCCTGATTTCAGAGATGTATATTTTGGCCACAGCGATGTGGCCTTTTTCTTTTCTGTCAGGCGTTCTTCGCCAGAAACTCATCAAACGACTCGGTATCCGCAGCTTCCACTTCACGCTGACGCACCACCGATGCCTCGCGCTCTGCCACGAAATCCTCTTCGCTTAAAACCTCCAGCGGCTCCTGCGACAGCATGTCGCGATACTGCGCGGCAAGCGAACGGCCGGTTCCACCGATACCTTGATCAATCATAGAACGCAGAATGCGCGCTGAGAACGTCAGTTCTGGGTTATCAAACGATTCGACCAGCTGATCGCACACCTTCTGATAGTCCTCGCCGCCGTACACGCTGTCCATTGTCTGCGCCACACGTTTGAGATCGCGGAACAGATCTTTGCCGACTTTCGCCAGCGGAAACTGCGCCGTTTCGCAACCAATACCCAGCGTCAGGCCAGGCTTGCGCCCTTCCAGAATCACACGATTCCAGTTGGTGCGCGTACAGAGAAGTTCGTCAGAACTCATCTCAGGCGCATCCGCCAGCACACACCAGACCATAAACAAGTCCAGGAAACGCACCTGCTGCTCGTCGACGCCGATTGGCGAGAACGGGTTGATATCCAGCGAACGCACTTCAATGTACTCAATGCCACCGCGCTCCAGCGCATCTGACGGGGCTTCGCCGCTGCGCGTCACGCGTTTCGGGCGGATCGGCGCATACAGCTCATTTTCAATCTGCAACACGTTACTGTTGATCTGCAGGCGCTTACCGTCTTTTTCGAGGCCGATTTTCTCGTACTCTTCTGACGGCGTTTTGATCGCTCGCTTCAAGCCTGCCACATATTCGTGCAATTCGTTAAACGTAATTCCGAGATTGCTTTGCGACTTATTGGTATAACCGAGATCGCTCAGGCGCAGAGAGGTGGCATACGGCAGGTAATACATGCCGCAATCGGTCTTCTCAAACGGCAGCGTGGTCGGTTTGCCCTGCAGGAACGAGGAGCAAATCGCAGGCGAAGCACCAAACAGGTACGGGATCACCCAGCCAAAACGGTAGTAGTTGCGGATCAGACGGAAATACCCCGCCGAGATCGACTCTTTATCCGTTTCGCCGCACTTCGCCTGCCAGAACGCCATCGGCAGCGAGAAGTTGTAGTGCACGCCGGAGATGGTCTGCATCAGCGCGCCGTAGCGGTTTTTCAGCCCTTCGCGATAGAGCGTTTTCAGGCGACCAATGTTCGAGGTGCCGTATTGCGCCAGCTCAATGTCCTGCCCCTGCTCGATGTAGCAAGGCATGCTCAGCGGCCACATCCGCTCATCGCCCAGTTGGCGGGCGGTAAAGCGGTGAACGTCGCGCATCAGCTTCAGCATGTGGTCAATATCGCCATCGACGGGCGTAATGAACTCCAGCAACGCTTCGGCGAAATCGGTTGTGATCCATTTATGTGTCAGCGCAGAGCCTAACGCTTCAGGATGGCCTGTTGTTGCCAGGCTGCCATCTTCGTTTACGCGCAGCGTTTCGCGCTCAAGCCCACGCTGAATCCCCTTCAGAGCATGAGGATGTTTTTCCAGCCAGGCCAGCGCCTGTGATACGTCCGGGATCAAATTGACCTCCCGCCTGTCAAAATAAGAGTTATCCAGCATAAATTGTAATGGTTGACGATTGAAGGTCGCTTTTTCATTCCACCAATTAGTGCCACCACGTCATGCCCTGTAGGGTCGCCAGTGCCACGAGGACATAGCGCAACGCCTTGCCAAGGCATAAAAAAAAGAGCACCGGTCCCCAGGAGATGCGCATCCATCCCGCCAGCAGACACAGCAAATCGCCTATAACAGGCATCCAGCTTAATAAAAGCGTCGCAGCGCCATAGCGTTTAAGCCAGCCCACTGCTTTTTCCTGCCAGCGTGATGTTTTACGCAGCGGAAAGAAACGCCCAAGAATAACGTTAGTCAGCCCTCCAAGGCTATTACCCATTGTTGCTATTACTACCAACAACCAGGGCTGACTGACACCAGACAACAGCATCGCGACCAGCACAACTTCCGAATTACCCGGTAAAAGTGTGGCACTTAAAAAACTGCTGGCAAATAAAGACGCAAGTGACAGCAGGTCACTCACAGTAGGCGAACATCCACAGCGTCCATTCCGGCTGCATGTGCGGCCTGAATGCCGAAATCTGCATCTTCAAAAACGACGCACTTGTTCGCCGGGACGCCCATCAGTTCCGCACAAAGCAGAAAGGTGTCCGGAGCCGGTTTATGGTTTTGAACATGATCGGCGGCGACAACCGCAGAGAAATAGTGGCGCAGACCCAAATGATTTAGCAACGCTTCTGCTACTGCGCTTTCACTGCCTGTGCCCACTGACATCGGACGACGACCGTGCCACGCTTTGACCACCTCAATCAGCGGTAAAGGGTTTACGGTGTCTAACAGCATCGCTTTGACAGCGTCGGTTTTTTCACGGGCAAGCAAATGGGGATCGAGATCAGCGTGGTTCAGTTCAATCACTGCCTGAGCGATTCGCCAGGTGGGTGAGCCATTCAGCGCGACCATCGCCTGTAGGTCGAACGTCATACCATAACGCCCAAGAACGTCATTCCAGGCTTTACGATGTGTGGGTTCGGTATCCAGGATGGTGCCATCCATGTCGAAGATCAGACCGTCATACTGTGCGTACATCGTGCTCTCGCCAAACGATTAACAAGATATTACTTTATCGTAAACGAGGATTTTTGTCGCTGATTCTGGTTGTAATACAAAGAGGATGATGGGTAATTGAACTATGGGGGGAATACTAAGAAGAAATGGTGCATCCGGGAGGATTCGAACCTCCGACCGCTCGGTTCGTAGCCGAGTACTCTATCCAGCTGAGCTACGGATGCATCAGGGGGTACTGCTTTTACTGCTGATTCAATGTCACTCAACAAGCCGCAACACTGAGAATGATGGTGCATCCGGGAGGATTCGAACCTCCGACCGCTCGGTTCGTAGCCGAGTACTCTATCCAGCTGAGCTACGGATGCAAAATGGCGGTGAGGCGGGGATTCGAACCCCGGATGCAGCTTTTGACCGCATACTCCCTTAGCAGGGGAGCGCCTTCAGCCTCTCGGCCACCTCACCACACAACGCCTCTTTCGAGTGCTTCGAGTTACTCGTTAAGAGCTTCTCGTCGCTGCGTGGCGCATATATTACTTTCTGGGACTTATAAGTCAAACAATTTTCCACAACCTTTTTTCGTTTGCACAAATCACACTCAATTCGCATGTAAAAGCTGCAAAGAGGGTGTTTTATAAACGGATTTTGCAGCCATCCGCACAGAAATCCTCAGGGAAAATTGCGGAGTTTGGGCGAGATAAGGTTTAGAGAGTGACAAAAAACAGAAGGAATGAAATCGAACGGTAACTTTATGCAGGAAGAATAGCGAGAGGGTTGCGTCTCGCCGGGCGGCGAGACGCGATAATATCAGTAACTGGACTGCTGGGATTTTTCAGCCTGGATACGCTGGTAGATCTCTTCACGATGGACAGAGACTTCTTTAGGGGCGTTCACACCAATACGTACCTGGTTACCCTTCACCCCTAAAACTGTCACGGTGACCTCATCCCCAATCATGAGGGTCTCACCAACTCGACGAGTCAGAATCAGCATTCTTTGCTCCTTGAAAGATTAAAAGAGTCGGGTCTCTTGTATCCCGGCATTATCCATCATATAACGCCAAAAAGTAAGCGATGACAAACACGTAATGTGTAAGCAGTCACGGCATCACATTCTGTTAAACGTAAGTTTAGCCGATATACACAAACTCAACCTGACTTTATCGTTAGCGATAGCGTAGTGAAAAGTACGCCATAACGGTGAGGTTATGGCGTCTGTTTACGCTTTGTAATTATTACAGTTTAGCGTTTACCCAGCTTTCAACACTGGCCAAAGCGGCTGGAAGTGCTGCCACGTCTGTACCACCGGCTTGCGCCATGTCCGGACGTCCACCACCTTTGCCACCCACCTGCTGGGCGACCATACCAATCAGCTCCCCTGCTTTCACACGGTCAGTCACATCCTTAGAGACGCCCGCAATCAGAGAAACCTTACCTTCAAACGCTGTTGCCAGAACGATAACCGTTGAACCAAGCTGGTTCTTGAGATCATCAACCATGGTACGAAGCATCTTAGGCTCTACCCCTGCCAGTTCGCTGACCAGCAGTTTAACACCTTTAATATCAACCGCTTTGCTGGAGAGGTTTGCACTCTCCTGCACTGCCGCCTGCTCTTTGAGCTGCTGCAGCTCTTTTTCCAGCTGACGAGTACGTTCCAGCGCGCTGCGCACTTTCTCGCCCAGGTTGTGGCTGTCGCCCTTCAACAGCTGAGCAATGTCGTGCAACTGATCGCTTGCAGCGTGCAGGCTGGCAATCGCACCTTCGCCGGTCACAGCTTCAATACGACGCACACCGGCCGCAGTACCTGATTCAGACAGAATACGGAACAAGCCGATATCACCCGTACGCGAGGCGTGAGTACCGCCGCACAGTTCAGTAGAGAAATCACCCATGCTCAACACGCGAACACGTTCGTCGTACTTCTCGCCAAACAGTGCCATCGCACCTTTGGCTTTTGCCGCTTCGAGATCCATGATGTGGGTCTCGATTGGCAGGTTGCGACGAATTTGGGCGTTGACCATGTCTTCAACCGCACGGATTTCGGACGGTTTCATTGCTTCGAAATGGGAGAAGTCAAAGCGCAGCACTTTGTCATTCACCAGAGAACCTTTCTGAGCAACGTGCGTCCCCAGCACATCGCGCAGGGCGGCATGCATCAGGTGCGTTGCGGAGTGGTTCAGACGAATGCGCGCACGGCGAGCTTCATCCACTTCGGCTTTCACGCCCGCGCCGACTTTCAGGGAACCTGAAGCCAGTTTGCCGACATGACCAATAGCCTGGCCGTATTTCTGGGTGTCAGTCACGGTGAAAGCAAAATCGCTGCCTTTCAGCTCGCCTTTGTCGCCCACCTGGCCGCCAGATTCCGCGTAGAACGGCGTTTTGTCCAGAACGACAACCGCTTCCTGGCCAGCGCTGATGCTGTCTACGGCTTTACCGTCAACAAACAGTGCGGTCACTTTACCGGTCAGTTCCAGATGGTCGTAACCCTGGAATTCAGACGCGCTATCCACGCGGATCATCGCGTTGTAATCTGCGCCAAAACCGCTGGACTCACGCGCACGACGGCGCTGTTCTTCCATTGCAGCTTCAAAGCCCGCTTCGTCGACTTTGATATTGCGCTCGCGGCAAACGTCTGCGGTCAGGTCAACCGGGAAACCGTAAGTGTCATACAGGCGGAAAGCGGTGTCGCCGTCCAGCGTATCGCCGGTCAGTTTGGACAGCTCTTCATCGAGCAGAGCCAGACCGCGCTCAAGAGTACGCGCAAACTGCTCTTCTTCGGTTTTCAGAACCTGCTCGACCAGCGCCTGCTGGCGTTTCAGTTCATCGCCCGCTGCACCCATGACGCCAACCAGTGGCCCCACCAGCTTATAGAAGAAGGTATCTTTCGCGCCCAGCATGTTGCCGTGACGGACAGCACGACGAATGATACGGCGCAGCACGTAGCCACGGTTTTCATTCGAAGGGGTCACGCCGTCAGCAATCAGGAACGCACAAGAGCGAATATGGTCCGCGATAACGCGCAGAGATTTGTTGCTCAGATCGGTTGCACCGGTCACTTCAGCCACGGATTTAATCAGGGTGCTGAACAGATCGATGTCGTAGTTGGAGTTGACGTGCTGCAGAACAGCCGCGATACGCTCCAGACCCATACCGGTATCTACGGACGGCTTAGGCAGCGGCTCCATAGTGCCGTCAATCTGACGGTTGAACTGCATGAAGACGATGTTCCAGATCTCAATGTAGCGATCGCCATCTTCTTCTGCCGTGCCCGGAGGTCCACCCCAAATGTGGTCGCCGTGATCGTAGAAGATCTCGGTACAAGGACCGCAAGGACCTGTGTCGCCCATCTGCCAGAAGTTGTCAGACGCATAAGGCGCGCCTTTGTTGTCGCCGATGCGGATAATGCGCTCACGTGGGATACCGACTTCTTTTTCCCAGATTTCGTAAGCTTCATCATCGGTTTCGTACACGGTAACCCACAGACGCTCTTTCGGCAGGTTGAACCAGTTTTCACCGGTCAGCAATTCCCACGCGAACTGGATAGCATCGTGTTTGAAGTAGTCGCCGAAGCTGAAGTTGCCCAGCATCTCGAAGAAAGTATGGTGACGTGCGGTGTAGCCGACGTTTTCCAGATCGTTGTGTTTACCGCCCGCACGCACGCAACGCTGTGACGTTGTAGCGCGGGAATAATTACGCTTGTCGAGACCAAGGAATACATCCTTGAACTGGTTCATCCCGGCGTTGGTAAACAGAAGAGTCGGGTCATTGTTTGGTACCAGGGAGCTGCTGGCAACAACCTGGTGTCCCTTACTATGGAAAAAGTCGAGAAACGCCTGACGGATCTCAGCGGTGCTCTTGCTCATAATTATCCTGAAATCAAGCTAACGAAATGTCGTCGCCAGCCAGTACCGGTTAATACCTGGACGGACTCGCGACTTGAAAAAGTGGGAATAAGATAAGTTTTCTTGCAAGGGAAGTAAAATCCCGCATGCGGTCAATCAGCAAAATTACGCCATATGTCCTGAATATCTTCCATCAGGAAGCCGCGGTACAACAAAAATCGCTGGATTTTGACTTTTTCCGAAAATTCACGCGGCAAAGGTTCGCCGTATTTCCGAATTGCCTGGTCACGTGCCAGTTCGCACCAGTCAATTTCACATTCCCGCATCGCCTGTTCGGTAGCCTCACGGGCGATGCCTTTTTGGTTTAGCTCCTGGCGAATGCGCGCCGGGCCATAGCCTTTGCGGCTACGGCTGGCGATAAAGCGGGTCACAAAACGGCTATCGTCGAGATAGTGATATTCGTAGCACCAGGCCACGACGCGGTCGTAATCTTCCGCCGTTGCGTCAATCGCTTCTGGCCCGTTTTTACCCATCACGTGCGCGGCGAGTTTACGCCGTAGCTCCTGTTCGCTGTGGTCGCGCACCGCCAGAATGCGCACCGCGCGATCCAGTAAACGCGCGTAGGCAGGGCGACGCGGGGTATTTTCGCTCATAACAAACCTGCTGTTTAACAAATGCAAAAAGGGCCGCAATCGCAGCCCTTGATTTTAGAAGACGGAATTAGAAATCTTCTTTGGTTTCTTCAACATCAGCAGCATCTACAACGAAGTCAGGTTTTGAATCCTGATTGCTGAGAAGCAGCTCACGCACTTTCTTCTCAATTTCTTTCGCTGCAGCTGGGTTTTCTTTCAGCCAGGAAATAGCGTTCGCTTTACCCTGTCCAATTTTGTCGCCGTTGTAGCTGTACCAGGCGCCTGCTTTTTCAATCAACTTCTCTTTCACGCCGAGGTCAACCAGCTCGCCGAAGAAGTTGATGCCTTCACCGTAGAGGATCTGGAATTCAGCCTGTTTGAACGGTGCGGCAATTTTGTTCTTCACAACCTTCACGCGGGTTTCGCTACCGATGACATTATCGCCGTCTTTCACTGCGCCGATGCGACGGATATCCAGACGAACAGAAGCGTAGAACTTCAGTGCGTTACCGCCGGTGGTGGTTTCCGGGTTACCGAACATCACACCAATCTTCATACGGATCTGGTTGATGAAAATCAGAAGAGTATTAGATTGTTTCAGGTTACCAGCCAGCTTACGCATCGCCTGGCTCATCATACGTGCCGCGAGGCCCATGTGAGAGTCACCGATTTCGCCTTCGATTTCCGCTTTTGGCGTCAGCGCCGCAACGGAGTCGACCACGAGAACGTCTACCGCACCTGAACGCGCCAGCGCGTCACAGATTTCCAGCGCCTGCTCACCGGTATCTGGCTGAGAACACAGGAGGTTGTCGATATCGACACCCAGTTTACGGGCATAGACAGGGTCCAGCGCGTGTTCAGCGTCGATGAACGCACAGGTTTTACCTTCACGCTGTGCGGCAGCAATCACCTGCAGCGTCAGAGTCGTTTTACCAGAGGATTCCGGCCCGTAGATTTCTACGATACGGCCCATTGGCAGACCGCCTGCACCCAACGCGATATCCAAAGAAAGCGAACCGGTGGAGATGGTTTCCACATCCATGGAACGGTCTTCACCCAGGCGCATGATGGAGCCTTTACCAAATTGCTTTTCAATCTGGCCGAGTGCTGCCGCCAACGCTTTCTGTTTGTTTTCGTCGATAGCCATTATTACTCCTGTCATGCCGGGGAACTGCGCCGGATAGTGAATTCTGTTCTGTTGATGCGATTATACTGTATGGTCATACAGTATCAAGTGTTTTGTAGAAATTGTTGCCAGAGCGTTTTTAACGCATATTCCGTCGCCTGTCGGCGCACGCTTTCGCGGTCACCGCTGAAGCATTCGCGGAAGGTGACGCCCTGCCCCTGTGAGGTCGCAAAACCAAACCAGACGGTACCGACCGGTTTAACATCGCTGCCGCCATCCGGCCCGGCGATTCCGCTGATGGCGATCGCGTAATCTGCGCGCGCGGCTTTGAGCGCGCCTATCGCCATCTCCACCACCACCGGCTCACTGACCGCGCCGTGCTGTTCGAGTGTCGATTCACGCACGCCAATCATCTGCGCTTTGGCTTCGTTACTGTACGTCACAAAACTGCGCTCGAACCAGGCGGAGCTCCCCGCAATGTCCGTTATCACTTTTGCCACCCAGCCGCCGGTGCAGGATTCGGCCGTCGTTAATGTCGCGCCGCGCTGCTTTAACGCCAGCCCAACAACTTCGCTCAGCTGCATCAATTCATGGTCAGTCATCATCGCTTTAGGCTCCTGAAAAACATGCAGGACAAGATAGCACTTTCTCATGGGATATGGGGATGAGGTTCCGGTTTTACGAGGAGGCTTCAGAAAAAAGCCGACACAGTCGCATCGGCTTTAAAAGAGGGCTATTTCATGCTGTCGGCGAGGGTATTTACGTTGTGGCGAAAGGCTTTCACGTAGGTGTCCGCCACACCGCCTTTAGCGGAGAGTGCTTCGGGATAGAGTTCACCACCCGGCTGCGCGCCCGTCGCACTGGCAATTTGCTTCACCAGACGCGGATCGAGCTGGTTTTCCATAAACCAGCTTTTGACGCCGTCGGCCTTAATCTGATTGATGATCTCCGCCACCTGCGCGGCGCTGGCCTCGCTCTCGGATGACAGCCCTTGCGGCGCCATAAAAGTCACGCCGTAGGCACGGCTGAAATAGCCGAAGGCGTCATGGCTGGTGAGCACTTTGCGTTTTTCCTGCGGGATAGAACTGAAGCGCGATTTCGCCCAGCCGTCGAGCTGTGTCAGCTGTGCAATATAAGGTTTGCCCGCGGCCTCCAGCGCTGCTGTCTCTTGCGGGTCAGCCTTGACCAGCCCCGCCAGAATATTTTGCGCATACAGGGCACCATTGCCGGCGCTGTTCCAGGCGTGCGGATCGGTGACAGTTTTCCCGTCTTCCTCCAGGGTATGGGTTTTGACTCCGGCTGATGCCACCACCAGCGTGCCTTTAAAGCCCGAGGCTTTCACCAGGCGATCCAGCCACCCTTCCAGCCCGAGTCCGTTGACCACCACCACATCCGCTTTGCTTAATGCGGCGCTGTCTTTTGGCGACGGCTCAAAGGTATGCGGATCGCCGTCTGGCCCCACCAGCGTGGTGACCTTCACATGGTCGCCGCCAACCTCTTGCGTGATATCGCCCAGAATAGAAAAACTGGTTACCACGTTCAGCGTTTTCGCCAGCGCACCCTGTGACATCAGCCCCAGCGCGAACGCCATCATTATTCCTGTCTTTTTCATCATTTCCCCTTGCGTTAAAAAAGCGCACGCAGCCTGCTGCGCGAGCCACATAAAACCGAAATAAAGAACCACACGCTGGCGGTCAGCACGATCGAAGGCCCGGCGGGCAGGCTTGCCGCCCAGGAGAGGCTCAATCCGAGCCAGGCACAAAACACGCCGCTGATGCCTGCCATTAACAGTAATCCCGGTAAGGTGCGCATCCAGCAGCGGGCAGCCACCGCGGGCAGCATCATCAGCCCTACCGCCATCAGCGTGCCGAGCACCTGGAACCCGGCGACCAGGTTCAGCACCAACAATGACAAGAACAAACCGTGCAGCACTGCGGGTAGCCTGCGCGCATTGACCTGCAACCACGCGGTATCAAAGGCCTCCGTGACCAGCCCTCGGTAAAAAAGCGCCAGCATCATTAAGGTCAGGCCGCACACGCCCGCTACGAATAGCGCCGCGTCGTTATCGACCGCCAGAATAGAGCCAAAAAGCAGATGCAACAGATCGACATTCGACCCGCGCAGGGAAACCAGCGTAACCCCCAACGCCAGCGAGCCCAGATACAACCCGGCGAAACTGGCATCCTCTTTCAGGGGCGTGCGTCGACTGACTAACCCCGCCACCAGCGCCACGACGATCCCGGCGATAAATCCGCCAATACTCATCGCCAGCAACGACATTCCGCTGACCAGATATCCCACCGCTACACCGGGTAAAATGGCGTGGGAGAGCGCATCGCCCATCAGGCTCATGCGTCTGAGCAGTAAGAAAACGCCGAGCACTGTGGTGCTGACGGAGAGCGCCAGGCATACCACCAGCGCGCGGCGCATAAAGCCGTATTCGATGAACGGCTGGAAGAAAATATGCCAGATCATGCGACTCTCACCCGCTCCGTGCCCCAATGAGGCGTCGCCGTATCGAGACGTAATGTCTGCGGGAAATGGCGCGATACGCGTTCGCTGTCGTGCAACACCGCCAGCACCGTCTGCCCGTTCAAATACATATCCAGCATTAATTCCATCAGCACATTACAGGTGGTTTCATCGACGCCGGTAAAAGGCTCGTCCAGCATCACCAGCGGCGCATTCTGCACCAGCACTCGCGCGAACAGCATGCGCTGAAACTGGCCGCCAGAAAGCTCGTCAATGGTGGAGTTCGCCAGGGATTCCAGACCGACGCGTTCAAGCGCTTCAGCGATCCTCAGCCGGGTTTCGCGACGATACGCCGCCAGCAGGGAAATTTTCGGCCAGCAGCCCATGCTCACTACGTCATGCACGGTCAACGGAAATTGCGCTTCAAGGGAGTGACGCTGCGCCAGCCAGCCGATCGTCGGGCGTTTTTCACGCCAGAGAAATTTCCCGCTGACCGGTGGAATAAACCCCGCCAGGGTTTTGAGCAGCGTCGATTTTCCGCAGCCGTTAGCCCCAATAATCGCCGTCATGCTGCCGCGTTCAATGATGCCATTTAGCGCCTGAGTCACCGGCTGGCGGTCATACCCCGCCACCAGATTTTGCAGTTCAATCATGGGAGAACCACCGCCCAGCGCACCGTCAGGCCAATGAGCACAATCAGAATGGCCGCCAGCCATAGGCGGTTGAGTGCGGAAAGAGAAAAGAGAGACATCGTTGCACCACTGATAAATGTTATAACATAACAATAATCAAATGCGATGCGGATGTAAACGCGAATCAAAAAATGGGAGTGTGGCGAAATGTTTTTGTCGGAGGAAATTGCCGGGTGGCGGCTACGCCTTACCCGGCCTACGTTCGCGGATTTTTGTAGGCCGGGCAAGCGCAGCGCCACCCGGCAAACTCAACGTAAACTACTGACTAAACGGTGAAGTCCCCGGAACGCGCGCCAGCGAGACCGCCTGACCAAGCTGCCACACCGCCATCGCGTAATGCGTGCTGTGGTTATAACGAGTGATGGTGTAGAAGTTCGGCAGACCGTACCAGTACTGATAACCGGTGCCGATATCCAGACGCAGCAGGCTGGCGGTCTGATGATTGCCCAACGGCTGCATCGGCGTTAAACCTGCCGCCGCCAGCTGCGACACGCTGTAGTTGGTTTTGAAGCCATTCTCCAGCCCTGGAGCCTGGCCGTTCGCCTGCACCGCCACCGGATCGCCCTTCACCCAGCCGTGCGCTTTAAAGTAGTTCGCCACGCTACCGATGGCATCCACCGGGTCCCACAGGTTAATGTGCCCGTCGCCGTTAAAGTCGACAGCGTACTCTTTATAGGAGGACGGCATAAACTGGCCGTAGCCCATCGCGCCCGCAAAGGAGCCTTTCAGATCCAGCGGATCGTCTTGTTCGTTACGCGCCATCAGCAGGAAGGTTTCCAGCTCAGACTGGAAATATTCCGCACGACGCGGATAGTTAAAGGAGAGCGTTGCCAGCGCATCCAGAATGCGGGTTTTGCCCATCACGCGGCCCCAGCGGGTTTCGACACCGATAATCCCGACGATAATTTCAGGCGGCACACCATAAACCTGCCATGCGCGCGTCAGCGCATCTTCATACTGATTCCAGAACGCCACGCCGTTTTGCACATTATCCGGGGTGATGAACTGTTTGCGATAGCGCAGCCACGCCCCGTTTGGCCCAGTCGGCACCTGCGCAGTCGGCGCCTGGCGGTCCATCAGACGCAGCACGTAGTCCAGACGTTTCGCCTGAGACAGAATCTCGTGCAGCTGCTGTTTGTTAAAGCCATGTTTGTTCACCATCTTATCGATGAACTGCTCGGCGACCGCGTTATTGGCGAAATCACCGCCCATCTGCATCATGTTGTGCTGCGGCTCAAGAAGAAAACCACCCGAAGGGGTGCCAGCCGTCTGTTGAACTTCCTCTGTTTTCGGTTTGCTGCTACAGGCAGCAAGCATAATCAGCGCGGGTAAGAGCGCTGCGTAACGACGCTTGACCATGAGACATCCATTTAAACGAATTCGATAAGTGGCAAGTATGGTAAAGCATCCCCAATGCCTCAAGGAAGCGGTTCAGACGAAGGGGAGTCAATCTTTCAACTTCCAGGGCCAAAACCTGCCCTCTCCCACCCGAAAAGTCACTCAAACCGCAAACAATCTTTCAAATTAATACATTTTTCTTTCATTGTGAGATCCAAATAACACTTTAAAACCTTTCAAAGTGATTATTATTAGTGCCAGCCAGACAAGAACAAAAAATCCACAGGAGAGAAGAATGATAGAAATCATTACCCATGGTGCTGAATGGTTTATCGGGTTGTTCCAGAAAGGCGGAGAAGTATTTACCGGTATGGTGACCGGTATTCTTCCGTTACTGATCAGCCTGCTGGTGATCATGAATGCCCTGATCAACTTCATCGGACAGCATCGCATCGAACGTTTCGCGCAACGCTGCGCCGGTAATCCGGTATCACGCTACCTGCTGCTGCCCTGCATCGGCACCTTTGTGTTCTGCAACCCAATGACCCTGAGTCTGGGCCGTTTCATGCCCGAAAAGTACAAGCCCAGCTATTACGCCGCGGCCTCTTACAGCTGCCATTCGATGAACGGTCTGTTCCCACACATCAATCCCGGTGAGCTGTTTGTCTATCTCGGTATCGCCAGCGGCTTAACCACGCTCGGCCTGCCACTGGGGCCCCTGGCGGTGAGTTACCTGCTGGTGGGACTGGTGACTAACTTCTTCCGCGGCTGGGTGACCGATCTGACGACCGCCATCTTTGAGAAAAAAATGGGGATTCAGCTTGAACAGAACGTGCAACTTTCAGGAGCCACAGCATGACCCGTATTCGTATTGAAAAAGGAGCCGGCGGATGGGGCGGCCCGCTTGAGCTCGATGCCGTAGCAGGAAAGAAAATTGTCTATATCACCGCAGGGACTCGCCCGGCGATCGTCGACAAACTGAGCGCACTCACCGGCTGGGAAGCGGTGGATGGTTTTAAAGAGGGTGAACCGGCTGAGGCAGAAATTGGCGTGGCGGTGATCGACTGCGGCGGTACCTTACGCTGCGGAATTTACCCGAAACGACGCATTCCGACCGTTAACATCCACTCCACCGGTAAATCAGGACCACTGGCACAGCATATCGTTGAAGAGATTTATGTTTCCGGTGTTAAAGAAGAGAACATTCGTCTTATAGAGGACGCGGGGGCTACCGCCACCACGGTGGCCATAACACCACCGAAGTCTGAACCCCGTGATTACGACAGCAGTAAAAAGATTACCGAGCAGAGCGACGGTCTGCTGGCAAAAGTGGGGATGGGAATGGGCTCCGCCGTGGCTGTGTTGTTCCAGTCCGGACGCGACACCATCGATACGGTGCTGAAAACCATTTTACCTTTTATGGCATTCGTCTCAGCGCTGATCGGCATCATCATGGCCTCCGGTCTGGGTGACTGGATAGCTCACGGTCTGGCCCCGCTCGCCAGCCATCCACTGGGACTCGTGACGCTGGCGCTGATCTGCTCGTTCCCGTTGCTGTCCCCTTTCCTCGGTCCCGGCGCTGTTATCGCGCAGGTGATCGGTGTCCTGATTGGCGTGCAGATTGGCCTCGGCAATATTCCTCCGCATCTTGCCCTGCCGGCGCTGTTCGCCATTAATGCGCAGGCCGCATGTGACTTCATTCCGGTCGGGCTTTCTCTTGCCGAAGCGCGCCAGGACACCGTGCGCGTGGGCGTCCCTTCCGTGCTGGTCAGCCGCTTCCTGACCGGGGCACCAACGGTGCTGATTGCCTGGTTTGTTTCCGGATTTATTTATCAATAAGAGGTTCCTGTGATGACCGTGATTTACCAGACCACCATTGTCCGTATCGGTCAGAGCGCGCCTGACGCGCTCGACGACAACATGCTGATCACCTTTCGCGAAGGCGCACCGGCAGATATCGAAGAGTTCTGCTTTATCCACTGCCACGGCGAACTGAATGGCGAGCTCAAACCTGGCGGCCAGCTGGAATTAGGCGAGACGCGCTATGTCGTGACCGCCGTGGGCGACGTTGCCGGGCAAAATCTTCGTGAACTGGGTCATATCACCCTGCGATTTGATGGCCAACCGCAGGCGGAATACCCCGGCACAGTACATGTCGACGGACCTGTTCCGCAGGCCATCGTCCCCGGCTGCACTTTGAAGTTTGTTGCGTAATTTAAGGAGAAAGAGATGAATCAGGTTGCCGTTGTCATTGGTGGTGGACAAACCTTAGGAGAGTTTCTCTGCCGTGGGCTTGCCGCCGCAGGTTACCGCGTTGCCGTCGTGGATATTCAAAGCGAAAAAGCCGCCCGCGTCGCCAGCGCGATTAATCAGGAATACGGTGAAAGCGTCGCCTGGGGGTTTGGCGCTGACGCCACCAGCGAGCAAAGCGTTATGGCCGTCGCCCGCGGCGTGGACGAGATATTTGGTCGTACCGATCTGCTGGTCTATAGCGCCGGTATCGCCAAGGCCGCATTTATCAGCGACTTTGAGTTGGGGGACTTTGACCGCTCATTGCAGGTCAATCTGGTGGGCTATTTCCTCTGCGCCCGTGAGTTCTCCCGCCTGATGATCCGCGATGGTGTTGAAGGGCGAATCATTCAGATCAACTCAAAATCAGGCAAAGTGGGGAGTAAACATAACTCCGGTTACAGCGCCGCGAAATTTGGCGGCGTAGGGCTGACGCAATCCCTGGCCCTGGACCTGGCTGAATACGGCATTACCGTGCATTCGCTGATGCTCGGCAATCTGCTGCAATCGCCCATGTTCCAGTCCCTGCTGCCGCAATACGCTACCAAGCTTGGCATCCAGGCCGACGAGGTGGAGCAGTACTACATCGATAAAGTTCCGCTCAAACGCGGATGCGACTATCAGGACGTGCTGAACATGCTGCTGTTTTATGCCAGCCCGAAAGCGTCATATTGCACCGGGCAGTCAATTAATGTCACCGGCGGGCAGGTCATGTTCTGAGTCTCTTCCCCGGTAGTGCGGTGCTACCGGGCCGACACACCCCAGAGCCGGATCAGGCGTAGTCGCCCTCCGGCAAAAAAGGAGCCAATATGGTCACAGCACTGATCACTGTCGCGGTAATTGCCTGGATCTGCCAGCTGGCGTTAGGCGGCTGGCAAATCCACCAGTTCAATCGCGCATTTAACGCCCTCTGTCAGCAAGGACGCGTCGGCGTCGGGCGCTCAGGCGGACGCTTCAAACCCCGCGTGGTGATCGCCGTCGCGCTGGACGATCAACACCGGGTCTGCGATACCTTGATCATGCGTGGTTTGACCGTTTTTGCCCGGCCGGCGAAAATCCCGGCAATTAACGGTCTGTTCTTACAAGAATTAGAGCCTGATGTGATCTTTCCCCATGATTCACTCTGTCAGAATGCACTATCATTAGCGCTTAATCTGAAACATGGATAATTTCGTTGTGAACGGTATAAGCTTGCGAAATTATCATTTCGCAACTTAAGGAATACAGCGCCCATGAAACCACGTCAGCGGCAGGCGGCCATTCTCGAGCATCTGCAAAAGCAAGGAAAATGCTCGGTTGAAGAACTGGCCCACTACTTTGACACCACTGGCACGACGATACGCAAGGACCTGGTATTACTCGAAAACGCCGGCACCGTCATTCGCACCTATGGCGGTGTAGTGCTTAATAAAGACGAAGCTGACCCGCCTATCGATCATAAAACGCTGATCAACACCCAGCAGAAAGCGTTAATTGCTGAAGCAGCGGTTTCATTTATCCATGACGGCGACTCAATCATCCTGGATGCCGGGAGCACGGTTCTGCAGATGATCCCGATGCTCAGCCGCTTCAATAACATCACAGTGATGACCAACAGCCTGCATATCATCAATGCCCTGTCCGAGTTCGACAGCGAACAAACCATTCTGATGCCGGGCGGTACCTTTCGTAAAAAATCCGCTTCGTTTCACGGCCAACTGGCAGAGAACGCCTTCGAGCACTTCAGCTTCGATAAACTGTTTATGGGGACCGACGGTATCGACCTGAACGCGGGTGTCACCACGTTCAACGAGGTGTTCAGCGTCAGCAAAGCCATGTGTAACGCCGCACGCGAAGTGATCCTGATGGCCGATTCGTCAAAATTTGGTCGTAAAAGCCCCAATATTGTCTGTAGCCTTGAAAGTGTCGATAAGCTAATTACCGACGCAGGCATCGAGCCAGCGTTCCGAACCGCGCTGGAAGAGAAAGGAATCAAAGTCATTGTTACCGGAGAGAAAGATGAGTGATTTTCTGCTAAACACAGGCCGTCAGACGTTAATGCTGGAGCTTCAGGAAGCCAGCCGACTGCCGGAAAGGTTGGGCGACGATTTTGTTCGCGCGGCCAATACCATCATCCAGTGCGAAGGCAAAGTGATTGTCGCGGGCATCGGGAAATCCGGCCATATCGGCAAAAAAATTGCTGCCACGCTCGCCAGCACCGGCACGCCTGCGTTCTTTGTCCATCCAGCTGAAGCGCTGCATGGCGATTTGGGGATGATTGAAAGCCGCGACGTGATGCTGTTTATCTCCTATTCCGGCTCGGCGAAAGAGCTCGATTTAATCATTCCCCGCCTGCAGGAAAAATCGGTCGCCCTGCTGGCGATGACCGGAAAATCACGCTCGCCGCTGGCGCTGGCCGCCAAAGCCACGCTGGATATTTCCGTGGAACGCGAAGCGTGCCCGATGCATCTCGCCCCCACGTCCAGCACCGTCAACACCCTGATGATGGGCGATGCGCTGGCGATGGCGGTGATGCAGGCGCGCGGCTTTAACGAAGAAGATTTTGCCCGCTCACATCCGGCGGGCGCATTGGGCGCACGTTTGCTGAATAAAGTGCATCATCTGATGCGCACCGACGACGCCATCCCGCAGGTGAAACTCACCACCAGCGTGATGGACGCGATGCTTGAACTGAGCCGCACCGGGCTGGGATTAGTTGCCGTGTGCGATGAAAACGGGCTGGTCAAAGGAGTCTTTACCGACGGCGACCTGCGACGCTGGCTGGTCGGCGGCGGTAAACTGGAAGCAGTGGTCAGCGATGCCATGACCAGCGGTGGCCTGACGCTCAACGCCGAAAGCCGCGCCATCGAAGCCAAAGAAATCCTGATGAAACGTAAAATCACCGCCGCGCCGGTGGTCGACGACAGCGGCAAGCTGTGCGGTGCGATCAACCTTCAGGATTTCTACCAGGCCGGAATTATCTAACCTTTCAGCCCCAGACGTTTCGCCAGCCGATGCAGGTTGGCGACGTCTGTCTCCAGCGCCCGCGCGCAGGCCGCCCAGCTGCGGTTATTCTGCTCCAGCGTGCGGGTAATCATCTGACGCTGAAACTCTTCCGTCGCCTCTCGCAAATTTTCATTAAGGATGACGGGCGCTTCCGCCAACGCAACGGGAACAGCATCATCATGCAGGGAAAAATGCCGGGCGTGGATCACCACTTCATCGCCAGTCCGCGTGGCTCGCGCAAGGACCACCGCACGATGAATGGCATGTTCCAGCTCGCGCACATTCCCCGGCCAGCCGTAGCTCAACAGATGGTTACGCGCGCCGGGGCTGAGCACCACGCGGGAAAGTCCCATTTTTAACCGACACTGCTCGCAAAAATAGCCAGCCAGCAAGACCACATCTTCACCGCGCTCACGCAGCGGCGGCACGGAAAGCGGAAACACGCTTAAGCGATGGAACAAATCGGCGCGAAAATTCCCGGCCAGCACCTCTTCGCGCAGGTCACGGTTCGTCGCCGCCAGCACACGGACATCCACCCGCAGGCTGCGGTCATCACCGACGCGCTGAATATCGCCGTACTGCAACACGCGCAGCAGCTTAGCCTGCAACGCCTGCGACAATTCACCGATTTCATCGAGGAAAAGCGTGCCGTTGTCGGCCATTTCAAACTTGCCGCTGCGGTTGCTGATGGCTCCCGTAAACGCCCCTTTCACATGACCGAACAGCTCGCTTTCCGCCACACTTTCCGGCAGCGCGGCACAGTTCAGATAGACCAGCGGATTGATCGCGCGTGGCGAACCTTCGTGGATCGCCTTCGCCACCAGCTCTTTCCCGGTGCCGGTTTCCCCGCTGATTAAGACGTTCAGATCGGACGCCGCAACGATGTCGATCTCCTTTTTAAGCTGCGTCATACCCGGCGACAGGCCGATCATTTCCGTATGCGCCACCTGCTCAAACACCGCCGGACTGCCCGGCAAAATATTCTGGCTCTCCAGCTGTTCAATCAGCAGCGCATTGTTCAGCGCCCCGGCGGCCAGGGCGGCAATCAGGCGCAATTCTTCATCGCTAAAAGTATCGAACTGGTCTGGCAGGAGTCCGTCGAGGGTCAGCGCACCAATCAGATTTTGCCCGGCAAACAGCGGCAGGCCGATGCAGGCGTGAACCTTCAGACTCTCCTGGCCGGGAATTAAGCCATCGTAGGGGTCGGGCAAGTCGCTATCAGCAGGAAAGCGCACCACGTCACCCGCGCGGGCGATAGTCTCCAGGCGTGGATGGCCCTCAAGCGTAAATCGCCGCCCCAGCACGTCCTGTGCCAGCCCGTCGATCGCCAGCGGAATGAACTGCCGACCTTCGTAGCGCAGCAGCGCCGAAGCGTCGCAATCCAGTACGTGACGCAGCGTGGAAATCAGCCGCTGGAAGCGGTCCTGATGACCCACACCGGCCTGTAATTCAATGGCGATCTTCGCCAGCACCTCTACGGAAAAGCTCATTTTCGCCTCACGGTCATTTTGACAATGCATACTGTCATATTGACGATAAACTGCATAGTCATTTCGACTACCCATTGCGAGTGAGTTTTTAGAAAACCATTTTAAATTAACAAGTTAAAAAACTGGCACGCAACTTGATATAGCCAAACCATCTTATTGAAAAACACCGTCTTAATTTGAGGTTGCTATGTCTATTCTGGTTAAAAATAACATTCATTGGGTTGGCCAACGTGACTGGGAAGTGCGTGATTTTCACGGGACCGAATACAAAACGCTGCGCGGCAGCAGCTATAACAGCTATCTGATCCGTGAAGGCAAAAACGTGCTGATCGATACCGTCGATCACAAATTCAGCCGCGAGTTCGTGCAGAACCTGCGCAGCGAAATCGATCTGAATGACATTGATTACATCGTGATTAACCACGCGGAAGAGGACCACGCGGGCGCGCTGACCGAGCTGATGTCTTATATTCCCAACACGCCAATCTACTGCACCACCAACGCCATCGATTCGATTAACGGCCACCACCATCATCCGGAGTGGAATTTCCACACCGTCAAAACCGGTGATGCGCTGGACATTGGCAACGGCAAACAGCTGATCTTTGTTGAAACCCCGATGCTGCACTGGCCCGACAGCATGATGACCTACATGACCGGCGACGCGGTGCTGTTCAGTAACGACGCCTTCGGCCAGCACTACTGCGACGAACGTCTGTTTAACGATGAAGTGGATCAGACCGAGCTGTTCGAACAGTGCCAGCGCTACTACGCCAACATCCTGACCCCGTTCAGCCGCCTGGTGACACCCAAAATCACCGAAATCCTCGGCTTCAATCTGCCGGTCGATATGATTGCCACCTCGCACGGCGTGGTGTGGCGTGAAAACCCAACCCAAATCGTGGAGCTGTATCTGAAATGGGCGGCAGATTATCAGGAAGATCGCATTACGCTGTTCTACGACACTATGTCCAACAACACCCGCATGATGGCGGACGCCATTGCCCAGGGCATCAACGAAGTCGACCCGAACGTGGCGGTGAAAATCTTCAACGTGGCGCGCAGCGATAAGAATGAAATCCTGACCAACGTTTTTCGCTCGAAAGGCGTGCTGGTCGGCACCTCCACCATGAATAATGTGATGATGCCGAAAATCGCCGGTCTGGTCGAAGAGATGACTGGCTTGCGTTTTCGCAACAAACGCGCCAGCGCCTTTGGCTCCCACGGCTGGAGCGGCGGCGCGGTGGATCGTCTCTCCACCCGTCTACAGGATGCCGGTTTTGAGATGTCGATGAGCCTGAAAGCGAAATGGCGTCCGGACATCGACGCCCTGGAGATTTGCCGTCAGCATGGCCGCGATATCGCACGTCAGTGGGCGCTCGCTCCACTGCCGGAAGCGGCACCAATAGCACCGGAACAGAAAGACGATTGCGCCTGCGCTGCGGCAGCAGCAGCCGATCTCGGCCCCTGCATGCAGTGCAGCGTCTGCCAGTGGATTTACGATCCTTCTCTCGGCGAGCCTTTGCAGGATGTCGCACCGGGCACCCCGTGGCGCGACGTACCGGACAACTTCCTGTGCCCGGAATGTTCCCTCGGTAAAGACGTCTTCGATGAACTGGCCGCGGAGGCAAAATGAACCACGGAATTGTGATCATCGGTTCGGGCTTTGCCGCCCGCCAGCTGGTGAAAAATATTCGTAAGCAAGACGCGAACGTCCCGCTGACAGTGATCGCCGCAGACAGCATGGACGAGTACAACAAGCCTGATTTAAGCCATGTCATCAGCCAGAATCAGCGTGCAGACGACCTTACCCGCCAGACGGCGGGGGAGTTCGCTGAACAGTTTAACCTGCGACTTTTTCCGCATACGTGGGTCACGGATATCGACGCCAGCGCCCATGTAGTGAAGGGCAAAGACCAGCAGTGGCAGTACGACAAACTGGTGCTGGCGACGGGGGCGTCTGCCTTTGTGCCGCCCGTTGAAGGCCGCGAGCTGATGCTAACGTTGAACAGCCAGCAGGAGTATCAGGCCAGCGAAACCACGCTTCGCGACGCGCAGCGGGTAATGATTGTCGGCGGCGGTCTGATTGGCACCGAACTGGCGATGGATTTTTGTCGCGCCGGGAAAGCGGTCACACTGGTCGATCACGCCGCCAGCATTCTCTCAGCCCTGATGCCCGCAGAAGTGAGCAGTCGCTTACAGCATCGGTTAACGGAAATGGGCGTGCATTTGCTGCTGAAATCTCAGCTCCAGAGCCTGATGAAAACCGATAATGGCATTCGCTCCACGCTGGGTAGCAACCGCAGCGTTGAGGTCGATGTGGTGATCGCAGCAACGGGCCTGCGCCCGGAAACTGCGCTGGCGAATCGTGCCGGAGCGGAGATCAACCGCGGCGTGAAGGTGGATAGCTATCTGCAAACCACGCAGCCCGACGTTTACGCTCTCGGCGACTGTGCAGAAATCAACGGCCAGGTCCTGCCGTTCCTGCAACCGATTCAGATAAGCGCGATGTATCTGGCGAAAAATCTGTTAGGTGCAAGCGCACCGCTAAAACTGCCTGCGATGCTGGTGAAAATCAAAACGCCAGAACTGCCGCTGCATCTCGCAGGAGAGACTCAGCGACAGGATTTAAACTGGCAAATGATGATTGAACCACGGGGCATGGTTGCGAAAGGTGCCGACACTGACGGTCAACTTCGCGCTTTTGTCGTTAGCGAAGATCGGATGAAGGAGGCTTTCGCCCTGCTGAAGTCGCTGCCCGTTTAACCCTCAAACCTCTGCCACGCTGACTTAACCTTTGGATTTTATGATCCACAGCCCCGGTGTCCCGGGGCTTTTTTTTACGCATTCTGTGCACGAGATAAATACAAATAAGATAAATCACGACTGTCAGTCCCTTGTCTATTATTTATTTGAATATAAAGAACAAGGTGAATTAAATATTTACGCGCGCTATTTATTCGCCCTGAACCATATATAATTTTTATTATTGATAAAGAGATTATCGGACGTAATTTAATTGTAACGCATAATAAAAAGCAATTTATGTTTAGATTATTTTTTTAAATACTGATTTGTTCCATCCGACACCGCCAGCGCGTCGTAACCGCGCCAGCGGTAGTTGAGCATTGAGACCAGCCAGCAGGCGATAAACATGCCCACCACCACAAATCCGGCATCGCCGAGATTGTCATTAATAGCAGCCACTGCGTTCCATATCCCGCCGCGTAATTCAAACTTATCCATCACCAGGCCCATTGCTTCCAGCCCGCCAATAAATAATGCAACCACTACCGACGTACCGGTAATCGTCATGTTGTAATAAAGCTTGCGCTGCGGTTTATTAAATGCCCAGCCGTATGCGCCAATCATCAGTAAATTATCAAGCGTATCCACCAGCGCCATTCCGCTCGCAAACAGTGTCGGGAAGATCATAATCGCCCACACCGACATACCGTTTGAGGCGCTGGCGGCAGAAATACCCAGCACGCCAATTTCGGTGGCGGTATCAAACCCGAGGCCAAACAAAAATCCCACCAGATACATCTGCCAGCTTTTGCTGACCAGACGGAACGTCGCACCAAATAACCAGCTCATCACGCCGCCCTGCACGGCAGGTTCAGCGTTTATCGACTGACCTTTTTTCAAGGCCTGAAAACTGCGCCACACGCCGCTCAGGATAACCATATTGACCAGCGCCATCGCCAGTAAAAAGGTCGCGGAAACCGCCGTACCAATCAGACCACCGGTCTCGTGAAACCAGCCCATGTTCTTTTGAAATGCACTCGCGGTGGCAGCAATCGCCACCGAGGCCAGCACCACAATGGTTGAGTGGCCCAGCGAAAACCATGCGCCCACGCCGGATGGCCGTTTGCCCTGCTGCATCATTTTGCGCGTGACCGTATCAATCGCCGCAATATGATCCGCATCGACCGCGTGGCGCAACCCGTAACACCACGCCAGCAGACTGGCCGCCATCAGCGTGGTACTGTCGCTAAAAGTGTGCCAGGCCCAGACCCACGCCAGCACGTTGGCCGCCAGCAGAATCATGAGTAAAGGTTCGTTACGCACCCATCGTTGCATATCAGTTCCTGTGTGCAGAATGTCGGGCCGCAGCGACCACTGCCTGCCCAAATGAGATTGCCCCATCGCCCGCAGGCAATTTTTCCGGGAAAAGGAGCGTATAACCTGAAAGATAACGTTGCAGCCGCGATCTGAGCAGCCGGTTGTGCAACACGCCACCGCTCAAGCAGAGTGTCGAAATACCCAGGCGTCTGGCGTGATGGACCATCAGGTCTGCCAGCCCTTGCGCCAGCGTGTCATGGAAAGCCCACGCGCGTTCGGCGGGCATCGCCTGCCAGTCGAGCCACTGGCGCCAGAATGTGGACATATCGTCCACCGCCAGCGTGACCGGATGATTCACGCCAGCGCATGTCGCGGCGAGCGCCTCAAGCTGGCAGGCGGCTTCACCTTCGTAGCGTTGTCTGTCGGGCGCAATGCCGAGTGCACAGGCCACGGCGTCAAACAATCGCCCGCAGGAGGAAGCCCGCGGGGCGTTAATCCCTCGTTCCATCGCCGTCGCCAGCAGTCGCCAATTTTGCGCCTGCACGGCGCGCGTTTCCGGTCGGGACTGCCAGTCCGGAATAAACGCCAGAGACTGGGCGAGCAGATTACGCCACGGTTCGATAGCCGCCAGATCGCCGCCCGGTAGCACCACTGCGGGCAATCCGCCGAGGTGTTCGCACTCACGATAGTTCACCCGCAGACATTCACCGCCCCACAGCGCACCGTTTTCACCCATTCCGATTCCGTCGAGTGTGAGGGCAACCACATCACCGCCGTCCAGCGGCCAACCGTTTTCCGCCAGACATGCCGCGGCGTGAGCATGGTGATGGAGCACCGTTTCTTTCGGCAACGCCAGCGCATCGGCCCATTGAGCAGAACGGTAGCCCGGATGGGCATCACACACCACGCGTTCCGGTAGAAAATCATACATTTGCTGAATGACGGCCAGCGCCTCGCGCCACTGATGCTCGACCCCGTCGTCACTGAGATCGCCAAAATGCTGACTCAGCACCGCCTGCCCGCCGCGCACCAGGCAGAAGGTGTTTTTCATCTCCGCGCCGAGGCACAGCATCGGCGGAATATCATGAAATCCTTCAGGCAGTGGGATGGCGTCAGGGACAAAACCCCGCGCGCGGCGCAGCATCGCGCCGTGCGAGTCGATCACCGAATCATCCATACGCTGCAAAATATCGCGGTTGTGCAACAGAAATCCGTCGGCTATCTCGCGCAGCTCATCCAGCGCCTGTTCGTTGCTGATCACCGGCGGTTTACCGCTCAGATTTCCGGAGGTCATCACCAGCGGGCGAGCGCAGTCGTCCATCAGCAAATGTTGCAGCGGATTGGACGCCAGCATTACGCCGAGGCAATCCAGGCCTGGCGCAATCCCATCGGGCAACGGGGGTAAATCGCTTTTCGCGGTCAGCACAATCGGCGCAGCGGGGGAAAGTAAGCGCTCCCGAACATCGACAGGCAAATCACCGGCGTGAGGCAGCATCACCGCCAGCGGTTTACCCGGACGATGTTTACGTTCACGCAGCCGCGCCACCGCTACATCATTACTGGCATCGCAGGCCAGATGAAAACCGCCGAGGCCTTTTATCGCCACAATCCCGCCGCTTTTCAGCATCGCAACCGCAGCCGTTAACGCTGAATCACGCGTTTGTAGATCGTCACCCGCACGCCATTCAAGCTGCGGCCCACAGTCAGGGCAAGCCACCGGCTGGGCGTGAAAACGGCGATCCGCCGGATTGCGGTATTCGCTCTCACACGGAGAGCAAAGCGGGAAGTTGGCCATCGCCGTAGCGGGCCGGTCGTAGGGCATCGCGCGAATGATGGTAAAACGCGGGCCGCAGTGGGTGCAGTTGATAAAAGGATAGCGATAGCGGCGCTCACGCGGATCGCGCATCTCCGCCAGACAGGCCGGACAGGTCGCGGCATCCGGCACGATTTGGGTCGCCATTGCGCCGCCCGCGCTATGACGGATGGTGAAACTCGCAGGATTTTGCGGCCAGGCAAATGCCTGCATTTCTACGCTGTCGATACGCGCCAGCGGTGGGCAGTTCAGCAACAGCTGTTGTTGAAATGCCGTCGCATCGCCCGCCAGACGCACCAGCACGCCTTCGCCGTCGTTACAGACATCACCGCGAAGACCCAGCTGATTCGCCAACTGCCAGACAAAGGGGCGGAAACCCACCCCCTGTACCTTGCCGCGCACCCGTAGCTGCACGCCGTTGCCAGTCATCGCGGTTTAAAACAGCATTGATGAAGAGGTGTCGAACGCCGCGCGACGGCGCTTCTCGGCGCTCATCTGTTCGAGTTTATTACGATCGATGCAGACCAGGGCGTGCGTCGGACAGGCTTCAATGCACGCCGGGCCGCTTTCACGGTGGTTGCACAGGTCACATTTGTTAGCTTCCGCTTTGTCGGCCCGCACGCTGAGACCCGCGCCGCTATTGCGCACAACCGGGCGTACCACCACTTCCATCGCGCCATACGGGCAGGCCACCACGCAGGTTTTGCAGCCGATACAGCGCTCCTGCATCACCTGCACAAAGCCATTTTCGCGATTGATCGCCCCGTTAGGACAGACGTTGGCGCAGGGTGCATCTTCGCACTGGCGGCAGATAGCTGCCGTTGAGATGTTCACGCCTTTGATAACGTGAATGCGCGGCAGGAAAGATTCGGGGGTCAGGGACGCACAATCCTGCTGCGCCTGATGAGACACAACGCAAGCCACTTCGCAGGTACGACAGCCAATACATTTACTGGCATCGGCCATAATAAAACGGTTCATCTGCTTCTCCAGCATTAAGTTATGCGGCGAAACATACATAAAACGTGCCACATTTTAATATACTGATTTAACTGAACTTAATCAGTGACCCCAGATGTCATCGTCACGAGTGACGATGACATCTGTCGACGTCAGACATGGGCTTTGGCGGCGACAGAATCGCGCAGGATAAGCTCGCCGGGGAAGGCCTGCTGGCTGGTAAATTCGCCGCCGTCGAGCATAAAAATCAGGCGGCTGATAGTCTCTTTGATCATCTCGGTGACCGGAATACGGACGCTGGAGAGCGACGGCACGGTATACGGCGCGATGGAAACATCATCAAAACCAATGACGGAGACCTCGCCCGGCGAGGCAATCCCGCTGTTATGTAGCTGCTTTAGCGCACCTATCGCCATATCGTCATTACTGGCGACCAGCGCGGTGAATGTCTCTTTGCGTGCAAGTAGCGTGGCCACCCCCGCCGCCCCGCTTTCCGGCGTCCATTTGCCCTCCACCAGCAGTTCGTCACGCAGGGGAATACCGTGTTGGGCCAGGGCCTCACGGTAGCCAGAAAGACGTTCGATACCGGTGGGCGAATCCAGCGAGCCGGTGATAAAAGCGATATCGCGATGGCCCATCTCAATTAGCTGCGATACAGCGTCCTGACACGAGGCTTTATGATCGGACCACACACAATGGCTGCTGTTTTTGCGCAGACGACGGTTCAGCACCATGATCGGCTGCTCCTGCTTTTCGACGATCTCGTCCATCTCATCGACGCTTAAAAAGCGCGGATAGATGATGATCGCATCGCAGCGCATGTCGAGCAGATACTGAATCGCCTCGCGCTCTTCATCGGCGCTGTGTTTGCCATCCGCCAGAATCAGCTGGCGACCTTTTTCTTCCGTCATACGTGCGGCGTGAAACAGCAGCTCACTGAAATACACGCCGTGATAAAGGGTGTTGGTGACCACCAACCCCAGGGTTTGCGTGCGCTTTGCAGCCAGATTTCGCGCCAGCAAATTCGGGCGATAGCCGCTCTCTTCGATCGCCTTAAAAACGCGGTCTTTGGTTTCCTGGCCTACGTAACCATTGCCCGAAAGCACCCGAGAAACCGTCGCCTTCGACACCCCTGCCCGCTTCGCCACTTCCAGCATCGTGGTCATGTAATCATTCCGTCAAAAACTAATGCGCCGAAGTGTACTGCACCGCGCGAAAATTGTCGCAGCGCGTATCTCACGCTTTTGAATGCTCAAAGTGATCGTTATCACGAATGTAAAAAATGCACATGCGACCATCTTGTTTCATACAAAAAAACTCATCATGATTTTGTGGAACCGGTTTCCTACACGTTCTCACCATTAAAACAGGATCAACTCCGATGGCCAAAAATTATGCCGCGCTGGCGAAAGACGTTGTCAGTGCGCTCGGCGGCAAAGACAACATCGTCGCCGTTACCCACTGTATGACGCGCCTGCGCTTTGTGTTGCAGGACGAAAGCGCCATCGACAGCGCCACCCTCAAAAGCATCAGCGGCGTGCTCGGCGTGGTGCGTAACGACAATCAGTGCCAGGTGATTATTGGCAACACCGTTTCTCAGGCGTACCGCGAAGTAGTGAATCTGCTGCCTGCCGGAATGCGTCCTGCCGAGCCGCAAGGCCCGCAAAAACTGACCCTGCGCCGGATCGGTGCCGGGGTTCTAGACGCGCTGATCGGCACTATGTCTCCGCTGATCCCGGCGATCATCGGTGGTTCGATGGTCAAGCTGCTGGCGATGATCTTAGAAATGACCGGCGTGCTGACCAAAGGCGCACCGACGCTCACTATTCTGACGGTGATCGGCGACGGCGCATTCTTCTTCCTGCCGCTGATGGTGGCCGCATCTGCTGCCGTAAAATTCAAAACCAACATGTCGCTAGCGATTGCCATCGCGGGCGTGCTGGTTCATCCAAGCTTTATCGAGCTGATGGCGAAAGCCGCCCAGGGCGAGCACGTCGAGTTCGCGTTTATCCCGGTGACCGCAGTGAAATACACCTACACGGTGATCCCGGCGCTGGTGATGACCTGGTGCCTGTCGTACATCGAGCGCTGGGTGGACAAAATCACTCCGGCGGTGACTAAAAACTTCCTCAAACCGATGCTGATTGTGCTGATTGCCGCCCCGCTGGCTATCCTGTTGATTGGTCCGATTGGCATCTGGATTGGCACCGCGATTTCCGCGCTGGTTTACACCGTGCATGATTATCTCGGCTGGCTGTCCGTCGCCATCATGGGCGCACTGTGGCCGCTGCTGGTGATGACCGGGATGCACCGCGTCTTTACGCCTACCATCATTCAGACCATCGCCGAAACCGGCAAAGAGGGAATGGTCATGCCGTCGGAAATCGGCGCCAACCTGTCGCTCGGCGGTTCTTCGCTGGCGGTGGCGTGGAAAACCAAAAACCCAGAGCTGCGCCAGACCGCACTTGCGGCGGCGGCGTCCGCCATCATGGCGGGTATTTCTGAACCGGCGCTGTACGGCGTGGCGATTCGCCTGAAACGCCCGCTGATTGCGAGCCTGATAAGCGGCTTTATCTGCGGCGCTATCGCTGGAATGGCGGGGCTTGCCAGCCATTCGATGGCGGCACCGGGTCTGTTCACCAGCGTGCAGTTCTTTGATCCGGCCAACCCGATGACCATCGTTTGGGTATTTGGCGTGATGGCCCTGGCGGTGGTGCTCTCGTTTGTTCTGACGCTGATCCTGGGTTTTGAGGATATCCCGGTAGAAGACGAAGCCGAGAAAGCACGCGCCCTGCAGGCTGCACCTGTCCCGGCACAAGAAGCACGCGCATAAATGAATAACGAGGTAAAAATGTCTGTTTTTCCACAAGGATTTTTATGGGGCGGCGCACTGGCCGCCAACCAGAGTGAAGGCGCTTACCGTGAAGGCAGCAAAGGGCTGACCACCGTCGATATGATTCCCCACGGCGCGAACCGTATGGCGGTAAAGGTCGGCAAGGAAAAACGTTTTACGCTTCGCGACGACGAGTTTTACCCAAGCCACGAGGCGATTGATTTTTACCATCGCTACAAAGAAGACATCGCCCTGATGGCGGAGATGGGTTTTACGGTGTTTCGGACCTCGATTGCCTGGAGCCGTCTCTACCCGAACGGCGACGAGCCGCTGCCAAATCAGGACGGCATTGCCTTTTACCGCGCGGTGTTTGAAGAGTGTAAAAAGTACAACATCGAACCGCTGGTGACGCTGTGCCACTTTGATGTGCCGATGCATCTGGTGACGGAATACGGCTCCTGGCGCAACCGCAAAATGGTGGATTTCTTCGCCCGCTACGCGCGCACCTGCTTTGAAGAGTTCAACGGTCTGGTGAAATACTGGCTGACCTTCAACGAGATCAACATCATGCTGCACAGCCCGTTCTCGGGGGCGGGTCTGGTATTTGAAGAAGGCGAGAACGAAGATCAGGTGAAATACCAGGCTGCGCACCACGAGCTGGTGGCGAGTGCACTGGCGACCAAAATCGCCCATGAGGTGAACCCGGAAAACCAGGTCGGCTGCATGCTGGCGGGCGGGAATTTCTACCCTTACTCCTGCAAGCCGGAAGACGTGTGGACGGCGCTGGAAAAAGACCGCGAGAACCTGTTCTTTATCGACGTGCAGGCGCGCGGGACTTATCCGGCCTATTCGGCGCGCGTGTTCCGCGAAAAAGGGGTAACGATTGTCAAAGACCCGGCCGACGATCAGATTCTCAAGCACACCGTCGATTTTGTCTCGTTTAGCTATTACGCATCACGCTGCGCCTCGGCGGAGATGAACGCCAATAACACCAGCGCGGCAAACATCGTTAAATCCCTGCGTAACCCGCATATCGAAGTGAGCGAATGGGGCTGGGGCATCGACCCGCTGGGCCTGCGCATCACCATGAACATGATGTACGACCGCTACCAGAAACCGCTGTTCCTGGTGGAAAACGGGTTAGGCGCGAAAGACGAGATCGACGCGAATGGTGAGATTAACGACGACTATCGCATTAGCTATCTGCGCGAACACATCCGCGCGATGGGCGATGCGATTGAAGACGGCGTGCCGCTGATGGGCTACACCACCTGGGGCTGTATCGATTTGGTGGCCGCATCCACCGGGGAGATGAGCAAGCGCTACGGGTTTGTCTACGTCGATCGCGACGATGCAGGCCACGGCACGCTGGACCGGAAACGCAAAAAATCGTTCTGGTGGTATAAGAAGGTGATTGCGAGTAACGGGGCGGATTTAGGGTAGCCGAACGTCCTCCGAACGGTCCCCTCTCCCTGTGGGAGAGGGTTAGGGTGAGGGGAACCCGCGTCACAGGACTGACAGGTATGTGCGCTCTGGTGCCCTCACCCCGGCCCTCTCCCACAGGGAGAGGGAGATAACGGCCCAACCGGTAAGCGCAGCGCCACCGGGCAATGTCAGGCCGCAGCGCCGTTTCCCGCCGGGTGGCGGCTACGCCTTACCCGGCCTACAAAACCATAGGCCGGTGCAAGCCTTTGTAGGCCCGGTAAGGCGTAGCCGCCACCGGGCAATCACCGCTCAGAGCTGCGCAAATCCCCCATCCCCCACCCACCCTGCCAGCCGGGAATACACCACCTCAACGGCCGCTTTAATTGCTGGCGTCATCGGATAATAAAACCCGACAATATCCGGCTGAATGCCCAAAAACAGCACCTCGCCCACGTCGTCTTTGATCTGATCGACCAGATAGTTAAGCGGCATATTATGGGTGGTCATCATGAACATCTCGGCGATATCGTCCGGGTCGATCAGGCGGATTTCACCGGGGTTAAGCCCCATGTCCGTCGCATCGACAATCAGCAGACGGTCCGGGCGCAGCTCGCGCAGGGCGACCACGTCGTTTTCAGGGGCGCTACCGCCGTCGATCACCCGCCAGTTGCCCTGCGGATTCGCGAAGCACATCTCCGCCAGCAGCGGGCCTGCGCCGTCATCGCCCATCATGCTGTTGCCGACACACAGTAAAACGTCAGTCACGTAATCTCCTCACCATCAGGTAGATGGCGCTCTCCTGATGAATATCATGCAGCATGCTGAGCAGCGTTTTGCTCCACGCCTGCTGCGCGGGGGTTTGCACCGCCAGCGCCGCGTCAAAGGCATTCGCCAGCATGGCGATATGGTTGCTGTCGATGACGATCTCGCCATACTTCGGCACGCCTTCCATTTTGCGCCGCGCCGTACTGCCCGCCTCTAACGTGCCGATCCACTGAAGATAATCGTCCCACGGGCAGCTCAACGCCGCCTCTAAACAATCGATTATCCCAAGATGGTGGCCAATCGCCAGGCTGTAATAAACCACCTGCTGGGCCGCATCCGGCGTCGCATCGTTCTCATCGATAAACTTACGGCTCAGCTGACTGAACACCACCTGTTCGCTCATCGGATACGCGCCTCGTCCACCACCTGGTTGAGGTTCGCCACGATCTCGTTCAGACGCGGATCTTTTTCCGCCTCCAGCCAGCGCTCAACCTGGTGATCACCCTGGCTCAGCAGACGCAGATAGTCATCGGCAATCTGACGGCCATAGCGATATCCGGCAAGACGACGCGCCGTCCGGTCAACCTTCACGCGCAATGGCTGAACCATGTCAGGGTGCAAAATCTGCGCGGGCTGGTTGTCGATTTCCCCCGGCTCGCGGGCGTGGATTTTCTGCTCCAGCAGCCCCAGCGCCATCGCAAAACCGTACAGCGTCGCGGCAGGCGTCGGTGGGCAGCCGGGAATATAGACATCCACCGGCACGATTTTGTCGGTCCCGCCCCACACGCAGTAAAGATCGTGGAAGATGCCGCCGCTGTTGCCGCACGCCCCGTAGGAGATGCAGATTTTTGGATCGGGCGCGGATTGCCAGGCGCGCAGCGCCGGGGATCGCATCGCGCGCGTCACTGCACCGGTGAACAGCAGAATGTCCGCATGACGCGGAGACGGCACCACTTTGATACCAAAACGTTCGGCATCAAACAGCGGTGACAGAGTGGCGAAGATTTCAATCTCGCAGCCGTTGCAGCCCCCGCAGTCCACGCGGTAGACGTAGGCGGAGCGTTTGATTTTTTTCAGCAGGGACGCTTTCATGTTGGCGATGGATTCATCCACCGTCATCGGCACCGGAATGCCGTTATCGTCGCGCGGGCCGAGTAAATTATTCATCAGCTGGCTTCTCTCATGTGGCGGGTGATATCGATGCGGTCGGACGGCAGCAGGCACTTCTGGCGTTTGCATTCCGGGCAAGTTTCGAACCCTTCCCGGTGCTGTTCCGCACGCGCATCACCGTTGTGTTTCAGCAGCGCAATGGCGTAGTCGATCTCTTTTTGCACGGCGAACGGATGGTTGCAGACGCGGCAATGGCACAGGTCAAAGCGCGACTGTTGAAGGAAATCGGCTTTGTTCCACACCGCCAGCTCGTACTCCTGCGACAGTTTAATCGCCGCCGTCGGGCAGACCTCTTCGCAGCGGCCGCAAAAAATGCAGCGCCCGAGATTGAACTGCCAGGCCAATTCATTCGTCGCCAGATCCGTTTCCACCGTCAGGGCGTTCGACGGACAGGCGTTCACGCACGCCGCGCAGCCGATGCACTGCTGCGGATTGTGCTCCGGTTTGCCACGAAAGTTTTTATCGACCGGCATCGGCTCCAGCGGATAACTGCTGGTCACCGTGCCGGTTTTGATCACTTTTTTGATAAAGGTAAACATGACGAATCCTTATTTCAGCGGCGAGTTCTTGCGCTCGATGCTGTAGCGTTCAAGCTCTTTGTACGGCACTACCTGGCTTTTCTTCTTGCGCACATCCACCACCGTCATGCGGTCGGTACAGGAGTAGCAAGGATCGAGGCTGCCGATGATCAGGGGGGCGTCAGACACCGTGTTGCCGCGCAGCATGTAGCGCAGGGTCGGCCAGTTGGCGTAGGTCGCCGCACGACAGCGCCAGCGGTAGAGCTTCTGGTTGTCGCCGGTCATGCTCCAGTGGATATCATCCCCGCGCGGCGCTTCGGAGAACCCGAGCGCGAAGCGGTTCGGAATATAGGTAAAGCCTTCCACCGCCAGCGGACCGCCAGGCAGATTATCCAGACCAAAGTCGATCATATTCAGCGCGGTAAAGACTTCGTTGATGCGCACTTTCAGGCGGGAAATTACGTCACAGCCCTGCTCAGTGTGAACCGTCATCGGCAGCAGGCCGTAGCCAACGAACGGATGATCGGCGCGGGTATCGCGGGCGTGGCCGCTGGCGCGTACCATCGGGCCGACGTTGCTGAAGTCGCGGGCAATCTGCGGATCGAGGCGACCCACACCGACAGTACGCTGCTCGATGTTGGGCGTGCTGAGCAGCATATCCACCAGATCCTGCACGTCACGGCGCATCTGCTGCGCCAGCAGGCGGGTCTGGATCATGTCGTCTTTCAGCAGATCGCGGCGAATCCCGCCGATCAGGTTCAGACCGTAGGTTTTACGCGCCCCGGTGAGGATTTCAGCCATTTTCATCGAGGCTTCACGCACGCGGAAGAACTGCATAAACCCGGAGTCAAAGCCGACGAAGTGACAGGCCAGGCCGAGGTTCAGCAGGTGCGAGTGCAAGCGCTCCACTTCCAGCAGAATGGCGCGGATCATCTGCGCACGCTCTGGCACCACGATCCCCATCGCGTTTTCCACCGAGGTGGTGTAGGCGGTGCTGTGGGCAAAGCCGCAGATCCCGCACACGCGATCGGAAAGGAACGTCACTTCGTTGTAACCCATGCGGGTTTCCGCCAGTTTTTCCATTCCGCGGTGGACGTAGAACAGACGGTAATCGGCGTCGATAATGTTTTCGCCATCGACGAACAGGCGGAAGTGGCCCGGCTCATCAGAGGTGACGTGCAGCGGGCCAATCGGCACCACGTTGTTCTTTTTGCTGCCCAGTTCGTTGATGAACTCGTAGGTTTCGCTGTCGGTAGTCGGGGAAGGACGCTGACGATAATCCATGCTGTCTTTACGCAGGGGATAGAGTTCATCCGGCCAGTCGTCCGGCAATACCAGGCGACGTTCATCCGGCAGGCCGACGGCTACCAGACCGTACATATCACGCACTTCGCGCTCGCCCCAAACGGCAGCAGGCACGCGCGGCGTGACGGACGGGTACTCCGGTTTATTCGGATCGACTTCGACGCGCACGGTTATCCAGCATTTGACGCCCTGCTCCATCGACAGTACGTAATAGACCGCGTAGTTGCCGCACAGCTGGCGCTCATCGTTGCCGAACAGCACCGACAGCCAACCGCCCTGCTGGTAATAAAGAAACTCCACCACTTCCGGCAGATAGTTCACCTTGATGGTCAGGGTGATTTGATCTTTGGTCTGCCAGCTCTCTTCCAGCACCACGCCGGGAAACGCCTGATGCAGTGCGGCGAGATACTGTTGACCTACTTTTTCTTCAGACATACTAAGACTCTCTGTAATCACGCCACCAGCAAGGAGACGAAGGCTAAAAAGGCAAAGCCAAACCCGGCCCAGGTGATGCGCGAGGTGGCGTTAAAGCGCAGTCGCGCCATGCTGTTTTCAAACAGGGCGATAATCAGCACACCGGCCACCAGCTTGAGCGCGGCAATCACCACCGCCAGCAGTAAACCCGTCACCGAAAAGTGCGTCACCTGTCCCCACGGGAAGAAGACGCCGACAAACATTTGCAGTACCACCAGCTGTTTGAGGCTGATGCCCCACTTCAGCACCGCAAAACCATAGCCGCTGTACTCCGTGAGCGGGCCTTCCTGCAATTCCTGCTCCGCTTCCGCGAGGTCAAAAGGCAATTTGCCCATCTCGATAAAGGTGGCGAACGCGCAGGCACACAGGGCCAGAATCAGCGGCACGCTGCGGGCGACGGGCCAGTGATAGACGGTATCCGCAATAAAGCTGATGTGCGTTGAGCCCGCGACCTGCGCCGCGACCCACAGGCCCAGCAGCAGGATCGGCTCAACCAGCACGCCGAGCATCGCTTCGCGGCTGGCGCCGATACCGGTAAACGGACTGCCCGTATCCAGCCCTGCAATCGCGAAGAAAAAGCGTGCGATGGCGAAGAGATAGATCAGGGTGATCAGGTCACCGAGCACCGGCAGCGGCGACGCAACCGTCACCACCGGCAGTGCGGTGGCGATGGTCAGCATCACGCCAACCATCACGAACGGCGTCAGGCGGAAAACCCAGCCGGAGGCGTCCGGAGCGATGCTCTGACGGCCCATCAGTTTGAACAGATCGCGGTACTCCTGGAGTACGCCAGGCCCGCGACGGTTGTGCATTCGGGCGCGGGCCACGCGGGTGATGCCCGAGAGCAGTGGCGCAACGGCGAATAACACCAGCGCCTGAAGTAATGCCAGTAACAGACTCATGTCAGGCTCCTCGTGAAATCACAATCACCACCAGCACCGCCAGCTCGATCAGGGCGAGGCGACGGAACAGCGTGGGCGCGACCGCGCTTTGCCAGCCGGGTATCAACTTCACCGGATTTAGCAGGTGACGCAGCTTCAACACAGCGGCAAAGTTCTCTTTCACCGGCATTGCAAAACCGTGGGCGGTGATCACCATCGACTGTTCGTGCTCATACCCGCACGCCCATGCCTTCCCGCGTGAACGGGCGGGCAGACGGTCGCGTTTGAAGAACATCATCAGCACCAGCGGGAGAAGCGGCGCGGCGATCAGCAGCAGAGCAATCATCGGCTGAGAAACGGCGGTGTGCGCGGTGGTGAGCGGCAGTGGGACTGCACTTCCCAGCAGCGGCAGCAGCCACGGTGCAGCGACCCCGCCCGCAATACAGCACAGGGCCAGCAGAACGACGCTTGCCGTCATCAGAGCCGGTGCGCAGCGGGCGTTTTCTGCCTCCGGTGTGCGCGGTGCGCCGAGGAAGGTGACGCCGTAGACTTTTGCCATACACATCACCGCCAGCGCGCCGGTAATCGCCAGACCGACGGCCAGCATCGGCCCCAGCAAACGGGCGATAAAGACGTCGCTTTGGCCGAGGGCAAAGAAGGACTGATAGATCACCCACTCACCGGCAAAACCGTTCAGCGGCGGCAGCGCGGCCATCGCCATCAAACCGACCAGCATGGCGAGCGAAATCAGCGGCATTTTTTTGCCGATCCCGCCGAGCTTCTCGATATCGCGATGCCCGGTGCGGAACCAGACGCTGCCTGCGCCGAGGAACAGCGTGCTTTTAAACAGGCTGTGGTTGACGAGGTGATACAGCCCACCGATAAACCCGGCGGCAACGAGCGCCGGATGGTTCAGCGCCAGGCCAGTCAGCCCCGCGCCCAGACCAAGCAGGATGATGCCGATGTTTTCCAGGGTGTGATACGCCAGCAGGCGCTGGATGTTGTGTTCCATCAGGGCGTACAGCCCGCCGACAAAGGCGGTGATCATCCCGGCGACGAGCAGCACCACGCCCCACCACAGCGGCGGCTGGCCGCCGATCAGCGAAAGGGTGAGGATGCCAAACACACCGACTTTCATCACCACCGTCGAGAACAACGTCGCGGCAGGTGCAGAGGCATTCGCGTGTGCCTGCGGCACCCAGCCATGCAGCGGAATAATCCCCGCCAGCAGACCAAAACCGACCACGCCGAGCATCCAGATATCCGCGCCAAATGGCATCAGTTGCGCACGGGCGCTCAGGAGATCCAGTTCCAGCGTGCCGTAGCGCTGCCACACCAGCCAGCAGGTCAGTGCCAGCAAGAGAGTGCCGAGGCGCCCAAGCGCAAACCACAGTTTGCCGGACTGGCTGCAGCCGGTCAGGAACACGCCGCACAGAGCCATGATTTCCGCCATCACCACCAGCGCGGCCAGGTTGCTGGCGACGACCGTACAGACGGCGGCGGCGAGCAGGAGATTGATCAGCAGACCGTTCGGTTTGGTCTGCGGGTGGCGGTGCCAGTCGATATTAAACAGGCTGACAAACAGGCCGCACAGGCCAAAGGTGATGAGCCAGATAGCGTTCAGCGGCGTGAGCTGAACGGTGTGGCGAACCAGCGGCATAGCGCCTTCTGCATGGACACCCTGCGTCAGCACCATAAACCCGGTCAGCGCCGTTATCGCACTACCTACTGCCCCGCCGATCCCGGCGGTCCATCCGCTGAGGGGTTTGTTGAAAGAGAACACCAGCGACAGCACGGCGGCGGCCACAAACCAGGCCACGGCGCTGTTAATCAGAGTCACAGCATTCATTTCGCCCCCTCGTTTTGCGCCTGAAACAGCGACAGATCGCCAAAATCGGTATTTATCGTCAGTTCGCGTTTGCGTTTACTGGTGCGCGCGATATCGCGGATATTGACCAGAATCAGCGCTTTGGTCGGGCAGGTGCGCACGCAGGCCGGGCCTTGTTCATCAAAGCTGCACAGATCGCATTTCACCGCCACGGCGCGCACACCCGGCACCCAGTCGAGCAGGCTGCTGACGCGGGCCGGAGCGGGAGGCGCAGGCGGGGCTTTTGGCGAATTGGCGTTGGCCGGAATATGCAGCGGGCGGCTGCCCGAAAATTCAATCGCGCCGAACGGACAGGCGATGCCGCACAGCTTGCAGCTCACGCACAGGCTCTCGTTCAGCTGCACAGCGCCATCGACACGGGTGATGGCATTCACAGGACAGACGCCCGCACAGGGGGCATCCTCACATTGATGGCAGAGCTGCGGGGCAGACTCTTTTTCATTACGCATAACGCGCAGGCGCGGCATGGACTGCAGCCCGTGCAGGCGGTGTGTTTCCGAACACGCCGCTTCACAGGTGTGGCAGCCAATACAGACCGTCGAGTCAGCAATTACAAAACGGTTCACCGGGTAGTCCTCAGGACAGTGTCATTTTTGACGACGACGTGCCATATCGACACATCTCGACACGCAAACATCAGGCGGTGTGCGGTTCGCGCACCAGCTCATGCAGATTTACCGGCACGTTATTTTCCACCGCCGAATAGAGGCCGTCGTACACCGGTGCAATTTTTTCCAGATAGTGTTCAAGCACCTGGTGGCGATCGCGGGTACTGACGTGGCCGTCAACCATGCCGTCGATCATCAGCTGCGCCTGCGCAATACGCTGTCTGTCGCCGTCTTTGGTTTCGACGTGATATTCGATGACGTGGCTGTTGAAGTTATCCGCCAGGGTGACGTAAATCGTGAAGTGACCAAACAGCACGAAGCACAAATCCTCTTGTGCCGCGCAGCTCATCGCGTGATGCAGATGGGCTTTAGACAGGGTGATGCCCTGAACCAGTGAGTTGCAGTACAGGTGCCACTGCTCCTGTAATTGTTGATGGCGTTGCGCGATGTAGTCCGCTTTTTCGCTAAGTTCCCAAATAGTCATCTCAGGTATCCGGTTAATGGAGATGACGGCTGTTAAGCAGATTTTGTGCCAGTTTTTATCTTTTTGATTTATAAGCCTTTTAACTAATTAACGCTATCCCCGTCAGCATGTCGACGTGTCATTTCGTCAGCGCCGTCATCGACACTCCCTTTCCTAAATCAGGCTGGCATCGTTATTGCATTAACGGTGAAAATCACCGAGGAGGCGTCATGCACGAAATCACCCTCTGCCAGCGCGCGCTGGAACTTATCGAGCAGCAGGCAAAGCAACACCACGCAAAACGCGTTACCGGCGTATGGCTGAAAGTCGGGGCTTTTTCCTGCGTCGAACCCAGCGCCCTCACTTTTTGCTTTGAGCTGGTGTGCCGCGACACGCTGGCGGAAGGCTGCACTTTGCATCTCGAAGAGCAGCAGGCCGAATGCTGGTGCGAGACCTGCCAGCAGTACGTCACGCTGTTATCGTCAAAAGTGCGAAGCTGCCCGCAGTGTCAGAACACCGGCTTGCGCATCGTGGCCGACGACGGTTTGCAGATCCAGCGCCTCGAAATAGACCAGGAGTAAATCATGTGTAGTACCTGCGGTTGCGCCGAAGGCAACCTGTATATCGAAGGCGATGAGCATCGCCCCCACTCCGCGTTTCGCTCCGCGCCTTTCTCTCCCGCCCCGCGCAACGTGGCAGCGCTCACCGGCATCCGCTTTGCGCCAAAGCCATCAGCCGAAGGCGACCTGCACTACGGCCACGGCGAAGCTGGCACCCATGCGCCGGGGATGAGCCAGCGCAAAATGCTGGAAGTCGAGATCAACGTGCTGGACAAAAACAACCAGCTCGCCGCACGCAACCGCGCACGTTTCGCCGCGCACGACCAGTTGGTACTTAATTTGGTGTCCAGCCCCGGCTCCGGCAAAACTACCCTGCTGACGGAAACCCTTAAACGCCTGAACCAGCGCGTCTCCTGCGCGGTTATAGAAGGCGATCAGCAGACCGTGAATGACGCCGCGCGCATTCGCGAAACCGGCACGCCGGCAATTCAGGTCAATACTGGCAAAGGCTGCCATCTGGATGCGCAGATGATTGCCGACGCCGCGCCGCGTCTGCCGCTGGCGGATAACGGCATTCTGTTTATCGAGAACGTCGGCAACCTCGTCTGCCCGGCCAGTTTTGATCTCGGTGAACGGCATAAAGTGGCGGTGCTCTCCGTCACTGAAGGTGAGGACAAACCGCTGAAATACCCGCATATGTTTGCCGCCGCCTCGCTGATGCTGCTCAACAAAATAGATCTGCTGCCGTACCTCGATTTCGACGTCGAAAAATGTTTGGCGTTCGCCCGGGAAGTGAACCCGGAAATTGAAATCCTGATGGTGTCCGCCACTAAGGGTGACGGCATGGAAAGCTGGCTTTCCTGGCTGGAGAATGAGCGATGTGCATAGGCGTTCCGGGGCAGATTCGTACCATCGACGGTAATCAGGCAAAAGTGGAAGTGTGCGGCGTGCTGCGCGATGTCGATCTCACGCTGGTAGGGGTTGTTGACGAAAACGGCGCATCGCGTATCCACCAGTGGGTGCTGGTCCACGTTGGTTTTGCGATGAGCGTGATTAACGAAGACGAGGCCCGCGACACGCTGGCGGCGCTGCAAAATATGTTTGAAGTCGAGCCGGACGTCGGCGCGCTGCTGTTTGGCGAGGAGCGATAACACATGCGCTACGTTGATGAATATCGCGCACCGGAACAGGTGATGCAGCTTATCGCGCACCTGAAAACGCGGGCTGCGCTACTGGAGTACACCGCCGCGCGTCCGCTGCGCATCATGGAAGTCTGCGGCGGCCACACTCATGCGATCTTTAAATTCGGCCTCGACCAGCTCCTGCCCGATAACATTGAATTTATTCACGGCCCTGGGTGTCCGGTGTGCGTCCTTCCAATGGGTCGCATCGACAGCTGCATTGAAATTGCCAGCCAGCCGGAGGTGATTTTTTGCACTTTTGGCGATGCGATGCGCGTGCCAGGCAAAAACGGTTCACTGATGCAGGCCCGCGCGCGCGGCGCGGATGTGCGTATCGTCTATTCGCCGATGGATGCCCTGAAGTTGGCGGCAGAGAATCCAGCGCGAAAAGTGGTGTTTTTCGGCCTTGGATTTGAAACCACCATGCCCGCAACGGCCATCACTTTGCGGCAGGCAAAAGCGCAGGATCTGACAAACTTTTTCTTTTTCTGTCAGCATATTACGCTGATCCCTACCCTGCGCAGCCTGCTGGACGAACCGGACAACGGTATCGACGCGTTTCTGGCGCCAGGCCACGTCAGCATGGTGATTGGCACCGAGGCCTATGGCTTTATCGCCGTCGACTATCATCGCCCATTAGTGGTGGCTGGATTCGAACCTCTTGATCTACTGCAAGGCGTGAACATGCTGGTTGAGCAGAAAATAGCAGCCGTGAGTTCGGTAGAAAATCAGTATCGTCGCGTGGTCCCCGATGCGGGCAATCATCTGGCGCAACAGGCTATCGCCGAGGTATTTAACGTCGAAGGTGACAGCGAATGGCGCGGGCTGGGTCTGATTGCGCAGTCAGGCGTCCATCTGACCGCTGCGTACCAGGCATTCGACGCCGAAGCGCATTTTCGACCTCAGCCGCAGCAGGTATGTGACGATCCTCGCGCCCGCTGTGGCGCGGTGTTAACCGGGAAATGCAAACCGCATCAATGTCCATTATTTGGCAACACCTGCAATCCGCAAACCGCGTTTGGCGCGCTAATGGTCTCTTCCGAAGGAGCCTGCGCCGCGTGGTATCAGTACCGCAATCAGGAGTGTGAAGCATGAAGACGGTGGAAATGGCCCACGGCAGCGGCGGCCTGGCGATGCAGCAGCTGATTGGTCAGCTGTTTATGTCCGCCTTCGACAACCCGTGGCTGGCGGAGCAGGAAGATCAGGCACGCATTGCGCTGTCATCGTTGACCTCCCAGGGCGATCGCCTGGCGTTTTCCACAGACAGCTACGTCATCGACCCGCTGTTTTTCCCCGGTGGCGATATCGGCAAGCTGGCGGTGTGCGGCACGGCGAATGATGTGGCGGTGAGCGGTGCAATCCCCCGCTATCTCTCGTGCGGTTTTATCCTCGAAGAGGGATTACCAATGCAGACCTTAACCGCCGTCGTCAACAGCATGGCGCAGACCGCACGGGAAGCAGGTATTGCCATCGTCACTGGCGACACCAAAGTGGTGCAGCGCGGTGCGGCGGACAAACTGTTTATCAATACTGCGGGCATGGGTGCCATTCCGGCGGACATCCACTGGGGCGCGCAGCAGCTCAATGTCGGCGATGTGTTGATTGTTAGCGGTACGCTGGGCTGCCACGGCGCGACAATTTTAAATCTACGCGAAGGGCTGGGGCTGGACGGTGAACTGCAGAGCGACTGCGCGGTGCTGACGCCGCTTATCCAGACCTTGCGTGACTGCCCCGGCGTTAAAGCCCTGCGCGATGCTACGCGCGGTGGCGTGAATGCCGTCGCCCATGAGTTCGCCGCCGCCAGCGGGTGTGGCGTTGAACTGGTGGAAAGCCAGTTGCCCGTTAAACCGGCAGTGCGTGGTCTTTGCGAGCTGCTGGGCCTGGACCCACTCAACTTTGCCAACGAAGGCAAGCTGCTGATTGGCGTTGAACGCGCTTACGCTGAAGCGGTACTGGAAAAACTGCGCGCCCATCCGCTCGGGCAGAATGCCGCTATCATTGGTGAAGTGGTTGAGCGCAAAGGAGTGCGACTGTCCGGCCTGTACGGCATCAAACGCACGCTGGATTTACCGCATTCAGAACCGTTACCCCGAATTTGCTAGAACCGCGCGAAAAGCGGTCAGCACTGTTTCTCTTTTTTTGCCAGTCTCTTTGGAAGCGATATGTCGTATACACCGATGAGCGATCTTGGACAGCAAGGGCTGTTTGATATTACGCGCACACTTTTACAGCAGCCCGATTTGGGTTCACTGAGCGAGGCTCTGACGCGCCTGGTCAGGCAATCTGCACTGGCAGACAGCGCCGCCATCGTGCTCTGGCACAGCGCCAGCCAACGCGCCAGCTACTTTGCGACGCGCGACAACGGCAAGCCCGTCGAATATGAAGATGAAACGGTGCTGGCACACGGCCCGGTGCGTCGTATTTTGTCGCGCCCGGACGCGCTGCACTGCAACTTCGAGGAGTTTCGCAAGATCTGGCCGCGTCTCGCCGACAGCCCGTTATATTCGCCCTTCGGCCATTACTCCATGCTCCCGCTGGCCGTCGATGGTCGTATCTTCGGCGGCTGCGAATTTATTCGTAATAACGATCAGCCGTGGAGCGAAGCGGAATACGAACGCCTGCACACTTTCACCCAGATTGTCAGTGTGGTGGCAGAACAGATCCACAGCCGCGTCAGCGATAACGTCGATTACGATCTCCTGAGCCGCGAGCGTGACAACTTCCGCATTCTTGTCGCTATCACCAACGCGGTGCTCTCCCGCCTCGATATGGACGAGCTGGTGAGCGAGGTCGCGAAAGAGATCCACCACTACTTTAAAATCGACGCTATTAGCATTGTGTTGCGCGGCCATCGCAAGGGCAAACTGACCATTCACTCCACCCATTATCTGGACGAAACCAACCCGGCGCACGAGCAAAGTGAAGTCGACGAAGTGGGAACGCTGTCCGAGAGAGTGTTTAAAAACAAAGAGATGCTGCTGCTCAATCTCAACGAGCGTGACGAACTGGCACCGTACGAGCGGATGCTGTTTAACTCGTGGGGAAACCAAATTCAGACATTGTGCCTGCTGCCGCTGATGTCCGGAAACACCATGCTCGGCGTACTGAAACTGGCGCAGTGCGAAGAGCAGATCTTTACCACCACCAATTTAAAACTGCTGCGCCAGATTGCCGAGCGTATCGCTATCGCGCTCGATAATGCCCTTGCCTATCAGGAGATCCACCGCCTGAAAGAACGGCTTGTGGATGAGAACCTGGCGCTGACGGAACAGCTGAATAACGTCGACAGTGAATTTGGCGAGATTATTGGCCGCAGCGATGCCATGTATAGCGTGCTCAAACAGGTGGAAATGGTGGCGCAGAGCGACAGCACGGTGCTGATCCTTGGCGAAACCGGCACCGGCAAAGAGCTGATTGCCCGTGCAATCCACAATCTCAGCAATCGCAACAGCCGTCGGATGGTGAAAATGAACTGCGCGGCGATGCCTGCGGGGCTGCTCGAAAGCGACCTGTTTGGCCACGAGCGCGGTGCGTTTACCGGTGCCAGCACCCAGCGCATCGGTCGTTTTGAGCTGGCGGACAAAAGTTCGCTGTTCCTCGATGAAGTGGGCGATATGCCGCTGGAGCTGCAGCCCAAATTGCTGCGCGTGTTACAGGAACAGGAGTTTGAACGCCTCGGCAGCAACAAGCTGATTCAAACCAATGTGCGCCTGATTGCTGCCACTAACCGTGACCTGAAAAAAATGGTCGCCGATCGTGAGTTCCGCAACGATCTTTACTATCGTCTGAACGTGTTCCCAATTTGTCTGCCTCCGCTACGCGAACGCCCGGACGATATCCCGCTGCTGGTGAAAGCGTTCACCGCCAAAATTGGCCGCCGGATGGGGCGCAATATTGACAGCATTCCGGCAGAAACCCTGCGCACGCTCTCGGCGATGGAATGGCCGGGCAACGTTCGCGAGCTGGAAAACGTCATTGAGCGGGCGGTGCTGCTGACGCGCGGCAGCGTGCTACAACTCTCGCTGCCCGAAGTGATGATTTCACAAGAGCCGATGCCGGTGGCGGAAATGGCACAGGACGGTGAAGACGAATATCAGCTGATCGTGCGTATTCTGAAAGAGACCAACGGTGTGGTCGCCGGGCCGAAAGGGGCTGCCCAGCGACTGGGGCTGAAACGGACAACGTTGCTTTCACGCATGAAACGGCTGGGTATTGAGAAAGATATGCTGGTGTGAATCACGCCCTCTCTCGCCTGAGAGGGTTTTCTTTAATATTCATGCTATAAACTCCGCTGTATGACCCACATTCATTCGTTTTCCAGGAGGTAACATGTCTGTTTCTGCACGCAACCAGCTCGCCGGTACTGTCAGCGCAACATCACACGGCGCGGTCAATGATGAAGTCGAATTAACTCTGACTGGCGGCGCAAAACTGGTGGCAATTGTCACCACCAGCAGCAAAGAAGCACTAGGACTGGTGCCGGGCAAAGAGGCTATCGCGCTGATCAAAGCCCCGTGGGTAACGCTGGCGACGGAAGACTGTGGCCTGAAATTTTCAGCACGTAACCAGTTTGCAGGTGCCATCAGCAAAGTGACGGAAGGCGCGGTTAACGCCACGGTTCATGTAAAAACGGATGCAGGGTTTGAAATCGTTGCGGTGGTCACTAATGAGAGCCGCGAAGAGATGCAGCTTGCGGCAGGTAAACGTGTTATCGCTCTGGTGAAAGCGTCGGCGATCCTTATCGCGACGCGCGCATAACGGGCTGGTGCCGCGCGCTGCGTGGCACTATTTTTTCGGACGATATTTCTCAGGCAATTCCGGCACCGGACGGCGATCGTCAATCAGATGGCGAATCGTCAGGATCGGGTGACGCCATAGCATGCGCGGCCCAGCCCAACGCATAACTTGCTTCATCTCTTCGCGTTTTGCGGGCTGATAACAGTGTACCGGACACTGTTTGCAGGCGGGCTTTTCCTCACCAAACACGCACTTATCCAGCCGTTTGTTGGCGTAATCGTTCAACGCCTGATAATGCCCCGCAGCACGAGATGCCTGTGGGCATTGCCGCTCATACAGCGCAATCATTTTGCTGATGGTCTCTTTTTCGCGGGAGATGCGTTTTCCTGACATGTCACGTTACCGGCTAATAAAGTGCATTTATAATACATTTTTATATCTCCTGTTTCAGCCCGTTTTCATCTTTTGCATTCCATTTTCTGAAGGCTGCTTCCAGTATTAAGACTGCCTCCTGTGCATTTTACTGGTATTTTATACAGGTAAATTTAATGCCAACCTGGCTGCTGTTATGGAGTTTTTATGTCTGACATTTTCATTGCTCAACCGCTTCGCCATCTTAAAGTGGGCTACTTCAGAAAACGCCACGAAGATCGTAAAACTAAAATCCCCAGACGCTACAGCGTACATGCTGCCCTGAGCCTTAAAGGTGACTGGCTGGAGCAAGCTGGGTTTAAAACAAATTCACAGGTTCGGGTGCTCGTCGAACACGGGAAATTACTCATTGAGCTGATGGATGAAACTGTGGCGTAAACTCTCGACATTTTGCTGCGCCACGTCATTTTTTCATGCGACAATAGAGGGAATTAACGAGCTGAAGATCGCTCAAAACGCAACAATTTCAATGAAATGGATATCATAACTCCATGAGCACAATCGACAATTTAACCGCGCATACGCCGATGATGCAGCAGTACCTGAAGCTAAAAGCTCAGCATCCGGAAATCCTGCTGTTTTATCGTATGGGCGACTTTTACGAGCTTTTTTATGACGATGCGAAACGCGCGTCGCAGTTGCTCGACATCTCGCTGACCAAACGTGGTGCGTCTGCAGGTGAACCGATCCCGATGGCCGGCATTCCGCATCATGCGGTAGAAAACTATCTGGCGAAGCTGGTGAACCAGGGTGAATCCGTCGCCATTTGCGAACAGATTGGCGATCCGGCCACCTCAAAAGGGCCGGTCGAGCGCAAAGTCGTGCGTATCGTCACGCCGGGCACTATTAGTGATGAAGCGCTGTTACAGGAGCGTCAGGATAACCTGCTCGCCGCTATCTGGCAGGACAGCAAAGGCTTCGGCTATGCGACGCTGGATATCAGCTCAGGGCGTTTTCGCCTGAGCGAGCCCGCCGATCGTGAAACCATGGCGGCTGAGCTACAGCGCACCAATCCGGCGGAGCTGCTCTACGCCGAAGATTTCGCCGAAATGGCCCTGATTGAAGGCCGTCGCGGTCTGCGACGCCGACCTTTGTGGGAATTTGAAATTGATACCGCGCGCCAGCAGTTGAATCTACAGTTTGGTACCCGCGACCTGATTGGCTTTGGCGTAGAGAGCGCGCCTCGCGGCCTCTGTGCTGCGGGCTGTCTGTTACAGTATGTGAAAGACACGCAGCGCACGACCCTGCCGCATATTCGCTCCATCACGATGGAACGCCAGCAGGACAGCATCATTATGGATGCCGCTACGCGCCGTAACCTGGAGATCACCCAGAATCTGGCCGGTGGTGTAGAAAATACCCTCGCTGCGGTGCTCGACAGTACGGTGACGCCGATGGGCAGCCGCATGTTGAAGCGCTGGCTGCATATGCCGGTGCGCGATACGTCGGTGCTGGTCAGTCGTCAGCAGACTATCAGTGCCTTACAGGATCGCTTTACGGATCTTCAGCCGGTACTGCGCCAGGTGGGCGATCTGGAACGTATTCTGGCGCGCCTGGCACTGCGTACGGCGCGCCCGCGCGATCTGGCTCGCATGCGTCACGCCTTCCAGCAATTACCAGAACTGCGCGCACAGCTGGCAGAAGTCGACAGTGCGCCGGTGCAAAAACTGCGCGAAAGCATGGGTGAATTTACTGAGTTGCGCGAGCTGCTTGAGCGTGCGGTGGTCGACGCACCGCCAGTGCTGGTCCGCGATGGCGGTGTCATTGCCCCCGGCTACAACGAAGAGCTGGACGAATGGCGCGCCCTGGCGGACGGTGCAACGGATTATCTGGATAAACTGGAAATTCGCGAACGCGAGCGTCTGGGCCTTGATACGCTAAAAGTCGGCTACAACGCCATTCACGGCTATTACATCCAAATCAGCCGCGGTCAGAGCCATCATGCGCCTATCCACTACGTGCGTCGCCAGACGCTGAAAAACGCCGAACGCTACATTATTCCTGAGCTAAAAGAGTACGAAGACAAAGTCCTCACCTCCAAAGGCAAAGCGCTGGCGCTGGAAAAACAGCTGTATGAAGAGCTGTTCGACACGCTCCTGCCGCACCTGGCCGATTTACAGCTGAGCGCCAGTGCCCTGGCTGAGCTGGACGTGCTGGTGAACCTGGCAGAACGCGCAGACACGCTGAACTACACTCGCCCGACATTCAGCGATAAGCCCGGTATTCGTATCAGCGAAGGGCGTCATCCAGTGGTTGAACAGGTGCTCAACGAGCCGTTTATTGCTAACCCGCTTAACCTGTCTTCCCAGCGTCGGATGCTGATCATTACCGGCCCGAATATGGGCGGTAAAAGTACCTACATGCGCCAGACTGCGTTGATCGCCCTGCTGGCTTATATCGGCAGCTACGTTCCGGCACAAAGCGTGGAGATCGGCCCAATCGATCGCATCTTCACCCGTGTTGGGGCGGCGGACGATCTGGCCAGCGGTCGCTCCACCTTCATGGTCGAGATGACCGAAACCGCCAACATTCTGCACAACGCCACGGAAAACAGCCTGGTGCTGATGGATGAGATTGGTCGCGGGACATCGACCTATGACGGTCTTTCCCTGGCCTGGGCCTGCGCTGAAAATCTGGCGAATAAGATCAAAGCGCTGACCCTGTTTGCGACGCACTATTTTGAACTCACGCAGTTGCCAGAGAAAATGGAAGGCGTTGCCAACGTCCATCTGGATGCGCTGGAGCACGGTGATACCATCGCCTTCATGCATACAGTGCAGGACGGCGCGGCCAGCAAAAGTTACGGCCTGGCCGTGGCAGCCCTGGCGGGGGTGCCGAAAGAGGTGATCAAACGCGCGCGTCAGAAACTGCGCGAGCTGGAAAGCCTGTCGCCAAATGCAGCGGCAACGCAGATTGATGGCTCGCAAATGTCGTTACTGGCCCAGGCAGAAGAGACCTCTCCAGCCGTTGAAGCGCTGGAGAACCTCGACCCTGATTCACTGACACCGCGCCAGGCTCTCGAGTGGATCTATCGCCTGAAGAATCTGGTGTAAGAGTATTAACCGGCTTTGGTGCGTAGATAGTCGATAAAGACGCGCACCTTAGCCGACACATGCTGTGCATCGGGATAAACCGCATAAATGCCCTGCGGCATAAAATGGTAGTCAGGTAATATCTGCACCAGACGTCCGCTTTCCAGCTCTGCTTTTACCAGCCATTCAGGCAACAACGCGACTCCAGCTCCTGCGAGTGCAAAGGCCATTAATGCCTGAGCGCTGTCGGCAAAGAGACGCACAGGATGCGTAATTTCCAGCGACGCCTTCTGCCTGCTAGCATCGGTCATCTGCCAGCGCAGCGGTGAAGGGAGACGCTCATGAATAATCCACTCGGCCTGAGAAAGTGCATCCAGAGAATCAATGGGGTTTGCGGCAAGCCAATTGGGAGCGGCAACCGGTAAAATGGTAAAACGTGAAATCTGCGCGGCGTGATAGCGAGAATCTGCCAGCGTCCCCAGTCGAATAGCGACATCGAATCGCTCAGCAATCAAATCTGCATGATGAGAAGACGCAACGTGACGTATGCGTAAATCGGGATGAAGCCGGCTAAATTCCGCCAGCACCGGCACAATCACCAGTGCACCATATTCCGGCGTGGAAGTAATTCGCAGTTCGCCACTCAGTCCCACATGGCTGGCCCTGACCTCATCCTGCAAATTCTCCGCAGCGTTTAATAACTCGACGCCACGCTGGTAAAAGATCGTGCCCGCTTCCGTCAGCGTAATACGTCGCGTCGAGCGCAGGAGCAACGTCACTCCCAGCTCGTTTTCCAGCTGCCGAATATTGAAACTCACTACGGCTTTTGTTTGCCCAAGCGCAGTCGCCGCTGCGGTAAAACTGCCGGTGTCCACCACGGCGACGAAAATCGTCATTCGCTGTAAATTGAGCATCGCTGCAACCATTACTGTCAAAATTATTTTGACAGTATATCGCCAGAGACGTCGTTTATCCCTCGCTTTCAGACAGATACATTACCGCTCCTTAACGGAGGGTAAAACATGGCTTATCGCAGTAAAGTCGCCATCGTGTTTCTGATGGGCTTTTTTCTCGATCTCATCAATATGTTCATCGCCAGCGTCGCGTTTCCGGCAATGTCGGCGGCATTGCATTCATCCGCCCCGGCGCTGGCATGGGTCAGCAATGGGTATATTGCGGGCATGACGTTGGTCATCCCTTTTAGTGCCCTCATCACCCGCCGTCTGGGTGCAAAGCGGGTTTTCATTCTTTCTTTGACGCTGTTTTGTCTCGCGGCCACTGCTGCCGGTATGTCTGACTCGCTGAGTCACCTGATTTTTTGGCGTGTTTTACAGGGTACAGGTGGCGGATTGCTCATCCCCATTGGACAGGCGCTGGCATGGCAACAGTTTAAGCCGCATGAACGGGCCGGTTTATCCACAGCGGTAATGCTGGTCGCACTTCTCGCCCCTGCATGCGCCCCGGCCCTGGGTGGAATTCTGATTCAGTTCTTTCACTGGCGATGGATCTTTTTCGCCCCGCTGCCGCTTGCCGTCGTCACGCTGCTATTGGCTTGCCTGTGGCTTAAAAACGAGACTGCTGCACCCGGCCCTGCAAGGTTGCTGCATCTCCCCCTGTTGTCCGACCCGCTGTTGCGTTTCTCAATGCTGGTCTATCTTTGCGTGCCAGGGATATTCATCGGCGTGAATGTTGTCGGCCTTTTTTACCTGCAAAGTGTGGCGCAAATGACCCCGGCAGCAACCGGAGCGCTGATGCTTCCCTGGTCTCTCGCGTCGTTTATCGCCATTTCAGCCACCGGGAAATATTTCAACCGCCTTGGCCCACGTCCGCTCATTATCACCGGCTGTCTGTTGCAGGCGGCGGGGATCGCGGGTTTGTCGACAGTTTCTGCCACTACGCCAGAATCGCTCATCATCGTCCTCTTCGTCCTGATGGGCGCAGGTGGCAGCCTGTGCAGCAGCACCGCTCAGAGTACCGCATTTCTCAATGTGGCCTATGAAAAGATGCCCGATGCCAGCGCCCTGTGGAACATTAACCGTCAGCTGAGTTTCTTTCTTGGTGCCACACTGCTGGCGCTGATACTCAGTACGCTACAACACGTTTTTCCGCCTATTCAGGCCTGGCATGGAGTCTTTATTTTGTCAGCCGGAATCACGCTTTTCCCCATCATCAGCGCGCTGCGCCTCAACAACCAACAGGTGCTTGCGCATCTTCATAAGGAAACATCATGAATTTATTCGAAAATGAAATCATTGAGGCCCACGTCGCCATTGAAAACTGGCTCGGTAAAGGCGAAGGCGACCCCGAAGCGTTGATGGCCCACTTCAGCGAAACATTTAGCATGGTGACATTAACCGGTGCTTGTCTGGATTATGCCGCCTTGAAAGGATTCTTTCTGGCTCAGCGCGGAGGCCGTCCAGGACTTTGCATTACCGTGGACTGCGTGGAAGTGCTGGAAACATGGCCAGACGGTGCAGCGTTACGGTATCGGGAGATTCAAAGCCAGCCTTCAGCCGCAACCACCGTGCGATGGTCTACGGTATTGCTGAGCAAACAAGGCGAAAGCGTGCTCTGGCGTCATCTTCACGAAACGGCCCAAGGATAGAAAAGAAAAAGGCCCGTCTCTCGACGGGCCTCTTTTAGATGAAAATAGCTTATTCGCGGAACAGCGCTTCGATATTCAGCCCTTGCCCCTGCAGGATTTCACGCAGGCGACGCAAACCTTCTACCTGAATCTGGCGAACACGTTCACGAGTCAGGCCAATTTCACGGCCCACATCTTCCAGTGTCGCAGCTTCATACCCCAGCAGACCGAAACGACGTGCCAGCACTTCACGCTGTTTGGCGTTCAGTTCGAACAGCCATTTGACGATGCTCTGTTTCATATCATCGTCTTGCGTGGTGTCTTCCGGACCGTTGTCTTTTTCATCGGCCAGGATGTCCAGCAGCGCTTTTTCGGAGTCGCCACCCAACGGGGTGTCGACGGAGGTAATGCGCTCATTGAGACGCAGCATACGGCTTACGTCATCAACCGGTTTATCGAGTTGTTCGGCAATCTCTTCTGCACTAGGTTCGTGGTCCAGTTTATGGGACAACTCACGCGCAGTACGCAGATAAACGTTCAACTCTTTGACGATGTGAATCGGCAGGCGAATCGTACGGGTTTGGTTCATGATTGCCCGTTCGATGGTCTGACGAATCCACCAGGTCGCGTACGTCGAGAAACGGAACCCACGTTCTGGGTCAAACTTCTCAACGGCGCGGATCAGGCCCAGGTTGCCCTCTTCAATCAGATCCAGCAGTGCCAGACCACGATTGCTGTAACGACGAGCAATTTTCACCACCAGACGCAAGTTACTTTCAATCATGCGGCGGCGTGAGGCAACATCTCCACGCAGTGCGCGACGCGCGAAATACACTTCTTCTTCGGCCGTTAACAGTGGAGAATAACCAATCTCTCCAAGGTAAAGCTGAGTCGCGTCAAGCACACGCTGTGTGGCGCCCTGCGATAACAGCTCTTCTTCAGCTAAATCGTTATCACTGGGTTCCTCTTCAACTAAGGCTTTCTCATCGAAAGACTCAGCTCCGTTCTCATCAAATTCCGCATCTTCATTTAAATCATGAACTTTCAGCGTATTCTGGCTCATAAGGTGGCTCCTACCCGTGATCCCTGAACGAGACACCCTGAAGCGGTATGCCTCGTCAAATTATCGCTGCGGTAAATATTGCAGCGGGTTTACGGATTTCCCCTTGTAACGAATTTCAAAATGCAAGCGTGTAGAACTGGTGCCGGTGCTACCCATGGTAGCGATTTTTTGCCCCGCCTTGATTTCTTGTTGCTCCCGGACCAGCATTGTATCGTTATGGGCGTAGGCACTCAGGTAATCATCGTTATGTTTGATGATAATAAGATTACCGTAACCGCGCAGAGCGTTACCGGCATACACAACGCGTCCATCTGCGGTCGCGATGATTGCCTGTCCCTTACTTCCTGCGATATCGATCCCTTTATTTCCCCCCTCGGAGGAAGAGAAGTTTTCGATAACTTTGCCATCAGCAGGCCAACGCCATGCAGAAATTGGCGCACTGGAACTCGAACTGCTGGCAGTCGGTACGGTAGAGCTAACCACAGGTGCCGTCACCGGTGCTGTGACGACAGTCGCAGACGGCTTATTATTCGGCAACATTTTGTTAGCACTCTGTTCACCTGAATCTTCAGAATACGTAATTGTTGGTTGTGAAGCAACCACTGCGCTTGTATTTTGCGCAGGTTTAACGCTGTTATTTTGTGCGGTGACATCCGCGGCTGAAACAGAGTTGCCTGGCGTCAGTGGCGTACCGGTCGCATTACCGACCTGGAGCGTCTGCCCTACTTCCAGACCATACGGGGCCTGTACGCTGTTTCGCTGGGCGAGGTCGCGGAAATCGTTCCCGGTGATCCACGCGATATAGAAAAGCGTGTCGCCGCGTTTCACAGTGTAGGTGCTGCCGCCGGTATAACTCCCTTTCGGAATGTTCCCATACTTGCGGTTATAGACTATGCGGCCATTTTCGGTCTGCACAGACTGTTGCACTGGCTGAATCTGAGTGGGCTGCGTGGTCGGCACTTGAACAGGCTGGATCTGTGGAGTTTGCTGCGTCGCCACATTGCCCATTTTAGGCGGAGGGGTGATTAGCATTCCACCGGAGGTACTTCCCGAATTGCCGTTCCCGCCAACAGAGCTCACTGGAGCAGGCGCGTTATTAGAACTTGTACAACCTGCCAGCCAAAGCGAAACCAATGACAATGCCGCAACACGGCTGATGGTGAATTTTGGGCTTCCCGCGCTCATTTATCCCCCAGGAATGTGTTAACTACCAGTGACTTAAAATTAACCGTGATGGCACGAACCTTTTGCGCCACACCATACGCCGAATATTTCCGAATAACCCTGGAAAATTCCGAGTATCAGGCAAGCTCTCCCTTGACCAGAGGCACAAAGCGTACGGCTTCTACGGTATCGATAATAAACTCGCCGCCCCGTCGACGAACGCGCTTAAGCAGCTGCTGTTCATCGCCCACCGGCAAAACGAGAATGCCGCCATCGTCCAGCTGCGTTAACAGCGCAGTCGGGATCTCCAGCGGTGCTGCCGTCACGATAATGGCATCAAACGGTGCGCGAGCCTGCCAGCCCTGCCAGCCATCACCGTGACGTGTAGAAACGTTGTGTAAATCAAGCTGCTTAAGGCGACGGCGGGCGTGCCACTGCAAACCTTTGATACGCTCGACCGAGCAGACGTGATGGACAAGATGCGCCAGAATCGCCGTCTGATACCCTGAACCGGTGCCAATCTCCAGCACGCGTGACTCCGGCGTCAGCTCAAGCAGTTCCGTCATCCGCGCCACCATGTACGGCTGCGAAATCGTCTGCCCCTGCCCTATTGGCAAGGCAACGTTTTCCCACGCTTTGTGCTCAAACGCCTCATCGACAAATTTCTCACGGGGTACCTGTGAGATAGCCTCAAGCACACGCTCGTCAGTGATGCCCTGAGTGCGCAATTGTTCCAGAAGAGCTTGTACACGTTTACTTACCATTGAGTGTTCACTCCGGCACGTTCAAGCCAGCCAGACACGACATCTTGCGCGTTATACGCTGTTAAATCTACGTGCAGCGGCGTGACGGAAACATAGCCTGCATCCACCGCTGCAAAATCCGTATCCGGCCCGGCATCGCACTGTTCGCCAGGCGGACCAATCCAGTAGAGCGTATTGCCGCGCGGGTCCTGCTGCGGGATCACTTTATCCGCCGGATGGCGGCTGCCGCAGCGCGTCACGCGAATGCCTTTGATCTCTTCAAGGGGCAGATCCGGCACGTTGATATTCAGAATGCGCCCTGTGCGCAGCGGCTCGCGGTTCAGCGCGCGCAGGATCGAACAGGTCACCGCAGCGGCAGTGTCATAATGCTTATGTCCATTAAGGGAAACCGCCAGCGCCGGGAACCCCAGATGGCGCCCTTCCATTGCTGCCGCGACCGTACCGGAGTAGATCACGTCATCGCCCAGATTTGGGCCTGCGTTGATACCAGAGACCACTACATCCGGGCGTGGGCGCATCAGCGCATTAACGCCCAGGAACACGCAGTCCGTCGGCGTTCCCATCTGTACCGCGATATCGCCATTTTCATACGTGAATGTACGCAGCGATGATTCGAGCGTTAAGGAGTTGGACGCGCCACTGCGGTTACGATCGGGAGCAACGACCTGCACCTCGGCAAATTCGCGAAGGTGTTTAGCCAGCGTCTGTATTCCAGGCGCATGGATCCCATCATCGTTACTCAGCAATATTCGCATAGTCACCCGACGTAGTAATAAGTTCCCTGACAACGCTGGTGGCAAAACTGCCTGCAGGCAGCCAGAAACGCAACTCGACGGTCACGTCATCCCACCAGTTCCAGCTCAACTGCTGCGGATAGAGGAGCATCGCACGGCGTGCCGCCTCAACTTTTTCCCGCACCAGCAATGATTGTAATTCTGTCTCTTCAGCCACTGCAGCCTGTTCAGCGGCCAGTGCTTCGCCCTGCGTTCCCCACTCTCCCGAGCCGGGCAGCGCGGCGGTAATCAGCAGCGATTTATTGTCTACGCGCGCCTGCAGATCGGTCATTTCTTCGTTTGTGGCGACAAACCAGCTGCCGCGTCCCGCTAATTGTAGCGCATCGCCGACAACAACTTGATTCGCGTCTGGTTTTTTCAGTCGTTCGCTCACAATCTGATTAAACAACGCACTACGGGCTGCCGACAACCAAAAACTGCGTTTATTCCTGTCGCGCACCGGGGCATTGCTTTGTGCCCAACGCAACGCGCCGAGTAGGTTGCTGCCACCCAGCCCGAAACGCTGGGAACCGAAATAGTTCGGCACGCCCTGCTCGCTGATGGCGGTCAGGCGTTTTTCCACGTCGTCACGATTTGTCACTTCACGCAGCACCAGCGTAAAGGCATTACCCTGAAGCGCCCCGAGGCGCAGCTTGCGCTTATGACGGGCGTACTCAAGCACTTTACAGCCTTCGAGCTCAAATTTGCTTAAATCAGGCATTACATTGCCCGGCACGCGCGCACACAGCCACTGCTCGGTAACAGCATGTTTATCTTTCTGCCCGGCAAAGCTCACTTCACGGGCGTGAATTTTGAGGAATTTTGCCAGCGCATCGGCGACGAAACGGGTATTGCAGCCGTTTTTCAGGATTCGAACCAGAATGTGTTCGCCTTCGCCATCCGGCTGGAAACCGAGATCTTCCACCACCACGAAATCTTCCGGGTTGGCTTTTAGCTGCCCATTTCCCTGCGGTTTGCCGTGCAGATACGTCAGGTTATCAAAATCGATCATTTGGCCGCCTTCACCAGCAGCGCCACCGCCTCACAGGCGATGCCTTCGCCACGACCGACAAAACCAAGCTTTTCGGTCGTGGTCGCTTTGACGTTGACGTCATCCATATGGCAGCCGAGATCTTCGGCGATAAAAACGCGCATCTGCGGGATATGCGGCAGCATTTTCGGCGCCTGAGCAATGAGAGTCACATCAACGTTGCCCAGAGTGTAGCCCTTCGCCTGAATGCGGCGCCAGGCTTCACGCAGCAGCTCACGGCTGTCCGCACCTTTAAAGGCCGGATCGGTGTCCGGGAACAGTTTGCCGATATCGCCGAGTGCTGCCGCGCCGAGCAAGGCGTCGGTTAAGGCATGCAGCGCGACATCGCCATCAGAATGCGCCAGCAAGCCCTGTTCAAAGGGAATGCGTACGCCGCCAATGATAATCGGGCCAACGCCGCCAAAGGCGTGTACGTCAAAACCGTGTCCAATTCGCATTATGCGTTCTCCTGAGGGGTAGTCCGGGTAAGATAAAATTCCGCGAGCTGTAAATCTTCTGGGCGCGTCACTTTTATATTATCAGCGCGCCCCTCAATAAGCTCAGGGTGGTAACCGCAATATTCCAGCGCCGACGCTTCATCGGTGATGGTTGCGCCTTCATTGAGCGCGCGGGTTAAGCAATCATTGAGCAGTTCGCGGGGGAAAAACTGAGGGGTCAGCGCGTGCCATAAATCGACGCGCTCAACGGTATGGGCAATATTCGTAAGTCCTGGCTCTGCGCGCTTCATGGTGTCGCGCACAGGGGCGGCCAGAATGCCGCCAACAGAACTGGTTTCGCTGAGCTGCAGCAAACGCGCCAGATCGTCCTGATGCAGGCACGGGCGTGCGGCGTCATGCACTAACACCCACTGCGCATCGCCTGCGGCGCGAAGGCCTGCCAGAACGGAATCGGCACGTTCGGCGCCGCCATCAACAACAGTAATTTGTGGATGATTTGCAAGTTGAAGCCTGGCAAAACGGGCATCGCCCGGACTGATAGCGATAACAACGCGCGTCACCCGTGGGTTCGCCAGCAGCGCCGCCACAGAGTGTTCAAGGATCGTTTTATCGCCAATAGAAAGGTACTGCTTAGGACACTCTGTTTGCATGCGCCGACCGAAACCTGCTGCCGGTACCACAGCGCATACCTTCGAAAAAGTCACTGCCATGTCGTAATCCTGGGCCTGATTATCGATTGTTTTGTGCTGAGCCCTGATTGCGTTTAGACGCATCCGGCACCAGACGATAAAAAGTCTCGCCCGGCTTCGTCATACTGAGTTCGTTACGTGCACGTTCCTCAATCGCCTCTTGTCCGCCATTGAGGTCGTCAATTTCGGCAAAAAGTTGATCGTTTCGCGCTTTAAGTTTTGCGTTTGTTGCCTGCTGTGCCGTGACGTCATCATTGACGCGGCTATAGTCGTGAAGACCATTCTTACCGAACCACAGCGAATACTGAAGCCAGACCAGCAAAGCCAGCAACAGCAGTGTTAATTTACCCATCCAGCCCCCTGAAAAACGGCATCATCATCCCATAACTTTCCGTTCGACTCTACTCTGGGGTTTTAATTATGTCTCAAGTTAGCCCATCAGCCATAAAAACAGCAGGCCGAAAATGATAACCACGGTCGCGATGGTAATGATAGTGCTATAGAAAAGCCGCCCGTTGAGCAGCGAGTGCAGCGCAATGCCAACCACCACGGCGACGGGCATCAGTGCAAGGAAGAAAGGCCAGGTGTAGAGGAAGAAAAACAGCGTATTGCGGCCATAGATCAGGAACGGGATGCCGAGCGCCAGCAACCACGAGACGAAGCCCACCACGGCCCCAGGAAGTGACCAGGTCGTCTCGTCATCAGTCGATACGGTTTCCGACCCGGTGATAATGTAATTCTCACTGTTACGCATAGCAGTTCCTGTGACCATGACACATCTTACGGGCAGCGAGCTATCCGTTCGATACCGTCTCAGGATCTGATAATATCGTCCCGTCTGAGCAGGTCTAATAATTGGCTTACTAAATTTGTTACCAATTGTTGACCTTCCAGGTGAATCTCTGGCGATTCAGGAGCTTCGTAAACAGAGTCAATGCCAGTGAAATTGCGCAGTTCGCCCGCACGCGCCTTTTTATACAGCCCTTTTGGATCGCGTGCTTCACACACCGCCAACGGCGTATCGACAAACACTTCGATAAACCGCGCATTCCCGACGCGTTCGCGCACCATTTGCCGTTCAGCGCGATGCGGCGAAATAAACGCGGTTAACACCACTAAACCCGCATCGGCCATCAGGCTCGCCACTTCACCTACGCGGCGAATGTTCTCTTTGCGATCGTCGTCGCTAAAGCCCAAATCGCTGCACAGGCCGTGGCGCACGTTGTCGCCATCGAGCAAATAAGTGCTTACACCCTGTTGATGCAAGGCCTCTTCCAGCGCCCCGGCAACGGTGGATTTACCGGAGCCAGAAAGCCCGGTAAACCACAGCACAACCCCACGGTGTCCGTGGAGTTGCTCGCGCGCGCTGACCGTAACCGGATGAGGATGCCAGACGACGTTCTCATCATGGGCGGCCATTATTTGCCTCCCAGCAAATCGCGTGCGCCCCAGTGCGGGAAGTGTTTGCGCACCAGCGCGTTCAGTTCAAGCTCAAAGGCGCTGAATTCAGACGGTGCAGCGGTCGCCTGCTCGTGTGGCTCGCGCACCATACCCGCACCAACGGTGACGTTGGTCAGACGGTCGATGAAGATCAGCCCACCCGTTACCGGATTTTGCTGATATTTGTCGAGCACTAGCGGCTCATCAAAGGTGAGATCCACCAGCCCGATGCCGTTCAGCGGCAGTTCAGAGACCTGATGCTGGGCCAGATTGTTGATATCCACCTGATACTGAATGCCATCCACACGCGCCCGGGTTTTCTTGCCCGCGATTTTGATGTCGTAACTTTGTCCCGCCGTCAACGGCTGTTCCGCCATCCACACCACATCCAGCGACGCGCTTTGTACGGCTGGCACATTCTCTTGCGCATTCAGCAGTAAATCACCGCGACTGATGTCGATTTCATCTTTCAACACCAGCGTCACCGCTTCGCCTGCACCCGCTTGAGGCAAATCACCGTCGAAGGTCACTATACGGGCGATGGTCGATTCCACGCCGGATGGCAGCGCCTTCACGCGCTGGCCAACCGTTACCACGCCGGAGGCAATGGTCCCGGAGAAACCACGGAAATCGAGGTTCGGGCGGTTAACATACTGCACCGGGAAACGCATCGGCTGGTTTTCCACGGGGCGCTGAATTTCAACGGTTTCCAGCACTTCAAGTAGCGTCGGGCCGCTGTACCAGGGCATGTTTGCACTCTGAGAAGCGACGTTGTCGCCTTCCAGCGCGGAGAGCGGCACGAAGCGGATATCCAGATTGCCCGGCAGTTGATCGGCAAAAGTCAGATAGCTCTCGCGGATCTCGTTGAATTTCTCTTCGCTGAAGTTCACCAGATCCATTTTATTGACTGCCACCACCAGGTGTTTGATGCCCAGCAGAGTGGAGATAAAGCTGTGGCGACGAGTCTGATCCAGCACGCCTTTGCGCGCATCCATCAGCAGGATCGCCAGCTCGCAGGTCGACGCACCGGTCGCCATATTACGGGTGTACTGTTCATGCCCCGGCGTATCGGCAATGATGAATTTGCGCTTCTCGGTGGAGAAATAGCGATACGCCACGTCGATGGTAATGCCCTGCTCGCGCTCGGCCTGTAAGCCGTCCACCAGCAGTGCCAGATCGAGTTTCTCACCCTGGGTGCCGTGACGCTTGCTGTCGTTGTGCAAAGAGGAGAGCTGATCTTCGTAAATTTGGCGCGTGTCGTGCAGCAGACGGCCAATCAGGGTACTTTTCCCGTCATCAACGCTGCCGCAGGTCAGAAAGCGCAGCAGGCTTTTGTGCTGCTGGGCGTGCAGGTAAGCTTCCACGCCGCCTTCATCTGCAATTTGTTGTGCAATTGTGTTGTTCATGGCGGCTCCTTAGAAATAACCCTGACGTTTCTTCAGCTCCATTGAGCCTGCCTGGTCGCGGTCAATCATGCGCCCCTGCCGCTCACTGGTGGTGGAGACCAGCATCTCTTCGATGATCTCCGGCAGCGTCTGCGCGTTTGACTCGACGGCGCCGGTCAGCGGCCAGCAGCCTAACGTACGGAAGCGCACCATCTGTTTTTTGATAACCTCGCCCGGCTGCAAATCGATGCGATCGTCGTCGATCATCATCAGCATACCGTCGCGCTCCAGCACCGGGCGCTCAGCCGCCAGATACAGCGGGACGATTTCGATATTTTCCAGATAGATGTACTGCCAGATATCCAGCTCGGTCCAGTTGGAGAGCGGGAAGACACGGATACTTTCGCCTTTGTTAATCTGGCCGTTGTAGTTGTGCCACAGCTCCGGGCGCTGGTTTTTCGGGTCCCAGCGGTGGAAACGGTCGCGGAAAGAGTAGATACGCTCTTTGGCACGGGATTTCTCTTCGTCACGACGCGCGCCGCCGAAGGCCGCATCAAAACCGTATTTGTTCAGCGCCTGCTTCAGCCCTTCGGTTTTCATGATGTCCGTGTGCTTGGCGCTGCCGTGGACGAACGGGTTGATGCCCATCGCCACGCCTTCCGGGTTTTTGTGCACCAGCAGTTCACAGCCATAGGCTTTGGCCGTGCGGTCGCGAAACTCGTACATCTCACGAAATTTCCAGCCGGTGTCAACGTGCAGCAGCGGAAACGGCAGGGTACCCGGATAAAACGCTTTACGCGCCAGATGCAGCATGACGCTGGAATCTTTCCCGATGGAATACATCATTACCGGGTTCGAAAATTCGGCAGCCACCTCGCGGATAATATGGATGCTTTCTGCTTCAAGTTGCCGCAGGTGGGTAAGTCGTTTTTGGTCCATAACCGTTCCTTAAGCCAGAAGAACCATCGCTCTCTGAGTTAGTTTTAAGCGTCTCTGATAGGGGGACTATAGGGGGCGGCTTAGAGTGAATGAAATTACGAATTGGAATGAGTAGTTACTCAATGGAATAACGCCTCGAGAAAGCTAATATCAAAAAGTGCTTAACGCGCGAAATATCGGGCATTTAAGAGCAAATGAAATTGTGTAAGCGCGGTCACAGTTTCATACTAGGCGCGTTAAAATTTTGTTCTATTTTTTAAGGACTCACTATGTTTTGCGCAATGCGCCACCGTATCGCTGCCCTGGCGTTCGGCGTTTGCTGTATCCTCCCGGCACAGGCAACTCCTCACCCGTTGGGTGACATCGCATCAACTCAGGCGCGCCATATTGCCACACTGTTTCCAGGACGAATGACCGGTACGCCCGCAGAAATGCTCTCCGCCGATTATCTGCGCCAGCAGTTTGCGGATATGGGCTACCAGAGCGATATTCGCGCTTTTCACAGCCGCTACATTTATACCTCGCGCAATAAAAGTAAAAACTGGCACAACGTGACTGGAAGTACGGTTATTGCGGCGCACGAAGGCAAATCAGCGCAGCAGATTATTATCATGGCGCATCTCGATACCTTCGCACCGATGAGCGATGCGGATACCGACAATAATCTTGGCGGTTTAACGCTTCAGGGTATTGATGACAATGCGGCAGGTCTCGGCGTGATGCTGGAACTGGCAGAGCGCATGAAGGATATCCCAACGAAATACGGTATTCGTTTTGTGGCCACCAGCGGCGAAGAAGAAGGCATGCTCGGCGCGGAAAATCTGCTTAATCGCATGAGCGCGGCGGAAAAGAAAAATACCCTGCTGGTGATTAACCTCGATAACCTGATCGTCGGCGATAAACTCTATTTTAACAGCGGCAAATCCACGCCTAACTCGGTGCGCAAACTGACGCGCGACCGCGCGCTGGCCATTGCACGCAGCCACGGTATTCTGGCGGCAATCAATCCAGGTCGTAACCCCGACTATCCGAAGGGCACCGGCTGCTGTAGCGATGGCGAAGTGTTTGATAAGGCGGGTATCCCGGTGCTGTTCGTTGAAGCCACGAACTGGAACTTAGGCGACAAAAACGGCTACCAGCAGCGTGCCAAATCGAAAGCCTTCCCGGATGGCACCAGCTGGCACGATGTCAGGCTGGATAACCAGCAGCATATCGATCTCGCGTTGCCGCAGCGTATTGAGCACCGCAGCCGTGACGTAGTGAAAGTGATGCTACCGCTGGTGAAGGAACTGGCGAAAGCGGGGAAAGCCTGAGATTGGGTGCATGAGGGTAAACCCTTACAGCGCAATACGCGGGGTCACCCCCGCGTTGTCGCTACTTCTTCGGTTCGCAAGCAAGAACAGCCTTGAACTCCATACCACGTTCTCTGATATTCAACTCACAGAGTGAGTCGCGCACCATTAACGTAAATCCTAATGCCGTAATACACAGCACGATGATTGCCACCAGGGCGTATTTAGTCAGCATGTATTGCCTCCCTGCAAGGAAGAGGCTAACATCGAACTGTCTGGGTTCAACGTCGGCCTCGGGTTGATAGAAATATCTCCTGGGGCTTTCGTCTATCTGGAACCTTGAAAATGCTCAAAGCCAGTTAGCCTCAAGCACCCGTCGCCATATTACGTATCACGCCTTTTCTGCTCAAATTGTTGTGCCAGATGCAGAAGCCGCCTCGCAATAAAAATGCCCCCGCTCATAACAACCGGAGGCAGTAGACAGATCCCGCTAAACGATGAAGTCTATCCTTCGTGCAACCCACACTCGCGCTTAAGCCCAAAGAAACGCGTCTCTTCTTCCGCCATGCCCGGCTCCCATTTGCGGGTGGTATGGGTGTCCCCCACCGACAAATAGCCCTGATCCCACAGCGGATGGTATTTCAGCCCATGCTGTTGCAGATACTGATAAACCGTTCGGTTGTCCCAGTCGATAATCGGCAAGACTTTAAATACCCCGCGCTGGATACCTAATACCGGCAGACTGGCACGGCTGCCAGACTGTTCGCGCCTGAGGCCAGCAAACCAGGTTTTGGCGTTCAGCTCACTCAGCGCCCGGTTCATCGGTTCGACTTTGTTGATCTCATTGTATTTCTCAATGCCCTCGACGCCCTGCTCCCACAGCTTGCCGTAGCGGGCTTCTTGCCACGCCGCGCTTTGCTCTGCGCGATAGACCTTGAGGTTCAGCTTGAGTTTGTCCGTCAGCTCATCGATGAACTGGTAGGTTTCCGGGAACAGGTAGCCGGTATCCGTGAGGATCACCGGAATGTCCGGGCGGATCTGATTCACCAGATGCAGGCTCACCGCCGCCTGAATGCCAAAGCTCGACGAGAGCACATAGTCGCCCGGCAGGTTTTCCAGCGCCCACGCGACGCGGCCCTGCGCATCGAGTTTCTCTAGCTGGGCGTTGGTTTCTGCCAGAGCGAGAATGCGTTCGACTTTAGGCAGATCGTTTAGGGCGTTTAGATCGAGTCTGGACATAAGTTCCTCGTTAGCCTGTTTTGCCGGGTGGCGGCTGCGCCTTACCCGGCCTACAAAATTTGCGGTACTTTGTAGGCCCGGTGAGCGTTAGCGCCACCGGGCGATAAGAACTACTCCCAGAAATCTCGCGCCGGGTCGAATACCGGGCGGATGATGCCTGCGCGTACCGTAAAGTCGCCAAAGCCTTCACCCGCTTCACGTTCTTTCGCCCAGCGCCCGACCAGTTCGTCGAGGGAATCAAGAATTTCCGGCTCGGTAATGTTTTCACGGTACATGCGCGGAATGCGCGTCCCGCTGCGGTTTCCACCGAGATGGACGTTGTAGCGGCCCGGCGCTTTACCGACCAGCCCCAGCTCCGCCAGCAGCGCGCGGCCACAGCCGTTCGGGCAGCCGGTCACGCGCATCACGATGTGTTCGTCGCCAACGCCGTGTTTCTCCAGCACCGCTTCCACTTTATCGGTGAACGACGGCAGGAAACGCTCAGCCTCCGCCATCGCCAGCGGACAGGTCGGGAAGGAGACGCAAGCCATCGAGTTTTCGCGCTGCGGTTTGACCGCATCCATCAGCGTATGCTCGCGCGCCAGCTTTTCGATCTTCGCTTTCTGGCTGTCCGGTACACCCGCAATAATCAGATTCTGGTTCGCCGTGATGCGAAACTCGCCTTTATGAATCTTAGCAATTTCCAGCAGACCGGTTTTCAGCGGACGGCCTGGATAATCCAGAATACGACCGTTCTCGATAAATAGCGTCAGGTGCCATTTATTGTCGATCCCTTTCACCCAGCCGATGCGATCGCCACGACCGGTGAATTCGTACGGGCGGATCGGCGCAAATTTAATACCTGCACGACGTTCCACTTCTTCTTTGAACGTCTCAACGCCGACGCGCTCAAGGGTATATTTGGTCTTCGCATTTTTGCGATCGGTACGATTACCCCAGTCGCGCTGCGTCGTCACTACCGCTTCGGCCACCGCCAGCGTGTGCTCCAGCGGGATGTAACCAAACTCGCTCGCGGTACGGGCGTAGGTTTTTTTGTTGCCGTGTTCAATCGACAGACCGCCGCCCACCAGCAGGTTAAAGCCTACCAGCTTGCCGTTCTCGGCAATCGCCACAAAGTTCATGTCGTTGGCATGGAGATCGATATCATTCTGCGGCGGGATCACCACCGTAGTTTTGAACTTACGCGGCAGATAGGTCTGACCGAGGATCGGCTCTTCGTCCGTGGTCGCAACCTTTTCCTGATCGAGCCAAATCTCTGCATAGGCGCGGGTGCGCGGCAGCAGATGTTCAGAGATCTTTTTCGCCCATTCGTAGGCTTCAGCGTGCAGCTCGGACTCGAACGGGTTCGAGGTGCAGAGCACGTTACGGTTCATGTCGTTGGCGGTCGCCAGCGCGTCCAACCCCACGGAGTGCAGCATCTGGTGCACCGGCTTGACGTTCTTCTTCAGAATGCCGTGGAACTGGAAGGTCTGACGGTTGGTCAGACGTATGCTGCCGTAGATAGTATTGTCATGGGCAAACTTATCAATCGCCTGCCACTGTTTAGTGGTAATGACACCACCCGGCAGGCGGCAGCGCAGAAGCATCGCGTGACGCGGCTCGAGCTTTTGCTCAGCGCGTTCGGCGCGAATATCGCGATCGTCCTGTTGGTACATGCCGTGGAAGCGGATCAGCAGGAAGTTGTCGCCTTTGAAGCCGCCGGTCAGACCATCATTTAAATCTTCGGCAATGGTGCCGCGCAGGTAGTTGCTTTCTACCTTCATGCGCTCGGCGTCCGTCAGTTTGCCTTCGACCACCAGTGGGCCAGGGTGTTTTTCGCTCATTAGTAGACATCTCGCTGATAACGGCGCTCTACGCGCAGCTCACTTAAAAATTCGTCCGCCGTTTCGGCATCCATACCGCCGAATTCGGCAATCACGTCCAGCAAAGCCTGTTCGACGTCTTTCGCCATGCGATTGGCGTCGCCACAGACATAAAGGTGGGCACCGTTATTGATCCACGCCCACAGCTCTGCGCCCTGTTCGCGCAGTTTGTCTTGTACATATATTTTTTGTTTCTGGTCGCGAGACCAGGCCAGATCGATGCGGTTCAGCACGCCCTCTTTGACGTAGCGTTGCCACTCCACCTGGTAAAGGAAATCTTCCGTAAAGTGCGGATTGCCGAAGAACAGCCAGTTTTTGCCCGGTGCTTCATCCGCCGCGCGCTGCTGCAGGAAGGCGCGGAACGGTGCGATGCCGGTACCAGGACCAATCATAATCACCGGCGTTTCAGGATTAGCAGGCAGGCGGAAGTTGTCGTTGTGCTCAATAAACACCCGCACTTCGCCCTCTTCTTCGACGCGATCGGCGAGGAAGCTCGATGCTCCACCGGCGCGCGCGCGGCCTTCGATATCAAAGCGTACCGCGCCGACGGTGATATGCACTTCGCTCTCGACTTCCGCCTGCGATGAGGCGATGGAATAGAGACGCGGCGTCAGCGGACGCAGCAGGCCGATAAGTGCTTCGGCATCCAATTGAGCCGGCGCAAAACGCACCATGTCCACAATCGGGGTGGTTGCGGCGTAATGCTGGAGTTTAGCTTTGTCGCCCACCAGCGGCAGCAGGGATTCGCTGCGGGTCAGAGTGGCGTAATTCTCAACGATGTTCGCCGTGTTGACCGTCAGCTCGAAGTGCCACTGCAGCGCCTCGGAAAGCGGCAGCGTTTTGCCGTCAACGGTGACGGTTTCAGTGCCTTTCAGCCACAGCAGCTCCACCAGTTCTTTCACCAGCTGCGGGTCGTTCTGATACCAGACGCCGAGCGCATCGCCGGGCTGATAGCGTAAACCGGAATCACCGAGATCGATTTCGATGTGGCGAACGTCTTTTTCCGAATCGCGGCCAGTGATTTTCTGGTTCACCGACAGGCTCGCCGTCAGCGGCTGTTCTTTCGTATACGGGCTGGTCAGCACTTCATTGACCACGCCCGAGGCAGTCACCGCGGCCTGCGCGGTGGACTCTGTCGGGACGCGGGCTTTCAGCACCTCAACAATGCGCGCGCGCCATTCAGCGGCAGCTGGCTGATATTCCACGTCCGCATCGACCCTGTCCAGCAGGCGCTCGGCGCCAAGCTCCGCCAGCTTGCTGTCGAAGTCTTTGCCGGACTGGCAGAAGAATTCATAGGACGTATCCCCGAGGCCAAAGACCGCAAACGCCGTGCCGTCGAGTTTTGGCGCTTTTTTCGAGAACAGGAATTTATGCAGCGCGACCGCTTCTTCCGCCGGTTCGCCCTCGCCCTGCGTGGAAGCAATCACAATAACCAGTTTTTCTGACGCGATTTGTTTGAATTTATAATCCCCGGCGTTGACCAGGTTCACGTTCAGTTTGGCGGCCAGCAGGTCGTCGCGCAGTGCTTCTGCCACGCGGCGGGCGTTACCCGTTTGCGACGCAGAGATCAGCGTAATCGCCGGGATTTCCACCGCGGCAGGTGCGGTCGTCGCCACAGCCCCAGGCTGTTGATTGAGCATTCCCCAGAAATAGCCGGAGACCCAGGCGAGCTGAGTGGGTGAAAAATCAGTGGTGGCCGCCTGGAGGCGCGCCAGTTGCTCCGGGTTCAGGGGAAGCAAATTCGAAGATGGGGCCTGTGTTGTCATGCGTTGTTATGTTCCAGTAGCAAAGCGGAATTTATGCAAAAAGACCAAACTAGAGATAAGGTTAACGGCGGGGATAATAACAATTAAAGAAGGGATGGAAATAATAAATAACCAAAAGAACTAACCGGTTTTAGTCATGGTTCTTAACATTAAAACCGATAAAGCAACCTACTGAATCAAAACACATTAACCCGTATTTTTTGTGGCGAATCATCACTACGCTGGCAAGGGCCGTTTTAGTTAATGCTAAAAAAGGGTCTTTCCGGTACTATTCGGCGGTTTTTTCCGCATTCGCATTACTGAGAGTTAATGATGTCCACCACCCTGTTTAAAGATTTTATGTTCGAAGCTGCCCACCACCTGCCGCATGTCCCGGAAGGCCATAAATGCGGTCGTCTGCACGGTCACTCCTTTATGGTGCGTCTTGAAATTACCGGTGAAGTCGATCCGCACACGGGCTGGATTATGGACTTCTCCGAGCTGAAAGCCGCCTTCAAGCCGACCTACAACAGGCTTGATCACTACTATCTGAATGATATTCCAGGTCTTGAAAACCCAACCAGCGAAGTGCTGGCAAAATGGATTTGGGATCAAATGAAGCCGCTGGTTCCGCTGCTGAGTGCAGTGACCATCAAAGAAACCTGCACGGCAGGCTGCGTTTATCGCGGCGAGTGATGTTTGCCTTTGAGGCAGCGGTCAAACTCCCTTTAATTTCGCTATGTTAGGGTTGTGCGTTCTCAGGAAAAGGAGCGCAAGGTGGCGGACGATTTTGACCTTATTATTATTGGTGCAGGGATAGCCGGTTCGACCTGCGCTCTGCTCAGTGCCCGCGCCGGATTGTCCGTTCTGCTCATCGAGCGCGGCGAACAGCCCGGCAGCAAAAACCTCTCTGGCGGCAGGCTGTATGGCTACGCTCTCGCCGATATTCTCCCTGATTTTCACCATTCAGCTCCCCTTGAGCGTCGCATTACCCGCGAACATTTCTCCCTGTTAACCGCTGACGGTGCAACAAGCCTGTGTGCGCAAAACCCGGCGAGCCCATCGTGGAGCGTAATGCGTGCGCGTTTCGATCCGTGGCTGGCAGCACAGGCGGAAGCGGCGGGGGCTCAACTGCTGTGCGGCGTCACTGTCGACGCGTTGCACCGTGAACAAGGCCGTATCACTGGCGTGATGTGTGAGGGGGAATTACTGAGAGCCCGCGTCGTGGTACTGGCGGAAGGGGCGAACAGTCTGCTCGCCGAGCAGCAGAATCTGGTTTCTCGCCCGTCGATGGAGCAAATGGCGCTGGGCATCAAAGAGACGCTCGCCCTTGACCCCTCGCGCATTCAGGAACGTTTCCATCTCGAAGAGAACGAAGGCGCGGCCTGGCTGTTCAGCGGGCAAATCTGCGGCACCAAACCCGCCGGGGCGTTTCTGTATACCAATCAGCAGTCGTTGTCGCTGGGGATTGTCGCGCCGCTGGCGTCCCTGCGAAACGGACCGGGTTCCGCCTCCTCCCTGCTGGCAAAACTGAAACACCACCCGACGCTACGCCCGTTGATTCGAGATACCGAAACGCTGGAATATGCCGCCCATCTGGTGCCGGAAGGCGGTCTTAATTCGGTGCCCTTGCAGCGCGCCGGTGAGGGATGGCTGCTGATCGGTGATGCGCTGCGCACCTGCATCAATACCGGCGTGACGGTCCGGGGCATGGACACCGCGATGCTTAGCGCCCAGGCCGCCGCGCAGGCGCTTATTGCCTATTTCCGCCAGCCGAAAAAACCACTGCAAACGCTGTTTGACCGCGAACTGGAACGCAGCATCCTTTGGCAGCAACTTCAACGCTATCGCCATGTACCCGCGCTGCTCCAGCGTGAGAGTTTTTATCATCAGTGGCCAGAGTTCAGCCGCGCCATAATGCGCGATTTAACGCGGGTGGACGCCACGACCAACCTGCCGCTGTGGCGCATCCTGTTAAGTCATACGCGTCGCTTCGGCGTTGCGCGGATGGGCGCTGATATTCTGAGGAGTCTGCGATGTCTGTAAACGAAAGCCTGGCCCGAAATTGCTACCATCCCACCGCGAAAGCACATCTTCACCTGCACGACTCACTCAGCGAAGAACAGATTTCACAGCTGGTAAAAATTTGTCCTGCCGGATTGTTTACGCAAGATGTCGCTGGCAAGGTAAATGTGCATTTTCAGGGTTGTCTGGAGTGCGGTTGTTGTCGTCTGGTGGCGGGCCCCGACACGCTCGCCGACTGGCATTATCCCCCTTCTGGCGCCGGGCTGACCCTGCGTTTTGGTTAATTTACCTAAGGATCTTTCGTGCCATTAATTCACCTCCTGAGACAAAATCCGGTTATCGCGGCGGTCAAAGACAACGCCAGCCTGCAGCTCGCTATCGACTCCGACTGTCAGTTTATATCGGTGCTTTACGGCAATATCTGCACCATCACCGGGATCGTGCAAAAGATTAAACAGGCCGGGAAGATGGCCTTTATTCATGTCGATTTACTGGAAGGGGCGTCGAATAAAGAGATTGTGATTCAGTTTCTTAAGCTGGTCACTCAGGCCGATGGGATCATCAGTACCAAGCCAAATATGCTGAAAGCCGCTCGCGCCGAGGGTTTTTTCTGCATTCACCGCCTGTTTATTGTCGATTCGATTTCGTTTCATAACATTGATAAACAGGTGGCGCAGTCCAACGCCGACTGCATCGAAATTCTGCCCGGCTGTATGCCGAAGGTGCTGAACTGGGTGACGGAGAAAGTGCGCCAGCCGCTGATTGCGGGCGGCCTGGTGTGCGATGAAGAGGACGCCCGTAATGCGATCGCCGCTGGCGTGCTGGCGCTGTCCACCACCAATACCGATGTCTGGAAGCTGGCGAAAGATCTGAACTAAACCCGGCACTCCAGCAGCGCCTGAAGCACCTCCTGCGCATCGCCCACAACGCCCACATCCGCTGCGGCAAATATTGCCGCTGCCGGATCGCAATTAATCGCAACGATAAACTGACTTTGCGCCACGCCAGCCATGAATGCCGATGCGCCCGATGCCCCGGCAATCAGGCATACCTCAGGCGCAATATTTTGCCCGGAGATCCCCAGCATTCGCTGTTCGTCACAACCTCCGGCCATCACTCTTTGGCGGGTAAATCCCGATTCAGCATGGAATGCAGAGGCTATTTGGGCAAACGCCGGGCTTGTTGCCCCCAGCCCCGTCGCCAGAACAATTCTGGCAGATTGCAATGGATGCGCCGATTTGCTGAGGATCTCAGGCTCCGGTAATCCACCTGATATTACGGCGGACACTATCTCAGTGACGGGAATATCCGCCGGGAAAACGGCGTTCAGCCGGGGAAGATTCGCTGCCAGCGACAGGCAAATCGGGCGACGATCAGGCCGCAGCGTGGCGGTGAGCGCATTGCCATACACGGCTTTGGTGGCGGTGTGCGTCTCGTTGTTCCAGGCCTGAACCTGACAAATGGCGCTGCCATGCAGACGCCACGCCAGCCGGGTAGCCAGTTCGTCGCCTGTCGTAGAGGGCGGAAAGAACATTATGTCCGGCGAATCGGTGATAAAAGCCGATTCCAGCGAGGGCAGCAGAGACTCTGCCCTTTCCTCTTTTGCACGCCAGCAACGCTGCGGGTTAAGCCCCTGCGCGGCGAGAAAATCCGCCATCGGGCCTTCGTCTTCGGGTTTAAGTATCACGATCGCGATGTTCATGGCTGCACCCTTTGCGCCAGGTAGTCATTCCAGAGACGCTGCGCCGCCTGTTTTGCAGGCTCGTTGATGATAATGCCGCTGCGACGAGCGATGTGGCGCTCCAGTCTAAGGCAAGAAATGGCTGAAACCGCTGCGTCGCATTGCCGCTGTTCAATATCAGCTTTCGCCGCCGCCAGCCGCGCACGCATGCCAGGCACCCGCAGCGCCATCTGCCCGTGATTACTTACCCGCAACACCGCGGGCCTATCGATATGCCAAAGGCTGCGCTGGTGCTGATCTTCACACTCCACCGTAAAGCCATCGCCGTCCACGCGCAGTCCACGCACCGATGACAAACACGGCCAACCGAGCATTTCCGCCAGCAGCCACGCCGTTTGCCCGTTCTGTCCTTCGCTGCTTTGACTGCCGAGCAGTACCAGCTGCGCAGTGTTTTCCCTCGCCTGTGTCGCCAGCTGTTCAGCCACAAACGTAGACGAGAAACGCAGATCGTCCGGACTTAAGAGCAGCGTCTGGCGGGAAAATCCCAACGCCGCCAGATTGCGTAAGCCAGGCAGCGCACGCTCATCGCCTATTGTGACTGCACTCAATTCCAGAGCGGGATTCGTTTCACGTGCGAGCAGCATTAGCTCCGCTGCACCCTGCTCGTCATTGCCCATGACCGCGCGCATCAACGTGCGATCCGGGCCAGTTCCGCTGCGGGCTGATGCCTGCCAGTCGGTCTCCGACAGTATCGACAGTTCCGGTTCAGCTTTAAACGCCAACAGAATGTTCATTGATTTTTCCCGGCGGCTTTGGCGGAAGATCGGCCGCCTCCACCAGCGATAGATTTTTCGTTTCCGGTGCCCACAGCAGCGACACCAACAGCCCCACCAGCAGGACCGCCACCAACATCAGCAGCGTGTGACGCATACCCCACGAGAGCAGCGCCATCGGCAACAGCCCAGTGGCAATTGCCGCCCCCAGACGGCTCATGGCAGTGGCAAAACCCACGCCCAGCGAGCGGATATCGGTCGGGAAACTTTCGGCGGGCAAAATCCCCACCAGATTGCTCGCCGCCGAAATCGCCGTGCTAAACAGCACGAACAACAGCAAAATCTGGGTGCTATTGCTGGCAGGCGTGAAGGCCAGAGCCGTCAGCGTCAGCGCCAACAGCAGAAAACTGCCAATCAAAAACTGGCGTCGGGAAAGCATCCAGGTGAGTACCAGCCCGAGCAGTGCGCCGACAATCAGCAGGCCGTTGAGGATCAGGCTCGCTGTGAGCGCATCTTCCAGGCCGATTGTCCCGGCGATGGTTGGCAGCCAGGTATAAATAACGAACCACGGCACCACCAGGCAGATAAAAAACAGGCTGTTAAACGCGGTTCGCCGCCAGTAGCAGGCGGAGAACAGAGTGCTGATATGACGAGTCGTGACCCCGGCGATTTCGTCGCCCGGCAACACATTCGCGCCCAGGAAACGCCGCACTACCGCGTGCGCTTCGCCGATCCGCCCCTGGCGCATCAGCCAGCGGGGAGATTCCGGCGTCCCCATCCGTAACAGCGTGATCGCCAGCGCCGGTACGGCAGTGGACGCCAGCAGCCAGCGCCAGGCTTCGGGCTCGCTGTTGATCCACAAATGCCCCGCCACGCTCGCCAGCACGTAGCCGATGGTCCAGACCACGCTGAACGCGCCCAGCAGCATGCCGCGATAGCGTTTCGGAGAAAATTCCGCCAGCAGCGTGTGGCCCACGGAGTAGTCCCCGCCGAGGCCAAAGCCAATCAGCACGCGCAGAAAAATCAGCTGCTCCGGCGAGGTGACAAAGAACTGGAGAAAAGAGGCCAGCGTGATCAGCAAAAAGCTGAAGGTAAAAATACGCTGACGTCCTGTGTGATCGGAGATCCAGCCCAGAATCAGGCTGCCAAGAAACAGGCCAAACAGCGCCGAGCCGCCGATCAAGCCTTCCTGCATGGCGGTGAGATTCATCTGCGACTGGAGCGGAATAATGGCGTAGCCAATGACGCCGAGCACATAACCGTCGGTCAGGTGCGCACCAAAGGTGAGTCCGGCAATACGCCAGTGAAAGCGGGTTAGCGGCAGATCGTCCATTCGTACGGGTGACGCGCTCATGGCTCCCCCTTGAGGAAAAAGGACGGCTTCCCCGAAGAGAAGCCGCAGCAAGTTCTACTTTTCAATCGGATAGATCGTACCCGTGTTCATGATGCCGTTCGGATCAAACTGTTTTTTCAGCCCTTCGAGCAACGCCCATGCGCTGCCATGTTCGGCTTTCGCCCAGTGAACGCGGTGCTTACCAATACCGTGGTGATGCACCATCGAACCGCCGAGAGCGATCGTCTCTTCGCAGATGATTTTGTTCAGCGGATTATGGTATTTATCAATTTCGTCTTCCGGCTTGCAGTCCACCACGTTGTAGTCGTAGACGAAGTACATGTTGGTGCCGTTGATGTAGCTGTGGGACGAGTGTCCGCCGAGCATGGTGATGTCATCGACGTGCGGGAATTCAGTACGGATGCGGTGAATGACGCGCTCGTAAATCTGGTTGATGCTGCTCCAGTCGCCGGATACTTCAGTGGTGAAGCCCATGTTGCCAGTTTTGAGGATCTGCACGCGTTCTGCGGCCACTTTTTCCGGGCCCCAGTTGAGGTTGTTGAACCAGTTTTCGATAAGCTTGCTGTCCACGCGGGTGCATTGCGGGTAGCGCGCCACGATCTCGGCGATGCCTTCACCGGTGGCGCGCGCCATGCGCGGATTGCCTTCGGCCATAAAGATCATCACGCATTTGCCTTCGGCAAAATGGGTGAAGTGCTGTGTGCCGTCTTCGGCGTCGTACAAACGCGCAATCGACGGACGATAGCCTTCGACCATCACTTCGCGCAGGATCTCAAAGCCGGTTTTCATCTCGTCGAGGATGTAGCCGTAGTAGAGATTGTTTTCCGGGGTGAATTTGAAGATTTTCACTGTGACTTCAGTGATGTAGCACAGCGCCCCCTCGTTACCAATGATGATATGGCGAATATCCGGGCCAGCAGCACGGCGCGGCACGTTCTTGATGCGCGTAATGGTGCCGTTCGGCAGCACCGCCTCCAGCCCGACGACCATATCTTCAATCGCGCCGTACAGGGTAGAAAACTGGCCGATACTGCGAGTCGCCACCAGACCGCCCATCTGCGCCAGCGGTTTAGACTGCGGCGAGTGGCCCGTGGTGTAGCCTTTGGCGCGCAAGGCGTTTTCCAGCACTTCCAGCGGCACACCGCACTGGGCCGTCGCCTGCATGTTTTCGATATCAATATCGATGATTTTGTTCATCCCGGAGCCGTCGAGCACCAGAGAATTTTTCACCACCGTTTCCAGTCCGCCTTCCGTCGCGGAAGCCCCAGTGCGCGGAACGCCGTTAATTTTGTGCTGATTCATAAACGCCAGCACGTCAGAAACCTGCTGGGTGGAGCCGAGTTTGACCACCGCCGCAGGCAGTGGCAGGGTGAACACGCCGTGGATATCGGCAAATTTTCGAAAGCGGTCGACGCTGTTTTTCTTCAGTACGTTTTCATCGGTCACCACGCGCTCGGGGCCGACAATTTCTTTTACCTGTTCAACAATTGCTTCGCGGGATAAAGACATAATAATTCCTTTCTGATTTAACGGTAATAAACAGAAGCCACCGAATTAAGCGGAAAATGATTAACGGACTAAATAGCCGCCATCGACAACTAATAAATGGCCATTCACATAATCAGACGCTCGACTGGAGAGATAAACCATCGCCCCCATTAAATCTTGAGTATCACCCCAACGATTCGCCGGAATATGATCCAGTACGCGCTGATTGGTTTCTGGATTACTGCGGGTGGCGGTGGTAATTTCCGTGGCGTAATACCCTGGCGCAATCCCGTTTACCTGAATGTTATATTGACCCAATTCATCACAATAGGCTTTGGTGAAACCAGCCAGCGCATGTTTTGTCGCCGAATAGGCTGGTGACCACTGACCACCTAAATAAGAGAACAGCGAACAGATATTAATGATTTTACCGCTCTGCTGTGGAATCATAATTTTCGCCGCTTCATGACTTAATTCAAAAGCCGCCGTCAGGTTGACGCTTATCATGGGGTCCCAGTCGGCGCGGCCAAAATCCAGCACTTTATTCAGCTTACAGATCCCGGCATTGTTAACCAGAATATCGACAGTGCCGAAACGCTCGCAGCAGGCGGCAATAATCTGGCGCGGCGCGCCTTCTGCGGTGATATCCACCTGCATAAAGTCGACTTCCACGCCCTGCTGTTCAATCAGCTCACGCGTTTCGCCGTTGTCTTTGATGAAACTTGGGATAAACAGGTTGGCTCCGGCTTTCGCCAGCGCCATAGCAAACGCCTGGCCCAGGCCGCTGTTACCGCCGGTTACGATCGCGGTTTTCCCTTTGAGGGAGAAGAAATCCATAGAAAATGCATTAAGCGACTCGATAGACATAATGTGGCTCCACAATCCTTTAGGCAAAAAAAAAGAAAGGCAACTTCCCCCGGTAAGAGGGAAGTCACCTTTCTCATATTCTCTGGTAACTGGGATAATTTGTAGCATAGCGTCTCAAACGCGAATGTGATGAAACTCACAGAGATGGATTTCGCTCAAATGAAATAATAAATGGTCAGAAGCGTGATTATTCTCACACTCAAACATAAACGCTCATGATATTTGTAATGGCAATTACTCGAGACCATGAGAAAAGTAATCAGCTCCTCAAAGGGCGGTTTACTTTTCTCTTTTTTTTGTCCTTTTTTTAGCCTGATAACATCTACCCTTAACACGAGAGATCGCTATGCAACATTCACCCTGGCGTCGCTGGATAACCCTCGCCATTATTAGTTTTAGCGGTGGCGTGAGCTTTGACTTGGCCTATTTGCGCTATATCTATCAAATCCCAATGGCAAAATTTATGGGATTTAGCAATACCGAAATAGGGTTAATAATGAGTACTTTCGGAATAACCGCAATTATTCTTTATGCGCCAAGCGGGGTTATTGCCGATAAGTTTTCCCATCGCAAAATGATTACTTCTGCGATGATTATTACCGGATTGCTGGGCTTTATTATGGCCACTTACCCACCCCTGTGGGTGATGCTGCTGATTCAGGTGGCCTTTGCCGTCACCACCATTCTGATGCTGTGGTCTGTGTCGATCAAAGCGGCATCAATGCTCGGTGACAGCAGCGAACAGGGCAAGATCATGGGCTGGATGGAAGGGTTGCGCGGCGTGGGCGTGATGTCGCTGGCGGTGTTTACCATGTGGGCGTTTTCACGATTTGAACCCGATGACGCCAACAGCCTGAAAACGGTGATCCTGATCTACAGCGTGGTGTACATTCTTCTCGGGATCTTGTGCTGGTTCTTCGTCACCGACGGAACCCGTCAGAACGGACCCGGAGTTACCGCCGATAAGAAAGCCTTCCAACTCAGCGACATTTTTGCCGTACTGCGGATCAGCACCACCTGGTATTGCAGCCTGATTATTTTTGGCGTGTATACGATTTACGCCATCCTCAGCTATTCCACCAACTATCTGACCGAAATGTACGGCATGACGCTGGTTGCCGCGAGCTATATGGGGATCGTCATCAACAAAATCTTCCGTGCGTTCTGCGGCCCGCTGGGCGGAATTATCACCACCTATAGCCGGGTGAAATCCCCCACGCGCGTGATTCAGATCCTCTCTGTTGTTAGCGCTTTGACGCTACTGGCGCTACTCGCCACCAACAATCATCCGCAGTCCGTCGCGGTGGGCATCGGCCTTATTTTACTGCTGGCCTTTACCTGTTATGCCTCGCGCGGGCTGTATTTCGCCTGCCCAGGCGAAGCCAGAACGCCAACGTTCATCATGGGGACTACCGTTGGGATCTGCTCGGTGGTCGGCTTTCTGCCGGACGTCTTTGTTTACCCTATCGTCGGCCACTGGCAGGACACGCTGCCTGCCGCTGTGGCCTACCGTAATATGTGGATGATGGGCCTGGGCGCGGTGTGCATGGTTATCCTATTTACTTTCCTGCTGTTTCGAAAAATCAAAGGAGAAGAGCAATGTCAAAGCATTACATCATTGGAGTAGATGGCGGGAGTCAGAGCACCAAAGTGGTGATGTACGATCTGAAAGGGAATGTGGTGTGTGAAGGCAAAGGCCTGCTACAGCCGATGCATACGCCCGATGCCGATACGGTTGAGCATCCTGACGACGATCTCTGGACTTCACTGTGCGCGGCCGGGAAAGACTTGATGCGCCAGTTTGGCGGCAAACCAGAGGAGATTGTCGGCATTGGGCTTGGTTCGATCCGCTGCTGCCGCGCCCTGCTCAAATCCGACGGCACGCCCGCTGCGCCGCTGATTAGCTGGCAGGATGCACGCGTGACGCGCCCTTATGAACATACTCAGTCAGATGTGGCATACGTGACATCATTTTCCGGCTATCTGTCACATCGCCTGACGGGTGAACGTAAAGACAACATCGCCAACTACTTTGGTCAGTGGCCAGTCGATTATAAAACCTGGAGCTGGAGCGATGACGCAGCGGTATTTAAGAAATTCAATATCCCGCGCGAAATGCTGTTTGACGTGCAGATGCCGGGCACGATCTTAGGCCATATCACCCCAGAAGCCACGAAAGCGACCGGATTCCCGCAGGGTCTGCCGGTGGTATGCAGCACCAGCGATAAAGCGGTCGAAGCGCTTGGCGCGGGGCTGCTAGACGACGAAACCGCCGTGATTTCGTTAGGGACCTACATCGCACTGATGATGAATGGCAAAGCGCTGCCAAAAGATCCGCAGGCCTACTGGCCGATTATGTCGTCGATTCCAGAAACCCTGTTGTACGAGGGCTACGGCATTCGCAAAGGGATGTGGACCGTGAGCTGGTTGCGCGACATGCTCGGTGAATCGCTGATTCAGGACGCCAAAAAACAGGGCGTTTCCCCGGAAGATTACCTCAACCAAAAAGCCAGCCACGTGCCGCCGGGCTGCGATGGCCTGATGACCGTGCTGGACTGGCTGACCAACCCGTGGGAACCGTACAAACGTGGGATCATGATTGGCTTTAACGCCACGATGGATTACGCATGGATTTATCGTTCGATTCTGGAAAGCATCGCCCTGACGCTGAAAAACAACTACGACAACATGTGTACTGAAAGACAGCATTTTGCCAAGCAGGTGATCATTACCGGCGGCGGCTCAAACAGCGATCTGTTTATGCAGATTTTCGCGGACGTGTTTAACCTGCCGACGCAGCGCAATGCGATCAACGGCTGCGCCAGCCTCGGTGCGGCGATCAATACAGCTGTGGGCCTCGGGCTTTATTCGTCTTATCAGCAGGCGGTGGATAACATGGTGCGGGTGAAAGATGTGTTTACGCCGGTTGCGGCCCACGCGGTGCGCTATGAGGCGATGAATAAAGGGATCTTCAGGGAGCTCACTCAGCATACCGACCCGATTCTGAAAAAATCGTACGCGGTTTTCCATGGGGATTTAAGCGAGGTGGAGGCGATTCAGAGCTGGTCGAACGCGTAGATTTTTTTGCCGGGTGGGTGCGGTCTGATGCCCTCACCCCTGCCCTCTCCCACGGGGAGAGGGAGAAAACACTAAAAACAGCAACTTGCGTTGCTGTTTTTCTTTTACCTCAGGCTATATTCAGATACTTGTGCGTCTGCATCGACAGACGCCAGTTGCGCGCGATACAGGTTTCAATGCACAGACGCGTGGCGTCGTCTTTCTGGCTGATGGGCTGCAGGGCAATGATGCGCTGCTTTTCGTCCGTCAGTGTCGCCAGCAGTTCATCAAGTGCTTCAATATCACGCACGCGGCCCACCGGATGTTTGATCTCATCCGCACGTTCCAGCGCCTGCGACAGCACATCATACCCGCCGCGCATGTTCACTTTTGGTGACACGGTGACCCAGGTGGAGTGCGAGCAGCGCACTTCGTGGGTGCCGCTGGTTTCAATCTGGCAGCTGTAGCCGTTCTTTTCCAGCAGCTCCGTGAGCGAGGTTAAGTCGTGAATGCAGGGTTCACCCCCGGTGATCACCACATGGCGGGCGGTCCAGCCCTGACGACCGATGATCGCCAGCAGGTCTTCCGCACTCCCGGCACCCCATTTGTCACTCTCTTTGGTTTTGGCCAGAATGCTAAACAGCGACACTTCCCGATCTGCGAGTTTATCCCACGTATGTTTGGTATCACACCAGGCACAGCCAACCGGGCATCCCTGTAATCGAATAAAAATAGCAGGAACGCCAGTGAAGTAACCCTCGCCTTGCAGGGTCTGGAACATCTCGTTAATCGGGTACTGCATAGTCATCTCAGTTTGGGGATAAACGTTAAGTATCGCAGATCCCCGCCTAAGTATCATGCCCGATCGGTGCTTTACGCCCCTATTGCCGCCACAAAGCGGGCCGTTATTTGCTGTGGACGCGTAATTGCGCCGCCCACCACCACCGTATGCGCGCCTAATTCCAGGCAGCGCGCGGCCAGTTCTGGCGTGTCGACGTTGCCTTCCGCGACGATCGGAATCGTCACTGCCTCCAGTACGTCGCGTAAGAATCCACAATCATTTTCACGCAACAGACAGCCTGTCGTATTCGCCGTATAGCCGTGAAGCGTGGTGCCAACGCAGTCAAATCCGAGATCCTGCGCGGTTTTAGCCTCCGCGACGGTTGCGATATCGGCCATCAACAGCAGAGACGGATAGCGCGCGCGGATTTTTTCCACCAGCGCGGCCAGCGTTTCGCCGTTCGGACGCGGGCTGGCAGTAGCGTCGAGGGCAATGATTTCCGGCGTCACCGCCATCAGCTCGTCGACCTCCTTCATCGTGGCGGTGATAAACACCTCGCTGTCCGCATAATCACGTTTGATGATGCCAATCACCGGTAACGAGACAGTCTCTTTGATGGCGGCAATATCCACCACGCTGTTGGCGCGAATGGCAACCGCCCCGCCCTGCGCCGCCGCCAGCGCCATGCGCGACATGATAAATGAACTGTGCAGCGGTTCGTTTTCCAGCGCCTGACAGGAGACGATCAATTTGCCTTTCAAAACATCCAGTACCGTTTTCATTACGCTAAACTCTCTTCGACTTCGTTTTTAATGATGGTGACGTGCGGGCCATAAATGACCTGAACCCCGTTCCCTCGGACGATGACGCCACGTGCGCCGGTCGCTTTCAGTGCCGCTTCGTCAACTTTGCTACCGTCTTTTACGGTCACGCGCAGTCGCGTGGCGCAGCAGTCCACCTCTTCCAGATTTTCTCTTCCACCTAATCCCGCAATCACCGCCGCCGCGCGTTCGCTCTGTGGCAGCGTGCTTTCGACAACCGCCTCTTTCTCGCGACCCGGCGTGGCAAAACCAAAGCGGTTAATCAGGAAACGGAAGGTGAAGTAGTAAAGGAAGAACCACGGAATGCCGACCAGCGGGACGTACATCCAGTGGGTTTTGGCTTCGCCCTGAAGGACGCCAAACAGGATGAAATCGATGAAACCACCCGAGAAGGTCTGGCCGATGGTGATGTGCAGAATATGGGCGATCATGAACGCCAGCCCATCGAAGAAGGCATGGATGACGTATAAAACCGGGGCAACGAACAGGAATGAGAACTCAATCGGCTCGGTGATCCCAGTCAGGAATGAGGTCAGCGCCGCCGAGAGCAGCAGGCCTGCGACGCGCTTTTTATTCTCTGGTTTCGCCGTGTGGTACATCGCCAGACACGCACCCAGCAGACCGAACATCATGGTGATAAAGCGCCCGGACATGAAGCGCGAAGTGCCGATGTAAAATTGCTGGGTATTCGGATCGGCAAGCTGCGCGAAGAAGATTCGCTGCGTACCTTCGACCAGTTGGCCATTAACGATTTCACTTCCGCCCAGCGCCGTGGTCCAGAATGGCAGATAGAAGATATGGTGCAGACCAAACGGGCCGAGCATACGCAGGATAAAACCGTATAAGAACGTGCCGAGATAGCCTGTCGCATCCACCAGCCCGCCAAGCCCAAAAATCATTTTCTGGAAATGCGGCCAGATAACCGTCATCAACGCACCGACCACAATCGCCGCCAGCGAGCTGATAATCGGCACAAAGCGCGAGCCGCCGAAGAAACCGAGGAACTGCGGCAACGCGATTTTGTTGAAGCGATGATGCAATGTGCAGGTCACGAGACCAATCACCACGCCGCCGAACACGCCGGTTTCAAGGGTCTGGATACCGAGCGTCATCCCCTGACCGACCGCGCCCGGGTTTTCATGCGCCAGCGTGCCGGTGAGGATCAGCAGCGCATTGATGGTGGCATTCATCACCAGAAAGGCGAGCAGTGCCGCAAGCCCGGCGGTGCCTTTATCCGTTTTCGCCAGCCCAACGGCCACCCCAACGGCAAACAGCACAGAAAGGTTGGCAAACACAATCGACCCGGCGCTGCTCATAATCGTAAATATGGCCTGAAGCCAGCCGACATCCAGGAACGGGTACGCGGTTAGCGTATTCGGGTTGGATAACGCTCCGCCAATCCCCAGTAGCAGACCCGCTGCGGGTAATACCGCTATCGGCAGCATGAACGATTTACCGAACCGCTGCGCCTTTTCAAACCATGCCCCGGAGGAGGCGCCACTGAACATTTGCATCATATTTTCATTTCCCCTGTTAATGGTGAAAATTTTTACCACATAAAATACATAAACTGAAAATTATCACCAATAACCTGGAGGATGATCATACTTTTTTAAAATGACTGGCATCTCGGCCCCACTTTCCGCCACACTAGCCGCAGAGAAACGCATTAAGGATCTTGCATGTCAGAAAATGAAAATCTGCTGCTACGGCTGCGCCAGGGCGTCTCCGGATACAGCCCTACTCAGCAAAAACTGGGCGAGTTCGTATTAAACGATCCTGCAAAAGTGCTGTATCTGACGATCACCGAGCTGGCGCGTGAAAGTGACACCAGTGAAGCGAGCGTGACGCGCCTGTGCCGCGCGCTGGGGTGTAAGGGATATACGGAATTCAAAATGGCGCTGGCGCTGGACGTTCAGCGGATACAGGCGCCGAGCCGAAAAGGTGATGAAATTGATGAGGTGGTTGAGGAGTCAGTGCAGGCGTTGCGCGACACTTCGCAACTGCTCGACAGGGATACGCTGCTAAAAGCGGCGCAAGCGCTGCATCAGTCGCGCTCGGTCTATATTTATGGCGTCGCGGCCAGCGCCATCATCGGTGAATATCTGCATTACAAACTGCTGCGTCTGGGGAAACCAGCTCAGTTATTCAGCGATATGCATCGGGCGTCGATGAACGCCACGACCCTAAACCCGGACGATCTAATTGTGGCCATTTCGAGTTCCGGCTCGACGCGCGATCTGCTGCACGTGGTGAAGCTGGCACGTAAGCGCGGTGCGAAGGTGCTGGCGCTGAGTAACACGCCGCGCAGCCCGCTGGCGTCGATCAGCGATATGTTGCTGGTGGCAGCAAAACCCGAAGGGCCGCTGAGCGCGGGGGCATTGAATGCCAAAGTGGGCGTAATGCTGCTGGTGGAGTTGCTTGCGACGTCGCTGATTACGCTCGACGATCGCTACGGCGATATCAGCCAACAAACGGCGAGCGCCACCCTTCCCTTACTGCTGTAAATCAGCCATAAAAAAACCCGCCGAAGCGGGTTTTTCTTAAGAGTGAAAGGTCAGTAGATTACTGACCTTTGATCTCTTTACGACCGTTGTACGGAGCTTTTTCGCCCAGTGCTTCTTCGATACGAATCAGCTGGTTGTATTTAGCTACGCGATCAGAACGGCTCATAGAACCGGTTTTGATCTGGCCTGCAGCGGTACCAACAGCCAGGTCAGCAATGGTAGCGTCTTCAGTTTCGCCTGAACGGTGAGAGATAACGGCAGTGTAGCCAGCGTCTTTCGCCATTTTGATCGCAGCCAGAGTTTCGGTCAGAGAACCGATCTGGTTGAATTTGATCAGGATGGAGTTAACGATGCCTTTCTCGATACCTTCTTTCAGGATCTTGGTGTTGGTTACGAACAGATCGTCACCAACCAGCTGGATTTTGTCGCCCAGAACTTTAGTCTGGTATGCGAAACCATCCCAGTCAGATTCGTCCAGACCGTCTTCGATAGAGACGATTGGGTACTGTTTGGTCAGTTCTTCCAGGAAGTGAGTAAATTCTTCGGAGGAGAATGCTTTGTTGCCTTCGCCAGCCAGAACGTATTTACCGTCTTTGTAGAATTCAGATGCTGCACAGTCCATCGCCAGGGTGATGTCTTTACCCAGCTCGTAACCTGCTGCTTTTACCGCTTCAGCGATAACAGCCAGAGCTTCTGCGTTAGAACCCAGGTTAGGCGCGTAGCCACCTTCGTCACCAACAGCAGTACCCATGCCTTTAGATTTCAGAACTTTAGCCAGGGTGTGGAACACTTCAGAACCCATACGGATGGCTTCTTTCAGAGTTTTCGCGCCAACAGGCTGAATCATGAACTCCTGGATATCAACGTTGTTATCCGCGTGCTCGCCACCGTTGATGATGTTCATCATTGGAACCGGCATAGAGTATTTACCTGGAGTGCCGTTCAGTTCAGCGATGTGCTCATACAGCGGCTGACCTTTAGAAGCAGCAGCAGCTTTGGCGTTTGCCAGAGACACAGCCAGGATTGCGTTCGCACCGAAGTTAGATTTGTTTTCAGTACCGTCCAGGTCGATCATGATTTTATCGATGCCAGCCTGGTCTTTGGCGTCTTTGCCAAGGAGTGCCTGAGCGATAGGACCGTTAACCGCACCAACAGCTTTGGTTACGCCTTTACCCAGGAAACGGGATTTGTCGCCATCGCGCAGTTCCAGCGCTTCGCGGGAACCAGTTGAAGCACCTGATGGAGCTGCAGCCATACCAACGAAACCACCTTCCAGGTGAACTTCGGCTTCAACGGTCGGGTTACCACGGGAGTCGATGATTTCACGACCGATGACTTTAACGATTTTGGACATTAGATTTTCCTCAGTACAAGTTAAACTAAAACTCCAGACAAACAACGCGTACCTGAGGTACGCGTTGCCGTTCTAACTTTTTTTACTTCGCCTGACGCTTCTGATATTCGCTAGCGGCTTTCACAAAGCCTGCAAACAGCGGATGTCCGTCACGCGGCGTAGAAGTAAATTCCGGGTGGAATTGACAAGCGACAAACCACGGATGGTTTGGCACTTCAATGATCTCGACTAACTGATCATCCCCGGAACGGCCCGCAATACGCAGACCCGCAGCTTCAATTTGTTTCAACAGCATGTTGTTGACTTCGTAGCGGTGACGATGGCGTTCGGTGATAGTTGGCGCACCGTACATCTTGCGAACCAGACTGTCATCAGATACCTGGCAAGCCTGAGCGCCAAGACGCATCGTGCCACCCAGATCGCTCTTCTCAGTACGGACTTCAACGTTGCCGTCTTCATCGCGCCATTCTGTGATAAGCGCCACAACAGGGTACTTACAGTCTGGCACAAATTCCGTAGAGTTCGCGTTTTCCATCCCGACTACGTTACGAGCGAACTCGATCAACGCAACCTGCATACCCAGGCAAATGCCGAGGTAAGGAATATTGTTCTCACGCGCAAAGCGTGCGGTAGCGATCTTGCCTTCAACACCACGGTAGCCGAAGCCGCCAGGGATCAGAATAGCATCCAGATCTTTCAGAATTTCGACACCGCGCGTTTCAACATCCTGCGAATCAATCAGCTTGATGTTAACCGTTACGCGGTTCTTCAAACCACCGTGTTTCAGCGCTTCAATAACTGACTTATAGGCATCTGGCAGTTCAATATACTTGCCAACCATACCGATAGTCACTTCGCCTGCCGGATTCGCTTCTTCATAGATAACCTGTTCCCATTCTGACAGATTAGCTTCCGGACAGTTCAAGCTGAATCGTTTACAAATATAATCGTCCAGACCCTGTGATTTCAACAGGCCCGGGATTTTATAAATGGAATCGACGTCTTTCAGAGAAATCACAGCCTTTTCAGCAACGTTACAGAACAATGCAATTTTCGCGCGCTCGTTGGCCGGAACGGCACGATCGGAGCGGCAAATCAGGATATCCGGCTGGATACCGATAGAAAGCAGTTCTTTAACGGAGTGCTGAGTCGGTTTAGTTTTCACTTCACCGGCAGCGGCCATGTATGGCACCAGCGTCAGGTGCATGAACAGCGCGTGTTCACGACCAATATCAACCGCCAACTGACGAATCGCTTCCAGGAATGGCAGAGATTCGATATCACCGACCGTACCGCCAATTTCAACCAGCACAACGTCGTGGCCTTCGCCACCTGCGATGATGCGCTCTTTGATAGCGTTGGTGATGTGCGGGATAACCTGAACGGTTGCGCCTAAGTAGTCGCCACGGCGTTCTTTACGCAGAACGTCGGAGTAGATACGACCCGTAGTGAAGTTGTTGCGGCGACTCATTTTGGTACGAATGAAGCGCTCGTAGTGACCTAAGTCCAAATCGGTTTCAGCGCCGTCTTCAGTAACGAACACTTCGCCGTGCTGGATTGGGCTCATGGTGCCTGGATCGACGTTGATGTACGGATCCAGTTTCATCATAGTCACATTGAGGCCACGGGCTTCAAGAATGGCCGCGAGAGAGGCTGCGGCAATGCCTTTACCCAGAGAGGATACAACCCCGCCGGTCACAAAAATATAGTTCGTTGTCATGCTGAACCTGAGAAGTTAGGTTGGAACGATGGAATAACCAAGACGGGAAAGTAGTATACCCGAACACGGCGAGCGCCACAAACTTTCATTCTCCGTCTCCTGTCTCAGGCTTTGACAAACATAGGGAGTGAGAAAATAGCCCCTTTTGGGTAAATGTTTTTGACGCAAATCAAGCGCTTGTCATTTAAAAAATCACACAAATTGCGCTTGATCGCAAAAATCCGTTAGAGATCATGTTCCTGGCGTTTTACTTCCTGCCACACTTCTTCCATCAAATCGAGGTCAACGCCGGTCATTTCCAGGCCGCGCGCCGCAACAATGCGCTCGACTTCGCGGAAGCGACGTTCGAATTTGAGGTTGGCTTTTTGCAGCGCGGTTTCGGCTTTTACCCCCAAATGACGGGAAAGATTGACCGTCGCAAACAGCAGATCGCCCATCTCCTCTTCCAGCCGGGCTTCATCAATCACCGCTTGTTTGGCTTCATCCATCACTTCGTCGATCTCTTCGTAGACTTTGTCGAGCACCGGGCCAAGTGAGGTCCAGTCAAAGCCCACGGCAGAACAACGCTTCTGGATTTTATGCGCACGCATCAGTGACGGGAGGCTCAGCGGAATATCATCCAGTGCCGAATGTTGGGACTTTTCAGCACGTTCAGCACTTTTAATTTGCTCCCAGCGAACCAGCACTTCTTCGCGGTTTCCCGCAGTGGCGTCGCCAAAAATATGCGGATGGCGACGCTCCAGTTTGTCGCTAATGGCAGCGCAAATATCATTGAAATCAAAGCGCCCCTCTTCCTGCGCCATCTGCGCATAAAAGACCACCTGGAACAGCAGATCGCCCAGTTCACCGCGCAGATCGTCAAAATCTTCGCGCGAGATGGCGTCCAGTACTTCGTAGGTCTCTTCGAGGGTGTACGGTGCGATGGTGGCGAAGGTCTGCTCTTTGTCCCACGGACAGCCGTTTTCCGGGTCACGCAGACGTTTCATGATGCCAAGCAGGCGGTCGAGTTGAGTCATGTTTACATCCAGAACTAAGGGGAAATTGCCGGGTGGCGGCGAAGCCTTACCCGGCCTACAAAGAGTGAATTTACCCGCCGTGCAGACGACGCGCGTCAATCACGTCCGGCACCTGGTTCAGCTTGCCAAGCACGCGGCCCAGCACCTGCAGGTTGTAGATTTCAATGGTCATATCGATGGTCGCAAGCTGCTCGCGGGTATCGCTGCGACTGGCAACGCCAAGGACATTGACCTTCTCGTTCGCAAGAATAGTGGTGATATCGCGCAGCAGGCCGCTGCGATCGTTGGCGGTGACGCGCACCACCAGCGAGTAGCCCGCAGAGTAACTTTCGCCCCAGACCGCATCGACAATGCGTTCTGGCGCGTGGGATTGCAGCTCGGCTAACTGATCGCAGTCGGAACGGTGAATAGAAATCCCGCGCCCTTGGGTGATAAAACCAACGATATCATCCCCCGGGATCGGCTGGCAGCAGCGGGCAATGTGGTGCATCAGATTACCGACGCCCTCAACAACCACCCGACCATTGTCTTTGCTGCGATGCTGTGGGGCATGGGTTTTCTGCTGAAGCTGCTTCAGCGCCGCTGCATCCTGCTCCGCTGCGCTCGGTTTATTGAACTGCGATTGCAGGAAGTTCACCATCTGGTTAAGGCGAATATCTCCGCCGCCAATGGCCGCCAGCAGCTCATCCAGTTCGTTAAAGTTGTAGCGCGGCAGCAGGTGTTTTTCCGCCTCTTTGATGCTGATACCTAAATGCTCAAGTTCATCATCAAGGATCTGCCGGCCCGCCAGAATGTTTTTGTCCCGGTCTTGCTTACGGAACCACGCGTGAATTTTGGATCGTCCACGGCTGGTGGTGACATAGCCCAGGTTCGGATTCAGCCAGTCGCGGCTCGGGTTCGGCTGTTTCTGGGTGATGATTTCAATCTGATCGCCCATCTGCAGCTGATAGGTAAACGGCACGATGCGCCCGCCGATCTTCGCCCCGATGCAACGGTGCCCCACGTCACTGTGGATGTGGTAGGCGAAATCGAGCGGCGTTGAACCTGCTGGCAGGTCCACAACGTCACCTTTTGGCGTAAAGACGTAGACACGGTCGTCAAAGACCTGGCTGCGCACTTCGTCGAGCATTTCGCCGGAATCGGCCATCTCTTCCTGCCACGCAATCAGCTTACGCAGCCACGCAATGCGATCTTCGTGGCCGGTGCGCGTACCGCTCGATGGGCCTTCTTTGTATTTCCAGTGCGCCGCGACGCCGAGTTCAGCATCTTCGTGCATCTGTTTGGTACGGATCTGAATCTCAACGGTTTTACCGCCGGGGCCGAGCACCACGGTGTGGATTGACTGATAACCGTTCGGTTTCGGGTTCGCCACGTAGTCGTCGAACTCATCCGGCAAATGGCGGAAGTGAGTATGCACTATCCCCAGCGCGGCGTAGCAGTCCTGCAGGCGGTCAGCGACGATGCGCACCGCACGCACGTCGAACAGTTCGTCAAAAGCGAGATGCTTTTTCTGCATTTTGCGCCAGATGCTGTAGATGTGCTTCGGACGACCATAGACTTCAGCCCGCACGTTCTCTTCTTTCATCGACTGGCGCAGGCCGCCGACGAACTCATCGATGTAATGCTCACGATCGATACGACGCTCGTGCAGCAGTTTCGCAATTCGCTTGTATTCCGCCGGATGCAAATAGCGGAAGCAGTAATCTTCCAGCTCCCATTTCAGCTGGCCGATACCTAAGCGGTTCGCGAGAGGCGCGTAGATATTGGTACACTCTTTCGCCGCCAGTACGCGTTCATCTTCCGGCGCGTCTTTCACTTCACGCAGGTGTGCGATACGCTCGGCGAGTTTAATCACCACGCAGCGGAAATCGTCCACCATTGCCAGCAGCATACGGCGGACGTTATCGACCTGTTCGGAGGAGACGGAATCCGTCTGGGCCGCTTTCAACTGGCGAATGGCAGCCATGTCGCGCACGCCGTGGATCAACACCACGACGGGATTGCCGACGCTTTCGCGCAGCACGTCTTCGCTCACCACTTCGGCGTCTGCCAGGGGGAAGAGCAGCGCGGCCTGCAGCGTTTCGAGATCCATGTTGAGCATAGAGAGGATTTCGACCATCTCAATGCCGCGCCATAACAGCAGTTCGGCGTCGGCATGTCCCTTGGTCGTTCGCAGACAATAGGCCCAGGTTTCGGTTAAGCGTTCACACGACTGCTGGCTGGAAATCCCCAGACTTGCGATCCATTTTTGTGGGTCAAATTCACCAGCTTTATTGAGATGTGCACTTCTTACCGCAACCATCGTCCTCTCCTTTAGGGACCAGGGCCTGTCGAATTCGACAAGCCGAAATTCATCAGATTTTCGCGAACAACACCATCGATTCCAGATGCCCAGTGTGCGGGAACATGTCCAGCATTGCCAGACGCTGAATTTGGTAACCCGCGCTCAATAATGCCTCACTGTCGCGGGCGAGCGTGGCCGGGTTACAGGAAACATAGACCACGCGTTTTGGCGCGAGTTTAATTATATGCTGCATTACGCCTGGCGCACCGGCGCGTGCCGGGTCGAGCAGAATTTTATCGAAACCGTGCTTTGCCCACGGCTGCAAAGTGACATCCTCTTCCAGATTTTCATGAAAAAATGTCACATTGTGCAACGCATTGCGCTGCGCATTTTCCTGCCCTTTTGCCACCAGAGCCTCGACACCTTCAACGCCGACAACGCTTGCCGCCCGTTTTGCCAGTGGAAGGGTGAAATTCCCCATTCCGCAGAACAGATCGAGCACTCGATCGCCAGGCTGAACATCCAGCCACTCAACGGCGGTGGCAACCATCTGCTGGTTCACGCCGTCATTTACCTGAATGAAGTCGCGCGGGCTGAACGTTAAGCGTAGCCCGTCCGACACATACCAGGGAACGTCACCCGTAACCTGCTCAAGTATCTCGCTTTGCGGCGCGAGAAAAAGCGCCAGCTCGTGAGAATGCGAAAAGCGTTCCAGTTTTTCGCGGTCTTTGGCAGAAAGTGGCGCAGTGTGACGCAGCACCATCAGCGGAGCGTTGTCGGCCAGCACCAGTTCCACGTGTCCGAGCGAGCGCATGCCCTGCAATTCAGAAAGGCATTTGCGCAAATGCGGGAGCAATGCTTCAAGACGGGGCACCAAAACAGGGCATTGTTTCACATCGACAATGTCAGTGGCGCTACTTTTGCGAAAACCCATTTCCAGCTTTTGCGTTTTTGGCTGGAAGTTAAGGCTCAGACGCGCCCGGCGGCGATATCCCCACGGTTCGCCTGAGATAATTTCGTTTACGTCGTGCTTGATGAGGCGTGCCAGCGCGGTGCTTTTGCTGCGCTGTTGCAGAGCAACGCTGGCATGCTGCTGCTGGCAGCCGCCGCAGACGCCAAAATGCGGGCAGCGAGGCGCGGTGCGTTCCGCGCTATCATTAAGGCGACGCTTCACCCTGGCGCGCGCATACTTGCTCTTGTCTTCCGTCAGGGTGACTTCAGCACGCTCGGTGGGTAATAATCCGGGGATAAACACGGTCTTGCCTTGATGACGCGCAACGCCCTGGCCGAACGGGTCAAGGTCTGTCACATCAACAGTTATGATCTGACGCGTCGTCACGCGTCGCTTTGCAGAGTAGAATTGCGCCATCGCCGAGATTTTTCTCAAATAAACATAATGACCCTAATTGTCCCATAACGGAACTCCATGACCAACTACAGCCTGCGCGCGCGCATGATGATTTTGATTCTCGCCCCGACCGTGTTAATCGGTTTGCTGCTGAGCATCTTCTTTGTTGTGCACCGTTACAACGACTTGCAGCGTCAACTGGAAGATGCGGGAGCCAGCATCATCGAACCGCTGGCCGTCTCCAGCGAATACGGGATGAATCTGCAAAACCGCGATTCGCTCGGCCAATTAATTAGCGTGCTGCATCGCCGACATTCAGAAATCGTGCGCGCCATTTCGGTCTATGACGAGAACAACCATCTGTTCGTGACCTCGAATTTTCATCTCGACCCGAGCGAGCTTAAAATCCCGGACGGCACGCCCTTCCCACGCCATTTGAGCGTGCTGAGGCGCGGCGATATCATGATTCTGCGTACGCCCATCATCTCGGAAAGCTATTCACCGGATGAATCGGTTCAGGCCGACGCCAAGGCCAGTAATAATATTCTGGGATATGTGGCGCTAGAGCTGGATCTCAAGTCGGTGCGTTTACAGCAGTACAAAGAAATCTTCATCTCTACCGTCATGATGCTGTTCTGCATCGGCATTGCGCTCATTTTCGGCTGGCGATTGATGCGTGATGTGACAAGCCCGATTCGTAATATGGTGAATACCGTCGACCGCATTCGTCGCGGACAACTTGATAGCCGCGTCGAAGGCTTTATGCTCGGCGAATTGGATATGCTGAAAAACGGCATTAACTCGATGGCGATGTCGCTGGCGGCCTATCACGAAGAGATGCAGCATAACGTCGATCAGGCGACCTCCGATCTGCGCGAAACCTTAGAGCAGATGGAGATCCAGAACGTTGAGCTGGACCTTGCGAAGAAACGCGCTCAGGAAGCGGCGCGCATTAAATCTGAGTTCCTCGCCAACATGTCCCACGAGCTGCGAACGCCGCTCAACGGGGTGATTGGCTTTACGCGCCTGACGCTCAAGTCGGAACTTAATCCAACTCAGCGCGATCACCTGCACACCATCGAACGTTCCGCCAATAATCTGCTGGCGATCATCAACGACGTGCTGGACTTCTCCAAACTGGAAGCGGGCAAGCTGATCCTCGAAAGCATTCCGTTCCCGCTGCGCAGCACGATGGATGAAGTGGTCACCCTGCTGGCCCACTCATCGCACGATAAAGGTCTTGAGCTGACGCTGAACATTAAAAATGATGTGCCAGATAATGTGATCGGCGATCCGCTGCGCCTGCAACAGGTGATCACCAATCTGGTGGGCAATGCGATCAAATTTACCGAAAGCGGCAACATTGATGTGCTGGTAGAACGACGGGCGATCAGTAATAACAAAGTGCAGATTGAGGTTCAGATCCGCGATACCGGAATTGGTATTCCCGAACGCGATCAGTCCCGTTTGTTCCAGGCATTCCGCCAGGCAGATGCCAGTATTTCCCGGCGCCACGGCGGGACCGGCCTTGGGCTGGTGATCACCCAGAAACTGGTGAAAGAGATGGGCGGGGATATCTCCTTCCACAGCCAGCCGAATCGCGGCTCCACCTTCTGGTTCCATATTAATCTCGATCTGAATCCGAATGTGGTGACCGACGGTCCCGTGACCGATTGCCTGCGCGGCAAGCGTCTGGCCTATGTCGAGCCTAATACCGCTGCGGCACAAAGCACGCTGGACGTCCTCAGCACCACGCCGCTAGAGGTGATTTATAGCCCGACATTCTCGGCGCTGGCGGTCGATCATTACGACATTTTGCTGATGGGGATCCCGGTGACATTCACCGGCGAGCTGACCATGCAGCAGGAGCGGCTGGCGAAGGCTGCCTCGATGACCGATTACCTGCTTTTGGCCCTGCCGTGCCACGCGCAGCTTAACGCTGAAGAGTTGAAAAACGACGGTGCTGCCGCCTGTCTGTTAAAACCACTCACCGCCACGCGCCTGCTGCCCGCACTGACGGAATATTGCCGCATTAATCACCACGCGATCCCCGTCACCAGTGACGATCACAAGCTGCCCATGAGCGTGATGGCGGTCGACGATAACCCGGCGAACCTGAAGCTCATCGGCGTATTGCTCGAAGATCAGGTGCATCACGTGGAGCTGTGCAACAGCGGCCCGCAGGCGGTGGAAAATGCCAAGCAGATGCAGTTCGATCTGATTTTGATGGATATCCAGATGCCAGGCATGGATGGCATCCGCGCCTGTGAGCTGATTCGCCAGCTTCCGCATCAGCAACATACCCCGGTGATTGCGGTGACAGCCCACGCGATGGCCGGACAGAAAGAAAAATTGCTGAGCGCCGGGATGAACGATTACCTGGCGAAACCGATCGACGAAGAGAAACTCCACAGCCTGCTGTTACGCTATAAACCGGGCTTCTCTGGCGGAATGTCTTCAGCAACACCAGAGCCCGTAGAGATCAACGTCAACCCGAATGCCACACTCGACTGGCAGCTGGCGCTGCGCCAGGCCGCAGGAAAAACCGATCTGGCGCGAGATATGCTGCAAATGCTGATCGCGTTCCTGCCGGAAATTCGTAATAAAGTGGAAGAGCAGTTGGTGGGTGAGCATCCGGACGATCTGCTGGAAGCGATTCATAAACTGCATGGCAGCTGTAGTTACAGCGGTGTTCCGCGCCTGAAAAGTCTTTGCCATTTGCTTGAACAGCAGCTGCGTTCAGGGACGGCGGAATCCGAGCTGGAACCGGAGTTTCTGGAATTGCTGGATGAGATGGACAACGTGACACGTGAGGCGAGGAAGGTGCTGGGGGTTAATTAGTGCGGTCTGGTGCCCTCACCCTGCCCTCTCCCTGTACGGTCCGGGGACATGGTAGACAGGTGTTCGGGGACATGGTGAACACTATTT
>RCUN01000083.1_pt1 | contig 105773 bp, 78 predicted proteins | sample 2166181 | NCBI WGS metagenome assembly RCUN01 (sample SAMN09932603, study PRJNA488358) | compost metagenome | feature: garden; material: soil; isolation source: compost soil in crotononitrile-enriched culture | place: Germany: Experimental Botanical Garden Goettingen | collected 2016-01-27 | reverse complement strand
CTTTGTGGGCGGGGGATTTTAAATCCCCTGTGTCTACCTATTTCACCACCCGGGCTTTACCAAATTTGGAGGCGGAGGTCGGAATCGAACCGGCGTCCACGGAGTTGCAGTCCGCTGCATGACCACTCTGCCACCCCGCCTACATTTGGTGATGCACATATTAGCAACCTTTACAGAAAAAACAATACTGTTTTTAGTGAAGATGAACATAAAAGCAACATCTAGAATAAAATTGTCCAAATAATCATGTATTATTGGCATATTAAATTCATGTCTACCTTGGAGATGTGCTGTGGCATTGGTTTTAGACGGTCGTGCATTAGCAAAGCAAATTGAAGAAAATTTGTCGGTACGTGTTGAAGCTTTAAAAGCTAAAACAGGTCGTACCCCGATTTTGGCGACTATTTTGGTTGGGGATGATGGCGCATCTGCAACTTATGTACGCATGAAAGGAAATGCCTGCCGTCGAGTAGGGATGGATTCTTTAAAAATTGAATTATCACAAGAAACAACAACAGAACAATTATTAGCTGAAATCGAAAAACTTAATGCCAACCCAGATGTTCACGGTATTCTTTTACAACATCCCGTACCTGCACAGATTGATGAACGCGCATGTTTTGATGCGATTTCGTTAGCTAAAGATGTAGATGGCGTGACTTGCCTCGGTTTTGGTCGTATGGCAATGGGTGAAGCTGCCTATGGTTCAGCAACTCCAGCCGGCATTATGACTATTCTAAAAGAGAACAACATTGAAATTGCGGGCAAACATGCAGTTGTGGTTGGTCGTTCAGCAATTTTAGGTAAACCAATGGCAATGATGCTTTTGCAAGCTAATGCAACAGTAACGATTTGTCATTCACGCACACAAAACTTACCTGAGCTTGTTAAACAGGCTGACATTATTGTTGGTGCTGTAGGTAAGGCTGAACTTATTCAAAAAGATTGGATTAAACAAGGTGCAGTGGTTGTAGATGCTGGTTTCCATCCTCGTGATGGCGGTGGTGTAGGCGATATTCAGCTACAAGGTATCGAAGAAATTGCTTCTGCATATACACCAGTACCAGGTGGTGTAGGTCCGATGACAATTACAACTTTGATTCGTCAAACTGTAGAAGCTGCTGAAAAAGCTTTAGGTTAATTTAATTAACGCTAGGCAGTTATTGATACGCGTAACCGTCATCCGCAATTGTTTGAGGCAGGATTACATTAAAATTTAATGTTTCTGCGATGCTATCGAGTGTAGATAGTATTTGTCGAGTTTTGCGGATGACAATGGTTTTGCCTACTTTTCCCGAAAGAAAAGTAGGACTAACAGAAGGTTATTCTAAAAATTCAAATCATAATGGAATGACTCTGTTATGCTTGTTATATAAACGAATTAAAAGAACTCTGATGAGCTGCACCTTTCAACTTACCAAAGCCCCTGAACATTTACTTCAAGCCTTGCATGAAGTCATCCCTCATTGTGAATTAATAGCACAGCAGTTGCCGGAAACACCTATTTCTTTATGGTTGATTCCGCCAGTTTTTCCAACTGATCGCTTAGATGATGAAGTGATTCGCCGTATTTGGAATGACACGCCGTATTGGATCTTTTGTTGGGCATCTGGTTTGGCGATGGCGCAGTGGATACTTGCAGAGCCGCATCATGTCAAAGATAAAGTTGTTCTCGATTTTGGCGCGGGTTCTGGCGTGGTCGCTATAGCTGCAAAAATGGCTGGAGCAAAACGGGTAATCTGCTGTGATATCGATCAGGTTAGTCTAAATGCTTGCCGTGAAAATGCATTGTTAAATGATGTTGAGCTGGAATATTTAGACGATTTATATAAAGCAGAGCAAGTTGATATTTTATTGGCAGCCGATGTGTTATATGACCAGTGCAACCGTTTCTTCTTAGATGAGTTTTTAAAGTTTGCGCCAGAAGTCTGGGTCGCAGATAGCCGTGTTAAAAACTTTAGTCATACTAAATATCAAAAGATTGATGAAAGAAGTGCATCAACATGGCCAGACCTTGATGAAGCAAAAGAATTTAGAAATGTAAGTTTTTATAAGACGCTGTAAAAACAGCGTCTTTTTTTTATATTATGAGCAAGTATAACGAACGACTTTTAGCGTACTCGGGCGTGCTTCAAGCGCTTGACGAGTCGCATAATCTTCACCGTTGTTTAAGCTCGGTGTATTAGATAAACCAAATGAGGCACGAGTTTCACCCAATTGAACACCATAATGTTCTTGTTGAGCTGGGTTTGAAATCTCATTAATGCTAAGAACTGACAATTTATAAACTTTTTGAGCACCCAATACATTTTGACAAGCACGTTGCAATTTACGTTCATCTAATTGCTGATTAGTGCGGCTAGCCAATGTATAAGCTAAAGTTGCGGAAGTTTTTGTTTGGTTTTCAATTTGATAGCCAGTTGAGCCATTATATTGTCGAGGGGTGGTCTGACAAGCAGTTAAAATAAACATGCTGCTTAATGCCAAACATAAAATACTTCTATTCATCAGTATCATCCTTATATTCTTATCTCTAGTATCTCATAAACACAACGATTGTTGGGGCTTAATCGCACGATTTAAGCTAACATCGGCTCGCGATATTAGCGCTTATTGGTAAAATATTAATGTTCTTTAATTTTTGAATGATGCTTAGTATCTTTCATAAAAATATAAATAATGAGTGAAATGAAGATCATAATAGTTACATAAATAAAGTACCAAGATTCATGACCAGCCTCTTTAAAACTCAAAGCAAAGAACTCTGCTGTACCGCCAAACAAGGTATTGGCAATCGCGTAGGGTAAAGCTACCCCTAAAGCCCGAATATGAGCAGGGAAAAGTTCAGCTTTAACCACGGCATTAATTGATGTATAGCCTGTTACCATAACTAGACCTGCCAAACATAACCAGAAAGCAGTCCAATAGTTGTGTGTGGTTGCAAGGGTATTAAATAAAATATAAGTAAATAAAACCCCAGTTACACCAAAAGCGATCATGAGTGGTTTACGTCCGATTCGGTCTGACAAAGCACCAGCTACAGGTTGTAAGCACATGAAAATAAATAGCGCTAAAGTGGTAATTTGAGTGGCTTCGGGTTTTGTAAATCCGGAAGTATTCACTAAATATTTTTGTAGGTAAGTGGTGTAGGTATAAAAAGCTAAAGTTCCGCCAGCTGTTAAAAATAATACTGTAAAAGCTTCTTTTGGGTAGTGCTTGAATAAAGCAAACATGCCTGATTGTGGCTGGTCTTTTTCAGCTTGAGCATTTTTAAAAGATTGTGTTTCTAATAAGCCACGACGAATACGGAACACAACAATGGCAAGTAAAGCGCCAATAAAGAATGGAATGCGCCATCCCCAATCATGCAACTGTTGTTCGGTTAATACGATTTGTAATATTAAAAGAACACATAGAGCCGTCAATTGTCCTGCAATTAAGGTTACATATTGAAAGCTTGAGAAAAAACCACGTCGATTTCTTTCAGCCATTTCACTTAAATAGGTGGCGCTTGCACCATATTCACCGCCTACACTTAAACCTTGAATTAAACGTGCGACAACCAAAAGTAGTGGAGCGAATACGCCAATGCTTTCATAGGAAGGGGTGACTGCAATGAGTAGAGAACCGACACACATTAAAGTGACGGAAAGCGTAAGACCTGCTTTGCGTCCTTTACGGTCTGAATAGATTCCCATAATCCATGCACCGATTGGGCGCATTAAGAAACCTACAGCAAAAATAGCGGCTGCTTGAAGTAACTGAGCAGTTTGACTTCCTTTGGGGAAAAAAGCATGAGCAAAATAGAGGGTAAATGCGGCATATACATACCAGTCGTACCATTCGACAAGGTTACCAGCAGAACCACCTAAAATTGATTTTAGGCGAGTTTTTGTATCTAAATGAGGTTGTGGAGTTGTTGCTGTAGAGGGTTGATCAACCATGGGTCGCTCCATGTTTCGCTTGGGTTAAATGCTAAAAAAGAGAGAATTTATTCCGTTTTTACATATTATCCAGAGGAGTATTTCACTTTATTTTTTTTATGTCTGTAAAACAATGTTTATTATTTAAGCAAAGGGATAGGTTGAATATTTATGTGATTTCAAATTAGACAATTCGCATGTTCTTGTAGCTAAATTTTGACTTACTGCACATTATTTTCCCATAAAGATAAGAAAATTGATCAAGAATGACGAATGTTTAGTTTAAGAAGCAATATATGCGTTAAAAACAATGATATATTCCAAAGAAAATTTTGAATAATGCAGTTAGACATGATGTTTTATCGTCATGAGCTAGTGTGTGTAAATAATGAAAGGGACGTTCAGATGTCAAATTGCCCGAAAAAATATATTGTCGCTTTCGATCAGGGAACAACAAGCTCAAGAGCAATTGTTTTAGATCATGATGCTAACGTTGTAAGTATTGCTCAAAAAGAATTTACCCAGATTTATCCTCAACCAGGTTGGGTCGAGCATGATCCTATGGAAATTTGGGCGACACAAAGTGCTGTATGGGTAGAGGTATTGGCTCAAGCTAGCATTAAGAGTGAACAAGTTGCGGCAATTGGGATTACAAACCAGCGGGAAACCACAATTGTATGGGATAAGAAAACAGGAAAACCTATTTACAATGCAATTGTTTGGCAAAGCCGTCAAACTACAGAGATATGTAATCAATTACAAAAGGCGGGTTGGCAAGATCACGTCCGTAAAGTGACAGGTTTGGTGATTGACCCTTATTTTTCTGCCACCAAAATAAAATGGATTCTAGACCATGTAGAAGGAAGCCGTGAACGGGCCGAGCGAGGGGAGTTGTTATTTGGTACGGTCGATACATGGTTAATCTGGAAATTAACCAATGGTGCAGCCCATGTCACTGATTTCACCAATGCTTCGCGAACAATGCTTTTTGATATTGAAAAGCTTGAATGGGATGAGAAACTTTTACAAGCTTTAGATATTCCTAAAGCAATGCTACCAGAGGTGCGTAGTTCATCGGAGGTGTATGGTTATACACATACAATTAGTGGGCAAGAGGTTGGAATTCCAATTGCAGGTATAGCAGGGGATCAACAAGCTGCACTTTTTGGGCAAATGTGCGTAGAACCTGGACAAGCAAAAAATACTTATGGTACAGGCTGTTTTCTTTTAATGAACACGGGTAAAAAGATTGTCCGTTCAGAGCATGGCTTACTGACTACTATTGCGTGTGGTGCACATGGTGAAGTGAACTATGCTTTAGAGGGCGCCGTGTTTAATGGAGGCTCTTGTGTACAGTGGCTTCGTGATGAGCTGAAGGTAATTAAGAACGCTAAAGACTCGGAGCTTTATGCAACACGCGTAAAGGACAGTAATGGCGTATATGTAGTACCTGCCTTTACAGGTTTAGGTGCTCCATATTGGGATCCGACCGCTCGCGGAGCGATTTTTGGACTCACTCGTGGAGCGAGTATAGAACATATTATTCGTGCAACTTTAGAGTCAATTGCTTACCAGACAAGAGATGTACTTGATGCGATGCAGCAAGATGCAGAAGAAGAGCTTCGAACACTCCGAGTTGATGGTGGAGTAACAGCTAATAATTTCTTAATGCAATTTCAGGCTGATATTTTAGCCACACCAGTTGAAAGACCCACCATGAAAGAAACAACAGCTTTAGGTGCTGCTTTCCTTGCTGGACTGGCAACAGGTTTCTGGCAAGATTTAAATGAATTAAGGAATAAGTCTGCAATAGAAAAAGTTTTCGAGCCACGTACCAGCCTTGAAGAAACTGAAGTTATGTATAAGGGATGGTTGAAGGCAGTTCAACGTAGTCAAAATTGGGCAGAGGATTGATTTCCTCTTAAACTAATTAAATCGCAGAGTAATCAATGAAGAGTTAACCTAGTAGCTATTTAAAATTGATTATTCTGCTTTTTTGATTGTTGTTTCATCAATTTGATGTTTTAATTTTTAATAACATAAACAATAAAAAGAAAATGAGAAATGACAGTACAAGCTAATGATTATTCAAAAATATATGATATTGCCGTGATTGGTGGCGGTATTAATGGTGTCGGTATTGCTAATGATGCGGCGGGCCGCGGATTATCCGTATTTTTATGTGAAAAAGACGATTTAGCTAGTCATACCTCATCTGCGAGCAGTAAATTAATTCACGGTGGTTTACGCTATTTAGAACATAAAGAATTTCGGTTGGTTAGAGAAGCTTTAGCAGAGCGTGAAGTCTTGTTGGCTAAAGCCCCTCATATTATTAAACCAATGCGTTTTATTATGCCTCATCGACCACATTTACGTCCTGCATGGTTAATTCGGGCAGGCCTATTTTTTTATGATCATTTAGGAAAACGAGAAAAATTATTAGGATCAAATCTCATTTATTTCAAAGAAGATAGTCCCTTAAAACCAGCTATAACCCGTGGCTTTGAATATTCTGACTGTACTGTAGATGATGCACGTCTTGTCGTATTAAACGCACTACAAGCGAAAGAGAACGGGGCCAAAGTTGTAACACGAACACGATTTATTAAGGCTTATAGACAACAAGAATTGTGGCATCTGGAATTACAAAATGGGGCTGAGCTTTATCAAATACGTGCAAAAGCCTTAGTGAATGCAGCAGGTCCTTGGGTCGAGGAAATTATTAGTGAAAATCTACAATTAAAATCGCCATATCAAATTCGGCTTATACAAGGAAGTCATATTGTTGTGCCTAAACTGTATGATTGCTATAAGGCCTTTATAATGCAAAATGAAGATCGACGTATCGTGTTTGCCATTCCTTATTTAGAACAATACACATTAATAGGTACGACAGATCAGGAATATTTGGATGATCCTCAAAAGGTAGAGATTACAGAAGTAGAAATTGATTACCTTTTAGCAGTGACAAATTCACATTTTAAAAAGCAGCTCACCTGCGCAGATATTGTAAGTCAGTTCTCTGGAGTCCGAGCGTTATGTGATGATGAGTCAGATAACCCTTCAGCAGTGACACGTGACTATACTTTGGCATTGCAAGTGGAAGATAAAACCACTCCCTTGCTGTCTGTATTTGGTGGAAAGATTACAACCTATCGGAAATTGGCGGAATCTGCTTTGGAACAACTTAGCCCATTTTTCATAGAAATGGGAGAGGAGTGGACCGCAAATGAAGTATTACCTGGTGCAGAGAATTGGACCACACTTGAAGATTTAGTTATAAGGATTCAAGACCAAGTGGAAGGGGTAACTGAGCAGCTTGCTACGCGCTGGGCAAATGCGTATGGCTCTAGAGTTTGGAATATTTTGCATGAGCAAAAAACTCTTGAGCAGTTAGGACAAGATTTTGGTCACGGTTTATTTGAATCTGAAGTTCAGTATTTATGTGAAAATGAATGGGCAAATACGGCAGAAGATATATTGTGGCGTAGAACTAAGCTAGGCTTGGCATTTGATGAAAAACAAGTAAAAAATTTGGAAAGCTATTTGGCTGGACGTCGACAAAAAGATGATGCCGCATAATAAAAAAGGTCGCATATAGCGACCTTTTTTATATTTAGCAATTAGAAGCCAGTTTTTACAGCTTCAAGTAAAGCTGTTTGACGTTCTTTTAATGCTTTTGGTAAGCGTTCACCAAGTTTATTGAATAACTCAGTGTGGCTTTCAATTTCAGTAACCCACTGATCTTTATTTTGAGCTGTGATAAGGTCAAATTCTTCTTTAGAGAAATCAGTACCTTCCCAGTTCAAGTCATCGTAAGTTGGAACAAGACCAATTGGTGTTTCAACAGCGTTTGCACGACCTTCACAACGGTCAATGATCCACTCAAGAACACGCATGTTTTGACCAAAACCAGGCCATACGAAGTTGCCTTCAGCATCACGACGGAACCAGTTTACGTTGAAGATTTTTGGTAATTTATTACCAGCAGCTTCAGCTTTTGTACTTACTTCTTCACCAAGGCTTAACCAATGATCGAAGTAGTCAGCCATGTTGTAGCCAGCAAATGGAAGCATCGCAAATGGATCACGACGAACGATACCTTGTTGACCAACAGCAGCAGCAGTGGTTTCTGAACCCATAGTTGCAGCTTTATAAACGCCATCAACCCAATCAAAAGCTTCAGATACTAAAGGAACCGTATCTGCACGGCGACCACCGAAGATAAATGCAGAAATCGGAACACCTGCTGGATTTTCCCAGTCAGCATCGATAGAAGGGCATTGACCAGCAGCAACAGTGAAGCGCGCATTTGGATGAGCAGCTTTTTCACCATTTACGTGAGGTTGACCTTTCCAGTTAGTTAAGTTAGTTGGAATTTCTTTAGAAAGACCTTCCCACCATACTTGACCATCATTAGTTACCGCAACGTTTGTATAGATAACATCTTTGTGAAGAGTTGCCATACAGTTAGGGTTAGTTTTGGTATTTGTACCAGGAGCAACACCAAAGAAACCAGCTTCTGGATTGATTGCGTATAGACGACCATCTTCACCTGGTTTGATCCAAGCAATATCGTCACCTACAGTCTCAATTTTCCAGCCTTCATAGCCTGCTGGTGGAATTAACATTGCAAAGTTTGTTTTACCACATGCAGATGGGAATGCTGCAGCGATATAGTGTTTTTCACCTTGTGGGTTAGTTACACCAAGAATAAGCATATGTTCAGCTAACCAACCTTGTTCGCGTCCCATAACAGAAGCAATACGAAGTGCTAAACATTTCTTACCAAGTAATGCGTTACCGCCATAACCAGAACCATAAGACCAGATTTCACGAGTTTCTGGGTAATGAACGATGTATTTTTCAGGGTTACAAGGCCATGCAACGTCTTTTTGCCCTTCAGCGAGTGGAGCACCTACGGTATGAATACAAGGAATAAATTCGCCGTCTGTACCTAACACGTCATAAACTGCTTTACCCATACGTGCCATTTTGCGCATGCTAACAGCAACGTAAGGAGAGTCAGTTAACTCAATGCCGATATGAGCAATATGGCTTCCAAGTGGACCCATAGAGAAAGGCACAACGTACATTGTACGACCTTCCATTGACCCTTCAAACAAACCATTTAACTTTTCACGCATAACAGCTGGTTCTTCCCAGTTGTTTGTCGCACCAGCATCTTCTTTCTTTTGAGAGCAAATGTAGGTACGATCTTCAACACGCGCAACATCAGATGGATCAGAATTTGCAAGATAAGAACCAGGATGTTTTTCTTGGTTTAATTTCTGCATGGTGCCGTTAGCGATCATCAAGTCGATTAGACGTTGATACTCTTCTTCGCTTCCGTCACACCATTCGATTTTTGCTGGTTTGGTTACGTTTGCAATTTCTTCAACCCATGCGATAAGCTTAGGATGACGAACGAATTCTGGTGCGTTCACTGTGGTCATGGTGAGGCCTATTCAAAATATGTACAACAATGTACAAGTCATTCATTGAGGTACAATGAAAGATCAAATAAAAAAGTGGCTGTATTAAAGCATAAAATCATAAAAAAAATAAGACTAAAGAATAAGAAATAGATATTTTGATTTTTAAATTTTCTTTATTAAAATCATGGATTTATTGTTTTTTGGTGTATTTTATTCTTTACATTTTTATGTTGTATGTGTGTTATTTATATTATTTATTTTTTTAAAAATCAATAACTTGATGTTTAAATTTTTCTTGAGAATTATTATTGATTAAACAAATGATCATCATTCGAAATTTACATAAAGAGACTTTTATTAGGCGATTTTCTATACAAAATATAGGGTAAATCCTCTCTAAGATAATAAAAATGCGGACTTTAAAACCTCTCTCTATCATCTATAACCAGAAATCGGGTTTTCATGCTTCGAAACATGAAGATATGTATGAACAATTAATGACTGTACTCACCGAATTTGGTTTTGAAATACAAGTTTTTGAATTAGCAGAGGGCGTCACCTTTGATGATTTGATGAATAAAGTTATCCATCGGCATAGCCAAAGTGCAAATTTAGGCGTTGTTGTTGCAGCTGGGGGGGATGGGACTTTAAATGCAGTCGCATCAAAACTTCGACATACCAATATCCCTATGGGAATTTTACCTTTGGGGACTTTTAATTATGTCGCTAAAGTTTTGGATATTCCTTTAGATTTGTTAGAAGCTGCTGAAGTCATCGCTACAGGCACACCACGTTCTGTACATATTGCGACTATTAACGATCATATTTATTTGAACAATGCGAGCTTAGGCCTTTATCCATTGTTTATAAAAAAACGCGAGCTCTACAATAAATACTTAGGTCGTTTGCCTTTACATGCTTATACCTCGGCTTTGGACGTTTTATTAAGAGAAAATAAATCAATGAAACTCTCCGTCACGGTTGATGGTAAGAAATATCCAGTCAAAACACCTCTAATTTTCTTTGGTAATAATCAATTGCAATTATGTGATATGAAACTAAGAATTGCGGATTGTGCTGCACAAGGGCGAGTTGCTGGAGTGGTCATTACAAAAAGTGATAGGCTTAGTTTATTAAACATGTTGTGGCAGTGGATTCAAGGCAAAGTAGAAGAGGCACAAGATGTTTATAGTTTTTGTGCAGACCATGTGATGGTAGATTGTGCAAAAAGATCAAAACTTACCGTGGCTTTAGATGGCGAAATAATAGAGATGAAAACACCATTAAATTTCGCTGTAGAAAAGAATGCTTTAAATATTATGGTGCCAAATGTTATTACATCTGTCTGATCTGCATTTTGGAACAGAAATTGAGGCCTGTTTAGATGCGATTCGGCTTTTTTGTACCCAACATAGACCTGAAGTAATTGTGGTGAGTGGAGATATTACTCAGCGTGCCCGATATCAACAGTTTTATAATTGTCGCCAATTTTTAGATAGTCTTAATATTCCTTATCTTATTGTACCGGGTAATCACGATATTCCCTTGTATCATGTCTGGAACCGTTTTTTTTCTCCATTTACTCGCTATCAATATTTTTTTGGTCAGCTTGAGCCAACTTTAGAAACTGAGCATTTCTATATCGTTGGCGTGAATAGTATACGCCGCCGTTATCATACGCGTGGCCATATTTCGATTGAGCAAATTCAAACTACATATGAGCGATTACAGCAGGGGCCAGCGAATAAAATCAAATTAGTGGTTTTTCATCAGCCTTTTTATACTCCACCCGATGATGAGCATGGTATTAAAGATTGTCCTGTATTAGGAAAAATGGCACTCGAAAAATGGAGTACCACAGGACTATTTGGAATGTTACACGGGCATCTACATAAAACTGCTGTATATGATTTGACGCATATCTATCATTTAGAAATAGATCATCCTATTTATGACATTCATGCAGGAACAGCGACATCTAGCCGTCTGCATTATCATGTTCCAAATAGTTTTAATGTCATTTCAAATGAGGGGGAAATTAATCATTATTGGTTTAATTACGATTTAAAGATTTTTCAATTAATTTAATTTATAAAAAATTCTATAAGACATTTAACTTAAGAGTAGATTGATAAAATTTTATCCATTACAATGCCTAAGCTTTAAATTCTATATATGGGGAATAGAAAAACATTATAAATGTTTTATCATTTTAAATTAATATTAATGAATACATAAAAACTTTTAACTATAAAAAGCCGCGATTTTTAAGCAGCTATAATAAGGGTTTATTATTTTATGGAATTTAATAATATTTTATAAAAATGAGTATCTATTTTACTTAATATTTTAGAAAAACTTAATAATTATTTAAAATTTCATGGTGGAAAAATGGTACAAGTATCATTAATGGCAAATACTGCTTCAAAAAATAATACAGTTGATATTAATGTAGGCCAGACAAAAAATATTGTAGTAGATCCTAAAGAAATCGCAAAAATTGATATAAGCCCAGAAAAAATTGCCTCAATAACAAGAGAGGGAAATAATGCAATTATTCATCTAAAAGATGGAACTGAAATTGTTTTAGAAAACTATTTTATTAGCGAAAATCCGCAAATTCTTTTAAATGAAGGGCAGAGTTATTGGACTGCCAATTTGGGTGAAGATGCTACCGGACAGCCCACTGTTAATTATTTAGAATTAAAAGATGCACCAAAGTTTATAGATTCTTCATCTTCTGTACCTATCTGGTCTGGGGTGGTCAGTGCTTTAGCGGGCGCAGGAACAATTGCTTTATTGTCGCGGAAAGATGCTAAAGATACGACGCCTCCTGAGCCGGGTAATTTGAATCTCAAAAATCTTTTGGATTCAGGGGCTTCAACGACCGATCAGATCACTCAAGATAAAAACTTCAATTTAAAGGTTGAAGGGCAGGAAAGTGGCAGCCGAGTAACGTATTTGGTTTCTACCGATGAAGGAAAGACTTGGCAAGAAACAACAGTAGCTCAAAAAGATTTAGCTGACGGAAGTTATCTTTACAAAGCTGTAGTGACAGACCGAGCTGGAAATGCATCGGAAACCACTATACAAAAAGTCGTTGTGGATACCACAGCGCCGAAAGCAGGTGAACTGACTTTATCTGATTTGTCTGATACAGGTGTTTCGGCAACAGACCAGATCACACAAGATAAAACTTTTAACTTAATAATTAGCGGACAAGAAGTGAATAGCCAAATCATTTACTGGATATCGAAAGATGAAGGAAAGACTTGGCAGGAAACAACAGTAATTCAAAAAGATTTAGCTGATGGAAGTTATCTTTATAAAGCTGTAGTGACAGACCGAGCTGGAAATGCATCGGAAACCGCTATACAAAAAGTAGTGGTGAATACTACAGCGCCGAAAGCAGGTGAACTGACTTTATCTGATTTGTCCGATACAGGTGTTTCTGTAACTGATCAGATTACGCAAGATAAAACTTTTGATTTAAAGATTAGCGGACAAGAAGTGAATAGCCAAATCACTTACTGGATATCGAAAGATGAAGAGAAGACTTGGCGAGAAACAACAGTAGCTCAAAAAGATTTAGTTGACGGAATTTATCTTTACAAAGCTATCGTGACAGATCGAGCTGGGAATGCATCTGAAACTGCTGTACAAGAAGTAGTAGTGGATACTACAGCACCGCAAGCAGGTGAACTGACTTTATCTGATTTGTCTGATACAGGTGTTTCGGCAATAGACCAGATCACACAAGATAATAGTTTTACTTTGAAGTTGGCTCAACCGATTGTTATCGGCGAACAAGCAGCTTTACTAGATCATTATGAAATTTCGAAAGATGAAGGAAAGACTTGGCAGGAAACAACAGCTGATCAAAAAGATTTAACGGATGGTGTTTACCAATATAAAGCTGTGGTGACAGATCTTGCAGGGAACACATCTGAAACCGCTGTCCAAAAAGTAGTTGTTGATACAACGGCGCCGAAAGCAGGTGAACTAACTTTATCTGATTTGTCCGATACAGGTGTTTCAGCAACAGACCAGATCACACAAGATAATAGTTTTACTTTGAAGTTGGTTCAACCGATTGTGATTGGAGAACAAGCTGCTTTATTAGACCATTATGAAATTTCGAAAGATGAAGGAAAAACTTGGCAGGAAACAACAGCTGAACAAAAAGATTTAGCTGATGGTATTTATCAATTTAAAGCTGTAGTAACGGATCTTGCAGGCAATACTTCAGAAACTGATGTACAAAAGGTCATTGTAGATAATTCTTTAAATGTTGAAGCAATTGCAGTAACTGTAAAGCCGATTACTGAAGACAATACAATAAGCCTGGTTGAAAAAGATCAAGTTATTTCTATAAGACTGGACGTAGATAATCTACCAACAGATTTAAATAGCTCACTGACTTCAATAAATACGACATTAAATGATGTTGTTTATAACTTTCATTTTGATGAGCTAACCCAAGAATGGGTTGCTGAAATTCCAGCAGATCTTCTGTGGTCAGAACAGTTGGAAACTACTATATCAATTGATATTAGCCTTACTGATCAAGCTGGTAATACAGCTATTATTCAACAGGTACATAGTTATAGTGTAGATCATACTCCGAATTCGCCAATACTAGATTCTCTAACTTTCAACAATATAGATGGAGCTATCATTTCAGGTAGTGCTTATAAAGGAAGCAAGATTGATATCTACAATAAAAATGGTGATTGGCTTGCAAGTACAATAACTAATGATGAGGGTAAATTTACTCTACAAGACCTTTCAATTAGTTCAAATCAAGAAGTTTATGCCGTCGCTACTTATAATGGATACAGCAGTGAACACTCATCAATTGGTCTAGTTACTGAAGTTCCAGCTCTTAGTATTCTACGAATTAGTCCAGAAGGTGTAATCATCGGCTATGCGACTGAAGGCAGCCACTTTATTGTAAAAGATCAGAATGGAAATATTTTACAAGAATTTGATTCTACTGTATTTGATAACTCAGGTATTACGCCTTTTAGTGTAATGGCATTAGGTGAAGTGAGGCCATTTACTTTGTCCCTCGAACAGCCTTTGGAGGAAGGGACTCATATTATTATCTTGACAGATAAAGATAATGTTTCAGGCCATCCGCAATATATTACCGCAGACTATACCCCCGCAGTATTTTTAGAAACTCCACAATTTGATGTAAGTGGTGAAACTTTATCAGTACATGTTAATGAACCTAACAGCTTTATTCTTGTATTTTCCGGAACAGGAAATCTAATCGCTAACGGTGTTACAGATGAGCAAGGTTTTGCAAGCTTATCTGTATTCCAATTTTTAAAAGAAGGCGAATCGGTTACCGTACAAGTAGTAGATAAAAATCAGAATATTAGTGAAGCTCTAATCGAGGTTCCAAACTTTGCTTATATTCCACATGTTGAACGTATTACACAAGAAGGTTTAATTTCTGGGGTTGCTGAAGATAATAGTACGGTAATTGTGCGTGATGCTGAGGGTAATGAATTAGGAAAACTTACATTAGGCGATGACAATAGTGGGAGTGACTTTAGTCATTTTAGCTTGAGTGTAAACCGTCCTTTAATTGATGGAGAGCAGATTTCCGTTCAAATTGTTGATAATAAAGGTTTGATGAGCCCTGAGCAGAATATTATTGTAGATCTGACTCCTCCACCTGTTCCAACAGATTTAAATTTCAATGATATTGGTGATCTAGTTTATGGTCATGCAGAACCTTTCTCTGAAATTTTGGTTAAAGATGGACAAGGAAACATTCTTAATAAATGGTTTTGGAATAATTGGACCGACGAGAGTGGAAGTTTCTCGATAGAATTAGGTATGTTTTTAACCAATGCTGAGACAGTTTATGTCACGGCTACAGATGTAAATGGAAATGTAAGTTTAGCTGCTCAGATACAGGCGCCTAACTATGCTTTTGCCCCATATGTAGATAGCTTTACTTCAGACGGAGTGATAAGTGGGCAAGCTGAAAATAATAGTACTCTCATTGTTAAAGATGCCCAAGGTGAAGTCGTAGCTGAAATTAAAGTCGGTGAAGATAACGGCTGGAATGGATCGATTTATTTTAGTCTCCAGCTTGACCGTACTCTTGTTGATGGTGATCAATTGTTCTTATCAATTACAGATGCTCGTGGACAAGTAAGCACCGATACTGTAATTACCGCGGATACAGTTCCTCCTACACCAGCTACCAATTTAGTTTTCTCAGAAGATGGTTCATATCTTACAGGTCTAGCGGAACTGAATACTACGATTCAGGTTTTTGATCATAATGGTCAGCTAGTGAATATATGGAATAACACCATAAATTCTGACGGTACATTTACTATTTTCTTAGGTAGCAACAATTTACATGGAGAGGCATTCACGGTCACTGTTAAAGACCAAGCCGGAAATGTGAGTGAAGCTGTTTCAATAAACGCTCCACTTGATGATATTGCGCCGAATCCAATTAAAAATATTTTACTTGATGCAAACGGTCAAAACTTTACAGCACAAGCAGAAGCAAATAGTCAGATCGAAGTTTTTGACTCATTGGGTAATCAGACAGGTTGGGGCTCTACGGATAGTGCTGGTAATGCCTCTGGTTCTTTTAATCAAATCTATTTACATGGTGAGGAACTTACTTTTGTTGTTATAGATCGAGTAGGTAACCGCAGTGTCGAATTTAAGCAAAATGCTTTAATTGATACCATTGCACCAAATCCGATTGAAAATATAATCTTCAGCGAAGATGGGCAAAGCTTTACAGCTCACGCAGAAGCTGGAAGCTCTATTGATGTATTAGATCAGGCTGGAAATAAGATTGCTTCTGGCTATGCGGATAGCTCAGGTAATGTATTTGGTTATTTCCCGCAAGTTTACTTACACGGTGAGGAACTTACTTTTATCGTGATAGATCGAGCGGGTAACCGCAGTGCAGAGGTCAAGCAGAATGCTTTGAATGATGATATTGCGCCAAATCCGATTGAAAATATTGTATTTGATATCAATGGTCAGAACTTTACAGCTTTGGCCGAAGCAAATAGCCAAATTGAAATTAAAAATACCAATGGCGACATTATAGGTTATGGATCAGCAGATAGTACAGGCAATGTTTTTGGTCACTTGTATCAGGTCTATTTACATGGAGAAGAATTAACTTTCATCGTTGTAGATCGAGCGGGTAACCGTAGTACAGAAGTTAAGCAGAATGCTTTGATTGATGATATTGCACCAAATCCGATTGAAAATATTGTACTTGACTCAAACGGTCAAAACTTTACGGCACAAGCAGAAGCAAATACTCAAATTGAAGTTAGAAATGCTGCAGGTGAGGTCTTAGGTTCAGGTTATGTAGATGGCGCTGGTAATGTGTCAGGTTATTTGCATCAAGTCTATTTACATGGTGAAGAACTCACTTTTGTTGTCGTTGACCGAGCGGGTAACCGTAGTACAGAAGTTAAGCAGAATGCTTTGATTGATGATATTGCACCAAATCCGATTGAAAATATTGTACTTGACTCAAACGGTCAAAACTTTACGGCACAAGCAGAAGCAAATACTCAAATTGAAGTTAGAAATGCTGCAGGTGAGGTCTTAGGTTCAGGTTATGTAGATGGCGCTGGTAATGTGTCAGGTTATTTGCATCAAGTCTATTTACATGGTGAAGAACTCACTTTTGTTGTCGTTGACCGAGCGGGTAACCGTAGTACAGAAGTTAAGCAGAATGCTTTGATTGATGATATTGCACCAAATCCGATTGAAAATATTGTACTTGATGCGAACGGACAGAACTTTACAGCTCAGGCAGAAGCAAACACTCAGATTGAAATCAAAAATGCTGCTGGTGAAGTCATAGGATATGGTTCAACCGATAGCATGGGCAATGTTTCAGGTTATTTATATCAGGTTCATTTACATGGAGAAGAAATTACTTTTGTTGTCGTTGACCGAGCGGGTAACCGCAGTGTAGAGGTCAAACAGAATGCTTTAATTGATGACATTGCTCCGAATGCGATTGAAAACATCATTTTCAATGAAAATGGTCAAAACTTTACAGCGCAAGCAGAACCAAATAGCCAAGTTGAAGTTAAAAATGCTGTGGGTGAGCTTGTAGGTACTGGTTATGTAGATAGTGCTGGTAATGTCTCGGGTTACTTGAATCAAGTTTATTTAAAAGGTGAGGAACTCACTTTTGTTGTAATTGATCAAGCCGGTAATCGCAGCGTTGAAGTAAAACAAACAGCCTTTCTTGATAATACTGCACCAGAAAATGCGACTAATTTAGTATTTAGTGAAGATGGCTCATATCTAACTGGTATGGCTGAGCCAAATGCTACGATTCAAATATTTGATCAGAATGGTCAATTGGTAAATCAGTGGAATAATAATGTTAATTGGGATGGAACATTTAACATCTCTTTATACAGTAACTACTTGCATGGCGAAGAGTTTAAGGTAGTTGTAGTAGATCGGGCTGGTAATTTGAGTAGCGCGGTTACTGTAAAAGCGCCACTTGATGATATTGCTCCCGCGGCTGCGAGTAATCTCACGTTCAGTGAAGATGGTTCATCTCTTTCTGGTGTGGCTGAGCCGAATACATTCATCCAGATTTTTGATCAGAATGGTCAACAGGTGAATACGTGGAGTCAGAGTGTAAATGCTGATGGTACATTCACTATTTTCTTAGGTAGCTCTAATTTACATGGTGAAGAATTCACAGTTATTGTTAAAGATCGAGCTGGAAATGTGAGTGATGCTGTTTCAATAAAAGCTCCATTTGATGATATTGCGCCAAATCCGATTAAAAATATTGTACTTGATGCGAACGGTCAAAACTTTATAGCGCAGGCAGAAGCAAATAGTAATATAGAAGTCAGAAATGCTGAGGGTGCGTTAATAGGTCATGGTTCTACAGATAACGCAGGTAATGTGACAGGTTACTTCTACCAAGTTTATTTACATGGAGAAGAATTAACTTTCGTTGTCATAGATCGAATGGGCAATCAAAGTGTCGAACTTAAGTTAAATGCTTTGGTGGATACCATTACGCCAGATCCAATTGAAAACATCATCTTTGACGAAAATGGGCAAAATTTTACGGCACAAGCAGAAGCCAATAGTTTTATTGGTGTCAAAAATGCTGCGGGTGAGTTTGTTGGTTATGGTTATGTCGATAGCGCTGGTAATGTGACAGGCTATTTCAATCAGGTTTATTTAAAAGGTGAGGAACTCACTTTTATCGTTATAGATAAAGCAGGTAATCAAAGTGTTGAATTTAAGCAAAATGCTTTGATTGATGATATTGCACCAAATCCGATTGAAAACATCGTCTTGAATGAAAATGGTCAAAACTTTACAGCGCAAGCGGAAGCAGATAGTCGAATCGAAGTTAAAAATACTGCGGGTGAGGTGATAGGTTCTAGTTATGTAGATAGTACAGGTAATGTGTCAGGTTCTTTTAATCAAGTCTATTTACATGGAGAAGAGCTTACTTTTGTTGTCGTTGACCGAGCAGGTAACCGCAGTATAGAGGTCAAGCAGAATGCCTTAATTGATGATGTTGCACCAAATCCAATTGAAAATATTGTACTCGACTCAAACGGTCAAAACTTTACGGCGCAAGCAGAAGCAAATACTCGGATTGAAGTCAAAAATGCTGCGGGTGAGGTGATAGGTTCTGGTTATGTAGATGGTACTGGAAATGTGTCAGGTTCTTTTAATCAAGTCTATTTATATGGAGAAGAGCTTACTTTTATTGTAATTGATCAAGCAAGTAACCGAAGTATTGAGGTTAAACAAAATGCTTTAATTGATGATGTTGCACCGTCAGCTGCTTCAAATATTACGTTAACGTCAGACGGATTGCTTTTGGGTGAAGCCGAGCCAAACTCAACTGTTGAAATTATTGATCAATATGGCGCTGTTATCACAACAACTTATGTTTGGTACGATGGCACATTTAATCAATGGATTAATCTGAGTCAATACCAGACACAAAATTTGAGTATTGTTGTCAAAGATAGTGCTGGTAACCGAAGCGAAGTTGCTCATGAATTAGTACCTGTATTTTCGAATTCACCAATTACTGCAACGGAGCTAAAACTGGATGTAGATGGTCATATTCTGACAGGAAAGGCAACAGCAGGAATGTCGATTGTTGTTACATCTACTGATGGTCAGATCATTAATGGAGGGTGGAATAATGTTGTGAATGAAGATGATAGTTTTGCTATTCAGTTAATTGACTATTATCTAAAGGGACAGACATTACAAGTTCGAGTTTATGACCAGAATATCAATCAATACAGCCTAATCTCTGAAATTATTGCGCCTTTAGACAATATTGCTCCAGTAATTAATGATGTGGTGATTAGTAATGACGGTTATGGTATTACGGGACAAGCTGATCAGAAAGTAATCATTAAAGTAATGGATGCGGATGGAGATTTTAGAGCAGAATTTCAATCGGATGAAGCTGGATATTTCAATGCTAGTATTTATCCACCTATATTACGTGGAGAGCAGTTATTTATCACGGCAACAGATTTAGCCAAAAATATAAGTATCCCACTTAATATTACTTTTAATCCAGATACTAATGCACCACCAACAGCAGATCAGGTCGTTGTATCTGAAAATGGTTTCTTTATTGAGGGAACTGCTTCGCTCAATAGTGAGGTGCATATTTTTGATGTGTATAGTAATTATATTGGTGGTGGTTCTGTAGATGAAACAGGGCATTTTAGTATCCAATTATATTCACCTCAGGCGAATGGGCAAACTTTACGCGTTGTTGTGGAGCAAAATGGCTATCAAAGCGCTTACACCGAAATTAAGGCACCTATAGACACTGTCGCACCAAATGCAGCAACTCAGCTTGTATTAGAGGATGGAAATATACTTTCAGGGCAAGCGGAAGCATATTCAACTGTTAATATTTTTGATGCTAATAATAATCTGGTTGGGCAAACTACTGTCGGAAGAGAAGGTAGTTTCTTAACACAATTATGGTCACAATATTGGCATGGTGAAATATTGACGGTAAAAGTAGTTGATGCCAATCAAAATGAGAGTGGGGGTACAACGGTTGTAGCTATAAATGATACAACGGCGCCGAATGTAGCCACGCAGCTTGCCATAAATGGATGGGGCGAGCTCACGGGACATGCAGAAAGTAAGGCTACTCTTGAAGTTACATATCATTTTGCTGATCAAGAACCTTTTGTAACAAATACTATGGTCATGGCAGATGGAACTTTCTCTACTTATATGTATGAGAATGCGACATCATTTGACTTTACCGTTATTGATCGTGCAGGAAATCGTAGTGAAACTATCAGCAAAGCGATTAGCGACTTACATACGATCACGGTTGATCAGTTTATAGGTGATGCTACAGATAATATTTATATAGTTGATCATATAAGTGATTTTGTTCAAGAGTATGGGGTTGCTGTTGTTGATGTATTTCAGGATGTCTGGATAGATACAAGTCATTATGAGGAGCAATGGGTAGCTTCTGGTTATACTGATAATATATGGGTAGATACAAGCCATTTTGAAAATGTTTGGATTGACACAAGTTACTCCCAAGATACTTGGATTGATACAAGCTATTATCAAGATACATGGGTCGTTGATGGCGTAATAGATGTCTACATGGACTCAAATGGCATAAATTACTATTCAGATGATGGTTCGTATAATCAATATGTGAATACCTACTATGATTATAATTTAAATCAATGGCAGTCAGGATATGAACTATCAGGTCCTAATACTCTAGAGGTTGGACATTTTGAACAACAACTCGTTCAAGATGGGCACTATGAGTCTCAATGGATTGAACAAGGTTATTATGAGCAACAATATGTGTTTGATGGCCATAATGAAGAGGCTTGGGTAGATACGAGTCATTACGAAAATGTTTGGGTTCAAAGTGGTTATTCGGAAACACAAATAGTTGGGTCTGAACTTAAAGATACGGATTTTGGTGGACACGATAAAATAATTAGCTCTGTTAGTTATAGTTTGGTTGGATATTCTGATTGGTCGACAGGTCTAGAAAGCGGGCGTTATGTAGAAGACTTGGAGTTGGTTGGTTCTGCTCATCTGAATGCAACAGGTAATGCTTTAGATAATCTTTTAACAGGTAATTCTGGTAATAACGTTTTGAATGGGCGTGAAGGTAACGATACCTATATGACTAATGACGGTGCTGATACCATTTTGTTCCAATTGCTAAATAGCCAAGATGCGACTGGCGGGAATGGACACGACACGGTGTTAGATTTTACTTTAGGTGATGTAAGAACTGACCTTCAAGCAGACAAAATTGATTTAAGTGAGCTATTAATTGACTATTCTAAAGATGTGAGCACATTAGCTAAATTTATTACCGTAGAACAAGACGCAGGAAACACGACTATTAGCCTTGACCGAGATGGTGAGGGCACAATGTTTAGTAGTATTTCATTGATAACTTTAAATCAGGTAAATACAACTTTAGATGAATTGTTAAATAACCAGCAACTCTTTGTTTAACATTAAAATTTATCTTTATAAAAGAGGCTATGAAAATAGCCTCTTTTATTTTGTGCTTTAAATTTAATAAAAAATATTCACAACCTGTTAAAAAATGACCAAAAAAGATAAGTTTTTTTTCATTTTCCCCTTGAAGCCTTTTTTTTCATCCCCACAAAAGTGACATCTAAATATTTTGTTATTGCTCTGGATTAAAGCAATAACGATTAATCAAAAAGACTTAGTCTGATGGAGTTAATTATGAGCAACATTCGTCCATTACATGATCGCGTTGTAATTCGTCGCGTAGAAGAAGAAACCAAAACTGCTGGTGGTATTTTACTTCCAGGTTCTGCTGCTGAAAAACCATCTCAAGGTGAAGTAATTGCAGTAGGTAATGGTCAAATCACTGAGAATGGCGTACGTGCTTTGGATGTTAAAGTTGGTGACAAAGTATTGTTTGGTACTTATGCAGGTACAACAGTGAAAGTAAGTGGTGAAGAACTCTTAATCATGAAAGAGTCAGACATTTTAGCTGTGTTGGAAGGCTAATCAATCCATAACTCAATCCATTATCAGATTCAGTATTTAAAAAGATTCGGAGTTTAATATGTCAGCTAAAGACGTAAAATTTGGTGATTCAGCTCGCTCAAAAATGATTGCAGGCGTAAACGTACTTGCAGATGCTGTTAAAGTGACTTTAGGCCCTAAAGGTCGTAACGTTGTTATTGACCGTTCTTTCGGCGCTCCACACATCACTAAAGATGGTGTAACTGTTGCTAAAGAAATTTCATTAAAAGACAAGTTTGAAAACATGGGTGCTCAACTTGTTCGTGAAGTTTCAAGCAAAACTAACGACATCGCTGGTGACGGTACGACAACTGCAACTGTACTTGCTCAAGCAATTTTGAATGAAGGGATCAAATCTGTAACTGCAGGTATGAACCCAATGGATTTAAAACGTGGTATTGATATCGCAGTAAGAACTGTAGTTGAAAATATCCGTTCAAATGCAAAACCTGCTGATGATTTTAAAGCAATCGAACAAGTTGGTTCTATCTCTGCAAACTCTGATACTACTGTTGGTAAACTTATCGCTCAAGCGATGGAAAAAGTAGGTAAAGAAGGCGTAATCACTGTAGAAGAAGGTTCTGGCTTCGAAGACGCATTAGACGTTGTCGAAGGTATGCAGTTTGACCGTGGTTATATTTCTCCTTACTTTGCAAACAAGCAAGATACTTTAACGGCTGAGCTTGAAAACCCGTTCATCCTTCTTGTTGACAAAAAAATCGGTAACATTCGTGAATTGATTTCTGTTTTAGAAGCAGTTGCGAAAACTGGTAAACCACTTCTTATCATCGCTGAAGATGTTGAAGGCGAAGCGCTTGCTACACTTGTTGTAAACAACATGCGCGGCATTATCAAAGTATGTGCTGTTAAAGCTCCTGGCTTTGGTGACCGTCGTAAAGCAATGCTTCAAGACATCGCGATCTTGACTGGCGCAACTGTTATTTCTGAAGAAGTTGGTATGTCTTTAGAACAAGCGACTCTTCAAGATTTAGGTACTGCACACAAGATCACTGTTTCTAAAGAAAACACTGTTATTGTTGATGGTGCTGGTGATGCAGCTGCAATTGCTGAGCGTGTTCAACAAATCCGTGCTCAAATTGAAGAATCTTCTTCAGAATATGATCGTGAAAAATTACAAGAACGTGTTGCTAAATTAGCAGGCGGTGTTGCTGTAATTAAAATCGGTGCGGCAACTGAAGTTGAAATGAAAGAGAAAAAAGACCGTGTAGACGACGCGCTTCATGCAACTCGTGCAGCAGTTGAAGAAGGTGTGGTTGCTGGTGGTGGTGTTGCGCTAGTACGTGCTGTAAATGCATTAGACGGCTTAAAAGGCATTAACGAAGATCAAACAGCGGGTATCAACATTTTACGCCGTGCGATCGAAGCTCCACTTCGTCAAATCGTTTCAAACGCAGGTGATGAGCCATCTGTAGTGATTAATGCAGTTAAAGCTGGTGAAGGTAACTTTGGTTACAACGCAGCAACTGGCGAATATGGCGATATGTTAGAAATGGGTATTCTTGACCCTGCTAAAGTAACTCGTTCTGCACTTGAACACGCTGCTTCTGTAGCTGGTTTAATGTTAACTACAGAATGTATGATTACTGACATTCCAGAAGATAAAGCAGCTGTTCCAGATATGGGCGGTATGGGTGGTATGGGCGGCATGATGTAATAACGCATCAACGCTTTAACTAAAAAAATCCCTGCAAAATGCAGGGATTTTTTTAGTTTTCACGTAATTTTAAGAAATCGTTAAGTTCAATGACTTATATTAAAAAACAGGAACAGCAGCTAGAAGTTCCTCTTTGTTACAGCCATGCTTATTTACTTGTAAGCATGGTTTTTTTTATCCTAATAAAATGAACAACCATGTAATGGCAATAATAGAAAGTGCAACAAATTGAGCAGCACTTCCCATATCTTTTGCATTTTTAGAAAGTTGATGTTTTTCAAGAGAAACTCGGTCAACTACAGCTTCAATAGCCGAATTGAAGAGTTCAACGATCATTGCAAACAGACATACAATAATCATTAACACATGTTCACTGCGGGTTACATCAAGAAAAAAACTGACTGGAATTAAAATAAGGTTAATAAAAACAATTTGGCGGAAAGCTGCCTCATTTTTATAGGCTGCTTTAAATCCCGAAATAGAGTAAGCCGTTGCATTTAATATACGCTTGAGCCCACTTTTGCCCTTATAAGGAGAATAGCTATTCATTTACTTATATTTCTGACACATTTCATGCATTATATAATTTGGGTCTTAAAAAATTATTAAATCTTTTTTAAAGATTTTGACTTTATAACTGAATAGAGAAGAATAGATGAAAAAATTATGTGTAGCTTTGGGTCTTGCATTTTGTAGTATGCATGCAACGTATGCCGAGCAAGCTCCTACCCAACAAGTACCGGGTTATTATCACCATCAATTTGGAAAATACCGTGTAACCTCTTTACTTGATGGTACGATTTATCTAAACCCTAACTTATTTAAAAACTTAAATCAGGCTCAAAAAACTAAAATATTAACTAAATATGCTGCTGTTAATGAGAAGGGTATTCAGACTTCTGTAAATGCATTTTTAGTAGATGATGGCAAAAGTTTGACGCTTGTAGACAGTGGAGCAGCAAGCTGCTTTGGCCCACAGCTTGGATCGATTGCAAAAAATATTGAATTGGCAGGTTATCAACTGGCAAATGTAAAAACAGTATTACTCACGCATTTACACCCAGATCATGTATGCGGTATTGCTCAAAATGGAAAAGCTGTATTTCCAAATGCAACCGTTTATGCACATGAGCGTGAAGCTGATTACTGGTTAAATCCAGCTTCTGAAAAAACAGTGCCAGCGGACAAAAAACAAAGTTATTTGGGGACTGTGAAAAATGTAAAAACTGCTCTCGCTCCTTATCAAGCAAAAAAAGCATTTAAGACATTTAAAGATGGTGATGTCATTCAAGGCTTTGAAGTGATCGATACACGTGGTCATACGCCTGGTCATCACAGCTTCCGCTTAAAAAGTAATGATCAGCAAATCATTTTTGTTGGAGACATCGTTCATTCACATTCTTTGCAGTTTGATGCTCCAAAAACTGGGGTAGATTTTGATGTGAATTCTGAGCAGGCGATTAATACCCGTTTAAAAATGTTTGCAGAAATTTCAAATAAGCAGCAATGGGTCGCAGCGCCACATTTACCATTCCCAGGCATTGGTCATGTTTATAAAGTAAACGCTGAGCAATATCAGTGGATCCCACTTTATTTTGATAATGTCGTAGAGAAATAAAAAAAACAGGGCATTTATTGCCCTGTTTTTTTTATTAAAAAACTTTAATTATTTTGCGGCTTTTTCATAATTAATAACGGCTTCATGGCCAAGTGCTGGGTCATCTGTAAAGACACCATCAACACCAGCTTTGAAATAGGCTTCAAACTCTTTTAAAGCACCAGATGGACAGCGCTCCGCTGGTTTATCTTGACTGCACTTTAAAGGCTTTGGTAAATAATTATTTTCTGGGCGGAAAGTATAAGGGTGTACTTTCAAGCCAGCCGTATGTGCATCAGAAATAAATGAAGTCGTTTGAACGGAGCCATTGTCATTAAAGCTCAGAATATAACCTTTACTTGGTCCTACACCATTTGCATATTTAGCAACATCTTTTAAGCCTTGTGCTGTGGCTAAATCAGCATAAGTTTTAGTTTCTCCAGATTCAACAAAGTCGGCTGGTTGTGAAGTCTTAGCATCATATAATTGAATGATTTGTGCGTGTTTAATCGTTTTATGAAGGTCGAGCTGATCTTTTAAATATTTTAAATTACTCACTTCAAAAGACTGTAAATAAACAGGTGCAATATCACGCGTATATTTATATTTGGCTAAGGTTTTAAGAAGGGCATCTTCCATTGCCAGATTATGATTTTTAAAGTAAGTCGGATGTTTGGTTTCAATATATAGACCAATAATTTTTCCCGTTTTCTTATAATTTGCTTCAGCCAGCTCAATCACTTGTTCTAGAGTTGGGACAGGGTAAAGGTCATTATAAGCTGTGTTTGCCGGTCGGAACTCTGGAATACGCTCACGCGCTTTAAGTTGCTGTAATTCACTTAAAGTGAAGTCTTCTGTAAACCAACCTGTTAAGTCTTTACCATCAATATTTTTTGTTATTTTACGGTCTGCAAACTGGCTTAAGGTACTTACATCGGTTGTGCCGCCAATCTCATTTTCATGGCGAGTAACCAATACACCATCTTTTGTAGACACTAGATCAGGTTCAATAAAATCTGCACCATCATCAATAGCTTTTTGATATGAAGCTAAGGTGTGTTCTGGACGTAAAGCGCTAGCGCCACGGTGTCCTACTACTAGAATTTTAGGAAGTTGATATTCTGGTGTGGTTGGTGTGTTTTCAGTTTTATCATCGTCATTACAACCTACCAAACTAATTAAACTTAAGCATAAAATTGCTCTTTTAAACATAATTCTACTCATATTGTTTTAGTTGAAACGGCTCTAGTCTGCTCATTGAAGTTGACGTGATCATGAAGAATTCATGAATTTTCAGTGACACTTGTTAAAACCTTTTTTATGGGTTTGTAGGAAATAATCATTCCTGCTTTGTTTTTGCCCTAATTGCATTTATTGTGTTAATTCTACTTGTCTTTTATATATCGCTCGTTGATGATCAAGATGCCGAATTCGGTATTGCCACCTGTTAATTGACGACTTAATTCTGAGCAGCCATGCTATCTAAATTCTTTATTCAGCGTCCTATTTTTGCCAGTGTCTTAGCAATTATTGTTATGGCATTTGGTATTTTCTCGGTGCTGAATTTACCCGTAGAACGTTATCCTGATATTGCACCTCCAAAAATTACAGTATCGGCAAGTTATAGTGGGGCAGATGCACAAACGGTTGAGCAAAGTGTTACTCAGATTTTAGAACAGCAAATACAAGGTATTGATCACTTACTTTATTTCAGTTCGACCAGTGACTCATCAGGACGTAGCCGAATTACGATTAGTTTTGATAATGGAACAAATCCAGATACAGCACAGGTGCAAGTACAAAATAGCATTAGTGGTGTCATAAGACGTTTGCCCGATGAAGTGCAACGCCAAGGAGTTACGGTAAGTAAGTCACTCGGCGATACTTTCATGGTGGTGGGTTTATATGACTCGACTGGTAAAGCGGGGAACATTGAGCTATCAGACTATTTAACAACACACGTGGTAGATGACTTAAACCGTATTGAAGGGGTTGGTGAGTCCGATGTGTTTGGTTCGCAATATGCAATGCGAATCTGGCTAAACCCCGATAAATTAAAACAATATAATTTAATGCCAAGTGATGTTGCCAGTGCAATCACCGCTCAAAATACACAGGTGGCCGCAGGTGCGATTGGTGATTTACCTGTTATCGATGGGCAGTATTTAAATACGAAAGTCACAGCAGGTTCTCGACTAAAAACAGTCGAAGAGTTTAAAAATATTGTAGTGAAATCAAATCAAACAGCGAGCTATGTCTATTTAAAAGATATTGCCAGAGTTGAGTTGGGTGCAGAAAATTATCAGTCTTTTAATACCATTAATGGTTATCCTGCCGCAGGTTTAGGTATTTCGCTATCTTCAGGTGCGAATGCCATTCAAACCTCTAAGCTTATTCATCAAACTCTAGATCAGGTTACAAGCAAGTTACCAGCCGGATATAAAATTGTTTATCCACGAGATAACACGCCATTTGTGCAAGAGTCGATTAAGGAAGTTGTAAAGACGCTTATTGAAGCGATTATTCTCGTTATTTTGGTGATGTTCCTATTTTTACAAAGCTGGCGCGCTACACTCATTCCGAGTATTACCGTGCCAGTTGTTATTTTAGGAACTTTTGCTGTCTTATATGTGCTCGGTTTTAGTATTAACACTTTAACTTTATTTGCACTGGTGCTTGCCATTGGTTTGTTAGTAGATGATGCAATTGTAGTCGTGGAAAACGTTGAACGGCTCATGCATGAACAGCATTTAACACCGAAAGAAGCGGCCATTGAGTCGATGGGAGAAATTAGTGGCGCTTTAATTGGGATTACATTGGTTTTAACTGCGGTTTTTATTCCAATGTCCTTTTTAGGCGGCTCAATTGGGGTGATTTACCGTCAGTTTTCTATTACTTTAGTTGCCGCAATGGCTTTATCGCTCGTCGTTGCCTTAGTCCTAACACCTGCTTTGTGCGCCCTAATTTTAAAACCTAACCCTGAGCCTATGCGTTGGGCAGTTTGGTTTAACCAAAAAATTGATCAACTTAAAAATCAATATATCAAGATCGTACAAACAAGCATTCGTTACAGTAAATCGGTTGTTGTGATTTTTGTGGCTTTGATTGCTGTTTTCGCCCTGTTCTATAGCGGTTTAAAAAGTGGATTTATTCCTAAAGAAGATCAAGGCATTTTAAGTGTTCAAATTAAACTTGTTGATAGTGCCCCAATTTCTCAAAGTCAGAAAATTGGTGAACAAGTTCGTCAATATTTCCTGACTCAAGAAGATAAAAATGTCGACTTGGTTTTAATCCGTTATGGCCGAAATTACTCGGGTACAGGACAGAACTTGGCACAAGGATTTATTGCTTTAAAACCGTGGGATGTGCGTACAGGAAAAGATGATTCGGCAGACGCTATACAAAAGCGTGCGATGAAATATTTTAGTCGTTTTAATAATGCACAGATTAATGTGACTTTACCTGCTTCAGTCAATGGTCTAGGTCAAACTGATGGTTTGGATTTATGGATTCAAGATTTAAATGGGCAGGGGCAAGATTTTCTAGATAGCACCTTCCGTCAGTTGCAAACACAGAGCAAAAGTTACTCAACTTTCGAAAATTTTGATAAGCAATCAACCAATAGTAAAGCTAATCTCAATATCAAAATTGACCAGAAACAGGCATTAGCAAATGGTTTAGAACTCCCTGCGATTAATAACACCCTGTCGAGTGCGTGGGGTGGAACTTACGTGAATGACTTTATTGACCGTGGCCGTATTAAGCGTGTCATGATTCAAGGTGATGCTGAGTTCAGATCGAAACCAGAAGATTTATATAATTGGTCTGTACGTAATAACCAAAATGAAATGGTGCCTTTTAGTTCATTTGCTAACTTCAGTTGGGGCGGTGCTCCTGAAATTGTAAAACGCTATATGGGTTATAGTGCCTTGCAGTTACAAGCAGATGTTGCAAGTGGCAGCAGTTCAGGTCAGGCAATGAAAGATGTTGAGCAACTTGTCAATCAGCAAAAAGATGTCGGTTTAGCGTGGACAGGTCTATCTTTTGAAGAACAGAAGTCGACGAATCAGGCTATCTGGTTATATCTCATCTCGGCAGGCTTTATTTTCTTATGTTTAGCTGCTTTATATGAAAGCTTAAGCATTCCCGCGGCTGTGATGACATCTATTCCGCTGGGCGTAGGGGGAAGTGTAATTTTCTCTTATATTTTTGGACTGCCGAATGACGTATATTTCCAAATCGCACTATTAACCACGATTGGCCTATCGTGCAAAAACGCAATTTTGATTGTTGAGTTTGCAGCCTTGGCTCAAGAAAAGGGTAACAATGCAATTCAAGCGGCTTTAGATGGCGCTAGCTTGCGTTTAAGACCCATTCTAATGACTTCCTTGGCCTTTGGTGCTGGAGTAATTCCTTTGGTCTTTGCTCAAGGTGCAGGGGCTGTGAGTCGCCAAGAAATCGGTATTAGTATTTTAGGTGGCGTCATGTTTGGTACTGTGCTGGTTTTATTCTTTATTCCAGTGATGTACGTGTTGCTTCGTTCATTGTTTAGATCGAAAGCTTCTGGTTAAAAGCAAACTATTTTAAAAAGAGGCATTAAATCAAGTATATTAAGTTTAACTTCTCTTCATATATTTGATTTAGATGCCTCAAGAAAAAAAATTAACAGAGCAGCAGGTCATCGCACTAGAACGAGACCTTGCCAAGTTCGCTACCATGATGGATAGTGCGGTTCGCATTCCTTTTACAAAGCAGGGTATTGGAGCTGATGCTGCACTGAGCACGATTCCAATTGCTGGTGATGTTGCTGGTTTTGCGCTGACTTGCTATGCCATTTATAAAGCTAAACAGATTGGTGTACCTCAACATAAGCTGACTCCAGTCATTAAACTGGCAGTTGTAGATGCTGTAGTGGGCTTTGTTCCTGTTGCAGGGACTATTTTTGATATATTTATCCGGCCTAGTAGAAAAGCATTAGATGTAGTGCATACGCACATACGTGAAGAATATGCGATTCACAGTGATATTCATGTTGTTCATCCATATTTACATGAAAAGCTTGAAAAGAAGCAGCAACATTCAGCTTTCTGGCGTAATCCTGTAGTCAGTTGGTTATGGTTACATATACCCGATTTATTAGGTGCCTTTGTACTGCTTTTAATTGGCTTGGCTGTTTGGTGGGGAGCAAGTTATCTGTGGAGCTTCTATCAAACCATGTAATAAAAATAAAGCCTCCGATTGGAGGCTTTATTTCTTCACGTTAAACGTTTTATGGGCAATCTAATTGATGTAAAGCTGCCACACGTTGTTCAATTGTTGGGTGGGTTTGGAACAAAGCAGCTAAGCTGAAACCTTGTTCTTTACCTTCCGCAATCGCGAAAGCTTTCATTTCTTTTGGCATTTGATCTGGCATTTCTGTCTCAGCTTGTAGACGTAATAATGCAGAAATCATTGCTTGTTTACCTGCTAAACGTGCACCTGCTTCATCAGCACGGTATTCACGATAACGAGAGAACCACATCACGATAGCCGAAGCGAGAATACCAAAGACGATATCCAATACCATGGTAATAACAAAGTAACCCATACCCGGTGCTTCATCATCTTGACGGCCAAAAACATTGCGGTCAATAAAGTCACCGACTACACGGGCAAAGAACATAACAAAGGCGTTCACGACACCTTGAATGAGGGCTAAGGTGACCATATCACCATTCGCAACGTGACCAATCTCATGTGCGAGAACGGCACGTAACTCATCTTTATTCATACGTTCAAGTAGACCCGATGAAACGGCAACCAATGCATCATTTTTATTCCAGCCTGTTGCAAAGGCATTGGATTGATATGATGGAAAAATACCAACCTCTGGCATGTTAATACCAGAACGTTGAGAAAGTTCAGCGACTGTTTGCAATAACCAGCTTTCAGCTTGGTTACGAGGAGCATTCGGGTCGATCAGTTCTGTACCGGTCGTTTTCTTAGCCATCCATTTTGACATAAACAGTGAGATTAAAGAGCCCACCATACCAAACACAAAACAGATGACTAAAAGGTTGCCTAGATTCAAGCCACCCGCGCCATGGTAACTACCGACACCGAAGAGTGACAAAATAATGCCAGCTACAACCAGTACCGCGAGGTTGGTAAGCAAAAACAAACCAATCCGCATCATTGAGAAAATCCTCTTATAAATAAAATGTTATCTGATTTATAAATTCTAAATCATGCAGCTAATATGCGGGGCTTAGGGGAAAAATTCAAGAAAAAAATAAGGAATTGATACATTCTTTCACGAAGTAGAATGTACCTAAATTTAAAGAATTATTGGCTAGATTCGCCTAAATGGTAAGGATCAGGTAATAGATCTTTACAATTTAAAGCACAGAAATTTGACGGAATAGATCCGTCAGTAAAAGTTTTTATTCAATTCGAATATGTGCAATAGCAGTGGCGTTGTTCGTGACATAAGTACCCGTAGGCGCATCAGTAAATGTCCCATTCGATAAAGTCACAATTTGACGAGAAGAGGAATATTTAGGTGCTGGCGCTGCTATTTGAGCTGTTGTGTTTTCCGTTAAATTAGAAGACTGAGAAGAGACTTGCGCTGAAGTATTAGAAGAATTAGTAAAAGATGAAAAACCTGAACCAGATGAATATAAGTTTTGATATCGACTGGTTACGCGGCGCACATAATCTTGTGTTTCACGAAAAGGGGGAATACCGCCGTATTTATCAACATTACCTTCACCTGCATTATAAGCAGCAAGTGCCATTTGTGTATTGCCACGAAAGCGCTTGAGCAACCAGCTTAAATATTTTGCACCTGCAAAAATATTTTGCTGAGCGTCAAAGGCATTGGTCACGTTAAATCGACGTGCAGTCGCAGGCATAAGCTGCATAAGACCTTGTGCCCCGACTGGAGAGCGAGCATTTACATTAAATCCTGATTCGGTATGCATGACGGCCTTAATTAAGCCTTCTGATACGCCGTGTTGCTGTGCAGCCTGTTTAATAATGTGGTCAAAAGCATTTTTATTTTTATTGTAGCTTGGTAGAACAGAGGCCTCTGAGGCTCCCCAGTTCGTATAACTATGAATATTACTGTCAGGGTAATAGGTTACTTTTACTTTTTTAAGTGATTGATCATTACTTTTTCGATTCGTCAGCAATGTACTACCATTTTTATCTTGGTAAATATACATCTGACCTGCTGAACTAGAAGTTATACCAACCGAAAAAGTGGTTATCCCCAGTAAACAAGAAAAAAGAAATTGAACCGGTTTTTTCATTTTATGTTATTCACAATTTTAAGATATTCAAAACTTGTCGAAGAGTTTATCAAAAAATATTACAGAAAGAACTTTTGTGTAATTTTTTTTATTTCGACTCTTTCAAAAAATCAAGCTGTTTTGTTCGAATGCTCATCAAAAAAAATTAAAAATTATTTTTAAAATGATTCTATTGACTTGGCTAACATGTTGATATTTAAAGGTAAAAAACATTGGTTAAAAAATGATCAATTTAAATAAAACCCTTAACAGAAGGTCTAAACAGTTTGTCAAGTACGAAGAAATCCACAATTTTATCCACAGGTTTTGTGGAAAACTGTGGAAAAGTCCAAAAAGTAAGCACTTTGCACAAATTTTGAACGCGCTAGTCAAAATAAAGCACGACTTTTGCATCATGCAGGAGCAATGTGACGGCTTCAAGAATTGAAACTAATCTTTTGATGCGATTCTCGTCCGAATCATATAAAATTGCGCGGTATTTTTATTTATGGGTATATCTCGTCTATGTACGCGCCAGTTGAGTCTAATCAGGGATTTAATTTTAAGCCTGAACTTCCAACAAGCTCGGCCTATTACCGTTTGCTCAAGAAGCTTCGCCGTCAAGTTGGGCATGCTATTCGTGACTTCAATATGCTTGAAGAGGGCGATAAGGTCATGGTGTGTGTGTCTGGTGGTAAAGACAGTTATACCTTGCTCGATATCATGTTGCAGTTTAAACGTATTGCACCAATCAATTTTGATGTTGTTGCGGTTAACCTTGACCAAAAGCAACCAGGCTTTCCTGAAGATGTCTTACCTCGTTATATGGAAGAAAATAACATTCCATATTACATTTTAGAAAAAGACACCTATACCATTACTAAGCGTTTAACACCGGAAGGTAAAACCTACTGTGCAGTATGTTCCCGTTTACGTCGTGGTTCTTTGTATGGCTTTGCACAAGAAATTGGTGCGACTAAAGTTGCTTTAGGACATCACCGCGATGACATTCTTGCAACGTTCTTCTTAAATCTTTTTCATGGTGGTAGTTTAAAGGCGATGCCTCCAAAGCTTTTATCATCAGATAAAAAGAATATTCTGATTCGTCCATTGGCATATGTTGAAGAAAAAGACATCATCAAATATGCTGAGTTGCGTCAGTTCCCAATCATTCCATGTAACCTTTGTGGTTCGCAGGAAAACTTACAGCGTGCCATGCTTAATGAAATGCTACGTGACTGGGATAAACAATATCCGAAACGCTTACACAGCATTTTCGGTGCGTTACAAAACGTATCTCCGTCTCAGTTAGCGGACCGTGAACTGTTTGATTTCGAAGCGCTAGATTCTCAGCGCGAGCTGGATTTTAAAGATCCAGAAGAGCTTAAGAATCGCTTAGATGTTGTGAACTTAAGTTTTGCTGCTGAGTAAAACTACTTGATAAGTCAATTAAAGGCACTTTATAAACAAGTGCCTTTAATGTATCAAAATACTAAAAAATGAATGTTCCGTACAAAAAGTCATAGCCCTAAATTTAAATTACATGCTATAACAACGCTCAAGCAGAATTGCTTCACATGATGTTGTCTGGATAGGCAACTAGAGAAATTGAACAAATAAATTTGAGGAAGAATCATGCCTGCATTTTTAACTGAAGATTGGTTTGCTACTGTCGAAAAATTAACTGCTGAAGCAGGGGATCTTAATTTGCCACCTGCTCTTGCGAATTTGGCAATTAATTTAGTAGTTACAGATGCTTCTGGAAATACCGAATTAGCTTTAGATGGGGGTAAAATCAAAAAAGGTTTGTCTTCAAATGCCAAAACAACTTTAAACATGGATGCTGAAACTTTACGTAAAGTATTCTTAGAGTTTGATATGGCTGCTGCTATGCAGGCATTCATGACTGGTAAAATTAAAGTTCAAGGCGATATGTCTCAATTGATGGCTTTACAAACAGCTAAGCCAAGCCAAGAACAAAAAGATTTGTTCAAGAAAGTGTTAGAGCAAACAGCTTAAATTTCAAAGAATTCATATAAAAAGCTTACCCATAGAGGTAAGCTTTTTATTTATACAAACAATGAATTTGTCAACTTTTAAACAATAAAAATTAGATATTGATTCGTGTTTGCGCCGTTTTGATATGTTCAAGATAAGCACGAATACGAGTGACATATTGAACTGCTTGCTTATATCGACCATTACGCGTTTTATTACTTTGCAAATAGTCATAGAGATTGACCCATTTGTTCGGATCTTTCCCTTGAGATTGCAAGCGCTTCTGAATTTGACTTACCGCACCCGGTCCCATGTTATAGGCCACAAGCGCATACCAGTTCCGATCAGGGAAGGGAATATTATCAAATTCAGTTAGCATCAAATCGTAATACTTCGCGCCACCCTGAATACTCTGAGCAGGATCGCTACGGTTGCTTACACCCATTGCTCGAGCAGTGCTATTGGTCAGCATCATTAAGCCACGAACACCTGTGGGAGAAACAGATTCTGGCTTTAAGTATGATTCTTGATAACCAATTGCGGCAAGTAAGTGCCAATCGAGATCATACTTCGCTGCACTTTGTTTAAAGCTCGCTTTATAAATCGGTAAACGTGTCGTTAAGTCACGTTGAATGGTTGACCAAGCTTCTGGTTTCACCACATTACGATTATAGAAAGAAGCAAGTTGCTGGGTTACACCATTTTGCTTACTTTGGCATACAAAGCCACTAGCAGTCTGGGTAAGAGGATCATCAGCTTGTTTAAACACCCAGCTCAACTCAGAATTTAAACCATTTTTTTGCAAATTGACTGTGTCACCACAACTTGCAGAAAAGGACATTAAACCTTTGTTCTCGATGGTACTTAAACCTGCGGTAGTCATCGCAAAGTTTGCTTTACCTTGCTGAACCCATCTAAGTGCAGTGGCATTGTCTGCCACGATTTTAAAGTCCAGCTTTACATTAAGGGTTTGTGCATAGTTACGGGCTAAGTCGTAACCAAAACCATGTAAAAACTGATCTTCTTTGAAAACGGTTGTCGGGCTTTCTACCGCAACAACAGTTAGAGTGTTTGTATTTACTACAGTATTGTACTGTAGGGTTTTTCCTGCATTAATACTATGAAATGGAAAAAGCATAGTACTGAGTGCAAGTGCTTTTAACGGGAGAGAAGAAAATAAAGAGTTAAGGCAAAGCCTCGACCCTGAACTTGAATTACTGTGCATGTTGTCTCCGCTACAGATAATTTATGCCCAAAAAGTCAGACAATAAGCTGCCATAACTTTTAAAAGTTGATAAATTCAATAAGGGGTGGGCAGTCATGACGTCATTCAAAATGACATGAAATGAAAAAAACAAACTGTGTAGAAAATCTACATAGTTTTCTGAAAGGTTAAAAAATGCTCAACATTTAATCTGCGCGCATCATAATATTGAAAAAAAGTATTGTCAAATTTCGTACAATTAAATATTCGATATATCATCATAAACACATGAATTTCTTAAGGAAGAAAATTTATACACTTCTGATATGAGAAAATAGGGTATAAAATGCTACATCTTGTAAGCGATATGTTGTTGAACAGTGGTTTTTAATCATGAAATCTAACTTAATTACCCGATCAGGGCATGACAAATTAGTTGCTGAATTAAAACAACTTTGGCATGAAGAAAGACCAGAAATCACAAAGAAAGTGAATTGGGCTGCAAGCTTGGGTGATCGCAGTGAAAATGCAGATTATCAGTACAACAAGCAGCTACTTAGAAAAATTGATCGACGAGTACGCTATTTAGGAAAACGTTTAGAAGAATTAAAAATCATTGATTACGCACCTGAGCAAGACGGAAAGGTTTACTTCGGAGCTTGGGTCGAGATTGAAAACGAAGAAGGTGAGCAAAAAACTTTACGTATTGTAGGGATTGATGAAATTTATGATCATCACCCGCAGCATATTTCGATTGAATCACCTATGGCCCGTGCACTGCTTGGCAAAGAAGTAGATGATGAGATTGAAGTGCATACACCATCTGGGAAAAAGCTTTGGTATATCAATACAATTCACTATGAGAAGAACGAAAACCCAGAAAAATAAATCAATTTGTATTTATTTTGAGCGTTTGAATTAAAAGTTAAATAAAAGATTTGCCAACTTGTGTTTTTATTTATATTATAGCGCTCGTTGGAAGCGTGGCAGAGCGGTTTAATGCACCGGTCTTGAAAACCGACGAGGGTGTGAGTCCTCCGTGAGTTCGAATCTCACCGCTTCCGCCAAATTCTTAAAAAGCCCTTGTTAATGACGAGGGCTTTTTTTTATGCCTGTTTTTTTATTTTCTCGGCTTATATCAATTTTGAATAACGCTATTTAAATTTTATTGAAACACGTGCCTATATTTTTCCTTATTGTCATCCTAGTTTGATTTATAAGTCATAAAAATCGATTGTTCTTTTAATTAAATAACTCACTCCTCATCTGCATGGATTGGTTCGCCAGCTGTGCCTTGGGTTTATAAATAATTGAATTTAAGTTTAACCATCTAATTAAAAAAAAGTCTTTGTGAAAACAGGGGCTTTTTTTATGTATAGCCTATAAATTAGCGTCATAGTTAGCTTAAATATTGCTAACAAATCCTGAAAATTTCATATAAATCAAATAAGTATATATTTTAATCAAAATTTCTTTATTTATATAATATGTTTTTTATTTTCAGTGCCTTACCAAGAGCGTGTCTATATATCAAAATCGAACAAGTTATTTGTAGAATATTCACTTATTGATATATGATGATCCAATATTTAGAAACTGATTCAAAACATAATTCTATTGTTCAGCGAGCAAGATCAAGGAAGAAATTAGGCTGAATTCAGGCTTCTAAACCCTTATATATCTGGAAATTACTTCCAGCCAAATATTGCATTTCGACCCAATGGTTGGGAATGCCTCATTCTTTTGAAGAGTAGGCATTTCCTATTTTAGGATGTATCTATGAAAAAATTATTTAGTGTCCTGTTTAGCGCATCTGTACTCACACTGACTGCATGTAATAAACAGCCTGCACAAACTGAAAATACAGCACCAGCTAAAGACAAAACTGAGTCAGTACGCACAATTAAACTTGTTTCAACAGGTTCAGACACTGACGTATGGAAATATGTTGCAACGCTTCCTGAGACTAAAGAAGCGGGCATTAAACTCGAAGTGACTAACTTGACTGACTACGTTGTGTTGAATACATCTGTAGCAAGTGGTGAACAAGACGTAAATGCGTTCCAGTCATTTAACTATTTAGCGGCTTATAACGCTTCAAATACAGCTAAAGTTGCTGCTGTTGCGACAACTTACTTGGAACCAATGGGTCTTTATGCAAATAAAGTAAAAACTGTTGATGAGTTCCCACAAGGCGCTACAATCGCGATTCCAAACGATACTGCTAACGAAGCACGTGCATTAACATTATTACAGTCTGCTAAATTAATTAAACTTAAACCAGACTTTGACCCTGTAAAAGGGACAACCAACGACATCGCTGAAAATCCTAAAGGTCTAAAATTAAAACCAATTCAAATGACTACGGCAGTTCGTGTTAAAGACGACGTAGATGCAATTGTATTGGGTAATACATTGGCACTTGAAGGCGGCTTAAACGTACTGAAAGATTCTATCTTCCGTGAGCCAATTGATCAGTCTACAAAGCTTTATGTGAACTTATTGGGTGTGGCTGAAGCGAATAAAAATGATCCGATCTATACGAAATTAGGTGAACTTTACCACTTACCTAAAGTACAAAAATTTGTGAGCGAAAAATTTGCAGGTACAAAAGTTGAAGTCAACAAACCTGTTTCTGAGTTTACAGACATCAAATAAGTAATTTTTTAATTAAAATTATTTTCCAAAGCTAAGCCTCGGTAATCGGGGCTTAGCTTTTTTCTATAGTATGTTCTGTTTTAGAGTAATGAGCTCTTAACAGATTTAAGAGCCTCTAGAAAAAACGCTATTCAGATGCAAATAATATAATAAATAGATTAAAAGAAATGGCTAAAATATATGAAAATGGGGTTCTTATGATCCAATAATAGTTTTAGAGCCATACATAAGCTTATCAATATTAACAAAGGCTTAATCACTCTTGATCCAAATCTTACCGCAAATTTTGCGCCAATCGAAGCCCCAATAAAAGCTCCACCAGCCATCACTAAAGCGATTGGAAAAATGACATATCCTTTAATGATGAAAATAGATAAAGAACCTAGGTTACAAGCCACATTTGCTAACTTGGTATAAGATAAGGCACTCACCAACTTAAAACCTAATAATAGTACAAATGCAACTATGAAAAATGAACCGACTCCAGGACCAAAAACTCCATCATAAAACCCTAGTAACGGTGCGACTAGAAGTGCAAACAGAAAATAAGGAATAAGTGGTTTTTTATCTACATCGCTTAGTTTTGGTGAAAAAATAAAATATAAGGCTACTAAAATTAAAAGTATTGGAACGATAGTCAAAAGTACATTTTTAGGCATGAGGGTAACTGAAAGTGCCCCTAATATTCCACCTAAAAAAGACATACAAGCTATAGGGATTGCTTTACGCCACTCGATGAGTCCTTTTCTTGCGAAACTAATGGTTGCTGAAAGTGTTGCAGAGGCAGCTTGCAATTTATTGGTTGCTATTGCAGATACAGGAGGAACACCTGATAAGAGCAATGCGGGTAGAGTTATTAAGCCACCCCCACCTGCAATAGCATCAATAAATCCAGCTACCATAGCCACTAAGCCTAAGATAAGTAGGAGTTCAAAATTCAATTCATTAGCCTTTAACAATAAGAGGATTTTTTTGCAGTACAATATAATCAAGATTTTTTCTATAACCAAATAAACGAACTAATGTTCTTCGGTTATCTTTAATAGTATCTCGACAATGTAAGCATAAACTATTATTAATAATTAAAACGGTATTAGGATTTAAATTAATAGAATCAACGATACTAGTTTTTCGAACAATTGATTCAAATTTATAAAAAGCATTTTTAATTTTTATAGAGGCATTCTCATTTGGAGTGAATCTATATGAGTTGTATTTCATGGCTTTATAACCATATTTATCTACTTCTAGGATAGAAACATTTTCTCCTCCAGATCCTTGGCCCTCGTTAAATGTTTCACTTCTTGTAAAATTAAAACTTTCCGTTGTTAAAGCCAGTATCTCTTCAATAGTTAATTGGCTTAATACTCTTGATATTGGAATTAAACTTGTAGGTTCATTTAAGGGGTTCCATCTTGCTGTTAAAATTAAGGAAGAAGGAGCAGGTGAGTGATTGTTAACAACTTTAGTAACTGTATGGTAGGGTGCTTCGGTATGTGCAGTTAATTCTATACCTGAATGTGAACTCTTATCAGGATTCTCATTTTCAATTTTTGTAGCTCCACCGCCTTTTAGGTTGGCAACAACTCTAACGATTTTACCAACATTATCAATATCAAATGCAAAAGCATCTTCCTCAAGGAGTGCTAATATTATTTGTTCAGAAGAAGCTAATGTTAATATATCTATATCTTTTTCGAGTATCTCAAGAGATGGTAGTTGAGTTGATTGAGTAATATCAATTTTACTTCGATCTAATTTTTTAATATTTAACCCTTCAAGTACTAGGTAGGGTATTTCTCTATGAATATATTTTTCTATCATACTTTTTTCATATGAATTTAACTTTGCACTTAGTATTTCCTTAAAAGCCGGAATCTTTTCTTGAACAAATAAAGAATCTGGACCTCCTAATAACGCCAACTCATATGACATTTCATTAATTAAATGAGAAAGCTCAGAAGAAAGATGAAGATGATAAGTTTCTAAGTTCTTAACTATTTGATTCATGGCTAGTTTATTGTGATTAAAATTCTGCTACAGACTAGAGTTTCTTTTTTGATAAATCAATATTTTTTTTAATATTATAAGTTTTTATATTTTTTAAAAGATAATGATCTTTATTTTTCTCAATTATTAAATTAAAGTTAGCTTTTCGGATAGAAATTTTTTTAAATGTTTGGACTATCTCATATGGAATGGGAGAATACTTAGTCATACCATTAATTTCATAAAATCCTTTCGACTTTCCATCACTCGTTTTTATTCCATCTAATTCCCCATAAACTATTAATACTTCTCTTTTATACTCCATTAAAAAATGCCAAATTGATGATGAATAAAAACTAAAAGGTTTAGAAATTTCATTCTTAAAATCATTTCCATAAATTTTGTTTACTGCTTGATCTGAATATATAGCTGGACATAATAAAATTAATTGATCTATTTGAAATTTTTTTGCTAAATTAATTGCAATATAACCACCCAAACTATATCCAATAACAATATCCACCTTTTTTAAGAGACTGTAAAAAGCAATACTTTCATTTATATTTTGAGATAATGATGATTTTGTTTTACTCGTACTATTTAACCCACTTAAATTAAATGAAAGCGTTCCAATATTTTTCTTTCTAAGTGGATCTTCTAAAGGACTTAAAGAGCTTAAGTCAGAGTTACCTCCATGTATAAGTAAAGCTATTTTTTCTGGAAAACCATCACAATAATTGAATTTAGCTTCTAATTCATAAGTACCAAAATCATGTACAAAAAAGAAAGAGCTTTCATTTTCGACAGAGTCCCCATTTTTTAGCTTATGCATAGGTAACTTTGTTACTTTAGAAATGGTATTAGAAAGATATTTATGAGCAATTGATATCATGTCTTGGTTTTCCATGACTTATATTCCTATTAGAAGTTTTAAGGAGCTTATTGTTTATAAAATAAAATTTCAAAAGCCTCTGCGAAAGCAGGGGCTTTTTTGTATTTCATAGAGCATTTATTATTATGTTAATGAGGTTCATTTAAATATGAAATCTCATATCTATCTTTTTGTTCCATAGAATGGATATATGCAAATCCTGATTTTCCGATATGCATACCTGCGATCAATTGCTTTTGCTCTGCAACTTGCTTCAGAAGTTTTTTCCGTGTGATTTTTGCCTGATCTGGATCATAATCAAAGGCAATAGAAACATTAGGGTCATCTAACTGAATATACGGGAAATGTACAATATCTCCCCAGATTAATAAGCTACTTTCACCTGCTCCAATCTGAAAGCCTGTATGTCCCGGTGTATGGCCGGCAAGTAAGATCGGACGAATACCAGCAATGGATTCATGACCATCAAACAAGTGGAAGGATTGTGCGTATGCATTTAAGGTATGACGCATCAGATCAAAATTCCGCTTACCTCGTTCAGTCGCTTGTGCGAAGGCATAATCATTTTGCCAGTATTCAACCTCTAAAGTATGCAGATAAAGTTTGGCATTTTCATAAACAGGTTTTCCTTCATTATCCAGCAATCCACCAATATGGTCAGGATGTGCATGGGTGATGAGAATGATATCAATATCATATGGAGCAACGCCAAGTTGAGCGAGGTTTCTTAACAGCAAACCACCTGCATGATTCAACCCTCCTGTTCCTGAGTCGACTAAAATTGTGTGTCCATTGCCCTGAATTAGATAGCAATTAATGTCAATTTGATCTGCATTAATTACACCTGCATCAGTTTGTATTTTTTCAGCAGACTTTTCATCAATCCCAGCTAAAAGTGCCAGACTGACGTTCATTTCACCATCACTCAAAACAGTCACTAAAAAATCACCGATTTGATGTGATTTCTGTGCTTGATGATTCATTAAGCTCTCCGATTTCTTATTAATTATAGGCATACAGCTGTTCAGGTGGATAAGCAAAACATCGAATGCGGGATGTAACATCCAAAGCTTTCTGAATAATTTGATCAAGTTTGTGCATAAAAGCAGTCATCATTTCAGGAGAGCGGCTTGCTAACAAGCGATACCTCAACTCAGCATAAATGGGATGTCCACAACCTGATTGAACCGAAATATAAATAATATGCACTTTTTCCACCTCAGCTCCGAGATGCTCAACGCATAAAGACTGAAAATCTTGTGTTAGCTCAACGACATCCTCAATTTGTTCTAACAGCTCTTTCGAAACATAAAAAGTAAGATTAGGCATACTTTAAATCACATGATTCAGTTGAGTATTGGATAAGTTTTGCAGTTGCATAGTGATTGGTTCATAGAGATCTACATTAACAATATTTGCAATCTGTTCAGCTTGGCTACGTGATAAAACATAAGCTACGCGATAATTTGGTGATTGGTCTAAACCTATTGCTTGCATTTGTATGGGTTTTGGTGGAGTGGTTACTTTATCGAGTTGCAGCAATTGAGCACTCAGTAATAAAACTTGATCTGCTGATACCGTAGGTGCAATACCCTGAACTTCATAGAGATTACGATGCCAATCGGTAATGTTAGTTTGCCAACGTGAGAAGTTTCCGCCACCTTTTTGTTTATATTCATCACTGTTGATTACGTGTTCATCTTGAACAGTATGAATAGCCAGATAAGTAGGGCATGCAAATGTGATTGCTTTAAATCGCTGTGAAGTGATGAATCCAGTTACTGAAATGAGGGCAGCTAATTTCTCAACACTATAAAATTCATTCCACTCATGTTCAGTTGTTGCATCGGTATAACTGCATTCGACGGTATATAACATGGGGATCACCTCGGCATGAAAATTAAAAAATCGTCAAGTTATTGACTTTTAATCATGCTAAAGGCTATTTATTTGGGTATAAAACGATATTATTTCATTATGTAGTGATATTTAGTCACTAAAGTGTTTGGTGCTTTGAGGTTGCAACGATGCGTAGAAAGATACCGAGTAGTAGTTCTTTACAAGCTTTTGAAGCGGCAGCAAGGCATGGTAATTTTGCTCGTGCAGCCGAAGAGCTTTCACTGACCGAGGGCGCGATCAGTAGACAGATTGGCCGTCTTGAATCATTTTTAAATTGTAAATTATTTGATCGTGTTGGAAGTCGGGTAAAGCTCAATACTATGGGGACGAACTATGCACATCATGTTCGTGAAACACTTGAGCGATTGGATCGGGATACGCAATATATCCAAGGTTTACCTGAAGGAACCCAAAGTCTAGAAATATCTGCACTTCCTACCTTTGCCAATCGTTGGCTGATTCCCCGTTTAGGGAAATTCAAGCAGAAATATCCTGATATTACGGTGAATATTTCCGTTCGAACTGATCCTTTTATTTTGTCGGGGAGTGGTTTTGATGCCGCTATTCATTTTGAACATCCCGCATGGGCGGGTATGCGTACCCAATTTTTACTTGAAGAACGTTTAATCCCTGTATGTCATCCTGCACTTTTGTCAGACGAAGAGCTAACGGGCCAATTGCTACAATTGCCTCGTATCCATCGGCGTCAAAATCCTGAAGCGTGGCAGGAGTATGCAGAGGAACATAGCATCTTATTTAAACATCCTGCTCAAGGTGTGCGATATGATCTTCATGAAATGGCGATTTCAGCAGCATTAGCAGGTTTGGGGGTTGCCCTCGTTCCATCTATGTATGTTGAAAATGAGTTGGAAAATGGGCTTTTAGCTGCACCTTGGCCAAAATCCAAATTACTCAAGAAAAGGTTTTGTTTGGTGAAACCACCTGAATCAGGCATTAATGAAAATGCACTAATGGTATTTGAAAAATGGCTTGAAACAGAAATTATTAAATGACAAGTAGACTAATATTAATTTTAAATTTTGCCTAAAATCCTCAATACAGCTTATATAAAATACTTGTGTGCATCCAAATTGAAAAGTTTGCCATAGGCTAGTTATTTTATTTATTTTCCAAAGCTAAGTCACGGTTATCGGGCTTAGCTTTTGTTTATTCAGAATGTTGTAATTGAATTAATTTATATTTTAAAACAAATATTAATTTTTATAAATACTTAATTATAAATGGATTATGTTGCTATACTTCACATAGCACCTATTATGTTAAATTAGATTGTTTTACCATATATTATATGTTTAATATTTTTAGGATATTCCATGCTACAAAAAGCTTCTGAAATTGATTTTACTATTCTTATTGATATTTGGGAAAAATCAGTAAGAGCTACTCATGATTTCTTACCTGAAGAGGAAATTAATAACTTAAAACCTTTAATTCTTAATGAATATTTTCATCATGTATTACTTCATAAATACGTTCAAGACGGACAAATAGTAGGTTTTATTGGAACAAGTAGTGACAACATAGAAATGTTGTTTATTGATCCTGAGTTTAGGGGGAAAGGGGTAGGACGAGTTTTAACTAATTTTGCATTCACAGAGTTAAAAATAGAAAAAGTAGATGTGAATGAACAAAACTTTCAAGCAGTTGGATTTTATGAAAAACTAGGATTTAAAGTAATAGGACGATCTGAATTAGATGGTCAGGGTAAACCGTATCCTATTTTGCATTTAAAAATTTAGTTATTCTAAAACTAACATAATAGAGCTTATACGAAATATTTTTATTTTAAAACAGCCTATAATCAATAGGCTGTTTTAATTTATACTCTTTAAACAATGGCATAACTCCAGAGATAGAACTGATACTAAATGATTTAGAGCATGAATTGGAAAATTATTAGGAAAATACGACCCAGCTTCCTAAAGTGAGGCTAATTTCTAAGAGTAGTCATTCTATGAAATAAGCTCAAATTGTAATGAAAGCCAATTTTTAAGATCATTTAAGAAGGTAGGCCATATCTCTTCTGGTTCTAATTTAGATATACCTTCTAAAGCCAGATATAACTCATCATCATAATAATTTATGAAATCGTATAAATCTTCATCTTCAGCATATCTAGATATTTTTATTAATATTGAAAATAAATTAGAAATTAATTCTATTGAATATCCGATAGAGGGTGTTATCTCTGTATATTTTTTTAATATTTCATAAAGAATTTTTTTCTTAAGAGTAGGTTCTACGTTAGTTTCAGCAATACTAATCTTATTAAAATAATCTAAAACTTCATTATCTTTAGAGAAAAAGCAAATTTCCAAAGCTAATAAGTCTGCTGGATTTCTATCTAATTTATCTATAGCCCAGTTTTGAATGTCTTGAGCAGATTTTAAGTTTAATGTTAACTCCAATTTGAGCTGAAATTTTTCCGCATCATTCATTTCATATTATTCACTTTACTTAATTAATAGAATATACCTTATGCAAATAGTCTGTCATAGGGTGGCAGCTTTATCTATATAAATTTCAATCCCTTTATAAACCCCACTTTAACAATAACTCACTCATTATTTATCCTTACTTTTTAATGATCTAATTTAAAACAAATGTCATTTTGTGTGCTTGACTGCAAAAGGGCGGAGCACTATCCTTTGCCTGCTGGCCACATTGCCAGTCGGTTTTAGCAGACCGTACTCAAGAGCATTGAAAAAACTCGTTTTTTTAATGTGAACTCGTTCGTCTCCCTTTTGTTGCGGTAGGACGGAAGGGGGACACCTTCGGGTGTGCTGGGTCTTGAGCCAGTCTGCTAACCCCCTTTCGTTCTGCCACCATAATTTTAATGTCTGGCAGAACTCCCAATAAAAAGGAGTTGGCTTTGCACATCCATTATTTCTTGGCAGCCTTTGCCAAAGTCTATATCGACACGACTTAAACTTTTAAAGCAGTTTGATGGCCACTAGGCTTTTCAGGCTTTAAATCGCTTTGTCTAAAAACTTAATCAACAATAAAACTTGAGATGTGCCAAGCACAGTCTTTACGGCTTTGCTATGCCTTTTTTCTCCCTAAAAGGCAGCGGATTTTATATCTCATTTATATACAACAAAAATTTAATTTATAACGGTAAAACTATGCCACATTCAGATCTACCATTTCGTGCTTTAAGTGTGCTTCATACTTCCCGATTTCTTTTTAATAAATATGGCTTTCATAAAGTCGGGGTAGACCGCATTATTGAATCTTCGAAAACTCCGAAAGCAACTTTTTATAACTACTTTCACTCAAAAGAACGTCTTATTGAAATGAGCCTAACCTTTCAAAAAGATGGACTTAAACAAGAGGTCATTTCAATCATCTATGTTCAAAAAGAGTTAACTCTGCTTGAAAAACTTCGCAAAATTTACTTTTTACATGCCGACTTAGATGGACTCTACCATTTGCCTTTTAAAGCCATTTTTGAAATTGCGAAAACACATCCCAAGGCATATCAGGTGGTCGTTGAATATCGAAACTGGTTCATTAATGAAATCTATAATTTACTTTTAACAACCAACGAAAATGCTTCAAAACAAGATGCGCATATGTTTTTGTTTGTGATTGATGGGGCGATGGTTCAACTTTTAGACCCAAATAAGGCAGGGGAAAGGGAGAGATTATTAGATTATTTTCTGATCCATTTTAAAGCGGCGTAGCATATATTGCTCTTCGTTTTTTGGGTTTAGCTACCTCATTTAAAAAGCCCTTGTGATAAAAGGGCTTTTTGTTAGAAAACTATTCTTTATATTGCCATGCTTTTAAAAAGGTTCGGCAAACCTCTTCATTTAACTTTTGTAGTTCTTCTGGAGTTGGTACATTTCCACCTATCAGTGTGGCTGGATATGCATATCCCATAACAGCACCAAGAAAAGCTTTTGTTGCTTCATCTGGATCTTCAATTTTAATCAGACCAGTATTGTTAGCTGTTTCCAGAATTTGGCTTAAAGATCGTTTAATATTTCCTTGAGCACGTTGCTGAATTTTTGGAAGAATTTCAGGCATTTCAACTAAAGCAATAATAAGTAATCTTTGCAGACGAATTACATCAAGATTGTAAAAGTGATTTTGTACAGCTTGTCCAATTTCTAACAGCAGTTGATCTAGTCGCTTATTTTTCAACTCATATTGTTCAATGAATGGCACTGCCATTTCTGTTTTGAAATGCTCAAAAACTTCAATAAGCAGAGCAGTCTTTGTAGGGAAGTGATTATATAGCGTTTGTCGATTTGTTCCTGCTTTAGTAGCAATCATTTCTAGGCGGACTTCTAATCCATGTTCGAGAAATAATGCACGTGCTGCTGCCACAATAGTAGGGCGAATTCGAGAAGGGCGACCTGGAGATTTTTTTAACATATTGGGGTTTTCTTGCACATCCTATTTATTTACTTTACAGTAAAGTAAATAAATTGTCTATAAGTCTAGGGTGCCAAAATATGTTTGGTTTGGGTTTTTTTTATCATAAGTCCTTGTGGTTATTGCCTTTACTACTTTTTCTTAATGGGTGTGATTCTGATAAGCCTATTACTAAAAATATTCAACAGGTGGGTATTATCACTATAAAGCCAGAAACAATTGAATCTACCTATCAATTGGCTGGAAGAACGGTAGCCTCTGAAATTTCTCAAGTACGTCCACAAGTGAACGGAGTGGTTGTCGAACAATTGTTTAAAGAAGGTTCTCAGGTGAGTAAAGGGCAGCCACTTTATAAAATTGATTCTTCGCTTTATCGAGATAGTGTTGATGAAGCTGTGGGGAACCTTGCACTTGCTAAAGCAACAGTAAATTCGACTCGTATGCAAGCTGAGCGCTATAAAGAATTAATTAAGGTAAATGGCATTAGTCAGCAAGAACTCGATAATGCTCAAAGTGCATATGAACAAGCGAAGGCGACTGTTGCAGTAAATGAAGCTGTACTAAAAACAGCCCGAACCAATTTACGTTATACACAAGTTGCTGCACCTATTTCAGGACGGATAGGGCGCTCTTCTATTACACGCGGAGCTTTAGTCACTTCTGCTCAAACAGATCCTTTAGCAACGATTCAAAAACTAGATCCAATGTATATTGATTTGACTCAGTCTAGTGATGAATACATGGCATTGCGTAAACAGCTTACTGAAAATGGAATAAAACCCGCTGAACTTTCAGTTCAGTTACAGCTTAATAACGGGACAGACTATTCCCAAAAGGGAACCTTCAAGTTTAGTGATATTGCTGTGGATGAAGCTACAGGAAGTGTCACATTACGAGCTGCATTTTCTAACCCCAATAATGCTTTATTGCCGGGAATGTATGTGCGCGCAGAACTCGAAACTGGTACACGTCCTGAAAGTATATTGATTCCACAAGGTGCACTTATTCGCGATGCCGATGGGAACGCTCTTGTATGGGTTGTTGGAAAAGATAATAAAGCCGAACAACGAAAAATTACTTTAGGGAATGCCATAGATAATCGTTGGTTAGTGATATCTGGTTTGAGGTCAGGTGATCGGGTCATTGTTGATGGTCTGCAAAGTTTAAGTGTTGGTATGACTATTAAATCAACCCCAATTAGCTGAGGATTGCGTATGTTGTCGAGTTTTTTTATTGCACGACCTATTTTTGCTTGGGTCCTCTCTATTTGTATTATGGCGTTGGGGACAATTTCTATTTTAACTTTACCCATTGAGCAATATCCTGATATTGCACCACCGGGTGTAAATGTCACTGCAAATTATCCGGGAGCATCGGCCAAAACTGTTGAAGACAGTGTCACCCAGATTTTAGAGCAACAAATTAAAGGGATTGATGGCCTACTTTATTTTTCATCAAGTAGTAGTTCGGCCGGTCAAGCACGGATAAGCCTTAGTTTTGATCAAAATACCAATCCTGACACTGCTCAGGTTCAAGTGCAAAATTCGGTGAATCAGGCACTTAGTCGCTTACCTCAAGAGGTGCAACAACAAGGAATAACAGTAACAAAGTCACAGGGTGATAGTTTATTGGTCTTTGCGCTTTATGATGAAAGTGGCACGAGATCTTCTGTAGATATATCCGATTATATGGTGAGTACACTTCAAGACCCCTTAAGTCGGGTAGATGGAGTGGGTGAAATCACAGTATTTGGTGCTCAATATGCAATGCGAATCTGGCTTGATCCGCATAAATTAAATAGTTATGGCTTAATGCCTTCAGATGTTAGAACCGCGATTGAAGCACAAAATACGCAAATTACAGCAGGAGAGTTGGGCGCATTACCAACCCGCGATGGGCAGGCTTTAAATGCAACTGTGACGGCATTATCTCGGCTACAAACCGTGAGCCAATTTGAAAATATTATTTTGCGTACACAAACAAATGGTGCGGTCGTATTACTTAAAGATGTCGCCCGAGTCGAGCGTGGTGCAGAGAGTTATCAGACTTCTACACGTCTGAATGGAAAAGCAGCTTCGGGTATGTCTATTCAACTTGCGTCTGGTGCCAATGCATTAGAAACGGCTGAACGAGTTAAAGCTGAGGTCACACGACTAACTGCCGCTATGCCAGCGGGTCTAAAGGTTGCATATCCACGAGACAGTACTCCATTTGTTGAAGCATCTGTAAATGGAGTTATTACAACTTTAGCGGAAGCGATTGTTCTCGTCATTATTGTCATGTTCTTATTTTTACAAAGTTGGCGTGCTACCTTAATTCCAGCGATTGCCGTTCCCGTTGTGTTGTTGGGGACATTTGGTGTATTGAGTGTGCTTGGGTATAGCATTAATACTTTAACTTTATTTGCGATGGTTTTGGCAATTGGTTTGCTTGTAGATGACGCAATTGTGGTCGTAGAAAATGTCGAGCGGGTTATGCATGAGCAAAATCTTGATGCTCGGCAAGCCACATTAGTTTCAATGCAAGAAATATCAGGCGCGCTCGTTGGTATTGCAATGGTACTCGCGGCGGTATTTCTACCTATGGCATTTTTTGGTGGTTCTGTCGGAATTATCTATCGTCAGTTTTCGGTAACGCTCGTATCTGCCATGGTACTTTCAGCAATTGTTGCATTAACACTATCGCCCGCTTTATGCGCTACGTTACTTAAGCCTGTGAATGGAAAACATAAGCAGAGAGGATTTTTTACTTGGTTCAACCGTAAAGTCGAACAAGGACAAACTGGGTATCGTAAAAAATTACTCGTGATTTTAGAAAAACCAAAAATATTCATGTTCATATTCTTAGGTATTACTGCGCTATTGGCTTGGCAATATACACGCATGAATACGGGGTTTTTACCACAAGAAGACCAAGGTTCAGTTATGGTCCAATTTACTACCCCAGTAGGGACTACATTATCTGAAACAGAACGTATAGGTAATCAGATATCAGATTATTTTTTGACGAAAGAAAAGGATAATCTCAATGTAATTTTTATGGTGATGGGAAGAAATAATGCGGGCAGTGGGCAAAACGTTGGAATGGCATTTGCCGGACTCAAACATTGGGATGAGCGAAAAGGTAGTGAAAATACAGCAGAAGCGATCATCGCTCGTGCAAACGCACATTTTAAATCACTACGTGAAGCACGAGTTCAGGTACTTTCACCCGCCGCTGTAAGAGGTCTTGGACAATCAAGTGGTTTTGAACTTTGGTTGCAAGATGCTGAAAATAAAGGACGAGATGCTTTACTCGCTGCACAAAATAATGTGCTTAAAGAAGCAAATACTGATTCTGGTCTAGCCGCAGTACGTTTGAATAGCCTAGAAGATAAAGCCCAGTTACAAGTTGATATTGATCAAAGAAAAGCGAGTGCTCTTGGCTTAGCTCAGGCAGATATTAGTAATACATTATCCTCTGCTTGGGGCGGATCTTATATTAATGACTTCATTGATAGAGGACGTGTAAAGCGGGTTTATTTACAAGGTGAGGCTATATATCGTTCTTTACCTCAAGATATTGGACAATGGTATGTCCGTGGTGCAACTGGCGAGATGACACCATTCTCTAGCTTCTCTTCTGTAAAATGGCAAATGGGACCTCAAATGTTGCAACGCTTTAATGGTCTTTCATCTGTGCAAATTCAAGGGGCTGCCGCAGCTGGTGAAAGTTCTGGTGGAGCTATGGATAAAATGCAGCAGTTAATTGATAAACAACAAGGTTTTAATCTTCAGTGGAGTGGATTGTCTTATCAAGAAAAGCTAGCGGGTAGTCAAACGATCTGGTTATATTTGGCATCTATTATCTTTATCTTTCTTTGTCTTGCAGCACTTTATGAAAGTTGGTCTATTCCACTTTCAGTGCTGCTTGTGATTCCACTAGGGCTTATTGGAGCAGTAATTGCTGCCAGTCTGGCAGGTTACGTCAATGATATCTATTTCCAAGTGGCTATGCTCACGACCATTGGGCTTTCTGCTAAGAATGCTATTTTAATTGTTGAATTTGCGGCAGCTAAGTTAGAGGCTGGTCATACATTAATGGAAGCCATTATTGAAGGTGCGGGTCAGCGATTAAGACCAATTATTATGACCTCTCTTGCCTTTGTTGCTGGCGTTCTGCCTTTGGCTGTGTCTACAGGGGCGGGTGCTGTGAGCCGAAAAGAAATTGGTATAGCAGTAACTGGAGGTATGATTTCAGGAACACTACTTTCTATTTTCTTTGTGCCTTTGTTTTTTCTTTTAGTGCGTCGTTTAACGAATAGGTTAAACACTAGACTAGAAAAATGATTCCACAAAAATAAGAAGGTCATTAACAGTTAGGCCTTCATGCCATAAATAGCGTGAGGGCCTAACTGTTTAATAACTTAGAATAGATGTTGAATTTTTAAAGATTATTTTTTTAAAGAATATTATTTAGACTTAAATAGAATATTCCAAAATAGAACATTATGAATAATAAAAAGAAATTAAAATGAAAGTAGGCTAGATCTGTACTAACCTACTTTTTGTTATATAACAACTAGTCAAACTTAAGCGTACTTAATATGAAGCAACCAACACCAGCTTTCCATATACCATTATGTCCAGGAATAACACTGCCATTGGTGCGGATAAACCAGTAAGGATTATAATTCCATGTCGTTCCATCACTTCTGGAACCTGTTGCTTTTTGGGGTTCAGGTCTCCGATGTATGCCAGTTTTTCTCCACTCATACTTTCCATCTATAGGGATGAATTGTGTAGATATTTTCATTAGATCATTTTTTGTGTTTCTACTTGGTAATGCAACCCATTGATGATTATCATTTTTATAAGCCTTTTCTAACCAGTTTTTCTCGATTTGACATTTATTAGTAGGATATGAGGAAATCTGAAAATCATTATTAGAAAATAGTTTTTGTTTGGGTAGCTTTGGTTCTTGATCGAATGCTAACCAATGCGTATAAAACCACTCATAGTTGCCAATAGCTCGTCGATCCATCTTGCTTTCTTGAACTGAAAGTAAAAGTGGTTTATTAATTCCATTTTCAGTTAAGCAAGGTTTATTGTTACAAAGGCTATTTCCATCAACAATAGTAGTATTTGTATATTTATTAAACCATACTGTATTGAGATATCTTCCTGTTGGGAAAGCGTTATTTAGTGATCCATCACTATTACTACCAAACATCATAAAAATAGGTCGAGGATTGTTCTTGAAAATATTATTGTTTTTAACACCTTCTTGCCAGACGGCCTCTCTTAAAGCAACAAATTGTTTAGCTTCAATGGCGGGGTTCATAAGTACGACTAGATCACCAACCCCTTTTAAAGGTACATCGGGATTAGTCTGTTGTTCAGTTAATGAATCATAGAAACGAGTAATGAGTGTTGGTGAAATTGCATTATATAAAGCAGATGCACCAAAGCTATGGCCCATTAAAATAAGTGTTCCATTTTTATTTTGAGATCTTGCTTTTACATTCTGTTCTAACTGTAAAATAAAGCGGGTGAGATCACTTCGGCCAACACTAATACTTACAGATTTTCGATTCCAGAAAGTAACGTAGTTTGCCCATTTAGGAAATACTCTACCTCGCCAAGCTATATAAATCCCTACACTATCACGCTTGATTTGTTTTTTATTTTCATCTGATTCAGTTTCTTTCCAATCATCATGCAAATTATTCACTACTGTTTGGAAAGCATGTAAGTCACTGTCACTAATGCGAGAATTATGATTCCAACCATGAATATATAAAGAAACAATAGGTTTTTCTCTATTTTTAATAAATTCTAAAATTCTGTTTATATGTTCTTCATCTACAAAACGTCCTTGTTCATCAATTTCTAAAACAGCAATTGTTTTAGAATAGTCAGTTGTAGAGTAAAAGACACGCTCTTTACACTCCTTGTTGTTTAGGTCTTTTTTATAGCTTTTTCCCGTTAAACTATTAAAAGAACAGCTTTTATCATTTAATTCAGGAAAGTTGTAATTTGTTCGTGTTTTAGATTTATAAGTAGATTCTGGGTATAAGCTACAAGAGCAGGCCGATATAGTTGTTAAGCAGATAATAATATTTTTTAAGATTTTCATTTTATGTCATCCTTATTATGTACTTTTATATTTTATATTGAAGCAAAAATTAAATAAGGTAAATAAATAATTATAAAATTTTTTATTTATTTTTAAATAAAATTTTTTATTTATTGAATGGTAAAAATATAATGAGATGTGGCTTACTTTTGAGGATTTTTTAGATTAATTTATATTTAATATATTATGGTGATTTTTGAATTTTAAAATTATTTAAAAAATATTTTTATTGTAAGTTTAATTTAATTTATTTAAAATAATGGGTGAATTTTGATCATAAACTGTGGTCTATCTTTATCTAATCAATTGTAATTACTGATAGGCTAAAAATTAAAAATATTAACTATAATTAGATATTTCTTGTATTTATGAATACTAACAAAAAAATGAATACAAATTTTTAATTTTAATTTAATTAGTTTTTAAAGACTTTCATGTTATTTGCATAACATGGAAGCCTAAAATCTGACTAAAAACTTAGAATGTATTTTTAATAATTACATCATCAAAAGGAAGTTTGCCCACACGTGGGTAAGGCTCGGAAGCTGATTTACCAACTGCAATCATTAAACACACCACATGATCTTCAGGTAAGTTAATTAACTTCGCCATCGCATCAAAGTCAAAACCATCCATTGGGCAACTGTCTAAACCATGCTCTTGAGCAAGCAACATTAAAGTTTGAGCAAAAATGCCCGCACTACGCATCACTTCATCACGTTGGGTTTGTGGGCGGTCACGGTAATATTGATCAATTGCACCAACCATAATATTTTGAACTTCCGGAGAAGCCCCATCCCACACACGTTTAGCATCGGCTTCCCACGAGCTTACTTTTGCGCATAACACAATCAGTAATGATGCTTCGGTAACTTGAGGTTGGTCCCAAGCAATAGTACGAATTTTTTGTCTTAGTTCGGCATCTTCAATCACAACAGGACGCCAGTGCTGCAAATTAAATGCACTTGGTGCATTTGCTAAAACTTCATGTAATAACTGTAGTTTATTTTCTTCAGAGACTTGAAATGAAGGATCGAAGCGCTTAATAGCACGACGTTTCTGAATGGCATCAATAACGTTCATAAGGCATTCCTATTTGTTGGTTTGACTGTTTTAAAGATAACTAAGTAATTTTTAGCGGTTGTTTCATATTAAACTGAATTAATCTCGCAATATCGATTGTTCTTTCGAAAATGAGGTCTGCTGCTGCTTCGCAGGCTTGTTCTAATGTGATTGGACCATTTGTTAGTGAAAAAGCAGCCGTAACACCGTGCTCATAAAGCGCTTGGTAGCCTTCGCCTAAATTTCCTGCAATCACAATAACAGGCACATTTTTCATTTTTGCGACTCGACTCACACCAAAAACTGTTTTCCCATTTAAAGTCTGTCTGTCAAATTTGCCTTCACCTGTAATGACCCAATCTGCGTTAGAAATTTTATAGGCGAGCTGATTGAGCTCAGCTACGACTTCGACTCCAGCTTTAAATTCAGCATTTAAAAAACTTTTGGCAGCAAAGCCTAAACCTCCAGCCGCGCCCGAACCCGCTTCATCTCTTTTATCGAACCCCAGAAGTTGGGCAGAGACATCGGCAAAATGGGCAAGGGCTTCATCAAGTAACTGTACTTGAGTAGGGGAAGCACCTTTTTGTGGACCAAAAATATAAGATGCCCCGTTTGGGCCACAGAGTGGATTTGTTACATCGGCAGCCAATAAAAAACGTGTCTGCTGAATACGCGAGTCGAAATGAGTTAAATCAATTTTTGACAGGTTACTTAGAGCGAGGCCACCTGCGGGTAAAACGTGTTGCTCTGAGTCTAATAAACGTGCACCTAATGCAGTTAATAAACCAGTGCCACCATCGTTGGTTGCACTACCGCCCACTGTTAAAATAATGTCTTTTGCACCTGCGTCTAAAGCATCTAAAATAAGCTGACCTGTTCCAAAAGTTGTACTCTGGCAGGCATCACGTTCTGACGGTGGAACTAACTGTATGCCGCTGGCTTGTGCCATTTCAATCATTGCTATTTTTTGTTTTTCTAACCATCCCCATTTTGCTTGAACAGGTTTATCTAAGGGTCCAACCACAGTTTTTTCACGCCATTCACCTTTGCAGACTTCTAACACTGCTTCAAGTGTGCCTTCACCCCCATCTGCCATAGGGCATAGAATCGTTTCGGCCTCAGGAAAAACCTTTTGCCATGCTTGAGCAATTGCCTGCGCTACGCCCAAAGCCGACAGGCTGTCTTTAAAAGAGTCTGGCGCAATCACAACCTTCATACGTTCTCTACATCTGTTTTTTTCAATTAATTTATACTGCTTAAACCAATAAAAACCTACTTAAAATGACGTAAATTTCAGCTCATCACATCATTTCTATTTTTTAAAAATATAAAGCTAATTATGTTTTTATCTGTAAAAAATAGATCTTTTTGTAGTTAAGATATTGTTATTATTTAATTTAAATGATTTTTTAGATTTGGCTAAATTATTGTAATTATAAAAAATATGGCACATATTATAAGAACGATTGAGCCAGCTTTTAAAATATTGGGAATAGCATAATAAGCGGACTCTACCCATAAGCTAGACAGCAGATAGCGTAGATATAACCATAATTAAATTGTGAATTTATTGCATCTGTTGAATGTGTAAAAAGAAATAAGAGGATGACAAAGTGGATAATTCTGAAGAACAAAAGCATATACAAGAAAATAACGGCTTTGCGCGAATTGAACCCTACACTCATCCAGCTGGGGGATGGGGGGCACTACTCAGTGTCGCTCGAAATCTAAAACGACAAGATATTTTAAAAAAAGGTTCGATTACCTTACTCAATATTAACCAGCCTACAGGCTTTGATTGTCCGGGCTGCGCATGGCCTGAAAAGAAAAATGCTCATGCGTTTAATTTCTGTGAAAACGGAGCAAAAGCGGTTGCCTTTGAAGCAACCAGTAAAACAGTTACTCCTGAATATTTTGCAGGTCATACAGTCAGTTGGTTGTCTGAACAAAGTGATTTTTTTCTTGAAGACTTAGGGCGTTTAACTGACCCAGTTCGCTACGATGCTGCAACCGATAAATATTTAGCAATTTCATGGGACGAAGCATTTCAGATCATTGCTAAACACCTTCATGCGTTAGATCACCCAGACCAAGCTGCGTTTTATACGTCTGGTCGCGCCAGTAACGAAGCGGCATTTCTATATCAACTGTTTGTGCGAAGCTTTGGAACAAATAACTTCCCAGATTGTTCGAACATGTGCCATGAAACCACAAGCGTTGGGTTACTTGATTCGATTGGTTTAGGAAAGGGCACAGTCACCCTAGAAGACTTTGATTTAGCCGATGCGATTTTTAGTTTTGGGCATAATCCCGGAACCAATCACCCACGTATGTTAGGCACTTTGCGTGAAGTGTCTAAACGTGGCGGCAACATTGTTGCGATTAACCCAATTAAAGAACGAGGACTTGAACGTTTCCAAGACCCACAAGCACCGCTTGAGATGATGACCAATGGCAGTACACCTATTAGCCGTTATTATTTCCAACCTAAAATTGGTGGTGACTACGCACTGATGTTAGGTATTTTAAAGCACTTAAATGAGTGGGATAAAAAAGCCCTTGCCTCAGGAAAACCAAGCGTTTTTGACCGAAACTTTATTGCGGTCAATACCATTGGTTTTGATGAAATGATTGCTGAGGTTGAAAAAACTGAATGGGCAGATATTTATAAACATTCAGGTTTGTCTGCTGAACATTTAGAAAAACTAGCCAAACTCTTTTTAGAGTCTGAGCGTTCAATTTTTTGTTGGGGAATGGGGATTACTCAGCACCGCCATGGAACTGCCAATGTACATATGTTAGCCAATTTATTGTTGGCACGTGGTCAAATTGGCAGGCCGGGTGCAGGGCTATGTCCAGTTCGTGGACACAGTAATGTGCAGGGCGACCGAACTATGGGCATTAATGAGTTACCTAGCCCTAAATTACTAGACAACATTGACCGTGTGTTTGGGATTAAATCCCCTAGAAAAAATGGACATGGTGTCGTCGAAACCATTAAAGCGATGGCTGAAGGTGAGGTCAAAGTCTTTATTGGTCTAGGCGGAAACTTTGCAGTTGCAACCCCTGATACACCGTATACGCAAGAAGCACTTAGAAAGTGTAATTTAACTGTTCATGTCGCAACCAAGTTAAACCGTAGTCATTTGGTGTGTGGTAAAGAGGCACTCATTTTACCTTGTTTAGGGCGTACCGAAATTGATGAACAGCTTCATGGCCCACAGGCAATTTCAGTCGAAGATTCGATGAGTAATATTCATTTGTCGGCAGGGCGTAATACTCCAATTTCTGAAAATATTTTATCTGAGCCAGACATTGTGGCAAGAATGGCAGAGGCGGTGTTACCAGATAGTCAAATTAAATGGAAATGGTACATCGAAAGCTATGACCGTATTCGTGATTCAATTGCCGATGTCTTTGATGAATTCCATGATTTTAATTTACGGGTCTATGAACCGGGTGGATTCCACTTAGAGCATCCAGCCAATCAGCACATCTGGAATACAAAAAGTGGTAAAGCACAGTTTATGATTACGCCACTTAATGAAGTCTATGGCGATAAAGAAAATCAATATGCTGCTGCCTATACCGAGAGTAAAGTTTATACCTTAATGACGACTCGTTCTCACGATCAGTACAACACGACGCTATATGGTCTTGATGACCGTTACCGTGGGGTCTTTGGTCAACGCCGTGTATTGTTTATGAATCAGGTCGATATTGATGAAGCTGGCTTCGAAGCAAACCAGTGGGTCGATATTGAAAGTGTTTTCTCGGATGGCGTTAAACGTATTGTGCATAGTTTCCGAATTGTGCCTTACAACATTCCACGGGGCAGCTTAGCCGCTTACTATCCGGAAACCAATCCTTTAGTAGCCTTAAGCAGCCATGATAAATATGCCAAGATTCCGGCTTCAAAAAGTGTTCCTGTGATTTTGCATGCCGGTGATGCACCTGAACACTTTAATTTGGCAACAGCAGTTGACCCTGAAGATGCAGATAGAAAAGTAAGCAGTCTTTAAATCAAAGGCGACATTAGAAATGTAATTGAAACAGATGGTGCTTCCAAAAGGCGCCATTCCAATATAAAGGAAATTATTTTGACACCACATTCTTATGGGGTTGAAACATTACAAGTACAGAGGTTTAAGAAAACCGAATCTGAAAGTGTTTTAGATAATATTGTTCAAGAGTATCCAATAGCTTTGGTATATAACGGTATTTCTCATGCAGTGATGATGGCAACACCTACCGATGTGAGTTTGTTTGCTAAAGGTTTTAGTCTCTCTGAAGGAATTTTAACGAGCTTAAAAGAGTTGTATGCCATTGAGGTGCATCAAAGTGAATTAGGTATTGAAGTCGAAATGACGATTTCATCTAGAGCATTTGCCACATTAAAAGAACGTAGACGAATGATGGTTGGGCGTACCGGCTGTGGTTTATGTGGTATTGAAAGTTTAGAGCAGTTTCATCTCGATGTTCCTAAAATTACCACCGAACCTTCTAAAGAATGGCTTGCGCAAATTCCGATGGCGATTGCTCATTTAAAGAATCGGCAAGAAATTACTGCTTTAACAGGAGGTGCTCATGCAGCAGCTTGGGTCGTTGAAGGCCAAATTATCGCTTTATTTGAAGATGTGGGACGTCACAATGCTTTAGACAAATTACTTGGTTATTTAGCCCAAGAAAACTATGACACCAGTTCTGGTTTTGTTGTCATGACCAGTCGTGCAAGCTATGAATTAATTCGTAAATGCGCTCAGTTGAATATTGGTTTATTGGCTTCAATTTCTGCCCCAACCAGCATGGCTATTCGGCTGGCAAAAATATCGGGTCTAACTTTGGCTAGTTTTTGTCGTGGGGATGGCTTTGTTTTATATACTGAAGTATGAAGTCTTAAAATAACCATTAAATAAACTCTCATTAAAAGAATGATCAAAAAGATAGAAATTTACATTTCTATTTTTTCTAATTTTAAGCTAGGCATGAGTTTTATACTTTATTGTCAGACTTCGGTAGGTCGGAGTGTGTCCCAGTGTCTTGGTTGCAGTCTCTAAAAGATTGGGCAAAACGTCTAAAAAAACAAATTATTATGTTGTGGTTTGCATCAAAGCACCCGCAAATGCCAGTGTTACCAAAAATTATTGCTATTGTAGCGGTAGCTTATGCTTTTAGTCCCATTGATTTAATTCCAGATTTTATTCCTGTTTTGGGTTTACTTGATGAAGCTTTAATTTTACCAATACTCATTTGGTTAGCTGTTCGCTTTACACCCAAACACGTCATTTTAGAGGCAGAACAACAAGCCGAAGAATGGCTTGAACAACAAGAACGCCGTCCTCAAAATTATTTGGTTGCTGTGTTGATTATTCTAGTTTGGATAACTTTGGCTGTGATGGCTTATTTCTATTTTGGCGGTGGTTTATAAGTTCTCAAGGTTCAAGATATAGAGTACTAATTTAAAGGCATTAACATTGTACTTTGCTACAACTCAAAGGATAATAACGTTTTTATAAGCTATGAGTTGCAGACAATGAAAATCGTCGCAGATGAAAATTTGGCATTTACCGATTACTTTTTTTCAGAGTTTGGCGATATTCAACACCATGCAGGGCGTACCTTAACTCATGCAGATGTAAAAGACGCAGAGGCTTTACTGGTTCGCTCGGTAACAGCAGTTAATGAGAATTTAATTCGAGACACTTCAATAAAATATGTGGGTAGTGCCACAATTGGTACCGATCATTTAGATATTCCAGCTTTAGAAAAACAAGGAATTACGTGGGCAAATGCAGCAGGTTGTAATGCACAGGCAGTTGCTGAATATGTAATTACTGCTTTACTGCATTTAGATGCCAATCTTCTAGAACAACAAGAAAAATTTACCCTAGGCATTGTTGGGCTAGGAAACGTAGGTAAACGTTTAGCATATATGGCTCAGTTGCTTGGCTGGCGTGTGATTGGCTTTGACCCATATGTACAGTTAGATTCAATTGAAAATGTAAGCTTAGAAATGCTCTTGCAACAAGCAAATTCAATTTCAATTCATGTGCCTTTAACCAAAAATGGTGAGCATGCGACGTATCATCTTTTTGATGAGCAAGCGTTTGCAGCACTTCAACCTAACACGATTTTAATTAATAGTGCGCGTGGCCCAGTCGTTAAAGAAGCGGCTTTAATCGAAGATATTCAGCGTACAAAACGTAAAGTTGTGCTCGATGTATTTGAGCATGAACCAGTCATATCAGAAGAGCTTATAGACATGTTGGCTTTGGCAACACCGCATATTGCTGGTTATAGCCTTGAAGGGAAGGCCCGCGGTACGCAAATGATTTATGAAGCGTTTTGCCAAAAGTTTGGGTTCGATATAAATAAGCGTTTCGAAACACAATTGCCTGCGTGCGAAGATTATTTTTCAGGTCATGACTTAAAGGCTGTGTTAAAGCAAAAATTAACTCAAATTTATGACATTGCGCAAGATGATGCCAACATACGTGCTTGCATTAAAGACGGTAAGGTAGAGCAAAAAGCATTTGATTTATTACGTAAGAACTATCCGCTGCGTCGCGAGTGGGCAGCACATGGAGGGCCGCAGGCATGAGTTTAAGTTATCAACCTACTTGTTCCATTGATGCCTTAAAAGCTCGTGCTAAGCTCTACACCCAAATCCGCCAGTTTTTTGCAGAACGTGGCGTCATGGAAGTTGAAACACCGATTGTTTCACAAGCAGGTGTCACCGATGTGCATTTAGCGTCTGTGCAGGCTTTGCGTCATATCAATGGCAAATTGCAAACTCAATATTTACAAACTTCACCTGAGTTTGCCATGAAACGGTTATTGGCGAGTGGCAGTGGGCCGATTTACCAGATTTGTAAGGTTTTTCGAGATGATGAACACGGGCGTAAACACAATAGTGAATTTACAATGCTCGAATGGTACCGTCCGAGTTTTGATCTAAAAGCTTTAATGCATGAAACCGCCGATTTATTGCAAAGCTGTTTGCAGCATCGTTTTGGTGAAGTTCGTCCATTTATTTTAAGTTATAAGCATGCCTTTCAAGATCGTCTAGACATTAACCCATTACAAGCAACGTTAAAGCAACTTAAAGATACGGCAAATCGTGTGGGCTTAAACCTTGATTTGGGTGAAGACCGTTTAGCTTATATCGATTTATTATTCTCGCATTTTGTTGAACCAAGTTTGGGGTTTGATGCACCTGTCTTTTTAACTGACTTTCCACCAGAGATGGCATCTTTGGCAAAGGTAAAACTCGATGCAGATGGAGAAGAGGTTGCTGCGCGTTTTGAGGTTTATATTGAAGGTTTAGAGCTGGCAAATGCCTATGACGAATTGCTTGATGCAGAGGTGTTACGTTCACGCTTTGAAGCAGACAATGCAGAGCGGGCTAAGCAAGATCTCCATGTTATGCCTTTAGATGAACATCTATTAGCTGCTTTACCTCATATGCCAGAATGCTCAGGAATTGCTTTAGGGATAGACCGTCTATTAATGGTTGCGATGGATCAGGTCAAAATTGAAAAAGTTATTACATTCCCAGCAGACATTGCTTAAAAACTAACAAATAAAAAAGCCACAATATTGTGGCTTTTTTATTTAAGACTGATTCAAATTAAGCTTGTTGAATACCAGCAACTACCCAGTCTTGCTGAGAGCCAGCAGGTTTAACAAAGTGCCAGATTTCAGTAAATGGTTGTGGCAAGCTGTTTAAATCTTCACTCACATTACCTGTGAAGCGTACGCTCACAACGTATTGACCATTTTCATTCGCACTGTCTACAACCATTGCATTTAGATTGCTAAATTCAGCAACGTCTTGATCTTGGTTTTCCATGATGTCGTTATACATAGAAGTATAAAGTTCTGGTGTTAAGTAACGGCGAATTTCTTCAATGTTACTTGCAGTATTCATCGATTGGATATGATTAAAACGTTGACGTGCAATACGCAAGAACGCAGCTGGTTCACTACCGTCTGGAAGTTGGTTGCCATTGCTGGTTGTTACACCGCCAAAAGGAGCTTGGGTTGCAGCACCACCAGCCACAGACTGACCAAAGATGTTTGTATTATCGCCAGCATTACGTGGTGTTGCTTGTGGTGCAGCAGAACGGCCAAATGGGTTTTGACCGCCGTTGTTTGGTGCGTAAGGATTATTAGCTGCTAATTTTTTTTTTGCGCCAAATTTGCGGAATACAAAAAAGGCTAAAGCTGCTGCAAGTAATACCCAAATCCAGCTAGGGATACCACCCTTTTCCTCTTGTTGGGCTTCAGCTTGAGTTGCTTGCTGCTCAGTTGATGTTGGTTTGTCATCAGCTAAAGCATTTGCTGCAACAGCACCTACGGCAGCACCAGCCACACCAGCTGCAACCATTGAACCAACGCCTGGACCAGATCTTTGAGGTGCAGTAGCGGGTTGTTGAGCAGGAGTCACTTGACGAGGTTGTTGATAAGACTGGCTTGAAGTAGTAGAACGTGCCATACCGTGGCTTTTACCACCACCTGCACGTTTAGCTTCAGCAAGAGGAGAAATTGCTAATGCAGCCATTAAAATACCGCTAATCAAGCCACGCTGGTGTACTTCCATAGGAAATTCCTGTTTAAAATTAATTTACAATAGTATTTATGCAGGTATTCACCCTAAATTTCAACTATAAAAGTATATTTTTTTATGTCAATTCATCACTCAATTGCATTGCTTCGGTCAATGCTTCATGCAGGCGGGCAACCGCAATGACTTGTACGCCTGGAATTGCTTTTTGCGGCGCATTACCTCTTGGTAAAATGACATATTTAAAACCATGTTTAGCAGCTTCTTTTAAACGCTCTTGACCATTAGGAACGGGGCGAATTTCACCCGAAAGACCAACTTCGCCAAAAACTGCAAGCTGCTGAGGTAAAGCTTTAGTACGTAAACTTGAGGCGCATGCTAACAAAACCGCTAAGTCTGAACCTGTTTCGGTAATTTTTAAGCCACCCACTATATTCACATAGACGTCTTGTCCTGTGGTTTGGACACCGCCATGACGATGCATTACAGCAAGCAGCATGTTCAAACGGTTTTGTTCAAGGCCTAATGCGACGCGTCGTGGTTGTCCTTGTGCATCGTCCACCAAAGCTTGTACTTCGACTAAAAGAGGACGAGTCCCTTCACGGCTAATCATGACGATTGAACCGGGAATTGCTTCATCATAACGACTCAAGAAAATGGCAGAAGGGTTAGCAACTTCACGTAACCCTTTATCTGTCATGGCAAATACACCCAGTTCATTGACCGCACCAAAACGGTTTTTAACCGCACGAATCATTCGATAGCGTGAGTCGGATTGACCTTCAAAGTAAAGTACACAATCCACCATGTGCTCTAAAACACGAGGGCCAGCAAGTGCACCTTCTTTGGTCACATGACCAACAAGAAATAACGCCGTGCCACTATTTTTTGCATAGCGTGTAAGTAATGCAGCAGATTCACGAATTTGAGAAACACCACCTGGTGCCGATTGAAGTGTTTCGGTGTAAAGCGTCTGAATAGAATCTAAAATAGCCACAGCAGGCTTTTCTTGTTCTAAAACCTCACAAATTCGTTCTACACAGGTTTCGGCCATGGCTTTTAATTTGTCAGTAGGCAAATCAAGACGTTGAGCACGAAGAGCAACCTGAGATAACGATTCTTCACCCGTAATATAAAGTGCAGAGCTTTTCGCACTTGCCATGTGGGTCGCTGTTTGTAACAGAATGGTCGATTTACCAATACCGGGGTCACCGCCGATCAGTACGACTGAACCAGTAACCAAGCCTCCACCAAGTACACGATCAAATTCGCTAATACCTGTCTGTAAGCGGGTTTCATGGGAAACTGAGACTTTATTAAGTGTTGTAATATTAGCGGCTTGGCCTGCATAGCCCCCAGTTTTGGGACGTGCTCGGTGCGCAGTGGTTGGTTCAAGTCTGACTTCGGTCAGGCAATTCCATTCACCACATTCTGAACATTGACCTGCCCATTTAAGATGATCGGCACCACATTGCTCGCAACGGTAAATAGTTTTGACTTTACTCATAAAAAATTGAAATTTTGCTCGATATTATATAAATATAGTTCTATAGAGAGTCCTTAGCTCTTTTTCCTAAATTTTTCATGTAAAAGATTAGGAATTAGAAAAGGGGGAGCTTTTTAGGAACTAAAAGGGAAAGACATCAAAAATAACACGATATAGGATTTTTACAAGTCAGATAGAGTTTGTTTTCAGTGGATATAAAAAATCTAATCTATCCCCAAGGAAGGTGTTTTACTGATGTATATATCTACCTGTTTATTATAGAAATGGCATGGATATTGCTGAAGTAAAAAACGAACAAAATAATATGAGTATTGTATTTTAAAAATACAAAAGGTTGATATCTATGAGTGCAGCAGAAATTGTTGATTGGGTAAATAGCATAATCTGGAGTAAAGGACTGATTTACCTGTGCTTAGGCGCGGGTTTATTTTTTTCTATTTTGACTAGATTCGTTCAAGTACGCCAAATGAAAGAAATGGTAAGGTTATTAATAAAAGGAACTTCTTCTGAACAGGGGATTTCATCTTTTCAGGCGCTTGCAGTTTCATTATCTGGTCGAGTCGGTGTTGGTAACATTGCAGGTGTCGCGGCAGCAATTGGTTTTGGTGGTCCTGGTGCTGTCTTTTGGATGTGGTTAGTTGCATTTCTAGGAGCAAGTACAGCATATGTTGAATCGACATTAGGTCAAATCTATAAGGTTGAATATCAAGGGCAATACCGTGGCGGTCCAGCTTTTTATTTTGATAGGGGTTTAGGACAACGCTGGTTAGGAATCGTGTTTGCTATTGCTGCGATTATTTCTTGTGGTTTATTTTTACCAGGTATCCAAGCAAATGCTGTAGGTAAAGCTTTTACCCAGATTACAGGTGAAGGAACAATTATTTTTGGAGATATTGGATTATTTAAACTTGTTGCCCTTGCTGTAATTGTAAGTTTGCTTGCCATCATTATTTTTGGAGGAATCAAGCGGATCGCACGTTTTGCTGAGTTCGTGGTGCCATTCATGGCTGCTGGATATATTTTAATGGCTGTCATTATTGTAATTGCCAATATCCATGAACTCCCTGGAGTAATTAAATTAATTTTTGAAGATGCTTTTTCTCCTATGGCGGGTCTTGGTGCGGCGATTGGTTGGGGAGTAAAACGTGGTGTTTATTCAAATGAAGCAGGTCAAGGAACAGGTCCTCACGCTGCGGCTGCGGCTGAAGTTCAGCATCCGGCTCAACAAGGATTTGTGCAGGCATTTTCAATTTATGTAGATACTTTATTTGTTTGTTCTGCTACAGCATTCATGATTTTAATTACGGGGATGTATAACGTACAAGGTACCTTAGAAGCAGGTCAATTTATTGTGCAAAATGTGGGAGCTACAGTTGAAATTGGTTCTCCTGCATTCACCCAAATGGCTGTAAGTACAATGTTTGGTAATTTTGGCCAAATTTTTGTGGCTTTAGCTGTTTTCTTTTTTGCTTTCACAACAATTGTTGCTTACTACTACATCGCGGAAACTAACATTACTTATCTAAGCTATATTACAAAATCTCCATCACTATTATTTGTGGTTAAGTGCTTTATTATTTTATCTGTATCTTATGGAGTATTGAGTGCAACTGGTTATATATGGGGTATTGGTGACATTGGTGTAGGTTTAATGGCATGGATCAACATCGTTGGTATTATTGTGACTTATTTTATATGGAAACCTACTATTAAAGCATTGAAGGATTATGAGGCACAGCAAAAAGCCGGAGTAACAGAATACACATTTGATCCTATTAAATTAGGAATAAAAAATGCAACATTCTGGGAAGAAAAATTGAAAAATAAGCAGAAATAAAGTTTCAGAAATTTAGTTTATTTAGTTATTTAATTCCGGAAGGGTAGTCTTAGGACTACCTTTTTTATTTGTATGAACGAATGAACTTGTCAGACAAAAGTTGACTTAAAAGTGCGTTGTTTTGAAATGAGCTTGTGCGTATTATCAGCCATAATTGTATGTAGCTTGAAATCATCAGCAATACAGACAAAAATTGGTTAGCTGAAAAATTTTCAAAAATATACATTTAAAAGATACCTGAAAATGGTGCGATATCGTCTTTTTGATTTTAGCTAACGGACTAAAAAAATTACTGGAGTGTATTCATAGAATGTCGAATCAAAATCTGAGTGAGTCTCATGAACAAGGTGAGCTCCATCGTAGCCTCTCAAATCGGCATTTACAGCTGATCGCGATTGGCGGCGCAATTGGTACCGGACTATTCATGGGATCAGGCAAAACGATTAGTCTTGCAGGTCCATCGATCTTATTCATTTATTTGATCATTGGTACGATGGTGTTTTTCGTCATGCGTGCGCTTGGCGAATTACTTCTTTCAAATTTGGCCTATAAATCATTTATTGATTTCACAACAGATTTAATCGGCCCATGGGCAGGTTATTTTGTAGGCTGGACGTATTGGCTATGCTGGATCACCATTGGTATCGCTGACCTTTCGGCAATTATCTATTACTTACAATTCTTCAATAATGGACTGCCTTTTTCGCCTGTTGAAGGGGCAATGATTAGTGTTGCCGCCATTGTATTCATTATGGGCTTGAACTTATTAACAGTTCGCTTATTTGGTGAGTTGGAGTTCTGGTTTGCACTCATTAAAATTCTAGCAATTGTTATTTTAATTGCTGTAGGTCTGTGGATGATCTTTACTGGCTTTACCTCTACTACAGGTGAAGTTGCTTCATTTACTCATCTTTGGGCCAATGGTGGTTTCTTCCCAACTGGGGTGCATGGTTTCTTAGCAGGCTTCCAGATTGCGATCTTTGCTTTCGTTGGTGTAGAGCTGGTTGGAACAACGGCTGCGGAAACTAAAGATCCTGAACGTAATTTGCCTAAAGCAATTAACTCAATTCCGATTCGTATCATTATTTTCTATGTGTTCGCATTAATTATTGTAATGTCAGTAACGCCGTGGAATCGAATTGATCCAGCCATCAGTCCATTTGTAAATTTGTTTAGTCAAGCAGGTGTTGCAGCAGCAGCAATCTTGATGAACTTAGTCGTATTGTCATCAGTGATGTCATCAATGAACAGTGGTGTCTTCTCAACAAGCCGTATGTTATTTGGTCTATCACGTGAAGATCAGGGGCCAAAAGCTTTTGGTAAATTGAACAAACGTGCAGTACCAGCAAATGCATTGTATTTTTCTGCTGCGTGTTTATTGTTAGGTGCAGCTTTACAGTATTTTGTACCCAATACAGTTGAGGCATTTACGCTTGCAACGACACTTTCAACGATTCTGTTCATTTGCGTGTGGTTACTCATTATCTGGAGTTATATCCGTTATTACACTACGCGTCCTGAGCTGCATGCAAAATCGACATTTAAGTTACCAGGTGGTTTATTTACATGTTGGATCACGATTATTTTCTTTATTGGTATGATTTACGTGCTGTCTTTAGAACCAGATACGTTCAAAGCGCTTAAAGTCAGCCCAATCTGGTTTATTATTTTGCTCATTGGCTATTTCTTCTTCTATAAACCACGCAATAAAAAATAAGCTTTTTAATGAGTGATAATCAAACGCTGGCTGAAAAGCTGGCGTTTTTTTATCGATATTGTTTTTCCTGCTAAGTTTACTCTTTAGCCGTTTGCCTGATCACGGTATACTGCACCGAATTGTTTAAATCAGGTGCTCAGATGCGTCGTGTCATTTGCCTCATCAGTTTATTGAGCAGCAGTATTTTGCTTACCGCTTGTGGTCAGTCAGGAGCATTGCAACTGCCTTCTGATCCAAATTATGACAAACGCGCAAAATACTTGCTCTATCGTAATAACGAATCGAAACAAGCTGTACAAAAAGATGAAAAAGCTGATCAGTCAGTTGAATCATCATCAGCTCCAACCCAAACAACATCACCTTAAGCTTTGAAATAAGGACACATTCATGAGTTTCACTCGCATTAATGGAGTATTGCATGCAGAGCAATGTTCTCTGGAGCAGCTTGCGCAGCAATTTGGCACACCGTTGTATGTTTATTCAAAAACAGCTTTTGAAAAACATTACCTAGATATGGACCGTGCCTTTGACTTTATTGATCATCAAATCTGTTTTGCGGTGAAATCTAACTCAAATTTAGCTGTTCTTAATGTATTGGCAAAACTTGGTGCTGGTTTTGATATCGTATCAGGTGGTGAGCTTGCGCGTGTTTTAAAAGCGGGTGGAGATGCATCTAAAGTTGTTTTTTCTGGTTTAGGTAAAACCGAAGCCGATATTGAAACCTCATTAAATGTAGGCATTGCCTGCTTTAATGTAGAGTCTTATGCGGAACTAGACCGTCTTCAAAAAGTCGCGGCTCGTTTAGGCAAGAAAGCTCCGATTTCTTTACGTGTAAACCCTGATGTAGATGCAAAAACACATCCTTATATTTCAACAGGTCTTAAAGAAAATAAATTTGGTATTCCAAGTGATACCGTTTATGAAACCTATCAATATGCTGCATCTTTACCCAACCTTGAAATTATTGGGATTGACTGCCACATCGGTTCGCAATTAACCGAGACTAAGCCATTTGTTGATGCTTTAGATCGTGTCATGTTGATGATTGATGAACTAAAAAAACTTGGCATCAATCTTAAACATATTGATATTGGTGGTGGTTTAGGTGTTTGTTATAAAGATGAGACGCCGCCAAGTGTTGAAGAATATGCTAACTCAATGAAACCTGCTTTAGAAAAGTTAGGTCTCAAGGTTTATATGGAGCCGGGCCGTAGCATTAGTGCAAATGCAGGTGTACTTTTAACAAAAGTTGATTTGCTTAAACCAACGAGCCACCGTAACTTTGCCATTATTGATGCAGCAATGAACGATTTGATTCGCCCAGCTTTATATGAAGCTTGGATGGATATTCAACCTGTGGTACCAAGTTCAGATACTGAAGAAAAAACTTGGGATCTTGTTGGTGCAATCTGTGAGACAGGTGATTTTATTGGTAAAGATCGTTCATTGGCTTTAAAAGAAAATGACTTGTTGGCTGTACTCGGTGCTGGTGCTTATGGTTTTGTAATGAGCTCAAATTACAACACACGTGGACGTGCCGCTGAAGTAATGGTATCAGGCGATAAAGCTCATTTGATTCGTGAGCGTGAAACAGTTGAATCCCTTTGGGAAAAAGAACGTTTATTGCCTGAGGAGTAAATGAAATGTTGTTAGAATTTACTAAAATGCATGGCTTAGGCAATGACTTTATGGTGGTTGATCTGATTAGCCAACGTGCTTATTTAGATACAGAAACAATTCAACGCTTAGCTGACCGTCATTTTGGTATTGGTTTTGATCAGCTTTTGATTGTTGAACCACCTGATTTACCCGAAGCAGATTTTAAATATCGTATTTTTAATGCTGATGGTTCTGAAGTTGAACAATGCGGTAACGGTGTCCGTTGTTTTGCTCGTTTTGTACATGAGCGTCATTTAACGAGCAAAACCAATATTACTGTTCAAACCAAAGCCGGTATTGTAAAGCCAGAACTTGGGCAAAATGGTTGGGTACGCGTGAATATGGGCTACCCAAAATTTTTACCAAATGAAATTCCATTTGTTGCTGAACAACCAGAAGCTTTATATACACTTGAGTTAGCCAATGACCAAAACATTAGTATTGATGTGGTCAATATGGGCAATCCTCACGCTGTAACTATTGTTCCAGATGTACTCACAGCAGATGTTGCTGGTATTGGTCCACAAGTTGAGTCACATAAACGTTTTCCTGAGCGTGTGAATGCTGGTTTTATGCAAGTAATTGATGAAAACCATGTGCGCCTTCGTGTATTTGAACGTGGTGTAGGTGAAACACTTGCATGTGGGACAGGTGCTTGTGCTGCTGCGGTAAGTGGCATGCGCCGTGGCTTACTGGGTAATTCAGTTGAAGTTGAATTGGCTGGCGGTAAGCTACAAATTGAATGGCAAGAAGGCGATGTGGTCTGGATGACTGGTCCAACAACCCATGTATATGATGGGCGTTTGGATTTACGTTATTTTCAAGGCTAAATTAGATTTGTCTTAGGGGAGAGGACTTAAAATAAGGCCTTTCCCCTTTATTTTATAAGAATAAATATTGAGAGAAAAATGCAAAATAGAATTAAAGGAGCAATTTATGGATTGCTGATTGGTGATGCAGTCGGTGTACCATATGAATTTCATTCAGCTTTGCAGCTTCCACTTTACTCACATATTGATATGGTTCCACCTAAAGATTTTAGGCGAACTTATCCAGATATTCCAATTGGGACATGGTCAGATGATGGAGCTCAGGCTCTATGCTTATTAGCGTCACTATTGCATTGTCAGAAACTCGATAGTATCGATTTTGCTAACCGTCTTCGCAATTGGTACCGTTATGGTTATATGGCGGTTGATTATCAAGTGTTTGATATTGGTGTACAAACTGCTCAGGCGTTAAAACGTTATGAAGCTGGGGTGTCTGTAGAAGAGATAGCGAATACAGATGAACATTCGAATGGTAATGGAGCGTTGATGCGCACATTACCTTTGACATTATGGCATAGGGGATCAGATCAGCAATTAGTTGAGTTAGCCTATCAGCAGTCCCATTTGACCCATGCTCATCTCCGATCAAAAATTTGTTGCGCTTTATATTGCTTATGGGCAAAATATTTATTGAAAGGACAATCAGTTAATGATGCTTGGAAATCTAGTATTTCAATACTGATGCAACTTTATAAAAATAGTGTTAATGAACAACAAGAACTCGATAATATTCTTGATTCAACACATGAGAAAAAAATATCAGGCAGTGGTTACGTAGTAGATTGTTTACATTCAGCCCGTTTTGCTCTGCAACAAGGTAGTTATCAAGACGTCATTAAAACAGCTATTGCCTTAGGACAAGATACTGATACAACCGCTTGTGTTGCAGGAGGATTGGCAGGAATTGTGTTTGGATATGAAGGGATTCCTGAAATATGGTTACAGCAGTTAAGAGGGAAAGAAATACTTGAACCATTATTAAAACAATTAGAAGAAGCATGACATGAATTTAATTTTCCTTCCCGGTGCGTCAGGGAGTACTACATTTTGGCATCCATTAATTGAAAAACTACCTCAGCAGTATCATACAAAAATTATTGGTTATCCGGGCTTTGGAGATACACCAGAATTTGTAGAGGTTAAAGATTTTAAAGACTTAACAAACTATGTTCTTAATCAAATTAATGATGATTCAGTAATTATTGCTCAATCTATGGGAGGAATTTTTGCTGTTGCCGCAGCGTTGCAAAAACCTCAACTGGTTAAAGGGCTGGTTTTGATTGCAACTTCCGGTGGAATCGATCTTGAAAGATTCAATGTACGAGATTGGCGTGAAGCATATCGCCAAGCCTTTTTAAAATATCCAGATTGGTTTGTTACTACCAATATTAACTATGAAGAATTTTTGTCAGATATAAGCGTTGAAACTTTATTAATCTGGGGCGATAACGATCCGGTGAGCCCCGTTCAGGTGGGGCAGTATTTAAATCAAAAGTTTGAAAATTCGACGTTATATGTTGTGAAAAATGGCGATCATCAGCTAGCAGAAAAACATGCCGATGAAGTTTCAGTTCAAATAGAAACCTACTTAGAAAAACTAATGTAAGTTTTTAAGTGTTATTTAGCGTGCTAGGTGCCAGCACGCTTTTTTAGATTTACTTTTTGCTCAAAGCCAATTTCAAAGCAAACAACACAAAAATACTGCCTGTAATACGGTCCATATATTTTACAAATTTAGGTTGCTTTAGATAACGTGACAGTGGTTGCATGGCCAAAATTAATAGAGTTGACCATAACATTCCAATTACTACATGAATCATTACAAGCCCCATGACCCAAGTGACAGCCGATGCTTGCGGTGGAATAAATTGGGGAAGAAATGAGATATAAAAAATGCCGACTTTGGGATTAAATAAGTTACCCAAGAAACCTTTAATAAACCAATTTTGTGAAGTAGTCATATTTGAATTACTCCCTTGCATGTCTGCAAGTTGACTACGCGGTTTTAAAATCATATTCAAACCCAGCCATGCAAGATAAGCGGCCCCCATCCATTTCAATATATTAAAAGCTAAATCAGAAGCCATGAGCAAAGCACCCAGACCGCAAGCAACCACAATTCCCCATGCAATACAGCCAAGGCTAATGCCTACTGCTGCTTGGAATGCTTTAGATTTACCTTCAAGTGTAGCAGTACGAATAATTAAAGTCGTATCTAGACCAGGGGTAAGCGTAAGTAAGGTAATTGCAAGTAGATAGGGTATGAGTATGGTGGTCATGGCAGCAAGGTTCCGACAAGTACTTGAGCTAAAGTGTAATACATATATAAGGTAGTTAGTTGTTATGCTGTACGATCTCAATTTTCCTGATCAACTACTTTTTGGTACACTGAAAAAAATAAAATGAGCAAATAAATGGAGAGCAATTTGGATTTTGCATTACAACTGCTCTCAATGTGGTTAAAAGAAAGAAAAATTCAGAACCAGTCTGAGCACACGATTACTGCTTATGAAAGAGATGTTAAAAGCTTTCTTGAGTTTTGTGATCTCAAACAAATTGATTTAAGAAATGTTGAAGCTTCAGATTTACGTGAATATTTGGCCCAGCGTGTTGAGCAGGACCAGTTAAGTTCAAGCAGTATGCAGCGTCATCTCACTTCCATTCGCCAGTTCATGAAATGGGCTGAACATGGAAAATATCTAGAAATTAACCCTACAGATGATTTTAAGCTCAAACGTCAGCCTAGACCTTTGCCCGGTATGATCGACATAGAAACGGTTAATCAGATTTTAGATCAACCTATGCCTGAGAAACCGGTTGATCAGCAACTATGGTTACGTGATAAAGCCATGTTGGAATTACTTTACTCAAGTGGTTTGCGTCTGGCTGAGCTGCAAGGTTTAACAATTAAAGATATAGATTTTAATCGGCAACTGGTCCGTATTACAGGTAAAGGAAATAAAACCCGTATTGTACCGTTTGGAAAAAAGGCGAAAGAAAGCCTATTGAATTGGCTAAAAATTTACAAAATCTGGAAAGGCCATTTTGATCAAAATGCTTTTGTTTTTATTTCTCAAAGAGGTGGTGTATTAACCCCACGACAAATCGAAAAGCGTGTAAAGCTTCAAGCACAAAGAGCAGGTGTGAATGTAGATTTACATCCTCATTTATTGCGGCATTGTTTTGCTAGCCACATGTTATCAAGTAGCGGTGATTTGCGATCAGTACAAGAAATGTTAGGTCATAGCAATTTGTCTACGACACAAATTTATACGCATATTGATTTTGATCATTTGGCACAAGTCTATGATCGAGCTCATCCAAGAGCGCAAAAGAATGAACACTAAAGCGCGTTTGTTTTTATCACTTGATCAAGATGCATTTAGTCAATGTTGTATTTTCATTGAGAAAATTTTGCAGGAATATCAAACTATTATTGATGCCGATTATCAAGGATACTTAAATCACTGTAAACGTGTGGCTGCATGTTGTTTAATATTAAGCCAAGATAGTCGTGAAGATACTATACATAAAATAGCGATTGCTGTTGCCTTTCATGATATTGGGATATGGACAAGTAATACAATTGATTATTTAGAGCCATCCGTCAAAGTGATGTTAAGTTATTTGACTTTGCATCGGTTATTAGATTGGCAAATAGAAATAACATTGATGATTACAGAGCATCATAAATTAACAACGACAAAGTGTTCAGAATATCCATTGGTTGAATATTTTAGACAAGCTGACTATGCAGATTTTTCTTTAGGCTTATTGCGTTCAAATATTCCAAGAAGGGAGTTTAAAAAGTTAACGAGTCAATATCCAAATTCTGGATTCCATAAAACGCTAGTTTATTTAGGATTAAAACGTTTTTTACAAAAGCCTTGGAGTCCTTTACCTATGTTTAAATGGTAACTTAATATTCTGTTTTTAATAGAAATATATGCTGAGATATTAAGTGATTAGCAGTGAATAGCTTTTTATTTTGTGTAACATTATTTTATGGATGTTCTTACCTAATTGCCAGTTTTTCAGAGTACCTTAAGTACTTTCATTGGGTGGAAAAATGATGTTTTTGTTGTTTTTCTCCTCACTAAAATTAAAGGGTTTTAAGCTGCCGTATTTTTTAAAATATCAAGAAATTCAAGGTTTAAAATTTGTTTGGCTTATTTGCTAAATTCATTGAGTGAATAAGCAATTTGAATTAGTGAACTGGGCATTTCATCTTTTTTATAGCAGTAGCGAAAATTGTGACTTGACCGAAATGCCAAACACATTGCAAGATAGGGTACCTAAAAAATTTTAATTGAAGAGTTAATATACTTTTCTCAACATTTACTTTTGCTAGAACAGCCGAGGATTACATGAAGGCTCTTGTTGCTGTAAAACGCGTGGTTGATGCCAACGTCAAAGTTCGTGTTAAGCCGGACAATAGTGGGGTTGACCTTACTAACGTTAAAATGTCAATTAACCCATTTTGTGAAATCGCAGTGGAAGAAGCGGTTCGCTTAAAAGAAAAAGGAACAGTATCAGAAATCGTTGTTGTTTCTGTTGGTCCTAAAGAAGCTCAAGAACAAATCCGTTCTGCAATGGCTTTGGGTGCAGACCGCGGTATTTTGGTTGAAACCACTGATGAAATTGGCGCTTTAGAAGTTGCTAAAATTTTAAAAGGTATTGTTGATGCTGAAAAACCAGAACTGATCCTTCTTGGTAAACAAGCAATTGATGATGACTCTAACCAAGTAGGTCAAATGCTTGGCGCATTATTAGGTGCGGGTCAAGGTACATTCGCTTCTGAAGTGAAAGTTGATGGCGGCAAAGTACAAGTAACTCGTGAAGTTGACGGTGGTTTACAAACTGTTGAACTGGCACTTCCAGCAATCATTACAACTGATTTGCGTTTGAATGAGCCACGTTATGCAGCTTTGCCTAACATCATGAAAGCTCGTAAGAAGCCACTTGATACTAAATCTCCTGCTGATTATGGCGTTACAGCTGGTACTAAGCTTAAAACTGTTAAAGTTGAAGCTCCAGCAGAACGTAAAGCTGGCGTACAAGTGAAATCTGTAGATGAGCTTGTTGAAAAATTGAAAAATGAAGCGAAAGTGATCTAATACGGAAGGATAAAATCATGAGTATTTTAGTTATCGCTGACCACAACAACCAAGTACTTAACGGTGCTACTTTAAACGTTGTTGCTGCAGCACAAAAAATCGGTGGTGATATTACTGTATTAGTTGCTGGTTCTGGTGCTCAGGCAGTTGCTGATGCTGCTGCTAAAGTTGCTGGTGTAAGCAAGGTTTTACTTGCTGACAATGCTGCTTATGCAAACCAGTTAGCTGAAAACGTAGCTGCTTTAGTTGCTGATTTGGCTAAAGGTTACAAATACGTATTAGCTGCTTCTACAACAACTGGTAAGAACATTCTTCCACGCGTTGCAGCTCTTCTTGATGTAAGCATGATCACAGATATTATTTCTGTTGAATCTGCTAACACATTCAAGCGTCCGATCTATGCAGGTAACGCGATTGCTACTGTTCAATCTGACGAAGCAATCATTGTTGGTACAGTTCGTGGTACAGCATTTGATCCAGTAGCTGCTGAAGGTGGTTCTGCTACCGTTGAAGCAGTAAGTGAAGCGAAAGATGCAGGTATTTCTAATTTTGTATCTGAAGAAATCGTGAAACTTGACCGTCCTGAATTGACAGCTGCTCGAATTGTTGTTTCTGGTGGTCGTGGTGTAGGTTCTGGTGAGAACTACCATAAAGTACTTGATCCATTAGCTGACAAGCTTGGTGCAGCACAAGGTGCTTCACGTGCGGCAGTTGATGCAGGCTTCGTACCTAACGACTTCCAGGTTGGACAAACTGGTAAGATCGTTGCACCTGACCTTTATGTTGCTGTAGGTATTTCTGGTGCGATCCAGCATTTAGCTGGTATGAAAGATTCTAAAGTTATTGTTGCAATCAACAAAGACGAAGAAGCGCCAATCAACGGTGTTGCTGACTACTGGTTAGTTGGTGATTTGAACACTGTAGTACCAGAGTTGGTATCTAAACTTTAATCCTTACTGGTTAAAGTCAAAAACCCTTAGTTTTTACTAAGGGTTTTTTTATTGTAGAGATGGATTTTAAAGACTAAATTGGATTTGTTATCTCATTTTGGGTTTGATTTTTATAGAATAAAAATCACATAGTTTTAATAAGGTGAACCTATGCTCATTACAGCGATATGATAAGAATAATATGCAATTAAATTATACAAATATCACCAGATTGACCATGTAGATTCCGTACATTCCAAAGCGCTTTTGTGCTATACTATACAGCTATATTTTTTTCGACTTTAGTTCAGTTTTCGGAACTAAATTTTTTGCAAGATCAAGACATATAAGCAGATAGAAATTTCTATCTGTAAGAAGGAGTATGCATGAGCGTATCGGAAATCCGACCGATTGCCATTGAGGATGAACTCAAGCATTCATATTTAGATTACGCGATGAGTGTAATCGTATCTCGTGCATTGCCGGATGTGAGAGACGGTCTAAAACCTGTTCACCGTCGTGTGCTATTTGCCATGCACGAATTGGGCAATGACTATAACAAAGCCTACAAGAAATCTGCACGTGTTGTTGGGGACGTAATCGGTAAATATCACCCTCATGGTGACTCAGCTGTTTATGAAACCATTGTACGTATGGCTCAGGACTTTAGCTTACGTTATTTATTGGTAGATGGTCAGGGTAACTTCGGTTCGATTGATGGCGATAGCGCAGCTGCAATGCGTTATACCGAAGTCCGTATGACAAAGTTAGCGCACGAACTTCTTGCAGATCTAGAAAAAGACACTGTTGACTGGGAAGATAACTACGACGGATCTGAGCGTATTCCTCAGGTGGTTCCGACACGTGTTCCAAACTTGCTAATTAATGGTGCTGCCGGTATTGCTGTTGGTATGGCAACAAACATGGCACCACACAACATGACAGAAGTTGTGAATGCATGTTTAGCCTATGCCGACAATCCGAATATCTCGATTGAAGGATTGATGGAATATATTACTGGTCCTGATTTCCCTACAGGCGGTATTATTTACGGTAAATCAGGTATTGTTGATGCTTACCGTACAGGTAAAGGCCGACTACACATTCGTGGTAAATACCATTTCGAAGAAGATGAAAAGACAGGTCGTATAACCATCGTCTTTACTGAAATTCCATATCAAGTCAACAAAGCAAGAGTTATTGAGCGTATTGCCGAGTTAGTTAAAGAGAAAAAACTTGAAGGTATTTCAGAGCTTCGTGATGAATCTGATAAAGACGGTATGCGTATTGCGATTGACTTGAAACGCGGTGAAAACGCAGAAGTCATTGTAAATAACTTATTCTTAAATACACAGCTTGAAAACTCATTCAGCATCAACATGGTTTGTCTTGACAATGGACAACCAAAATTGATGAATCTGAAAGATATTATTGCGGCATTTATTCGTCACCGCCAAGAAGTAGTGACACGCCGTACCATGTTCGAATTGCGTAAAGCACGTGAACGTGGTCATATCTTGGAAGGCTTAACCGTTGCCTTAGCCAATATTGATGAAATTATCGAAACCATTAAAACTTCTGCTAATCCAGCTGAAGCGCGTGAGCGTTTACTTGCAGGTGAGTGGGCTGGTGGCGGTGTTGTTTCTTTACTTGAAAAAGCTGGCGCTATTTCTGTTCGCCCAGATGAAATCGAAGGTGAAAACCCAGATCGTCCATTTGGCTTATCTGAATCGATTTATCGTCTATCTCCAACGCAAGTAGGTGCAATTTTAGAGTTGCGTTTACATCGTTTAACGGGTCTTGAGCAAGATAAATTACATGCTGAATATACTGAAATTTTAGGTCAAATTGCTGAACTTACTGCAATTCTTAATGATTTCAATTTATTGATGGCTGTGATTCGTGAAGAGCTAGCACAAGTATTACAACAGTATGGTGATGGACGTCGTACGGAAATTATTGAATCACGTATTGATTTTAGTCGTGAAGATTTAATTCCAGAAGAACAAGTTGTATTAACGGTTTCACAAACAGGCTACGCAAAAACTCAACCGCTTTCTGACTATCAGGCTCAGCGCCGTGGTGGACGTGGTAAGTCTGCAACTTCAATGAAGAGTGATGACTTTATTCAACATCTCATTGTAGCTTCAAACCATGCGACTGTGCTGTGCTTTACTAACGTAGGTAAAGTATATCGCCTTCGCGTATTTGAAGTGCCTCAAGCATCACGTGGTGCAAAAGGCCGCCCGATTATAAACTTGTTACCTTTAGATGCGAACGAAACAGTAACTGCGATCTTGCCGTTAACAGAGTTCCTAGAAAACCATTATGTATTTATGGCAACAGCTTCAGGTACAGTTAAACGTGTTGATTTAGAGCAGTTCTCTAACATTCGTTCAAATGGCTTACGTGCAATTGAACTTAATGAAGAGGATACCTTAATTGGTGTTGCGATTACTGATGGTAATCAGCAAATCATGTTGTTCTCAAATGAAGGTAAGGCAATTCGTTTTGCTGAAACTGATGTGCGTTCAATGGGGCGTACTGCTAAAGGCGTCCGTGGTATGCGCGTTAGCATTGCAAGCAACACTTTAAGTGAAGAAGATGCAGAAATTGAAAATGATGAATCTGATGATAATGAAGATTCAGCAGAGTTAAGTGTAGTAAGTCGCATCGTATCACTTGTTGTTGTTCCTGAAACGGGTGAAGTGCTGTGTGCGAGTGCCAATGGTTATGGTAAACGTACTCCTGTAAATGACTTCCCAACCAAAAAACGTGGTGGCAAGGGTGTTATTGCAATTAAGACAAGTGAACGTAATGGTGAGCTTGTGGGTGCGGTATCTATTGATGAAAGCAAAGAACTGTTGCTTATTTCTGATGGTGGTACATTAGTTCGTACTCGCGCGGCAGAAGTTGCAATGACTGGTCGTAATGCACAAGGTGTACGTCTAATTCGTTTAAGCGAAGAAGAAACCTTGGTGGGTGTTGTGTCTATTGAAGCGGTTGAAGATGAAGAAGAGTTTCTCGAAGGAGAAGTGGATACTTCAGAATTAGATACCGAAGATGCAGTGTCTACGAATGACGATGCATCAGAAGAATAAGTCGAACTTAAATAAAAAAGGAAGCGTAAGCTTCCTTTTTTATTTTATGAAGAAGATTTTTTAACAAGTCGATAATAAGCTAAGCACATTAATATTAATCCGGCTGTCGCAAGAAATATCAATTTTGGTACAACCGTTGCTAAAGGAACACCCATCTGATTAAGTTGTACAAACATTTGTACGGCATGTGTAGAGGATAAACACCAAGCAAACCATTGTAACCACTCGGGCATGGCTTGATGAGGCCATGCAGCGCCTGTTAGTAAGAATAGGGGAACAGAGCTAAACACAATAATATGTCCAGCACGTTCTGGCATATCTAAAAGTGAGCCAATCAGCATGCCTAATCCAATCACACAACTAATAAAAATAGGAACGGCGACTAGCAAACCAGTAAAGTTCCCACCGTGTGGATAGTCATTGAACCACAAGGTAAAACCGAAAAGATAAAAACATCCTAAACAGCCAATGGTAAATATACTTGCAAAAATTCCAGCGAAGCGAACACCTGTAATTTTTTGGTGTTGTTCACGGTAGCTTGCGATTAGCATCGCTAAACCTAGCACAATCGTTTGATGGATAATTAAACCTGCAACAGCTGGAAAAATATAACTTCCATATCCTGAAAGCGGGTTAAATAAAGGGACTTGATGAATAGAAAGGGCCGGTTGGAAATGTGTGCGCTCTCCAAATCTTTCAATATATTCTTTTAATGTGGCTTCAATAGATGTGGCTAAACCTAAACCAATTTCTTTAGTTTTTAAAAAGTTTGTTGTACTTAAGTATAAGCCAATTCCACCTGTTTCTCCTCGACGTAAGCTTTGAGTTAGGTTGTTTGGTAAAAGTAAAATACCATCGGCCTTTTGTTCTCGCACCATTTGTTCAGCTTGTAAGAAATTACTTGTAACGGTAACAATATGAACATGTGGACTATTTGCACTTTGTCCTATTAATTGAGACGTGAGGAGACTTTGCTCTTCATCAACAATCACAATTGGAATTGATTCTGCACGCTCAGCTTTATAGGCGGTAGGATAAAAAAAGCTATAAAGAATGACGGATAAAATCAGAGTTGTGAAAACCGAACTATTACTAACAATATCTTTAAATGTTTGCCCATAAGCCTTTAAAAACTCTTTCATGGTGTGGCTCCCCGAATTAATTTTTTAAGCAGTAGAGAACTTAAAAAGAAGTAAATAAGGCAGTAACCCAGAAGTATTAAAAAGGGAATCATTGAAATGAAAAGTGGGCTACCAATCACCCATTGTTCGGTTTGCAGCTTAGCATAAGGTGTATAGGGAATAATGAGTGACCAAAATTTAGTGAAAATCGGTGCATTATTTAAAGGCAGAGTAACGCCTGCAAAACTTAAAGATGAGCCACCATAGACGGCAATAAAGCCAAAAGTTTTACTTAAATTCTTGGTCGCAAGAATAACGGTACTGCTAATTAAAGCATAGGCAAAATAAAGTAAGAACTGTGCGACCAGCAATAAACTTAAGGAACCCGCTACGAACCAGCCACGGATTTCAACTAGCCAAAACATCCATAACCATGTCCATACACAAAAAATAAGGCTATAGAGCAAATTTTTAGCCAATAAGCCTTGAATAAAATTTTCTCGATTTACCCATTGAGTGAGAGTATTACGTTTTAGTTCTTGTCCAATTGCAAAAGCAACACAGCAGCATAGCAACAGATGCAATACAGCAGGAACCATAAATGGCTCTAAATAAAACTCATAGCTCATGCTCGGGTTGTAAAGCGTTGATACTTTTACATGAGCTGTAGGTACATCTAAATAGGGAATATTATTTGCAAGATAACTTTGGCCTGCATAGTCTGCTAAAGCATTGAGGGTACTTACCAGCATTGCCGAGGAAATCGTATTTCCCACGCTAAAGAAAGACTGGTTAAAAGCAATGCTGATTTGAGCATCTTGCGCTTTCACAAAGCGCTTTTCAGCGCCGTCCGGAATGAAAACATAACCCCAGATTTTAGTTTCGTTAAGTAATTGTTCCGCTTCAGTAGAACTTGCCGTAATCGTTTTAATATCTACCGTATGATTCAACGAAAGATACTTTTCAATATTGCGGCTGAGTTCACTTTGGTCCTGGTCAATAATCGCAATCGGTAAGTGTTCAGCTTTACCTGCGTAAAACATGCTGCTAAACAAAAAAATGATAAAAGCAGGGATAAGTGTCACCATGCACAAATCCCATTTATTGCTTTTTAGATAGTTTAGTTCGCGTAATATACTGGCAAACATAAGTTATTTTTCTTCTTTAATTTTAAATAAAACGCTCATACCCACTTTTAAATCTTGCACTGGTTTTTCAGGTACAAGATGAAGTTTAAAGCTACGAATATCATAGCCTCCAGTTTGGCGAGTAGTTTTTATAGTGGCAAATTCACCTTCAGCATCAATATTCTTAATTTTAAAAGTCACATTTTGATTCAGTGCAGGAATAAAACCTTCAAGGGTTTTATTTTTATAAACAGAAGCATATTGATTTTCACCCACGTTTAAGCTGACCCATAAATCATCATCTTCTAAAATGCTGACAACAGGTACACCCATAGCGACTAACTCGGAAGGCTTCCCGTAAGTTTTTGAAATTGTACCCGAAATAGGAGAGAATAAACGTGTCTCTGCTTCTAGTGCTTTTGCTTCGCCTACAGCTGCTTTTGCAATTTCAACCTGTGCATCTGCTGTAGATTTTTGTTGACTCGTACTGCCACGTTTTGCACGAGCATATTGTTGATAAGAGGCTTCACTTAATTCTTGGGCAGAAGTTTGAGCCGCTAGCATTTCATCTCGTCTTTGGCGTGAAATAACACCTTGTCTATATAAATTTTCACCACGTTGGTAAGTGGTTTTTGCAAGGTTTGCTTGTGCTTTAGTGCTTTGCCAGTTGGCATAGAGAGTATCGATATTTTCTTGCTGAGAACCGCGGTCTACCGTAGATTGAAATGCTAAAGCTGATTGTAAAGCTGCCAAGGCTTGTTGCTTTTTAGCTTCTATTTCTGGGCTAACCAAGCGAACAAGTGGCTGGCCTTTGGAAATTTTCTGGCCTTCTTGTACATAAATTTCTTCAATACGACTTGGAACTTTCGTACTCACGTGAATAGTTTCGGCTTCAACGCGGCCTTGTAGTTCAATAGGTTTAGGCTGATAACTTTTCCACAAACCAAAAATAATTAAACCTAATAGTGCAATAATTACTAAGCCAATAATCAGTTTAAGCTTGGAGTTTTTAGGTGGTTGAGAGTCACCGTTATTTATGTTTGATTCAGGGGTGTCACTCGCTTGATCGTTTTTTTGAGATTGGTTAATTTCTACCGTATCCGCAGCAAGAGAATCCTGTTCTGAATGAGATGATTCTTGATTCATTTTATACTCCTATTAACGGATATAGTCGGTATGTGGTTGATTGACATAAGCTTTAAATTGATCAATTGAACCATGGCTTTGCAATAGAGTCGCGAGTGACATGACATATTTATAGGCGTTTAAAGCCATTTCAGTTTTTAAAGCACTTAAAGCATTTTGTGCATCAATGACTTGGGTAGCTGTACCCATTCCTTCACGGAAAGACAGTTCTTGAATACGCAAGTTTTCTTGAGCGGCATTTACGTTTCTTTGTAAGAGTTGATGGCTTTGCTGAGCAGAGTTGAGTTCGTTATATGACTTATTCAGAAGTGCCTCAATTTCTTGTTTAGTACGTTCGGTCATAAGTTCAGAGGCATAACGCTTTAGTTCGGCGGCATGGATATTCTTATTTTTATCTACACCAGAGAATAGGTTGTATTTTGCCATTACACCTACAATCCAGTTTTCATTTTCATCAAGGGCATATTCACCAAATGCAAAAAGACTTGGTTTTTTTGCGGCTTGTTGAGCTTGAATATTTACATTAGCCAGTTGTGTATCCATCTGCATTTTTTGTACAAGGCTAGATTTTTGCGAATAACTGGTTAAAAGTGATTCTAGAGACTGGCTTGGAGTGTTATTTACAAATAAGGGCGTACTTAAATCTACATTATTTTGTTGATGTAGAAGATTATTAAGGCTAAAGCGACTGGCATTTAAGTTGGCTTGAGTACTTTGTAAAGTACGTTCCGCATTATTACGCGCGACTTCAAACTGCATGCGTTGCCCTTTACTAATAAACCCTTGTTGTTCGAGTTTTAGCGCATTGCTGTAATGTTTTTGCATGGCATTAAAGTTGAATAAACTACTTGCTACCAGTTGCTGCTGTAATTGAACATTAAAATAACTTTGTACAACTTCAAACCGCTGTACATCTTGTTGCTGTTGACTTGAAAGTTCAGAACGCTGTGCTTGAATGTTGGCTATTTTTTTTGCACTGCTGGTTAAGCCGCCTGTATATAGTGGCATAACGACCGAAATAGAAGGGCGTACAACCTGATCTTCTATAGTCAGATTCGCATAGTCGGGAAAGCGATTTATACCATCATGAATGGTTTGATTTGCGCCTTCTTGAACTTGCCCAAGCACATCCGATGGAATGACATTGTTCCACTGTGAAAGTTTATCGTTGAATCCCTGACTTAAATCATTCTCAAGCTTTTGTTTAAAAGAGGCGAGGGGTACGTCTGTTTCGCTATGAAAGGCATATGCTCTAACATTTAAATCAACTCGAGGTAATCCGAGTCCTTTCATTGCTTCAGCTTCTAATTGTGATGCTTGCTGCAAAGCCTGATTAGCTTGAGTGCTATAAGAACTTTTCAAAGCTTGTTGTTCCGCTTCAGCATAGCTTAAGCTTTGAGCATATAAATGATTTGTGAAAAAAAGTCCTAAGGCCAAAGCAAGATGCTTGGGTTTAAAGAAAAAGGGGCAAATAGACTGTCTATATTGATGTACTGGCATTTTAAATAACAATTTCTGGCATCCCTTATAGTTTAAATTTCTTGTTATTAAATTCAATTATCATCTTGTTTCTTATACATTTGTATAAAAACCTTGTAGTTTTAACCTCCCTTTAATTATTAATATGACGAAGCCTATATATTTGTAATCCCTATCAAAGTATGTGAAATCATAATCACAAGTCAAGCTGATCTTGATTGAATAAAAAATGTTTTAAATCGATAAAATTGGAAGTTAAAGCAGAGAAATATATACAACAATAATTGAAAAAATAAACCTAAATGTAGTCCAGCATTGAAATATTTACTTGAGAAGCTGCTGCAAGCTTAAGCAATCTGTGGTTAAATGCCATTTTTATTGTGTTTGACTTTATACAAGGGAAAAATCATGCGCGCGTACAATTTCTGTGCTGGTCCTGCTGCATTACCTACTGCCGTTTTAGAAAAAGCTCAACAAGAAATGTTGGATTGGCATGGTAAAGGTCTATCCATCATGGAAATGAGTCATCGTAGTGCTGATTATGTTGCTATGGCTGAAAAAGCTGAGGCAGATTTACGCAAGTTAATGAATATTCCAGAAAACTATAAAGTACTGTTTTTACAAGGCGGTGCGTCATTACAATTTTCTGCGATTCCTTTAAACCTTTTGGGTAAGAACAATAAAGCTGATTATATTGATACTGGCATCTGGTCTGAAAAAGCGTTGAAAGAAGCAAAACGTTATGGCGACATTAATGTTGTAGACGCTGGTATTAAAGTAGATGGTAAGTTCGCAATTTCTGAACAAAGCGAATGGAATTTATCTGACGATGCAGCCTATGTACACTATGCAGATAATGAAACGATTGGTGGCTTACAGTTTGCAGGAATTCCTGATGTAAAAGCGCCACTCGTTTGTGACTATTCATCAAGTATTTTATCTGCTCCATTAGATGTTACCAAGTTTGGTTTGATCTATGCTGGCGCACAAAAAAATATTGGTCCTGCTGGTTTAACAATTGTCATTATTCGTGATGACTTACTTGATCAAGCTAAACCAGAAATTCCAAGTATCTTGAAATATGGTGACCAAGCGAAAAATGGTTCTATGGTGAATACACCATCGACTTATGCTTGGTACTTGTCTGGTTTGGTATTTGAGTGGTTGCTAGAGCAGGGTGGGGTAGATGCTATCCATAAAGTTAACCTCGAAAAAGCTCAATCATTATATGGTTATATTGACTCAAGCGATTTCTACAATAACCCGATTGCAATTCCAAACCGTTCAATTATGAATGTACCGTTTACCTTGGCAGATGAAGCTTTAGAAAAGCAATTCTTAAAAGAAGCGGAAGCAAACCATTTATTAAACTTAGCTGGTCATCGCTCTGTCGGTGGTATGCGTGCAAGTATTTATAATGCCGTACCATTAGAAGGCGTACAGGCTTTAATCAACTTTATGGATGATTTTGCAAAGCGTAATGGTTAAGCAAATCAAATAAATAAAGCCCTCAAATGAGGGCTTTATTTTTGAATAAATTTTATAAACTAAAAAGGAACTAAACCAAACTGGTGCATGAATATGGCAGCTAAAAACATACCCAATACAAAAAAGCAAAACGCACCAGTATCGACCTTTACGCGCAGGCTACTAGATTGAATGAGGCTGGTAGTTTGTTCGGGTATAATCTTCATTCAATAACCTAATTATTAAAATATTAGTGAAATTCAATTAGTTTCACCCTTTTTAGCACAAATAGTCGCCTGAATCCAGATATTACCGCGAATATATTCGCCAATATTAAAGTTTTTATACAAATCGTTTTTGGTTGCAATGCGCACTAATATGGCAGGAAGATCATCTTCTAAAACCAAAGTAACATCATAAAGGGTATATTCTGCCCCCATAAATGTCATTGAAGTTTTACCAACAATATTACCTTGGAACCATGCTTCATCTTCTTGACCAAGATTTTCACCATATAAATAAGCAACCATTTTAGAAAAATCAACGGTTACAGGTTCTTGATCTTCTGGAGTTTTTGGTTGCCATTCATTAATGAGTTCCTGTAAATTTTCAGGAGCAACACCATTATGTTCAGTCAAAATCGCATTTAATGCACGGTGATGTTTAATTGATGCTGGATCATCAACAACAATTTTTTCACCTGCTGGAACAGTTTCTAATTCATAAGCCCATGCATTAAATTGAACTTGATATTCTTGGGTTTTGTCATATTGACAAGAGTTAACGCTAAATAAATTATCAAATGCATAAACAGTTGTATCTTTATTTAGTTTTAAACTTAAGACTGCTTGTGTTGCAGAGTCACAAGTAATGATACGTTCAATTTTCGCATTATATTGATATGGACTTTCAAAACTTGGAAAGGCTGTTTTGAGCGCGCGAGGTTTCTGATTTTCAACCGCAATAATCTGGTTGATTGTAACTTTTTGGTTTTGTGGGCCTTGAATCAACCAAAAAGATTGATCCATCTCTTCTTCATGTTCACATAAGCCCATTGGCATTACGGGTGCATCAAGTGCTAGTCCTAACCATTTTGGTACATCTGTTTCGGGATGGGACGTCAATAGATTCCAATGTTCGCCATGACTACCAAAATTTTGGTCATTTACTTTAATAACTTCTGGACTGTTTTGATTTTTCATAAGCATGATGCTGTTGGGTTCACATTACTTGTTATATTAAATCGAGGGTGTTTGCTATTTTTCAAGTCACCATATGTAAATTCTCTTGTAAAAGCACATATTTAGTCATTGAAAGATAGATATTGCTGCTAATTATAAAATAAAAGGTAGATCTGGCTCTTAAAAAAACTTAAACACTAAATTAAAAATAAGTTTAATGTTTATTACTATTCACCTTAGAAAAGCATCTGTTAGACTTATATTTTTAATGGAAATAGAGAATAACTTGCTGCCATTTAAGCTATGGGTAGATGCAGATGCTTTACCAAGAATATTACGTGAAGTAATTTTGCGCGCATCAGATCGTTATCAGTTAGAAGTCATCTTTGTTGCCAATCAAAATGTTGGGATTACGCCTTCAGTTCGCATCAAGTCAATACAGGTTTTAAGTGGTGCCGATCAGGCCGACAAAGAAATAGTTGATCGTATGATTGAAAATGACATTGTCATTACGCAAGATATTCCACTAGCGGCTCAAGTAATTGAAAAGGGTGGCGTTGCTATTCATCCCCGAGGTGAGGTCTATACAACCGCTAATGTTAAAGCGCGGTTACATCTACGTGACTTCATGGATACGCTTCGTGGTGCGGGTGTACAAACTGGTGGACCGCCCCCTATTTCAGAGCGGGATAAGCGTGAATTTTCGAGTGCATTAGATCAAACAATTTTAAAGCAAAAACGTAAAACAGCTAAGTGAGCATCGCATGCCATCGCAAACCAATTTGGCTTTAACCTATGCCTTGTTAGTGTTTATATGGGCAACAACTCCATTAGCCATTGTTTGGAGTGTGTCCGATCTACATCTTATGTGGGCATTGTTGTTACGCTTTTTTATTGCATTGCCTTTGGCAGTAATCATATTACTGATTTTAAGAACACCTTTTCCAACTCATCGACAAGCAATTCATAGCTACGTTGCCGGATCTTTTAGCTTAATTGGTTCTCAAATTTTCACATATGCTGCTACCCAATATTTAAGTTCAGGCATGATTGCACTTATGTTTGGTTTAGCACCCATTATGGCTGGGCTGATTGGGCGTTTTGCATTTGGCCAACAACTTTATAAGTTGCAATGGTTGGGTATGGCTATTGCCGTAAGTGGTTTAGCGATTATTTGCTTGAATGGATCGAATCAGCATGTGCATCCGTTTGGCATTGTTCTCATGCTAATGAGTGTTTTTGTCTATTCTTTTTCAATTTTCTGGGTTAAGAAAGTTAATGCACAAATTCAGCCTATGGCTCAGGCAACGGGCTCTATTTTAGTTTCTTCAATTTTGGCAAGTTGTCTTATTCCATTTATTTGGCAATATGCACCGACACATTTACCAGAGGCCAAATCTTTATTTGCCTTAATTTATACGGTACTGATGGCTTCATTAGTCGCCATGTTTTGTTATTTCAAACTTATACAAAATATTCAGCCAACGACTTTATCTTTAACCACAGTAATTACACCAATGTTAGCCATGATGATTGGAGCTGCCTTAAATCATGAACAACTTTCGATTATGGTTTTTGTAGGGGCTTTAATCATCTTGTCTGGACTCTTTTTATATTTCTATAAAGACATTCAAGCAAATCGAAATTTTGCTCGGCATATTAAGTCTAAATAGGAGAAGATTTGGGTAATTTGTTGAGCTTATTCATTAAATTGTTCTAATTCGTAGCGAAATGCATGATCAAATTGATCTCCCAACTTAAGTAGTAGAAAATAGCGCAGCAATATAATATTAGGATTGTTAAGGAAAGATCAGAACTTACTGATTTTTAAACCTTAATACAGCATCTAACGATATGGCCAAATAGTAGATGTGGATGCGATTTGACATGGGCATCTGCTATTTCCCATCAATCACCTTGGATTTAGAAGGTATGTTTAAACCAATCTCACTGTATATAGGGTTGAGATATACTCGCGCAAGACGCAGTAATCATTTTATTTCTTTTATTGCATTGGTTTCGATGGTCGGTTTGACACTAGGTGTCGCTGTGCTGATTACGGTACTTTCTGTGATGAACGGTTTCGATCGCGAATTAAAAAACCGTGTTTTGGGAATGGTTCCGCAAGCGACAGTTTCATCTACACAAATCCTCACAGATTGGCCTGAACTGGTAAAACGAGTTGAACATCATCCACATGTAACTGGGGTTGCACCTTTTACCCAATTGCAAGGTATGTTAACCGCGCAAGGGCAAGTCGCAGGTATTATGGTGACGGGTATTGACCCAAAATATGAAAAGAATGTTTCTATTATTCAAAATCATATTGTTGCTGGTAGCTTAGATTCACTTAAAAAGGGTGAGTTTGGTATTGTTCTTGGTAAAGATATGGCCGATTCATTAGGCTTACGTCTAAACGACAGTGTGACATTGGTTTTACCTGAAGCAACGCCATCTCCAGCAGGTGTAGTACCTCGTTTCAAACGCTTTAAAGTGGTTGGTATTTTTAGTGTAGGTGCTGAAGTCGACTCTATGGTGGGTTATATCGCCCTATATGATGCGTCAACCCTATTACGCCTACCAGATGGTGCTCAAGGTGTCCGTTTAAAACTAGATGATATTTTTGCCGCGCCAAAAGTTGCGGACGACTTGGTAAAAAGTTTACCAAGTAATTTCTACGCGACGAACTGGACCTATACGCATGGCAATCTGTTTAATGCCATTCAAATGGAAAAAACACTAGTTGGTTTGTTACTTGTACTTATCATTGTGGTTGCAGCATTTAATATAGTTTCGTCTTTAGTGATGGTTGTTACTGATAAAAAATCAGATATTGCCATTTTGCGTACATTAGGCGCTTCACCATCGATGATTACTAAAATATTTATGGTGCAAGGCACCGTGATTGGTGTGATTGGTACAGTTGCAGGTACGGTTTTAGGTGTAATTTTGGCTTTAACCATTAGTGATATCATTTCATGGTTTAACAATGTGTTGGGCCTAAATCTATTTGATGCTTACTTTGTGCATTACCTTCCTTCTTATTTAAGATGGCAAGATGTGACGATTATTGTGATTGTGTCTTTACTTTTAAGCTTCTTGGCGACTATCTATCCGGCGCTTCGTGCTGCCAAAGTTCAACCTGCCGAGGCACTGCGCTATGAGTAAAATTGTTTTAGAAGCGAAAGATATCTATAAACATTTTGATGATGGTAAATCTAAGGTTGAAGTCATTAAAGGTCTTTCTTTACAAGTTGAAGCAGGGCAGTTTGTTTCGATTGTTGGTGCGAGTGGTTCAGGTAAAAGTACTTTGCTTCATGCGCTAGGTGGTCTAGAGCAACCAACGCAAGGACAAGTATTTTTAAATGGTCAGCGTTTTGATAATTTAGGTGAAGCCGAGCGTGGTTTTCAACGTAACAAATATCTCGGTTTTGTTTATCAATTTCACCATTTGTTACCTGAGTTTACTGCGCTTGAAAATGTGGCAATGCCTCTTATGCTTCGCCCAGATAGCCAATACAAATCGGTAAAAGCACAAGCTGAATATTTACTAGACCGAGTGGGTTTATCTCATCGTATGGATCATCAGCCAGGTGAGCTTTCAGGCGGTGAGCGCCAACGTGTCGCTTTGGCTCGTGCTTTGGTCACTCAACCTGCGGTTGTTTTGGCTGATGAACCAACAGGAAACCTAGATCGTAAAACAGCTTTAGGCATTTTTGAATTATTGACCGATCTTAAGAAAGAACTCAACATGGCCATGCTCATTGTGACTCATGATGAACAATTGGCGCAGGCAGCAGATTCAATCTTGCATATGGAAGATGGTCTTTGGGTGAGCGGTTCTTAAAAAATTGTCATTAAATCACATTGTTAAAGCCCACTCAGTTGGGCTTTAATTTTTTCCCTAAAAAGATAACGATATGATTTTAAATGTTAAAGCTTATTTTAGTGGGGTGGGTTGTAGGTATTGCATTTATGGGAATAGATCTTCCTTTAATAATGCAATATGGTTGGGTTGGTAAAGTTTTACTCTTTATCAGCTTTATTTTTTATATTTTTAAGCAGCACGTCGTTGTAAATCGTCCTCTATTAAAAGCAGGTTACTGTTTAATCTGTGGTCTAAGCCTTTTTGTTATAGGTCATCAGTATGCTCAGCATGCCTTAAATGAAAGACTACAACTACGGGAGATGCAACCTGAGTCTTTAGACATTGTTGTGTATATAGACCGAATAAGTGAAGAAAAAGATAATAAGACACAGCAACCAGCTCAGGTACTAGGGCGGTCATCTCATGTAGTCAATTGGTTATTATATTTAAAAAATGAAAATGAGAAGGCATTGATAGAGGGTCCAAAATTACAATTAGGTCACTACTATCGGATTTCGGGTAAAGCCAGACCAGCTCATAGTTACGCAGTATCAGGTGCTTTTGATCAGGAGCAATGGTTCATTCAACGAAATATAATGTCAGGTTTCAGTGTTCAACATATTGAACCTTTAAGCTCTGATGAAATTTATCGGTTGGGTTATCAAAATCATTTACAACAGCAACAAAAGTTTTTTACTAGGCAACAATTAAATATAGAAAAATTGCGCCTAAAATTTAGATTGATGCTAAAAAAATCTCCCTTACAGAACAAAGGATTGTTATTAGCTCTTCTAACAGGGGATGAAAGCCTTTTAAATGAACAGATTAAAAATCAATTTAAGCAGTTAGGAATCTCTCATTTGTTGGCCATTTCAGGGCCTCATGTCCTTATTTTTTCCATCATGTTGTCTTGGGGTTTACATCAATTAGTACGACGTTATTATCCTCAGCTTTATTTGTGGCAACCCAAGCAAATATTAGCAATGATTCCGTTATGTTTCGGTGTTTTGATTTATACAGCTTTTGTAGGCTTTGAAATTCCAGCCTTAAGAACTTTACTTTCAGTATTTTTATTCGCCTTTTTATTGTTGGTAAAACTACCTGTTAAGCCATTTTCGCTCTTGGTTTTCAGTGCAAGTCTACTTTTACTTTTTGATCCATTTAGTGTCTTATCGGCAGGTTTTTGGCTCTCTTATGGTTCTTGCTTTATTTTATTACGCATTTATCAAACCATAGTACAGACTCCAAATCTAGCCTCAGTGAGTCTGCTATCTAGAATAATTCTTTTAAGCAAAACCCTCATTGAATCTCAGGGCAAAATATTTATTGCCCTATGTCCCTTAATGCTGATTTTCTTTCAACAAATTTCATGGGTTGCACCTCTCACAAATATTATTGCGGTTCCTCTGTTAGGAGGAATTATTGTTCCTTTGAATATTTTTGCTGCTTGTATGTGGCTTATTTTTAATTCAATTGGAAACGCACTCTTTCAGATTAATGATATTCTGCTCAGTATAGTGCTGACCTGTTTTAGTTTTTTAGAGAAATTATCCTTACCACTGCAAGGTTTTAGCCTGACACCACTTGCTTTGTTAGGCTTAAGCTGTGCCATTATTATTTTATTCTTACCACGTGGTGTTTTACCGAAATCTTGGGGTCTCATATGTTGTTTACCTTTAATTATTCCAAATAAGTCATCCCAACAAATCCAATTAAATATTATAGACGTAGGCCAGGGCCAAGCGATTTTTTTACAACATCCAGAGCAGACATGGTTAATTGATACTGGCGGTTCTTATGATGAGAAGGCTTTTAGTATTGGCCAAAATGTAGTGATTCCATATTTACGTCACAAAGGTATTAAACAATTAGATCATGTCGTGTTATCTCATCTTGACCAAGATCATAGTGGTGCATTTCCTGCCATAAGTCAGGCTTTTCCTATCAAACAGGTCATATCGAATGAGCTGTGGAAAGAGCAGATTAAAGAACCATTTACTTATTGTCATCAAGGGCAAAAATGGCAATACCCCCAGTTAGATATTGAGATACTTTGGCCTAAAGAAAATGATTTAAATTTAGTTTCTTCAAATCAAAATCAATACTCTTGTGTCGTTTATATTCATTTAAAACAGATAAAAGGTTATCAAAACTATTTAATTATGGGGGATGCAGGATGGGAAGCAGAATATCAAATAATAAAGGAATACCCTGATTTAAAAGTAGATGTTTTGGTATTGGGTCATCATGGTAGTAAACATAGTTCTGCCTATGACTTCTTAGCGACTTTAAATCCCAAGCTTGTTGTCGCCTCTGCCGGTTTTAATAACCGTTATGGTCATCCAAGCAAAGAAGTGATAGCGAGAATACAAGCACTTAATATTCCTTTTAAAAGTACAATTGAGCAAGGAACATTAAGTTTTGTATCGCGCAATCATCAAATGATTTTATACACTCGACGTTTTGAGCGCACTTGGCTTCACAGAACTTTTTGAAGCCTCAGCTTTAAGCTTGGCAACAATTTGAAGTGCTTCATTTGGATCAATATTATAAACATTTTCTAAAGCAGGATTTGCTTTAAAACGTTTATAGCTCCAGTGATAGTGTTCTGGATAACGCTGGATGAGTTGTTCAATAGCCTGATGAATGACATAAGTTCCATCATCCGCACTACCTTCGTAGATCTTCTCATCCATAGGTTCAATGTACATCGTAAAGCCGTCATTTTCGTTACGAATTGCGTAAAGGAATAAGGCTTTTGCTTTAGTTTTTTGGATGAGCTTGGCACTTAAATTACTTGAGGCAAGTGGAACACCAAAATAATTGATCATATCGCCGCCGATGTTGGGGGTATGGTCAGGTAAAATTACGGTGGTTTCACCTTGTTTTAAAGCTTTAAAAATTTGTCTTACACCAGTTTCATCGGTAGGGACCAAATTGGCTTGCTCACGACTACGTGCTTCTCTAACAAAACGGTCTGCATCTACATTTTTTACAGGCTTGTATAAAATTGTCATTGCTGTGAATTGTGCACACCAGGCATTCATGATTTCCCATGTACCAAAATGTGGAATAATTAAAACAACCCCTTTTTTTGCTGCAAGTGCTTCATGAAAGTAATGCTCACCTTCAATATGGTGAATTCTCTCAATATTTGTACTATTTGATGATCCCCAAATACTGAAAAATTCAAAGTATGAGGTTAACTCATTACGAATAGCTTGCTGTGTAATGTCTATTCGCTGCTGTGGTGTTAAATACGGAAGAGTAATTTGTAAGTTAAGTTCTATACTTTTTGATGTTTTAGTAATTTTTAAAGTATTGATTAACCCTGCCAACATACGAGCAAAAAAACGTCCAAATTTAATTGGCTGGCGGCTAAAAGTTTTGAGTAGGTAATAGTTCATGCTTTTTATATCTACTTTGGTCATCTATCGCGGGAAAAAGGAAGCAATAATTAAAAAAAGATAAAATTATTATAAATGAAATCATATTATTTAGACAGTTTTTATCAAATCAACGTATATAATGACATCATTTTAGATTAATTTGGATTGGAATTTTATGTCCGATTGGCCACCAAAACCACAAAATGAACCTATAATCCCTAAACAAAATGGACCAGAATGGCAAATCCTCGAGAAGGCTGTACTTGCCTCTGTAGAGGAACAGCGTCGTAGCCGTCGTTGGGGTATCTTCTTTAAAACACTAACTTTTATTTATCTATTGTTCATTATTGTACTCATGGGTAAAGGCTGCTCAACCAGTAAAGAAGGATCTGCTGTAAGTAGCAGCAGTGCTCATTTGGCAGTGGTAGATATTATTGGAACTATTGATGCTTCAAGCAATCAATCTGTGAATAGTGAAGATACGAATAAAGCGCTTAAGCGTGCTTTTGAGGCATCAAATAGTAAAGCTGTTGCACTTAATATTAACTCACCTGGTGGTTCTCCTGTTCAGTCTGATGAAATCTGGCAGGAAATTCGTTATTTGAAAAAACAGCATCCTGATAAGAAGGTTTACGCCGTTATTGGTGATATGGGTGCATCGGGTGCGTACTATATTGCTTCTGCTGCAGATGAGATTATTGTTAATCCATCGAGTTTAGTGGGCTCAATTGGTGTCATCATGCCTAATTATGGTATTAGTGGTTTGGCTCAGAAGCTTGGTATTGAAGACCGGACGTTAACCTCTGGAGCTAATAAAGACATTTTAAGTATGACAAAACCGATTGATCCTGCGCAAAAGCAGCACATTCAATCTGTTCTTGATAATGTTCATACTCACTTTATTAATGCAGTTAAAGAAGGGCGCGGAAAACGTCTAAAATCAAATGACCCAGCTATTTTTTCTGGTTTGTTCTGGACTGGTGACCAAGCAATCCAGTTAGGCGTTGCTGACCGTTCAGGTAACATTACGAGCTTGATGCGTGAGCTAAACCTTGGTAATAAAGTTGACTACACAATTGAGCGTAACCCTTTAGAATCAATTTTAGGTCGTATGGGTGCACAACTAGGGCAAGGGGTAAGTGAATCTATTGCTCAAGAAGTGCAGACTCGTCAAAGCGCAAAATTACAATAAAATCTGTTTTAGGATAGCGGTATGTCAATGAAACCAGTTATACACTTTGCTCATGCGAATGGCGTACCGTCAAAAGTGTATCAAAAACTGTTTGATCAGTTGAAAGGGGAATATGACATTATTTATGTTCCCCTGATTGGTCCTGATAAACGTTATCCTGTGACTAACCATTGGCCTTCTTTGGTCGATCAGGTGATTGATAGTATTGTTCGGCAGGCGAAAGGACGTAAAGTCATTGGACTTGGGCATTCTCTTGGTTCAGTTTTAACTTTGATGGCCTCTTTTCAGCGTCCTGAACTCTTTTCCCAAGTGATTATGTTAGACCCGCCTCTTATTTTAGGACGATATTCATTTGCTTTTCATATGGCAAAATTATTTCGTCCTAAATTGGTTGATGCGATGACACCAGCAGGCTTATCTGCACGTCGTCGTGAACATTGGGAGTCGAGAGAACAGGCGGCCGAATTACTGCGTCCTAAAGGCTTCTATAAAGATTTTGATGAAGATTGTTTTCAAGCTTACATTGACTATGCTTTAAAAGAAGACTCGGTCCGTGGTGGAGTTACTTTAACTATTTCTCGTGAAGATGAAGTTGCAATTTTCCGAAAAAATCCTTCTTGGTGGTGGCTACCTATGCCAAAACCTAAGATGCCTGTGCATTTAGTTGTGGGTAAAGGAAGCGATTTTTTAAAAAGAGGCTTTCCTCAAATGGCAAAGCGAAAAATGGGAATTCCATTTACTGTGGTTGACGGGGGACATATGTTCCCTCTAGAACATCCTATTGATACAGTAAACTCTATAAAGAAATTGATTCATACTCAGCCAAATTAATTTTTAAACTTATAAAAAAAGGACATGCTAGCATGTCCTTTTTTTATTTTTGCTTGTAAGTAAAATGCTTTACCAATTTGCAAAACGAATAGGGTGTTTAAGAACTTGATCACGGAAATAAGCTTGACCATTTTTCCATGTAAGTTGACCGTTACATAACCACTCTGCTACTTGTGGGTAAATAAAGTGCTCAAGTGTATGTACTCGATCTGCTAATGAAGCGGCAGTATCATGTTCTTTAACTGAAATAGCGGATTGGGCAATTGATTGACCAGAATCTAGTTCAGCAGTTACAAAGTGTACGGTACAACCATGTAAACGATCACCTGTATTTAAAACACGTTGATGAGTGTTCACGCCTTTGTAAGCTGGAAGAAGTGAGGGATGTATGTTCAGCATTTTCCCTTGCCATTTATTGACAAAGGTGGGAGTTAAAATGCGCATGAAGCCGGCTAAAATAACTACATCCACTTGCCAAGCCAAGAGTTGTTGATGCATTGCTTCATCAAACACTTCACGAGTTGGAAAATCTTTATGAGAAATAACAGCCGTAGCAATATTAGCTTTTTGAGCACGCTCTAGGGCATAAGCATCTGCTTTATTAGACAGTACACCTACAATTTGCCCTGATAGATTTGCATCTATCAAGGCTTGTAAGTTACTGCCGTTCCCAGAGACTAGAACAGCAATTTTTATCATGCAAAGATCACACGAATTTTTTCGTCTGCGCCTTCCACTGATTCAGCATTTTCTTGGATGTGTCCGATTTTCCAAGCTTTTTCACCTTGAGTATTAAGCACTTCAATTGCTTTTTCTGCATCATTTGCATCAACAGCAATGACCATACCTACGCCACAGTTAAACGTACGGTACATTTCAAAGCGTTCTACATTGCCTTCGCGTTGTAGAAGTTGGAATAATTCAGACCATTCCCAAGAAGCTTCATCAATGACAGCTTGTGCACCATTTGGTAATACACGAGGTAAGTTACCTGGTAAACCGCCACCAGTGATGTGTGCCATAGCATGTACATCAACTTGTTTGCATAGCTCAAGAACTGGTTTTACATAAATACGAGTTGGCTCCATTGCAACATCAGCAAGAGGACGGCCATCAATCGTTTGAGTTAAATCAACATTTTTAACGTCTAAAATTTTACGTAATAATGAATAACCATTTGAGTGAGCACCACTTGATGCAACACCAATAAGCACATCACCAGACTTTACTTTAGAGCCATCAATAATTTTACTTTGCTCAACAACACCAACAGCAAAACCAGCAAGATCGTAATCTTCGCCTTCATACATGCCTGGCATTTCTGCGGTTTCCCCACCTACAAGTGCGCAACCTGCAAGCTCACAACCTTTACCAATACCAGTAACAACATTTGCAGCAACGTCAACATTTAAGTGACCAGTTGCATAATAATCAAGGAAGAATAATGGTTCTGCACCACAAACTAAAAGGTCATTTACACACATAGCCACAAGATCTTGGCCGATTGTGTCATGACGATTAAGATTAAGTGCCAAACGTAATTTAGTTCCTACACCATCGGTTCCAGAAACTAAAACAGGCTCTTCATAACCTTTAGGAATTTTGCATAGTGCACCAAAGCCACCAAGTCCGCCCATTACTTCAGGACGACTTGTACGTTTAGCGACTGACTTGATACGATCGACCAGTGCGTCGCCCGCTTCAATGTCGACACCCGCATCTTTATAGCTTAAACCGGTATTTGGGGTAGAAGTTGAGTTGCTCATAAATGAAGTCTCCGCATTGGCGGCAGATTATAACCTGAATATACGAAACTCTTATGTTATTTATGCTCGAAAATGCTATCTTTAATAAAAATATTTTTTCATTTATAACGATTAAATCAAAAAAGGCTAGATTTTATGCAAGATCGTATACTGCGCCGTATTTTTTTACTCGCAGGTATTGTATTGCTGGTATGGGTATTGTACTTACTCAAGCCTGTAGTCATTCCTTTTATCGGCGCTTTTTTCCTGGCTTATTTATTCAGTCCACTTGTTGATGTTCTGGTAAAAATCAAATTGCCTCGCTGGTTAGCAATTAGCGTGGTGTTTATAGGAATAGGTGTAACCCTAACCATCGCATTGTGGTATTTGGTTCCTCTAATCTGGAAACAATTGGTTTATGCCCGAGATAGTATTCCAGCTGGTATTCACTGGATTAACGCTACCTTTTTGCCTTGGGTATCTTCAACTTTTAATCTACAGGCAATGGAAATTGACACAGAGCAGATGTCGAAAGCTGTGATGGAATATGTTCAAACCAATTATAGTGCCGATAGTATTCAGTCAGTGTTATTAAAATTGGCCCAGTCTGGTTTGAATTTTATTCAAATTGGCGGAACAGTTGTTTTAATTCCAATTATTGCTTTTTATTTTTTACTAGACTGGGATCGTATGTTGCAGAACTTACGTCGTCTCATTCCACGTCGATATGAAGCAACTACCTTGCAGATCGTTGGTGAATGCCATAGCGTTTTAGGGGCATTTGTTAAAGGTCAGTTTCTCGTCATGCTATTGCTAGGCATAGTATATGCAGTTGGTTTGCAGCTCATTGGTTTGGAAGTTGGTCTTATTATTGGTATGGTGGCTGGCCTTGCCAGTATTATTCCTTATTTAGGGTTTGCAGTAGGTATTATTGCCGCGGTTATCGCGAGCTTGTTTCAGTTCGGATTGGACTGGATGCATTTATTACTTGTTGGTGTGGTTTTTATGATTGGCCAAGCTATCGAGGGCTATATTCTACAGCCATTCTTACTGGGCGATAAAATTGGTCTATCTCCTGTAGCAGTTGTCTTTGCAGTATTAGCAGGTGCACAGCTTGCAGGGTTCTTGGGAATGCTCATTGCATTGCCTGTTGCGGCTGTTATTGTAGTGTTGTTGAAACACTTAAGAGATAACTATGAAAGAAGCTCACTTTATGCTCCATCTTCTGCGTTAGTAATACAACAAGGTGATATTGAGCAAATTCATGTAGAAACTGAAAGCACTAAGCTTGATCTTGAGGTTAAAACACAGCAAGATACAGATGAACTGAAACCATCTGACCAGAAATAATTTCAAGGTTAATTCAATATATGCGTCAACTCCAACTGGATATAGAACCTCAACTTGATGCCCGAATCAGTGATTTTTCGGGACCAAGTTGGGGGAATGTAGTCGATGCTGTGCGTCAACTACATGCTGGTCTGGTCAGTAGGTTTTATATCTACGGTGGCGCAGGGACAGGTAAGAGTCACTTACTTTCCGCAATTTGTGACTCTTATTTAGAAATAGGCAAATCTGCAATTAAAGTTTCTTTACTTGAACTTCTTGATGCTCCTATCGAAGCAATTACTTCTTTAGAGCATTATGACCTTGTGGCTTTAGATGATATTGAATCGATTAGTGGTGTGCCGCATTGGCAAAAAGCTGTCTTTCATTTAATGAATAATCACGAAGGGCAGTTGGTATTTTCTTCGCGTGTAGCGCCTATCGAATTAAAGTTGGAATTACCAGACTTACAGTCACGACTTACGCAAGCTGTTAGTGTTAAAGTGCCGAGTGGAAGTTTATATGCGGACCGCTATGCTTTGGTGACATCTGTAATGTCTAGACGTGGTATTCATTTTGATCAGCAAATTGTTGACTATTTATTGTTGCATGGTCCTCACCAAGCCTCTCTTTTACTACAGACAGTTGCCCAATTAGAAAAATTGCTCAAAGGCGAAAAAACAAAACTTTCGAATGCAACTTTAAGGCAAATTTATGCTTTGATTGATGAATATCAACAATAGAAATTCTTTCATTCTGCTTTATTGCTTTGCCTAAATTTATAAAAACCTATTAAAGATAGAGTCTCTGGCACAAGATTTCTAATTTCAGAGCACTTGCATTTACATCTTTTTAAATTTCCTTCCAATTTTAAATGAGTCAATTTTTGTATTTAAAAAAGTTTTTTGAATGTATGAAGCTTTTTGTAATCTGGTTCAAAAATGACTCTACAGACCGACCAAAATGTCTTGAGAAATTCTACTTGCTGTGACAAAGTACGCACAAAGGATGCGATTGCAAAAGTGAAAAATTTGCAATATTGACAAAAAAAATGAAAAAAGATGTAAGGAGATGGGTATGCTCAAACGGAGCATTGCTTTTGCTTTATTGGCTGCTGCTGGACACGCTTATTCTGCCGATATTCAAGTCACAAGCTTAATTGATGAAGATAAAGACGATACGCTATGTACGTTGCGTGAGGCCGTACAGTTTCTTAATTATCGAGCATCTTCCAATGCCGCTGATGTTGAAAAATATGCAACTGGTTATCACGGATGCGGAGGTAAAGACGCCTCTTCAAATATTATTTTGAAGCGTGATAAAGAATATCCATTGAATACAAGTATAACAATTACAGGGCCTCTCAATATTCTTACAGAGAGTGACTCTAGTTTTATTGATAATGATGCTCCAGGAACCCATAACGCTAGCATTAAAATGGCAGGTACAGACCGCCTGTTTAAAATTGATGATAATAATGTTGAAAAAGCCTCTTTCTCAGTTTCTTTGAGTGACCTTAATTTACAAGGGGCTGGCTCTAAAACTTCAGCATTAGATGGCGGGTTAATTTATAACCATGAACAATTAACTATTAAAAATTCACGTTTGCTTAATGGTTACGCCACTCGTGGTGGTGCAATTTATAATGCTGGTAATTTATCTAATACTACAAGAACAGCTGGTACAGTTACCCTTACCAATAATTTAATACAGAATAATAAAGCGGGTCAGGGAGCAGTTTTATATAGTGAAATGCCACTTTATTACATAACCCAATCTGTTTTACGTGATAATGAAGTTACAGCCGCAGATAATGCTTTATTGTATGTTCAAACTAAGTTTGCAGATGAAAGTACTGGGGGATATTTAACTTCACGTGCTATTGGATTAAGTAATAGTACAATTTTTCATAATAAAGGTGGTTTTATTGCAAATATCCGAGATGGGATGTTTGTTAATAACATCACTATGATTAAAAATGACAAAGGACTATTTCTTGATGCTCCTCAAGGAAATGCTTCTGTTTCAAACAGTATATTAGTAGGGAATACTCTAAATTGTCAGGTAGGTACAACCGATAAAGCAATTATACAAAGTAATTTGGTTACCGCTGAATGTAACCGGAATGCGACCTCAAAGCTTCCTAATATTCTTTATCCCGCTAATGAAAAATTAATTGCGGGAGATACAGATGAAGGTGTGTGCGATGTAACTGCTCAAAATGGATTGTTATGCCCTTATAACACGCCAAAAAATAGCTTTCTGGGTTTCTTTAGACCACGATTACTCGAGAATTATAAAAATTTAGCTGAATCATTGATCATTAATAAAGGACGTCTTTATAGTGATGGCTCCTCAATTGGTTTAGCGAGTTGTGAAAGATACGATCAACGTGGTAAGAGTCGGAGTGGATATGATGAGCTCTGTGATTTAGGTGCAATCGAATACATTGTAGATAGTGAAGTCTCTTCGGTTGGTCAAGATATTAAATATGGCCAAGTTGCAAAATTCGGTATTTTAGGTTCTTTAAGTGAAGCTGATTTGGTTACGCCTGCTACGTGTAAGCGATTGTTCGGCGAGCGTACTGATGGCAAAGACTGGCAACCAGGATGTCTTAAAGTTAGACAAAGTACAGATACACCTGTTTCAAAAGGCACTATAACCTTAGATCAAAATGGTAATGTGATTTATATGCCAAATGGAAATTGGCATGGTGCAGATATTTTTAGTATTCAAGTAGTTACTAGCGTATCTCGTTTTAATGAGGGTGAAGATTTTCAATATATTACTATCCCAACAAGAATTGTTCAGGAACCTTTATCTGGAATTGAAGATAAATCGGTGAGTACTGGCGGTGGGGGAAGTGTAGGCGGTGGTTTAATTTTAGGGTTATTTGGATTAATTGCATTACGCCGTTTCAAGTTATAAACAGGGATGTGGGCTATGAAAAATTATCAAAAAGCACTGGGTGTAATTACTGTTATCGCAGCAATGCCTTTAATGGCTCAAACAACAATAAAAGTTACAACATTTGCTGATGAAGATAATGAGAACATGAATGCATGTTCTTTACGTGAAGCTATTACAGCAGCAGAAATGCGTAAATCTTATGGTGGATGTGAAGTTTCTGCAATTGATGCAAACTATACAATTCAACTGGAAGGTGGTACTTACACCTTAAATAAAGAATTAACCCCTAAAATTGGTTTGAATATTATTGGGAAAGAAGCGACAGATTGGGAACGAAAAGGAGTTTTAACGAATGACTATCCAGCCCAAAAAGCGCTTGAAACTCGTATAAATGCTGGGGGAAAATCACGTATCTTTAATACGGCTGTTTACCAGCAACCTTTAACATTAACTAATATTATTTTAGAAAATGGTAAAAGTACTGAGTCTGGTGGTGCAATTTATGCTGGCGCCGATGTAACTTTAAAAAATAGTCAGATATTAAACTCACAAGCATCTAAAGGTGGAGCGATTTACCTTGGAGGTAATACTGCCAGTTTAACGATGAGTCATTCTTTAATTCAAAACAATGGCCAGACTTCAACTGAAGGTAGTATTCTCGCAATGAGTTGTATGTTTAATACTTCATATAGCGCACGTACTATATCATTGGATTCAAATAGTTTTGTTAATAATGGATCGGCTAGTTCAATAAGTGCTTTTAATTTTTGTGGCAGCCCTACAGCGACTTTTACAAATAATACAATTGCACAAAATATTGCGAGTCCGACTAACGGTAGTATTCTTAAATTTACAGGAGATGCTGATCCATCGAAAAATCAAACCAGTAATTTAAGTTCGGCTAGTAGTTTAATATTGCAAAATAATACGATTGTTGAGAACTCAGCAAACACAACTTTTTTATATGATAAATTAGGTAATAAAAAATTAGATTTTAATGTATTAGCTTTTAATAACGGGTCTTATGCTTGCCGATATTTACTTGGAGCAGCAGCTGAGGAAAAAGATACTGGATTAGATTTGAGGTTTAATGCGTTAAATTTAACAGGAAATGCACCAAAATGTGATGTACCCAAAGAAGTAGTGCCTGCGGGTAATACTAATATTGATATAGTAAATAATGTCTTAAATACTTTATTAGAGCCTTTAAAAGGGGCTAATGAAAATAATGGATTTTTACCAATTTACTATCCTAAAAATAATTTTTCAGCCACAGATTTAATTGATGTAGACTCAGAAAGTAAAGTTATCTGCCAACCCCAAGATCAGCGTGGGTTAGCTAGATTGGTAAGCAATACATACTATTATCAAAATTTAAATAAAAATCAAAATAGTTGTGATATTGGTTCAGTTGAATTAATGAAACTTACGGCAGGTGATCTAGAAGGTTTAGGTAATATTTCATTTACGACTTTAATAGAGACATATCAAAAAAGCTATGATTTGTATGATAGCCTGCTTAAAGATCCAACTACACCATCAAACTTTATCGTTTACTATAAAGTCCGTTTAGCTGAATTTAAGGATTTACTTGATAAGTTTAAAAATGATACGGCTCATGTAAATACAAAATATCGAGCAATTTACATTGATTTAAAAAATTATGGTTTTCCTCTACCAACTGAAGACATTAACCATGTATTAAAGTTTTTTAATACGGCTGATTATAATGTTAAAGCAGAACCTTTGGGTGTGGCACAAAAAGTAGAAGATTTAGATCCTAAAACAGAGACTAAGAAAAACCAGAGATGTGTGTGGAATCCAACCGTACAGCAAATTCTTTTTTATCGTGTCGATGATGATGTTACTTCAAGTACAACTAATGAATTTTGTAAATATACAATTACTACTAAAGCAGGTGTGGAACTTAGTAGTGGATTAATTAAAGCAAAATTTGCAAATATTGCTCCTGTTTCTGGAGATGGCACAATAACATTTAAGTATTTAGCAAATGAAATGATTCCTTTGAATTTACTCAAATATGCGAATGATGATGGAGATGGGCCAGCTAGTACACTTATTACAAAGCCTACTAAGCCTCAATTTTCGGACTTACCAATTTATTTACCAAGCAAAACTTCAAAAGATGGAATTTTTACGGTCGTTAAGGCAGATCGAGAAGGACCGTGTCCTGGTAAAGATAGTAAAAATACATGTTACGGTGGTAATATTTATATTCAAGCTAAAAATGTCTTTAACACTTTTAACGATACACTATCTTATAATGTCTATGATGCTAATGGATTAATTTCAGCGAAACCTGGGACAATTAATCTGATAAGTACCGCAACTACTACTGATGATTCTAGAAGTGGAGGCGGTGGTGGTAGCTTAGGAATTTTATCTATAGCATCTTTACTTGGTTTAGCGGTTTATAGACGCTACCGTAAATAAACTATATAAAATAAAAAGCCTCCAATTGGAGGCT